>WNGF01008754.1_pt1 | contig 16753 bp, 14 predicted proteins | sample 5400641 | NCBI WGS metagenome assembly WNGF01 (sample SAMN13153371, study PRJNA577476) | soil metagenome | isolation source: 80 cm soil or saprolite under grassland replicate 2 | place: USA:California | collected 2016-06-15
CTTCGCCTACGATTTGTCCCTTGTGAATCACTAACAGCCGATCCGACAGCGCTGTGACTTCTTCCAGCTCGGCGGAGACCAACAACACGGCACAACCGGCGTCTCGCATCGCCACGATCTTTCGGTGAATGAATTCAATCGCCCCTATGTCCACACCGCGCGTCGGCTGTGACACTAAAAGAAATTTCGGTGGCAGCTCGAATTCCCTGCCAATGATCAATTTCTGCTGATTGCCTCCAGACAATGAGCGAGCCGGCAACAATGGATTCGGCGGACGCACATCAAAGTCCCGGATTACCTCTTCAGTACGGAGTTGAATTCCTTTTTTATCCAGCAGAATTGAACCAGGACCGGTAACAGCGGGCTTGCGATAATGGACTCCCAGAATCGTATTCTCGTTGAGACTGAAATCTAGCAGCAGCCCGCGACGATGCCGATCCTCCGGGACGTGCCAATTCCGTCTGGCCGTTGCCTTCGACTCCGGCGATACCAACGATTTCCCCTGTCCGCACTTCGAAGGAAACGTTGTCCACGCGTCTGGTTCCATCGCGCCCGAGAATTGAAAGACCCTCAACGCTGCAAACACTGGCTCCTGGCCTGGCATCAGGTTTATCCACGCGTAGCAACACCTCGCGTCCGACCATCAAACGTGCTAACTCTGCCACGTTGGTTTCCCTGGTCTTCAAATCGCCGACGACCCGACCGTCACGCATCACGGTCACGTTGTCGGAAATTGCGAGTACCTCAGAAAGTTTGTGCGTAATGATGACAATCGTTTTTCCCTGCTCGCGCATGCGACGGAGGATCGCAAAAAACTCTTCGACTTCCTGGGGCGTCAAAACAGCAGTTGGCTCGTCAAGAATCAATAACTGCGCGTGACGATAGAGTGCTTTCAGTAATTCAATTCGTTGTTGCTGTCCAACCGAAAGAGTTTCAATCGTGGTGTTGGGATCAACGGCCAATTTGAATTCATCCGAGAGTTGGCGAATTTCATCCGCGGCCTTGCGCAGATCAAGTGAGGTGGCACTTCCCGGTTCCGCGCCCAGCACAATGTTCTCGGCCACGGTCATCGGCTCGACCAGCATGAAGTGTTGATGAACCATGCCGACGCCCAGCGCAATAGCATCGTGCGGAGTGCGAATCTCGCGCACCTGATTGTTAATCAGAATCTCGCCACTGTCGGCCGTGTAAAAGCCGTAGGCGATGCGCATCGCGGTTGATTTACCGGCGCCGTTTTCCCCAACGATAGCGTGGATCGTTCCGGGCTCGACCTTGAAGCTAACGTGGTTGTTCGCCAGGACGTCGCCGAAGCGTTTGGTTATGTTTCTTAACTCTAGCATCGGGTTTTTGGTCTTTGGCCTTTGGTCTTCGGCCTTTGGTTCTTGCTGTTTTATTTGCTTCAATTCGCTTTGGCGCCAATTGAAGCTGGGCTGCCTTTAAATGAACCAATGGCTCTCAGATAAGCGTTAAGTTTCGGTCCTAGTTCTCTAACCACTGGCAGAAGTTCATTTACTTGTGTATTGGTTAGTAATTTCCTTTTGTACGCGCGCCGAAGCCAATGTTGAATTTCATATAAAGAGCCTCGAGCAACTCTGATAAATCTACGCATCTCAGGGTCAGTGCCACGGCCGCTCCCTTCAGCTATATTAGCGCCGACACTATCGGCAGCTCGCACTAACTGCTTTCCCACCGTATCTCTGGCCAAGATATCCCATCGAATGACTATCTCCCATATCCGATCTGCTAGCTTCTCTGACAATTTATAAACCTGTAGGTTTTCAAAATTGGTCTTCTTCATCTTGGTCAGCCCTCTGAGGAAAGATTGATAAGACCTAATTGCCAATAAGTGCTAAGACCGAAAACCGAAAGCCAAAGACCGTCTTTATTGCGCCATCGCATCCGTAACCTTAATCTGTCCCGCGATGATCTTCTTCTTTGCTTGCTCGGCTTCGTTTATCGCATCGGGCGAGACCAAGTCTTTGTTGAATTGATCCATGGCGTAGCCAACGCCGTCGCTCTCCAAACCAAAGACGTGAAAGCCGCCCTGGAACTTTCGTTCGACTACCAGCTTGATAACGTCGTAAACCGCGTTGTCGACGCGCTTGACCATGCTCGTGAGGACAAAGCCGGGCTTGACCATGTTTTGATTCGAATCTACACCGATGACAAAGTGCGTTGCTCGCCCGTTCACCATCCCGTATTGCTCGACCGCATCAAAAGCGCCAAGTCCCGAGTTGCCAGCGGCCGTGAAAATCACGTCTGCGCCTTTTCCAATCTGCGCAAGCGCCAGCTCTTTTCCTTTGCCCGGATTATTCCACGCCGCATCGGTCACGCCGACATAGTTTTGCACGATTTGAATATTGGGATTGATCGCCCTCGCGCCTTCTTCATAGCCTTTTTCAAAACGGTGAATCAGGGGGATGTCCATACCCCCAACAAATCCGAGCGTATTTGTCCTGGTGGTTTTTGCCGCGATCATGCCGACCAAATACGAGCCTTCGTGTTCTTTGAAAACCAGAGATGCAACGTTGGGAAGCTGGCTGACGCCGTCTACGATTGCGAAATGAAGATTCGGATAGTCCTTCGCCACCACTTCCATAATCGGAGCTTGCGCAAAGCCAATGCCGATGATGAGATCATAGCCGCGCTCAGCAAAGGCCCGCATTGCCGGTTCGATTGAGGTCGGATTGCCGGGCTCGACGTCGCGCAGCACGATGTCCAGCGGCGGCTTGCCGCAACTTGTCTTGCCATCGGGCATCGTCCCTGACTCAGCGCACTTCACTCCGGCCCACGCGGCCGCATTGAACGAACGATCGTCCTTGCCTCCTATATCGAAAACAATCCCGATGTGAATTTTTGATTTGTCATCGGCGCCGTAGCTGGCACGATTGCACGCCGGGCCGACGAAGATCAGAGAGGTCAGAATAAGTAGCACTAGAAGAAGCTTGAGTTTCATTTGTCGATCATATTTTGGAGTGCGCTGACTTGTCAGCACTTTCAAAAAGCGGCGACCAGTCGGCGCACTCCAAAAATTTCATTTGTCGATCACTTCCTTTATAAGCATTGGTAATTCGTTTGGAGGTTCGTCGCCCACTTTGTACGCGGCTTGAATTCGAGCTGCTGCCGATTCGGCGCGACTTAAGGCCCCGCAATAAACCGAGCCAATTGCATCGCCAGCGTGGAGCTTATCGGCGATTTTAACTTCGCTCACAAACCCTACTGCGGGGTCGATTCGATCTTCGATGCGTAATCGGCCACCGCCGGCTTCAGCAATGGCGTGGCCGATCTCCTCCGCATTAACTTCGATAACAAAACCTGAGCGCGGCGATTCTACCTGAACGCGAGAGTCTGTCAACGGCAGAACCCGCGCGGGATTGTCGCAGACGCGCGGGTCACCACCCTGGGCCTCGACATTTTTGCGAAAGCATTCCAGGGCCGCACCGGATTCATGCACCCGCTGCACGCGAGCGCGCGCCGCTTCGACCGATTGCTCCAGTTTTGCAAGTAGAATCATGCGCGCGGCCAGTTCAATCGAAAGCTCAAGCACCGGACGCGCGCCTTCAGCTCCCTCGCCGCGCAGCAACTCGATGCATTCTTTCACCTCCACGGAATTTCCCACCGCGCGTCCGAGCGGCTGATTCATATCGGTAATCAGCGCCTGGGATCGCACTCCAAGCGAATTGCCTGTCTTCACCAGCGCGCTGGCTAGAGCTCTTGCGCTATTCTGCCAACGCATGAAAGCCCCTGAACCAGTCTTCACATCGATGACCATCGCGTCCAAACCGGCTGCGCCTTTTTTCGAAATAATCGAAGCGACGATCAATGGGATTGCCTCAACTGTAGCAGTTGCATCACGCAGTGCGTAAAGCTTTTTGTCGGCGGGCGCAATCTCCGCGGTCTGGCCATTCATGGCGAAGCCCGCCTGATCGAGCACAGCGCGAAATTCTTTCAGCGATAGATCGACACGATAGCCGGGAATGGATTCGAGTTTGTCGAGCGTGCCACCTGTGTGGCCAAGCCCTCGTCCTGAGATCATCGGCACACAGACCCCTGCGGCTGCCGCAAAGGGCGCGATCAGGAGCGAAGTTTTGTCGCCAACGCCGCCAGTAGAATGCTTGTCAGCTTTCGGTTTGGGAATGTCTGAGAAGTCGAGAATCTCGCCAGAGTGAAGCATTGCCTCGGTGAGCGCGGCTTGCTCGGCATCGGTCATGCCGCGGAGGAAGATGGCCATTAGGAGCGCCGTGCTCTGGTAATCGGCAATCTCGCCGCGCGTCACGCCGTTCACAAAAAACGCAATCTCGTCACGCGACAATTCCGCGCCATCACGCTTTTTGCGAATGATGTCCTGTGGTCTCAAATCGCTTCGTCTGAGAGCAGCACAACAGCTTGCACAGTCACGCCTTCGCCCCGACCAACCGAATCCAATCCTTCCCCGGTTTTGGCCTTCACGCTCACGCAGTCAGCATCGACATTTAGAATCCTTGAGAGATTCTCGCGCATCATCGCGATCTGCTCGCGAAGCTTGGGCTTTTCCAACAATACGGTGGCATCGGCGTTCACGACGCAGAACCCGCGCTCACCAGCCAGCCAGATCACGCGCCCGAGCAGCTCTAAACTGTCAGCGTCTTTCCACTGTGGATCGCTATCGGGAAAATGAACGCCGAGGTCTCCTTCGCATAAGGCGCCGAGGATTGCATCGGCAAGTGCATGAGTCAGGGCATCGGCGTCCGAATGTCCTTCAGCGCCGCGCTCGGACTCTATGCGCACGCCGCCAAGAATCAGTGGCCGCCCACTGACCAATCGATGCGTGTCTTGACCGATGCCGATACGAAACATAATTGTAGGGGCAGGGCTTGTCCCTGCCCGTGCCAGGGCTTTAATTAGGAAACGGGCAGGGACAAGCCCTGCCCCTACAACTGACGGAGAATCGCTTCCGCCAGGATCAAATCCTCGGCACTGGTAATCTTAATATTCCTTGCGCTGCCCTCAAGGGCCCGAATTTCGACGCCAAGGCGCTCGACCAGCATGCTATCGTCAGTCACTTTAATTCCTTCACTTTCAACTTCCTCAAGATGATCGTAGGCGCGCTTTAGGAGATCGTAACGAAAGCATTGCGGCGTTAGAGCTCGTCTCAAGTTAGGGCGCGCCAGCGTGCGAATAACTTGGCCCCGGGCAATTTCTTTAATCGTGTCCGCAACAGGCCCGGTCAGAACGGCCGCGCCCGAGACTTTCGCAGCCTGCACGGTCTGATCGATCTCGTCCGGCGTTACGAACGGTCTCACCGCATCATGCACCGCCACAATCTCAGCCTCATCAATCGCCGCCAGGCCACGCTGAACTGACTGCGCGCGGGTATCGCCCCCGGCAACTGCGCGGAAAAATTTTCGCAGCTCGAACTTTTCCGCCAGAGACTGAAATGCCGCCGTCTCTTGCGCGGGCAATACAACTATTACTTCTTTAATTTCTTTGCAGCGCTCGAATTGTCTGAGCGCGTGAATGATAATTGGGATTCCACCCAACTCGAGGAACTGTTTAGGGCGGTCGCCGCCCAGCCGAGTTCCTTTCCCGGCGGCGACGACGATCGCGACATTCATTCGGTTAGCCTTCGGTATCGGTAATGCGCGTCAAGGCAGGAGCCGACCGCACCTCGCGCAGCGGCCGGCGCGAGCGTTCGCCATTGGCCTCCGCTTCTTCGCAAAGTCGGCCGAAGATCATTTTGCCTGCGGTTGTCTGCAAGACGCTGGTGACGGCGATGTCGGCGTTCTTTCCAATCAAGCGACGCGCGTTGTCCACTACAACCATGGTGCCATCGTCGAGATAGGCCACGCCTTGGTTGTATTCTTTGCCTTCTTTGAGAATGAAGACGTGCATGGCTTCGCCCGGCAGTACAACCGGCTTCAAAGCATTCGCCAGCTCGTTGATATTCAGCACGTTGACGCCGCGCAGTTGGGCTACTTTATTCAAGTTGAAATCGTTAGTGACGATCACAGCTTCAAGCTGTTTGCCCAGCTCGATCAGTTTCAGATCGACTTCGCGCACCGAAGGAAAATCAGTCTCCACAATCTGTATATCGAGCGAGTTGTTGTTCTGCAGACGGTTGAGCATGTCCAATCCGCGCCGCCCGCGCTGGCGCTTTGATGAATCAGGCGAGTCGGCAACCTGTTGCAGTTCTCGCAGGATGAATTGCGGAATGATCAGTGTGCCGGTTAGAAATCCGGTTTCGGCCACGTCAGCGATGCGACCATCGATAATTACCGACGTATCCAGGATTTTTAAATCGCGCCGTGATGTTTTGTCAGTAAAAATCCCGCCCAACGCAGACAGTTCCAAATAATCGCCCTTCGCAGCTCCGACCATTAATCCGACGTAGGCCATGAAGAACGTGAGCGCAAGAGTCAGAAAGGTTTTGGTTTCTGGCGCCACGGCCATTGATTCCTGGTTGCTGATCAGCGACCCGATCAGATAAGCGCCGACGATTCCCAGGATTGATCCGACTGCGGCTCCGATCAGCGTTTTCAGCGACGAACGCCGAATGCGCATCTCGAAAAAGATGATGGCGAGGGCTATCACGCCTGCAAACGCCGTAGATATCAGACGATGGCCGGGAACGGGGTGCAATACATAACCCGCAACCAGCAAAACACCTGTAAAAACAAGCCGGATAAGGACAATATCAAACCGCATGACGGCGGGCATTTTATCACGCTGCGAGGCGCCCGTCATCAATCAGTCACTGAATTGAGGCAGGAAGCCGAATTAGTTTCTGATGCCTCAAAAGTTTATTCGAGCGCCAAACTGGAAGGCTCCGGGGCCGGCGGAGCCGAAGACCTGCGAAAAGCGCGCGGCGGGCTGCCCGAAAGACGCGGGATCACTAGGATTGCTGCTGTGCCCCAATCAGGTTGCAGGTATTGAAAAGATTGAAGACTTCGCCAAAGAGTTCGCCAAAGAGATTGAGGCGGACGCGCTCGCTGCGCAGCAGGAATGTGCGGCTGAGTCGAAGGTCCTGTGTAAAGAAACTGTCGTTGAAGGTACGGCGCGATTCGGACGCGCTGTACCTGAATTGGATTAATGAACTTGATGAGACTGATGCTGCAAAGCTATGCGTCACGATTTTCGGCAGCCTCAATCACCGTCGCACACACGATTCTTATGTACCAGGCGCCGGCGGCTTTACAACCACTGCCGGAATATTCTGGTCTCGCACCAGCTGGTTAAAGGCCGGCACATCGCTCTTCATGATCTGATTCAGGCTCTGTAATCGCGCGTCAATGGCCGCGGCAAGTTCCTCATATACCGCGTACGATTGCTCATTCGGCGGGGTTTCCGAACGCGAGACAACGCCGGCAAGCGCCGCGAGTTTGTTGTTGAGACGAACGGGAAAGTTTAAGGGATCCTGGCTGCTCTGATTCCTGGTTTGATAGAGTGCCTCTTCAACGGCAACAAGTTTTTTATTCAAAGCTGAGCCTGCGTCAATGATGGGTTTCGCATTTGGCTGACCCGCTATCCGTTTGAGCAGGTCATCAATTTGTTTGCGCACATCACGAACCTGTGTGACGGCATTGTTCGTCTCCGTTAGCTTGTCGCGAATCTTCAGCGAGAGATCCAGTTGCTTCGCATAATCCGAAGCAGTTATAGACAAACGAGGATCAGGTTTGACTTCAAAGCCTTCAGTAATTGTTTGTCCATCGACTGTTAGCTTCACTTGATAATTGCCTGGCACGATGCGCGGCCCCCGCGTTTCGCCGGCCCAAAGGATCATTCCGGGAAAACGCGTGGCGTCCGCATAGCGCATATCCCAAACGAAACGATTCAAACCGACGTTGGTAGTCACACGCGCCGGCGCGCCGCCGCCGAAGAATTCAGATTCCTCCCCAGAGGGCGCTGCTTGCTCAGGTGGCATTGTGACCTGAGCAGCACCGGGCACAGGGCTTGGTTGCGGCCGCGGGACTCGTGCGGTGAACTTGCGAATCGATTTCCCGGATGAATCAAAAAAGTCGAGGATGACGTCGGTGGTTGGTTTCGCTTTCAGCGAATAATAGACGACCACGCCGTTCGGAGGATTCTTTCCAAGGGTCGCTGTCGGTGGCAATTGGAATCCGCCGCCGCCGGGCATGCGATAAGCATCCTTCGGTTTGAAGAGACGGGTTTCGGCGGCGGCTCGGAAACCACCAGAGTCCATCAACTGGTGCAACGTCGGCAAATCGTCAAAGATCCAGAATGCGCGCCCTTGGGTCGCGGCTACCAGTTCCTTCTCGCGCTTGTGAATGGCCAGATCAGTGATCGGCACGATGGGCAGGTTAAACTGCATTGTTTGCCAGTTAGCGCCGTCGTCGAAGGAAACATAAATACCGGTCTCAGTTCCTGCATAAAGCAGACCTCGCTTATTTGGATCCTCGCGAATGACGCGCGTGAACGCTCCGTCGGGAATCCCGTTGGTGATCTTCCGCCAGGTCTTGCCATAGTCGCTCGTCTTGTAAAGATACGGCTTGTAGTCGTCGTACTTATACATAGTCGCGGCCACGTAAGCCGTACCCGGCTCGAATGGCGAGGCATCCAGCGAATTGATCTGAATCCATTCCGGCATGATGTCCTTCGCAGGGCTGACGTTAGTCCAATTCTTTCCGCCGTCTCGCGTAACGTAAACCAATCCATCATCCGAGCCGGTCCAGATCGTGCCCGCCTGCACCGGCGATTCCATAACGGTGAAGATAGTGTCGTAATATTCAATGCTCGTGTTGTCTTTCGTGATTGGCCCACCTGAAGGTCCCTGCTTTGACTTATCATTGTGCGTCAGGTCGGGACTGATCACTTCCCAGTTCTGCCCCTCGTTTGTTGATTTGAAAAGCACGTTCGCTCCGGCGTAGAGCGTGCCCATAGTCGAAGCCTCGTGCGGCGAGAAAACCAGTGGAAAGTTCCACTGGAAGCGATACTTCAAATCACCTGCCCCCCAGCCCATAGGATTATTCGGATAAGGATTCACATCGCGCAGTTGGCCGGTGTGATGATCGTAGCGTGTGATTAGTCCATCGTATGAGCCGGCAAAGACGATCTCGGAATCTTTAGGAGAAGGGGCAACCCAGCCTGACTCGCCGCCACCAACGTCGAACCAATCGTTGGCGCTGATGCCATTGTCGGTTGTGCGGCTGGCAATACGCACGGTTGAGTTATCCTGCTGCGCGCCGTAGATATGGTAGGGAAAATCATTGTCGAGCGTGACGCGATAAAACTGGGCTGTTGCCTGATCCTGTTCGCTCCAGCTCTTCCCGCCATTAAATGAAACGTTAGCCCCACCGTCGTTGCTGTTAATCATGCGATTTGAATCATCCGGAGCGATCCATAGATCATGGTTGTCGCCATGCGGCACGCTGATGCCCGTAAAGGTTCGACCACCGTCATTCGACCGATAAAAACCGGTGTTGAGAACATAAACTGTGTCCGCATTTTTCGGATCGGCATAAAGGCGCGAGTAGTACCAGGCGCGCTGGCGAAGGTTGCGTTGCTCATTTGTCTTCGTCCAGGTCTTGCCGCCGTTGTCTGAGCGGAACACGCCGCCATCTTCAGCTTCAACAATCGCCCACAACCGATCAGGATTCGCAGGTGAAACTGTGATGCCTACGATCCCGATCGTTCCTTTCGGCAACCCGGGATTACGGGTAATCTCGGTCCACGTATCGCCGCCGTCAGTTGATTTGAAGATGCCACTGCCGGGACCACCGCTCTCCAGGGTCCATGGTTTGCGATAGACTTCCCAGAAAGCTGCGTACAGGTTATTCGGGTTCGTAGGATCTATAATCAAGTCGCACGCACCGGCTTTGTCGCTGCGGAAAAGAATTTTTTCCCAGGTTTTGCCGCCGTCCTTTGATCGAAACACGCCACGCTGTTGGTTTGGCGCCCAAACGTGTCCCTGCGCGGCGACATAAACGATTTCCGGATTTTTCGGGTGCACGCGAATGCGCGAAATCTGTCGCGTATCTTCCAGGCCGATATGCTTCCAGGTCTTGCCGCCGTCGGTCGACTTGTAAACGCCGTCGCCGTGCGAAACATTGCCGCGAATCGGAGACTCGCCCATGCCCACATAAATCGTGTTCGGATCGGAATCCGACAAACCTATCGCGCCGACTGATCCAGTGCCAAAAACCGAGCCATCCGAGATTGGTTCCCAGTTGATGCCCCCGTCTGTAGTTTTCCAAACGCCGCCGCCTGTGCCGCCGAAGTAGAAGACCATGGGCTGTGACGCGACGCCGGCGACGGCCGTCGAGCGCCCGCCGCGAAACGGGCCGATCGAGCGCCACTGCAGCACCTTCAACGAATCAGTCTGACCCTGAGTAGATGTTGGTGCTGGAGATGACTGCCTTCGTTGGCCGCTGACCGAAACTACTGACAGCGCGACAACCAACGGCGCGATAAACAAAGAAAAGACCCAAGACGCACGCAAGCTCTTGAACATTCCGATGGACTCCTCAAATTTAGCGTTTCAAAAGCGGTAATTCCGGCGTTTTACAACTGGTGAGCGGCGCAATGCTACCACCAATCTTACGAGAAAAGGAATGACCGGATGGGCCGTGAACCAACCAACTGCAGGTATTCGAAAAACTCTTGCTTTGGCAAAATATTCGCAGTAATCTTACCCCCACAAATTTTGCCCTTCAGTTAAATAACGCCTCAGTGTCCTCATAACTTTTGCCTGACGCGTTTACGCGTTCAGGTACTACTGCAGCAAAGGAGCTTAACCTATGAAAAGAGATTCTCGTTCCCTATCAAGCTTGCTCATTCATTCACACGTGGCGACAAGGAGAAAGGCCAAACAAGGGGGCTTTACTCTGATTGAGCTGCTCGTAGTTATCGCCATCATCGCGATCTTGATCGGGCTGCTGCTGCCCGCAGTTCAGAAAGTACGCGAGGCCGCAAACCGCGCAAGTTGTCAGAACAATCTGCGGATGATCTTCAACGCAGAGGCTTCTTTCTTTCAAGCGCACGGCTTTTATGCCGGCAACCTCGATACTCTGGGAATACAAGATCAGTTTCTCAACGGCAACCAGAAAGATGGCTATAACTATGACCTAACTGGCGGCAACATGACTTTTCTAGCCAAAGGAACACCGGCGGCGCCCGGCGTAACTGGGCCTGCTGACTGTCAGATTGATCAGCTTAACCGGTTGCTGTGCGCCCCTAATCCGTTGGCCGATGCCGGCCGCAGACAAATGTTCGCTCAGATTCACAGTCTCGGCGGTCATGCGATTGGTAACTTGCTCGTTCAAATGCCTGGGGCTCTTAGTCGCGTCCAGGATGCCCTACAATCAAGCAATACTTTCTTCGACGTATTTCGCAGGCTGGATGTGAACGGCGACGGCAAGGTGACCTTCAGCGAAATATTCGATTTCAAAGGAGACAACACCGGCTCGCTGGGCGACTTACTACCAGCCATTCACGAGGTGATGCATCTGGGCATGGCGGGCGAACATTTTGAATCGTTTGGCGTAACGCTTGGTATGTTGCAATCGAACGCGTCATCGAACAATACAGTTTTCTTCCGCCTGGGCATTACTGATGGAACTTCCAACACTATAGCTCTTCAGGAGCTTCAATTGCCCGCCGTGCAATTGGCCGCATTCGGTGACGGCAGTGTGCGTCCAGCAGCATTTGGTGACGGCAGTGTGCGTAAGGCAGGAGGCGATCTGTGCGGATCGTTCTTCGATAACCAATTCCGCGGTGGATCATTCTTCACGAGCCTCGAACCGCTTCAACAGGAAAATAGTCTTGGCTGGACTGGTCCGATCACATTTAACGATGGCAGCGGAAACGGGATCATCGCGATCTTGATTGGGTTGCTGATGCCGGCACAGACTGGTGGAGGGTTCACTCTCGATGGAATTGTCATCGCTCAGGAAGGCACTGGCTTTCTTGCGGGAGCACCCGGGACCGGGCAGGTCACCATTAACTGGGAAGACCAAGACTTATCTGGCCCATTCAACGCTTCGCTGAAACTGACCCCCTTCATTGCTCCAGGAAAACGATGAACCAACCCGGAAGTATTCGATGAAGGGATCACGATCCGTTTAAAGCCGAGCGCCTGTGCTTCGCGCGCGCGTACCGCCGCTTGCATGGCACCACGCACTTCGCCGGTCAAACCAACCTCGCCAAAAACGGCAGTATGGGCATCGATGGGTTGATTGCGAAAACTCGAGGCGATGGCCGAGACGAGACCGAGATCAACTGCCGGTTCATCAACTTCTAATCCGCCGGCGATATTTACAAAAACGTCGTCGCCGAGAAGCTGCATGCCCGAACGTTTTTCCAGCATCGCGATCATCAAGGCAACTCGATTTTGATCGACGCCCTGCGTCATGCGCCTGCCCGTACCGTACTTTGAACTTGAAACCAGAGCCTGAATTTCAACCAGCATGGGCCGGGTACCTTCCATACATGCAGTGACGACGGATCCGGCCGCATCGGCGGGACGCTCTGCCAGAAACATCTGTGACGGATTAGCCACCGGCGCCAGACCGGCATTCGTCATTTCAAATACGCCGACTTCATTCGCTGCACCAAAACGATTCTTGGTTGCGCGCACGATGCGGTGGTTGTGATGGCGTTCACCTTCGAAATAGAGGACTGTATCGACGATATGTTCCAATGCTCGCGGGCCGGCGATCGATCCTTCTTTGGTCACATGACCGATAAGAAAAACCGGCACGCCGCGATTCTTGGCCAGCAGTAGGAACTGCGCGGCAACTTCGCGAATCTGAGAGATCGATCCGGGCGCCGATTCGATCTCGGCCGAAAAAGTTGTCTGGATAGAATCGACGATAACTGCGGCGGGTTGCAGCCGGTCGATCTCGCGAAAGATGTTTTCCAGATTTGTCTCAGGCAAAAGCAGAAGATTCGGAGCCTCAATACCAAGCCGTTCACCACGCAATTTTATTTGCCGTTCAGATTCTTCGCCCGACACATACAGAACAGAAGGGCCCGTTGCGCTCAGTTTGTCGGCGACTTGCAGCAGCAAGGTACTCTTGCCGATTCCCGGATCACCGCCCAGCAGCACCAGAGTTCCCGGCACAATCCCGCCGCCCAGCACGCGATCGAATTCGGTCACGCCGGATGAAACCCGCGTATCGTCTTGCGATTCGATTTCCGTGTAGGCGACTGCTTGAGCTTCGCGCAAACGAAAGCCGCTACGAGCCGCGCCCTTCTTCGGAGTGACGACGCGTTCTTCAACCAACGAATTCCACTCGCCGCATTCAGGACACTTGCCCAGCCATTTGCGGGATTGAAAGCCACAAGCCTGGCAGATGAAGATTGTGTTGGATTGTTTGGGCAAACGAGTATTTATTCTGTTTAGAGGCGGGCGTTGCCCGCCGATTTGGAGTGCGCCGGCAGAGTGAAGCGGCGACTGCGCTTTTATGTCCAACAAACTTCAGTTTGTCGCTTCAATTTGAGTAAATGCAAAAGCACGACAAACTAAAGTTTGTCGGACAATGAGATCCAAAGCGGTGTCGCGCTACGACCACCCCAGCGCGGCTGCCGCGCCGGGGACCCGGGCTTGCCACCGCACTCCAAAATCACAATAGCGCCTTCACATTCTCAGTCGGCCGTCCCAGCACCGCGCGATTACCGTGCTCAACAATCGGCCGTTGAAGTAGATCGGGATGCTTAATCATCAGCGAAATGACCTCGTTGTCAGTAAAATCTTTTTTTCCCAGGCCCAACTCGCGATATATAGGTTCGCTGGTGCGTAGCAGCTCGCGCGGCTTGATTCCCATCTTCCCGATCAAATCGCGCAGTTTCTTTTCGCTAAGCGGCTCGTGGTAATAGTTGATCTTTTCAAATGCCACGCCACTCTCACGGAGCAGCTTGTCCATCTCGCGACACTTTGTTCAAGTCGGCTTTTCGTAAACTATGATTTTGTCACTCATAACACCGTACTTTGTATTTAGTCTTTTGTGCTTTGTACTTTGTACGCTATCCACACTCGATCAATTCAAGCCATATTGCCAAAGCTCAAGCACTAACCACAAAGTTCCAAGTACGAAGTTCAGTTCGCTATGGAAATATTCCCCGCACCCGCGTCGCTTCCGCGACGCGACCGATGGCCAGAATATAAGCTCCAGTACGCATGTCCGTGCCGTAGCGCAGCGCCGTCTGATGTACCTTGTGAAACGCGTCGCCCATTGTGTCCTCAAGCGTCTGATTGATGCGCTTCTCGCTCCAGAAAAACGAATACTGATCCTGAACCCATTCGTAATAACTAACAGTCACCCCGCCCGCATTCGCGAGGATGTCAGGAATCAGCAGGACGCTGTTTTCTTCAAACACACGATCCGCGCCCGGTGTTGTAGGCCCGTTCGCTAACTCGGCGATGATCTTTGCTTTCACTCTGCCGACATTCGACATCGTAATACTGTTCTCGAGCGCTGACGGGCAGAGCACTTCGCAATCAACCTCCAGTACATCATTCGACGCGATCTCTTTTGCGTTTGATAAACCATAAAGTGCGCCCGTGTCTTCCTTGTGTTTCAGCGCCGCCTGAATATCCAGGCCCGTTTCGGAATAAACACCACTCCTCGAGTCACACGCCGCAACCACCCGCGCGCCATCCTCCGCCGCCAGACGGGCGATGATCGAACCCGCATTGCCAAAACCCTGCACCGCCACGCGTGTGCCTTTCAAATTCATTCCCTTGATTTTGCATGCTTCACGTAAAGCGTAGAGCGCGCCGCGCGCCGTTGCTTCATGGCGTCCCTGCGAGCCGCCGAGCGAAAGCGGTTTACCCGTGACCACGCCCAGTTCTGTGTGTCCGCGCACCATGGAAATCGTATCCATGATCCAGGCCATCGTTTGCGAGTCGGTATAAACGTCCGGCGCGGGAATGTCTCGATCTGGTCCGACTATCGGCGCAATCTCGAAAGCATAACGGCGCGTCAAACGCTCCAGCTCGTTCTTCGAAAGGCTCTTCGGATCGCAAACCACTCCACCTTTACCGCCGCCGTAAGGAATGTTGACAGTGGCGCACTTCCATGTCATCCACGAGGCCAGCGCTTTTACTTCGTCGAGTGTGACGTTCGGGTGATAACGTATGCCGCCCTTCGCCGGCCCCCGCGCGATGTTGTGCTGCACGCGATAACCCTCGAAAACTTTTACTTCGCCACCATCCATCTTCACGGGGATCGATACGATCAGCTGCCGCTTGGCACTACGCAGGACGTTGCGTAACGAGTCTTCCAAATCGAGATAGTCGGCCGCGCGATCGAACTGCTGCCTGGCAATCTCAAATGGATTCAGTTCTTCTCTGGCTGGTTGCTCCTGAGAAATTGGTAGCAGGGCGGCGTTATCGTAAAGGAATTCCGCGGAAGTGTACAAACGCCGCGCGCTTGGGCGCGGGGCAGTAGCCCGACCGTTAGGGAGGGCTCGGTTTTTTGCGTTGATTGGGAACAACCTCAGGGCCATGTTGTCTAACCTCTCAGCTTCCTCGACCCGAAGGCACCAGCAGCAGAGGAGCTGAGCGATGTTTACCAACCTGATCGAGTCCGACTCACACCGCAAAGAGTTCAAGCGGCGCACTTCGTTCTTTCTCGCTACCATCGCAGCTTACGCGATGGTTCTGTTTATCGCTGGAATTGCCAGTATTTATGCCTACGACGCGCGGCTGGAAAGCTTGAGCAATGACATTACCTTGCTTTCATGGGTACCGCCGGTTATGCCAACTGCAATAGACCGACCTCGCGCAACCGAACGGGCTCGTAGAACCTTTCCATCGAACGCGCCGCCGGATCCTACGGCTACAAGACCCGAGCGAACTGTGTTCGTCTCTTCGACTAGCGATCCGAACAAGATTCCGGAATTCGTTGGGATAAAAGCGTCGGACGTTCCACCGATCCGCGATGGTGCCGTCCTTAGTAACAGGAATGTCGACCCACCCAATTTTGGACCAGAAAGCTTAGGCAATTGCATGACTTGTCCCGCGACGCCACCTGCATTTAAAGTTCCTGAGGGGACTAAACCGCCTGACCCGCCCGTGGTAAAGCCCAAGCCGCAGACTCTTTCGACGCATATACTCGCGTCGCGTGCGATTAGTTTGCCTCAGCCGGCTTATCCGCCTCTGGCAAAGCAGATTCACTTGGAAGGTTCAGTTCCGGTGCAGATTCTGGTTGATGAAGTGGGAAGAGTGATTTCAGCGCACGCTGTGTCAGGAAATGCTTTCTTTACGAAATCGGCAGAAGAAGCCGCGCTACGCGCCCGCTTCACGCCAACTATTCTTAACGGCCAGGCGGTAAAGGTGCAGGGTGTGATCACTTACAACTTTCGATTGCAGTGATGGCTGACACTGGCTCAACGTTTGACTTGCTCTAGCATGCACTGCGATGGCTTCTTATCCGGCCGCCAGCGCAAAAACTTTGTACCGTGACGAAAACGGCCACCGGTGAAGTGGTCGTATTGAACTTCGACGACGAGTTTTGGGGCCAGCGGCTTCCATTCGGCCGATCGATCCGTGCTCCAACGGCTCGGCCCACCAGGCGCGCGGCCGGTGAAACCCGGTGGCTTGATTAGGCTTTCAAGTTTCTTCGTAAGCTTCGGTTTCTCGCTCGTCTTGATACTCGATGTGAAGCCGACATGGTTAAGCAGTCCGTCCTTATCATAAAGGCCAAGCAGCAGAGAACCGACAACCTTCCCTGCTGAAGCGTAGCGAAAACCGCCCACCACGCAGTCCGCTGTGCGCAGACGCTTCACTTTCACCATCCCCTGACGGTTGCCGCTC
>WNGF01011082.1_pt1 | contig 16745 bp, 16 predicted proteins | sample 5400641 | NCBI WGS metagenome assembly WNGF01 (sample SAMN13153371, study PRJNA577476) | soil metagenome | isolation source: 80 cm soil or saprolite under grassland replicate 2 | place: USA:California | collected 2016-06-15
CCGGGAACGGCTCTGCGACCGAACGCCATCCGACTACGACTTTGGGTCGCACCGCTCCCACCGGAGCGTGCTGGCATGGCAGCGCCTCTATCGGTTCAACCTTCCCGGTGCGTCGGGGAGCGGACGCCTATCGTGGGTTCTTTGCCACCACATTGCTTGCACGTGAAAGGAACGTTGCCGAGGAAGGTGTCGCGAGTGACTCCCGCCGCTGAAGCAGAAGCGTGAACGGGTAGTCCGTGATCCGACCGCAGGCACACGTCAGCCGCAGGGAGGTGTACCCCTGCCCCTGAGCCTCATTGATCGTGCGGGTGCGCCAATAGCCATCGAAGTGGTCATCGGTGCTCTTCCCCGCTTCCCGACCGATAATGCACCACAGTGAACGAAAAGGGAACGGCCAACGAGACATAGGCCAGCACCAACGGAGGGGGAAACCAGACCCCGAGCCAATACCGGGTCGACTTAACCGCCCCGGTTTTCTTTCAATTCAGAGGACAACGCAGGCGTAAGCTCGCCAAGCAATTCAGTAGCGGGGAGGATTTGCTGTGTGACCATTATTGTGCTCCCCGCCACGAACATTCCTCTCCTCGATATTTGGCACCAGAAACACGGGAAGACATTCCGGTCCTAGAGCCCCCGAAGCTTTCGGCTATTTTGTACTGTGACCACTTTTGTGTGTCCGATGTGCGCTGTCTGTTCCGATTTGTCCGACTTGTCCAGGGCCGGCTTGATGCGAAAAATGCCGATTTTATGCCAGTTTCCTCTGGCTGGGGGACTAGGATTCGAACCTAGATTAACGGAGTCAGAGTCCGCTGTTCTACCGTTGAACTATCCCCCAGTGCGGGTTTTGCCGCCGGGTTTTTGCGTCGCGTCGGCGCGGCGGGCTTGCGCCTGGTTGCTCGCGCCGCGGCGGATTCGGCCAGACTTGCCGGCGGGTCCGGATTTGCGCCGTATATAGGGCCATCCCGGACGAGGGTCCACCCCGTCACCCCGTCAGGCGAGCGGCACGAAGTCGTATTCGCCGACACCCTGCAGTACCAGGAACACGGCGGAATTTTCGCCCGCATTGGTGACGAGATGCGGCCGCTTCGGCGGCACCGTATACGTCTCGCCCGGCTCGAGCCGCACCTCCTGCTTGGGCTCGCGCAGAAAAATGCGGATGGTGCCGGCCAGCACATAGAACGTGTCCTTCACGTTGCTGTGGCAGTGCCACGGCACCTTCTGCTTCGGGCCGATCTGCAGCTCGGTGATGCGGAAGCCGGGCCGCTCGGCATGGATTGCGCGGCGCTCGACTTCGTAGAGCCCGCTCGCATCCTTGACCGCCTGCATGTCTTCTCCTCCCTGCTCGCGACCACGCCGCACACGAGGCGCCGTCGGGTTGCCCATATGGGCGCAGCCGTTCAAGTTACAAATAGGCAATTCACAATCCAAACACGTATTTTAGCGAATTGAATCGACTTAACCCTCTGGTCCATCCCGATATTTTTACAAAAATACCTCCCGAAAATGGCCGATTCTGCACGTCCGCCACACGAAATCGACCCCGCCGGGCTCAACGGGCGATGGCGCCGGTTACCTGCGGCAACATCCGTTGTGCGATCGCCCGGTAGCCTTCGGGAGTGAGATGTTGCCCATCGGGTTGATGCGGCAAGCCGCGGAAATTGCCGTTCTCCAGCATGATCACCTTGATGCCGCGGGCGCTCAGCCGCTGCGTGATTGCCGATATGTTCGCGCCGCGATCGGCCCCGGTACCCTTTCGCATATCGTTGCCGCCCGGCTGCAGGATGACCACCTTGGTTCCGTTGGGCACCGCGCTTCCGAGCCGACCCAGCATGCCTCCCGTCGTATCGCCGTTGATGCCGGCATTCTCGACGCGCACGCTGTATCCCTTCGCCCGCAGCATCGCTTCGAGCTGCGCCGGATAGGCTTGGCTGCGCGCCACGCCCTTGCCGTAAGTCTGGCTGGCGCCCAGCGCGACGACCTGTGCCTGAGCCGATCCCAGCCAGGCGAGCAGCGCAACGCAAGGAAGCAGCGCCGTTGCAGCCGATCTCAAAGCCCGGCAAAACACCTGTGTCATTGCCGCCTCCGTCCGCTCACGCGCTGTTCGTTGCCGGCCCGCACCAGCCCGGAAGGTAATGCGCCTCCTGGCTCTTGGCCAAGCCCAGGGCCTTCTCCATCGCCTTCGCGAAATCCTTCTGCACCGCCTTTCGGTCCATCCGGCGGCGCAGGAAATCGGCCCACAGAAATTCGCTGAACGGCGTCGTCTCCTTGGCAAAGCCGCCCTCCCGCCGGAGCTCCCCGGCGAGACTGCGGAACGGATCGTCGAGCAGATCGCCCACCGATTTGGGAATGGCGCGGAAACCGCGACGCTGGCCGTCCTCGTCGTAGGGATGCACCCAGCCGCGATGGTCGAGCACAACCCAAAACGCGTCGGGCTCGAGCGCCCTCAGATCCGCCACCACGGTGATCAGCACGTCCTTGACGCCCTCGTCGAGCAGCGCGCGGGAGAGGTGATGATGATCGATGACGTAGGGCCGTTCCTTCGGCCCGAGGATGACCGGGATCATGTGCTTGCCCAAAAATTCGCTCTTCTTCTTTCCCTTGTAGTCGCGCCAGCGCTGGCGCTTCTCCTCCACCTCGCGCATGCCCACGGTGATTTGCGTGGGGCGCAGGTCCTCGATCGGAACCGGATGGAGGGTGGGCTCGCGTACGGTAACCATGGATGCCTCCGCGTTCGGTTTCAGTCCAAGATCTGTCCGCCGTCGTAGCTCGCGGCGATGCGCCCGAGCATGATCCGGAATTGATCGGTCTCCATCAGCTTGGCGTAGAGCTCCCGCACGTTCGCCGCGTCGATCCCGGTCGGGCCAGGCACGCCGTCCGGGTGTTTGTCCACCGGGAACAGGCGTGCGATCGCGGCTGCGCGATCGGACGCATCCGGCTCGCGACGAAGCTCTGTCTGGCTCTCGTCGAGGATGAAGGCGAGCAGCAGCTCCGAGTCGAGCCGCGGCAGCCTGGCCAGGAAACCCGCGACCAGCGCCCGGGCGAATGCATGGTCCGGATGGTCGGTCCGGTCCGGGGCGCGGTTGGTGTGGCCGAGGTGGGGGACCACGAGCCAGGGCGCGGCCTCTTTGGGAAAGCGCGCGATCAGCGCTGCGTCCTCGCGCGCCACGTAGAACCGGTTGAGCCCGTCGAACAGCACGAAGACGTAGCCCTGGTCGAGCAGGAAGGGTTCCCATTCGGCGAAATTCTCCGCCATGGTGCCGGGGGCGAGCGCTTCGAGCAGCACGACGCGGGGGCGAAAGCGGCGAAAATCGCCGCCGGCGAGCACGTCGCCTTCGGCGCCCTCGACGTCGATCTTGAGAAAATCGATGGGTCCGACGCCATGCTCCTCGCAAATCGCGGAAAGCGTCGTCATCGGCATCCGGCAGGTGTGAAATCCCGCGCCGAATTTCCGAGCGTTGCGCGCGTGCTCGGGAAAGATGCTGGAAAACCCGTTGAGGCGCTCGACGACGTGGAAATCGACCTCGCCCGCGGCGCGGCCCAGGAGTTTTGGCACCGCGATGTCGCGGGGACGCACCAGGGGGTAAAGCTCGACGAGCCGGCGCTGCGGCTCGACCACCAGCCCACGCCAGCCCCTGAGATAGAACCAGCACGAGACGTTGTCGGCGACCGGGTGTCCGGCGCCGACATCGATATAGAACCCGCTCGCCTGGCCTTCGAAGGCGCGGGCGAGGTGGTAATCCTCGAGATTGGCGGCGTAGGACAGATCCATGGGCGTTGGGCGGAAACCGCGGCCGTTTGCGGCGAAACCATAGCCGACAAACCGCTCTGCCGTCCCGGCTTCCGCCGCGGCGGGTCTGCACTCGCTTGGCTGGGGGGACGCGGGCGCGGCTCGAGGCCCGCCGTGGTTGCGCCGACCCGCCGCGCTCCTTAAGATTTGCCCGATATCGATACGCAATCGCGGCCGGCCGTGGAGCCGAGGGGCTCCGGCGCGGCAGGAAGGTTTCGAATGCGAGACGAGGCCCGGGCGAGCTCCGGCCTCGACCCTGCGCGCGGCGCGCCATGGCGGCGCTCGCGGGGTCGGCGATGGCCGCGCTCTGCGGCTGAGCGCACCTATCGCGGGCCGACGTATGCGGCGCTCGACCTCGGCACCAACAATTGCCGGCTGCTGGTCGCGCGACCGACCCGCGACGGTTTCCGCGTCATCGATGCATTTTCCCGCATCATCCGCCTGGGCGAGGGGGTCCTGGCGAGCGGCCGGTTGAGCGAGCCGGCGATCGCCCGCGCGCTCGAGGCGCTCGCGGTCTGCCGCGACAAGATGCGCAACCGCGAGGTGACGCGCGCCCGCCTGATCGCGACCGAAGCCTGCCGCGCCGCCGAGAACGGCCCGGAATTCTTGGCTCGCGTCACAGCCGAGGTCGGGATCGAGCTCGAAGTGATCGATCGCGCCACCGAGGCCGAGCTTGCCGCCAGCGGCTGCACGCCGCTGCTCGATCCGGAGGCGGAGGACGCCATCCTGTTCGACATCGGCGGCGGCTCCTCCGAGCTCGTCCGGCTGGGGCGCAGCCGGTGGAACGGCGGCGGACCGCCGGTCCCCGAGATTCGCGGCTGGGCTTCGCTGCCGGTCGGCGTGGTCACGCTGGCCGAGCGCCACGGCGGCATCGACGTCGAGCCCGCGCTCTACGAGGCCATGGTCGTCGAGGCCGCGCGCCACGTCGACGCGTTCGCGGCCGCGCACGGCGCCGGTCTTCGCCTCGAAGCCGCACATTTGCTCGGCACCTCCGGGACGGTGACGACGATTGCCGGCGTGCATCTGCGGCTGCCGCGCTACGAGCGACGCTATGTCGACGGCTGCTGGATGACCGATGCCGAGATCTCGCGCGTGCTCGAGCACCTGGTGGCGCTGAGCTACGCCGAGCGCGTGGCGAATCCGTGCATCGGCTCCGAGCGCGCCGACCTCGTGCTCGCCGGCTGTGCCATCCTCGAGGCGATCCGGCGCGCGTTCCCGTGCAAGCGCCTGCGCGTCGCCGATCGCGGCCTGCGCGAGGGCATTTTGGTGCAGCTCATGCGCGAGGATGGCGTGTGGGGCCGCGAGCCTGTCCCCGTCGTCCCGGGGTCCCCATCGCGCGAGCGCGATGGGGAATGATGCGCGAGCGATGGCGCGCCCGCTCAAGGCCCGCGTCAAGACCGGCAAGGGCCGCTCGGTTTCCTCGAAACGCTGGCTCGAGCGTCAGCTCAACGATCCCTATGTGGCGCGCGCCCAGCGCGAAGGCCTGCGCTCCCGCGCCGCCTTCAAGCTCGCCGAGATCGATGCCAAGCATCATCTGCTCAAGCCCGGGGCGCGCGTCGTCGACCTCGGCGCCGCGCCCGGCGGCTGGAGCCAGGTTGCGGCCAAGCGTGTCGGCGCCGCCGAGGGCAGGGGGCGCGTCGTCGCGATCGACGTGCTGGAGATGGAGCCGATCGCGGGCGTCGAGTTCCTTGCGCTCGACTTTCTCGACGCGCAGGCGCCGGACCGGCTGAAAGCCATGCTCGGCGGGCCGGCCGACGTCCTGCTGTCCGACATGGCCGCGAACGCGACGGGCCATCGCCGCACCGATCATCTGAAGATCATGGCGCTCGCGGAAGCCGCCGCGGAATTCGCCCGCGAGATCTTGGCGCCGGGCGGCGCCTTTCTGTGCAAGGTGTTTCAAGGCGGCACCGAGGCCTCGCTGCTCGCGGGCCTCAAGCGCGATTTCGAAACCGTCAGGCACGTCAAGCCGGCGGCAAGCCGTGCGGAATCCGCCGAGCTCTATCTGCTCGCTACAGGATTCCGTCATCGCGGCGGCTGATCGCCGCGCGTTGCCGGCAGCGAGGCGCCGCCCGCGAGCTCGGCTCCGGCATCGGCCGGGAGCTGCCAGAACAGCAGGGCCGATGCGCCGGAGATCGCCGCGACCACCAGGAAGGCCGGCGGAAAATCCCCGGCCCCGATCGTCGGCACCGATTTCCACTGCACCACGATCTCGACCACCGCGGCCCCGAGCGCGACCCCGGTCGAGAGCGAGAGCTGCTGCCCGGCCGCCGCGAGCGAGGTCGCCCGGCTCATGCGCTCGGGCCTGACCTCCGCATAGGCCATGGCGTTGATGCTGGTGAACTGCAGCGAACGGAAGAAGCCGCCGACGAGCAGAACCGCAATGATCAGCCAGAATGGCACGCCGGGCGAAAAGCCGGCGCAGGCGGCGATGAACAGCGCGCTCACGAGCGCGTTGACGATCAGCACGGAGCGAAAGCCGAAGCGCTTGAGGATGGTCGCGGCGGCAGCCTTCATGGTCAGCGCGCCGAGCGCGGCCGAAAACGTGATCAGCCCGGATTCGAACGGATTGAGCTTGAAGCCGAGCTGCAGTAAGAGCGGGAGCAGGAATGGCAGGGCGCCGACCCCGACGCGGAACAGGAATCCGCCGATGAAGCTCGCCCGGAAGGTCGGCAGCGCGAGCAGCGAGAAATCGAGCACCGGAGCGGCAACCCGCCGCGCGTGGACGAGATAGCCGGCAAAGCAGCCCGCGCCGCCGATGATGAGCCCCGCCACGGCCCAACCCGGCAGATAATTGAGCCCGGCGACCGAGAGGCCGAACGCCATCCCGGCAATGCCGGTGCCGGCGAGCACCATGCCGAGCAGGTCGAACCGATCGTTGGTCGCAACCCGCACGTCCTCGATGTAGCGGGTGGCAAGCAGAACGCCGAGGAGCCCCATCGGCACGTTGATCAGAAAAATCCAATGCCACGACGCGTAGGTGGTGATGAAGCCGCCAAGCGGGGGCCCCATGACCGGCCCGATCAAGGCCGGCATCGAGACCCAGGCCATGGCGTCGATCAGCGCTCGCTTGTCGACCGAGCGGATCAGCACCAGGCGGCCGACCGGCGTCATCATCGCCCCGCCCATCCCCTGCACGATGCGCGCGACCACGAAATCCGTCAGCGAAGAGGATGCGGCGCAGCCGATCGAGCCCAGCACGAACACGACGATCGCGGCTCGGAACACGGTGCGCCCGCCGAACCGGTCGGCGGTCCAGCCGCTCATCGGGATGAACACCGCGAGCGAAAGCAGATACGAGGTGACCGCCAGCTTGAGCGCCAATGGGCTGGTGCCGATATCGGCGGCGATCGCCGGCAATGACGTGGCGATCACGGTGGAATCCAGATTCTCCATGAACAAGGCGACCGCCACGATGAGAGCCACCAGACGGTCACGGCGCATCGAGGGGAGGGGTGTTCGAGGACGGGGGACCGGCCGCCCGGTCCGGCCGGGCGCCGCGGTTGCGGAGCGGATCGAGAGTCTACATATCAGGCAGCGGCATTCAAAGGCCGGCGGACATCCCCATGATCTACCTCCTCGCCGCACTGTTGCCGCCGCTCGGGCTCCTGCTCAACGGGCAGCCGTTCTCGGCGGTGCTCAACCTCGTGCTGATCGTCCCGTGCCTGATCTTCGGTCTCGTCTTTCACATTTTGCTGATCGTTCCCTCGCTTCACGCCATCATCGCCGTGCACATGAAGCGCGAGGACCGCAGGCATCGCGCGATCGTCGATGCGATCGAGCGCCACGGTCCGCCGCCGGGCTATTCGCGCTGAGCGGGATGCTGGCTCGGGCACCCTCTCCCCTTGCGGGAGAGGGTGGCTCGTTGCGAGCGTCAGCGAGCAAACGAGCCGAGCGTGAGGCCCACACCGTGCCGCGGATACGACACACCTGGGATTCGCGGACCCCGCGCCCTAGGAATCGCGCCCTAGCCGTGCTATCGACCGGCGCCAACTCCGCACCGGAGGTGCTCGACCGCCGGTCCGGCTTTCGAGCCGGCCGATGCAGGTCTGCATTCCCGCGGTCCCGCGACCCAAGGAGCTTGGCAATGGCGGCAAAAATCGACGGAAGCCCGCGCGAAGCGCTCACCTTCGACGACGTGTTGCTGCAGCCGGGGCTGTCCGACGTGCTGCCCTCCGACGTCGACATCCGCTCGCGGATCACGCGCAGCATCGCGTTGAATATTCCGATCGTCGCCTCGGCCATGGACACCGTGACCGAGGCCCGCATGGCGATCGCCATGGCGCAAGCCGGCGGGCTCGGCGTCCTGCATCGCAATCTCGACCCGGAGGACCAGGCCGCGCAGGTGCGGCAGGTGAAGAAATTCGAGTCCGGCATGGTGGTCAATCCGGTCACCATTCATCCCGACGCGACGCTCGCCGAAGCGCTCGGCCTGATGAAGAGCCACGGCATTTCCGGCATTCCGGTGGTGGAGCGCAGCGCCGAGGGCTCGCCCGGCAAGCTGGTCGGCATTCTGACCAACCGCGACGTGCGTTTCGCCAACGATCCGCGCGAGCAGGTCGCGGAGCTCATGACCACGGACGGCCTCGTCACGGTGCGCGAAAGCGTCGGCCAGGAGGAAGCCAAGCGCCTGCTGCATCAGCATCGGATCGAGAAGCTCATCGTCGTCGACGCGCAATATCGCTGCGTCGGCCTCATCACGGTCAAGGATATCGAGAAGGCGGTGGCCAATCCCCACGCCTGCAAGGACGAGCAGGGGCGGCTGCGCGTGGCCGCGGCAACGACCGTGGGCGAGGCCGGATTTGTCCGCACCGAGCGCCTGATCGCGGCGGGCGTCGACCTCATCGTGGTCGACACCGCGCACGGCCACTCCCAGCGCGTGCTCCAGGCCGTCGATCGCATCAAGCGGCTCTCGAACGCCGTGCAAGTGGTGGCCGGCAATGTCGCAACCTCCGAGGGCGCCAAGGCGCTGATCGGCGCCGGAGCCGACGCCATCAAGATCGGCATCGGCCCGGGCTCGATCTGCACCACGCGCATCGTTGCCGGGGTCGGGGTGCCGCAGCTCACCGCGATCATGGATACGGTCGCGGGCGCGCGCGCGACCGACACTCCGGTGATCGCCGACGGCGGCATCAAATATTCCGGTGATCTCGCCAAGGCGCTCGCCGCGGGCGCCGACTGCGGCATGATCGGCTCGCTGCTCGCCGGGACCGACGAGGCGCCGGGCGAGGTGTTTCTCTATCAGGGCCGCTCCTACAAGACCTATCGCGGCATGGGCTCGGTCGGCGCCATGGCGCGCGGCTCCGCCGACCGCTATTTCCAGCAGGACATCAAGGACCTTCTCAAGCTCGTGCCGGAAGGCGTCGAGGGCCAGGTGCCCTACAAGGGCACGGCCGCGAACGTGCTGCACCAGCTCGCCGGCGGCCTGCGCGCCGCCATGGGCTATGTCGGCGCGAAGACCATTTCCGAGTTTCACGCCAAGGCGCAGTTCGTGCGGATTTCCGGTGCGGGCCTGCGCGAGAGTCACGTGCACGACGTGACGATCACGCGCGAGAGCCCGAACTATCAATCTCCGGGCTAACAATCCCTCCCCGCCAGGGGAGGGTGGCTCCTCGCGAAGCGAGGAGGCGGGTGGGGCATCCCTCCCCCGACAGGGGAGGGTGGCGAGCGCAGCGAGCCGGGTGGGGCATCCCTCCCCGACAGGGGAGGGTGGCGAGCGCAGCGAGCCGGGTGGGGCTTTTTGGAAGAAGCACATGGCCAACGAGATAGCCCGCAAGCTCCGCAAGGCCATGACGCCCCAGGAAGTAAGGCTCTGGGTCAAGCTTCGCGAACTCCGCGCTTTAGGCCATCATTTTCGACGGCAATCCCCGGTCCTGACGTACATTGTCGACTTCGAATGCCGCCGGTCGGGAGTCATTGTCGAGGTGGACGGAACGCAGCATGGTTTCGACGCAAATCGAAAACGAGATCACGTACGCGATGAGAATCTGCGCCGTGCCGGGTACAAGATTCTTCGCTTTGCAAATCCGGAAATCGATCGAGAGCTCGACGCGGTGATGGAGACGATCTTGTCTGCATTGAACTCAGTTGACCCCACCCGGCTCCTCGCTTCGCGAGGAGCCACCCTCCCCTTCGGGGAGGGATAAGGCGCGCCCATGTCCATCCAGACCGTGCTGTTCCCGCTGTTCGTCGAGGTCGTGCTGACGCTCGTGCTCGGCTTCTGGCTCTCGGCGTTGCGCGTCGATGCGGTGCGCAGCGGCAAGGTGCATCCGCGCGACCGCGCGACATCGCCCTGCGCGAGCCCAACTGGCCGACCCGCGCGCTCCAGGTCGGCAACGCCTATCACAACGAGCTCGAGCTTCCGCTCCTGTTCTACGTGCTCACGATCCTGTCGATCATCACCCGGCACGCGGATCTGTTGTTCGTGCTGCTGGCCTGGGTGTTCGTGGTCCTGCGGCTGGTCCGCGCCTACATTCACGTCACCGACAACAACGTCCCCCGCCGCGGCATGGTGTTTCTCGCCGGCACGATCGTGCTCGCGGTGATGTGGGCGATCTTCATCGTGCGGATCCTGCTCGGCGTGCCATGATTCAACAACATCAAACACTTAGATTCTACAAACTCTCTATCGGTCGTTCTAACGGCTAAAGGTCTTTTTCGGACCTTTACAAACTACCGCCGTTTCCCCCTCAACTAGCTTGCGCATTGCCTCATGTGCCAGCCATTTCTGGTCAGCGGCCTTCGTGTAACGCTGGACTTCGGAGAGCGAAGCATGTCCAGTGACGGCCGCGATCTGGTGGGCGCTGCATCCCATCTCGGCAAGGCGACGGGCACAGGCTTTCCTTAGACCATGCGCCGACAAGCCTTTCAGACCCGCTTTCTGACACATCGAACAAAACCAGTTGGTGAATCCTCCTGACGAGTAAGGCTGACCATGAATGGTGGTCAGGAAGGTCAGGTGGCCGCTCGGCGTGGCATCGAGGATAGCCTGTAACTTCGGGTGCACGGGGATCTCCAGGTGGGCATCCGTCTTGCCCTGGTCGATTGTAAGGATGCCCTGGCGAATGTGCTGGCGACCTATCCTGATGACATCCCCCCGCCTCTGGCCCGTATAGAGTAGGAGCGCCAAAGCAAGGCGAGGTCGTGAACCGATTGGATGCGCTTGCTCGAACTGTTCGATGTCGCCTTCGGACCACGTCCTATAACCTGTCGTCTTGGCCCGTGTTGTTTTCACTCCCAAAGTCGGGTCATCCGGCATCCTGCCTTCCGATGCTGCCCACCGGAACAACCCCCGTAATGCGATTAGGAAGTTCCGCTGCTGGAAGGGTCGGGCCGCCTTTTCATTGATGATCTGCTGCATCCTCTCCCGCTTCAACAACATCTCTCGGGTGCCATCCGGTCGGGACCGGAACAGCCGTTTGTCGCCGTGGTCGTTACGGAAGGATTCCAGGAGGTTCCGTCGTTTGCGTTGCGTCGAGGGGGCAAAGGTCTTGAACGGTGAAGTTGATCGGGGGGAGCAGTCGAGATAGGCGCCAACGAGGGCATGGACCGTTCCGTCGACGGTGCGAGACGCCCCGATTTCGACATGCGTTTCGACATCATGGGCCGCTCCGCCCATCAACGCCGCATTGTATGCGGCCATAAACTCTGGTGACCCAGGGAGGCCAGGCAACCGCACCGACTTGCGCCCAGGGCGACGGAAGTAGTGGTGCGCCCTGCCGTGCCGGTCAACGAAGCCATTAACGTATTTGGGAAGGCGGCGTGACATTGCCCTCAGTCATTCCATTCATTCCGGTCTGCATTATGAGCTATTTCGCCCAGTCCGTCACTGTTGCCCGAACTGCCCGCAACAACGACGATTTTTCCGTCCTTGTCGATCTCGACTCGGGCCACGTCAATGCCAGCTTTCCGCACAGCCTTGACCGCCCGGCTCACATCACGCTCCTTGAATGTGCAAGGCCCACGTCCCATGTCAGTCATTATCGGCGATGTTGGCCGTTGATTCATCAATAATGCGGTCTCAGAATCTCCGGATTTACTGGAAGAAGCGGAGCCGACAAGCCCGCCAACGGCGTCGAGCGCGTGGGCAGTTCGTCATGCGCTGATCGGAGAACCCCGATGGCCAAGTACAAAGCGAAATCGAAGCCGAACCCGCGGCGATTTGAAGAACTCGACGAATGGGAGATTGATCACGGCGCGGCCAGCGAAGCCATCCGGAACGGCAAGCCGAAACCGGTCGGCTGGTATCTGCGCGATGTAACCAAGATCCTGAACCTGCTCGCCGACCGCCTCGATCCTACCGAAGGTGCGGCCCGGCGATTGAAGTTCGCGCCCGAATCCGAAGCTCAGACACCAGATCAAGGTGAGTGGGACTCCGACCATGCCACGGTTCGGGCATGCATTGAGGCGGGTGCGGCGGAACCGGTCGGATGGTATCTGCGGGGTGTTGTAGAGACCGTGAATCGCCTTGCCGACACGCTTGAGGGCAGGGCGGGTTGGCGGGCGGACTTTATCCGCACCGGGGGGCGCGGCCGGCCGAAGGGCGGCATTGACAAAATGCGGGCCGACGATCGGCTCAGGATGCAGGTGCTTGGCGAAGGCGGCCACAAGCCGGGGCAAAAAGAAGCTGCCGTCGAGGCAGTCAAGCAGAAAACCGGTAAGAGCCGCGCCAACATCTTTCGGGCGATCTCCCGGAAGCGATCGAGTTGAGCGGGGGGTTATTCCCGGAATATGTGAGACTCGGTTCATGTGGCTCCGCTCTCCGAGCCGTGATATTATTTGTTAGATGATGCGCATCAGAAAGGGGCTTCTGCTCCGACGACCTAAGTGGGCTTCTGCCCCAGACCGAAACAGTCGAGCTTCTGCTCGCAAACATCGGGGCCCCGATATTCTCTATAGGGACCAAAGACACCGGGATGACGTGAATGAATGATGAGTATGACCACCCAGAGGCACGCATTTCGTTCGCCGACAACAGCATCGTATTCCTCCCGAAAAATCATTCGACCTGGATGGAGCGCTACCGGCCGCAGACGATCGGGGAATGCATCCTGCCGAAAGCATTGAAGGCCAAACTCCGCCGTCTGATCGACAAGGGCGCCATGCCGCACCTGCTGCTCGTGGGGCCGCCGGGCGTGGGCAAAACGACGGTAGCCCGGGCCATCGGCAAGGAGCTGAGGTGGCACACCCACGTGGTCAACGCGGCGTTCCATGCCAGCATGACCAGCATGCGGGGCGACATTTCCGACTTCGTGACCTCTCCGTCGCTCTACCGGCAACATCGATGCTTGGTCCTCGAGGAGGCCGATCGGATGCAGGCCAACGCGCAGGTCACCACGCACAGTTGGATGGAGGACTTCGACGGGAGATGCACGTTCATCTTCACCACGAACTTTCCCGAGAAGATCGGGCCTCCCGTGAAGTCCCGCAGCTTTACGCTCAATTTCGACTACGACGTCGAGCCGGCCCGGTCCGAGATGCGCGAAGGGTTCCGGAGCCGGTTGCAGGAAATCTTGGCCGCCGAGCAAGTGGAATGCGACGAGGATGTCCTGGATGCCGTCCTCGACGAGTGCTGGCCTGACTTTCGGCAGATGCTCAACGTGCTCCAGTCGGAGGTGGGATGATGGGCGGCAAGATTGACCGCGGCCTGCTTGAACGACTGAGACCTCGGCCGCAATCCGCCGCCGCCGTCAGCAGCGTCCGGGATCAGCTCGACAGCCGCAAGCCGATGCAGCTGATCGGCAGCGAGCCGGGGCTCGGCAAGACCTACATCACGGAGCTGCGCAGGCTCGGCATCAAGACTGAGAACGCGGCCCCCGCCAACCCGTCGGCGTTCGTCAAGACGCTTTTCGACCATCGCAACGATGAGGTGCTGGTGCTCGACGACTGCGACGCCCTGGCCCGGTCCGAGGTCGTCGCCGGGATCGCCAAGATGGCATGGGGGCCGACCCGGCTGGTCATCCGGGACACGGTCGAGGCTCGCAAGAACGCGCTGGCCGATGAATCCAAGCATGATCCGAACATTCCCCCGCAACGGTTCAAGGTGCGGTGCCGGTTGATCTGGCTCACCAAGATCGACTTCACCGACCCGGCCAACGTCGAGAAGCACATGGCGCCGCACTTCCGGGCCATGTGCTCCCGCGGTCTGGATCCCGTATGGATCGACACCAGCAGCATCAAGGACCTGTTCGAATACTGCGTTTGGCTCGGCACGGACGGGAATATGCTGCGCTCCCTGGGCATGCCGAAATCGGTCGCCGAGGAGGCCGTCGCCTGGTTCATCGAGAACAGGAACCGGCTGAAGGAAGTCTCGCCCCGGCAGCTCGTGCGGGCGGCGAGGATGATCCAGGGCATGGAGGAGGATCGGCGGCTTCTGCAGACGCTGCTGTCGGCAAGCGAGCAGCGGAGCCTGCCGGGCATGCGGGCTCCCAGGATAATCGGGGCCGGGAAATGGACAGGAGTCATGCACGATGAAGGTCGTGGGTGAAAAGCGCCACGCAAAACCCGCGAGATTCTCCCGCTATTTCGATTAGATCGGTGGCTCTCCCAGATGACCGTGATGCTCGCCCCTCCGATACCAAACTCTAATCGATCAGGCCGAGCTGAATTCGCCGAGGCAATCGGAGGAAAGCCGCTGGCGCCTAAGGCGCGATAGCGCATGAGCCGGAGTTGACCGTCAGTCTCGGCAATCAGGGCGGCCTCCGTGGCGCTTCTCGATTTCCCTATCTTCGGCTCGAGGCGCAGAGACGAACGCGCGGGCAGGGCCCCGCCGCAAAGCACGCCTTCGCGGGTAGCGTGACGGAAATTGGGGGAAGGCTCCCGCAGGAAATTCACGAGCGCAATTCGGTTAGCTCCCCAGACCCCGAATCGGTCGGCTCCCTGGTCGGTGTCGGCTCCATCGGGCTCACCGTCGAAATAGTCAGGCCACGATGTAAGGCCCGAGAGCGCAAAACGAGAGAGCGCGATGCCGCCGCAGAAGGCCTCAGAGCCGATATTTCAACACATCGGGAAAAATCTGTCTGATTTCGTCCAGCGGGTCGGTCCCATGGTGCGGCTTGGCGGCCGGGCTGTCCGCAGTCAGAGCCCGCGGTAGTGATTGTGGTGCGGCCGCAGGCGCAGAGGGTGGGGCAGGCGGCGATGTGGGCGCACGCGCTAGCACGGTTGGCACGGTCGGTGCTGGTTGTGCCGCCGCCGCCCTGGCACGGGCCGGCACGGGCAGGGCCGGCCGGGAGCGAAGCTCATCCACGAGCTTGGCCCAGACCTTCCGGCGCAGACCTTTGGGCCGCAGGCGGTGCTGCTCCTCCGGCCACCACGCGGGGTGCGACCGCGCAAAGTCTACGACGTATTGTTCGCTCGCGAGCGGCATGGCAATGCGGATGAGGTCGAGCCGTCGCTGCTCCCGGCGTCTCCGCTTCCCGACCTGCCGTGAGCGGTAGGTCAAGCACAGATCTCCGCGAACCCCGATCGCCCCTTTGGGCGTGACGAACAAATCGGCATAGCGGTGGTTGTCGAGACCGCGAATGAAGCAGCGCATGCCGATCAATTTCCGCGGTTCGATGACCCGATGCAGCAGATTGGGCCGCACGAACCTGCCGTTCCTACGCACGGGACGGCTGATGTTTTGGAATTCAAGATAGAAGCCCGCACTGGTGCCGGGCCTGCCGATGTGCAGCCAGGATTCGCCATTGGCGCTCAGGTGCAAGCGATATTCCAGGCGATGATCCGGAAGCCTGCCATCAACGTCCACGTCGTGACCGGCCCGGATGGCGGCGAGATTGGCCGGCGTGGCTGCCTGTCGGAACAGCGGCTGCACAGCGATCCGGGTGCAGTCTTCGACCGCAAAGTATCCAAATTCTCGGGGGCGTCGTGCTGGCATGAAAAGATTTAGGGCGCATCGGAGCGCCAGGATGCCCAGGTGGCGGGGCGGTGAATCCGCGGCGCCGCGACTGAGGCACCGGCCCGTCGTGTAATGAGCGCCGGAGCGCCGTTGCGCAGCCGATTTCGAACCACTCTCCTGTATTTCTGTAAGTTCTTCCGTGACCTGGCATGGTGGTAACATCTTCAGAACTAAATAGTCGGTGGGTGCCGGAAGGTGCCCATAGTCGCCGCTAAATAGGTGGTGTCGTTCGAACTGTGGAGAGAGACCAGAATGCTGCAGGCACGTGATTTTCGACATGTGGGTGGTCAGCGCTTCGCTAACGCCGAAGCGTGGGCACGAGAGAACGGACTCAACGGTCGCCGGGTGCGCGACTCATTGCGCAACGGTGATCTGCCGGGAGCTAAAATTGGGAAACGGTGGATGATAGACGTGAGGAACGTCGAAGAGATGCTCGCGCCGCGACGACCGGCCTGAACAAAGTGAAAGGCACCCGGCTTGCGACCGGGTGCCTGACGGAGATTTGAAAACGCCCCCGCCAAAGGACGCCTTCAGTGTTATTTATCCTGCGCCTGAATCACCTTCCAAACAATCACGAGGTCTGTTCCGAGCGGCCGGCCGCGGCCGACTGCTCGGTTTTTTTTGTTATGACCAATCAACCTAACGACGGAGAGCTACTAACATGAGCAACAAAGCCCAGTTCGACATCGGGCGACGCCACGGCCTGTTGCTCGACATCTGCGCCGATCGCGACCTTGACCGCACCGGCATTCACCTCGCGGCCGTCCTGCTGCTGCTCTACTGCAACAGCAAGACGGGGCAGTGCAATCCGAATCAGGAACTCATCGCGCAGGAGATGGGCCGCACCGAACGGACGGTGCGTTATGGAATCGCATCGCTGGAAGCGCGATGGATGCGGCAGGTCCGACATCCTAGAAGGAACACTTGTTACGAGTGGAACTGGGACCGGGTGTCGGCCGAGGAATGGCAGTGGCAGGGGGTGCGACACCGACAGCACGTGGTGTCAGTCAGACCGACAGCACGTGGTGTCAGTCAGACCGACAGCACGTGGTGTCAGTCAGACCG
>WNGF01005197.1_pt1 | contig 16742 bp, 15 predicted proteins | sample 5400641 | NCBI WGS metagenome assembly WNGF01 (sample SAMN13153371, study PRJNA577476) | soil metagenome | isolation source: 80 cm soil or saprolite under grassland replicate 2 | place: USA:California | collected 2016-06-15
AAATGGTTGGCGACGACGAAGAGCTTCTGATTGAGGAATGTGAGCTCGCCGGCCAGCGGCTTACGGCTGGCGTTGAAGGCGGCGTTGTTGGGATCGAGCCGGCCGGGGCTGGAGGAGAGCTGCGGCCCGCCCGGGCCGCTGAGGACGCTCGTGGCGATAGTCGACCCGCCACCGGGGCGGTCGATGAAGGCCAGACCGCGGTCGGTGCGGACAAGGAAGCCGACACGAATGTTGCCGCCCGGTTGGCCGCCGTCCTGATTGTTGACCGGGTTGATGCTTCGAAACTGGTAAGTCGGCCCGCCGGCCCCCTGAATGGCCGAGATGAGCGTATTGAAGGTGACGGTGGCGTCTACGACGCCGTTGTCGACCGGACCATTGTTGTCCTGAATCTCCTCGAGCGCGAGCAGGTCCGGCGACTTGAGGCTGTTGACGATATGGCCAGCCAGGGTGTTGAACTTATCCGGTCCATCGGCCGGGCTCAGGTTCTGGACGTTGAAGGTGGCGACGGCGAGCTGCTGGCCGCCGGGCGGCGATGTGATCTCACGGGTCAGGCCGCCTGATGTGACGGTCAGTGACTGGGTGATCTCCAGCTTGAAGTTGCCGAAGCTGTAGTCGAGAACCCCCACGACCAGCGGGAAGCGGTCGCCGACGTTAGCGGATGGCGTGGCCAGGATCTCGTCGTCCAGGATGATCCGCTCTGGGTTGAAGTCGGTCGGCCTGACGACAATTCCGCCACGCGCGGTGCGAAGCCCGGCATTCGCGCCGTTGTCACTCAGGACCGGGATCTCGCCGAAGCTAGACCGCGCCCCCACGACGACGGCGTTGTTAATCTGCACCAGCATCCCCTCGAGACTCTCATAAAAGTCGATGCCGTCCGAGGCCGGGTCGAAGACGCCGCTGGTCTCGACGCTGCCTCTGGCGTCGTCCTCGATTACTTGCTGAGGCGGGATCCGGCCCCCTATCCCGATGACGATCGGGGCTGGAAGGGCGTTGCCGCTCGACACTTTGACGATGGCGGGCGAGTTGATCTGGGTGGTCGTCAAGTTGGTGCTGGTGGTGCCACCCGATCGAAACTCGGTTACCGTGCCGCCTACGAGCACGGAGTCTCCGACGCTGACCGAGCTGGGCGCCGACGAGGTGAAGACGAACATACCGTCCGAAGTACGCTCATCGCTGTCCGGGCTGGGGTCCTGCATGTAGAAACCGTTCGAGCGCTTGGCGGTCACGATCCCGGGCACGTTCGAGACGCTGGTGCCGTCCAGCGTCGAGATATGGCCGACGCCCTGGATATCATGGATCCGAGGCGGTTGGCCCGCGTGCCGGACCGCGAGGCCAACGCCACTGGCCTGCGCGTTCGGGACACCGCCCGCGGGGCCGGTGAGCAGCAGGCCGACGACGAGCAGCGGCACCAGTCGGCGACCGGGTCGGGCCAGCGAAGTCAACACGAACATCGGCGCTCACTCCCACGCGCATTGCCCGTCGCCCCGCCGGGTCGAGCGAATATAGCACCGCGAGTGGCGAGTTCCAAGCTCCGAGTCGAGGCCGGTGGGCCGACTTGGAACTTGGAACCCGAAACTGCCTAGAGTTAGCGCGCCAGGAAGCGCTGGACGGCGGCGCTCCAGACCGAGACGGTGGTTCCGAAGAAGGAGCGGCCATCCAGGTACGTGCTCCCGTTTAAGAGTTGGGATGTCAATCAGGCTAAGGATGACAATGAACAGTTGGGATCGGGATAGAGTCAGGTAAGGAGAGCACACATGCTGATCGACACGAACACGGAGTTCGGCGCGCGAGTGGCACGGCGGTTAGAAGAGGAGCGGATCATCTGGTTAACCACGGTCCGGCCCGCGGGCACCCCGGAGCCGAGCCCGGTCTGGTTCCTCTGGGATGGTGAGACGTTCCTGATCTACAGCCAGCCGAGCAGCCCGAAGCTGCGGAACATCGCGCGCAACCCGAGCGTCTCGCTTAGCCTGGACGGCGACGGGCGGGGCGGAGACATCGTCGTGTTCACCGGCCAGGCCCGAGTCGAGACAGACGCCGCTCCGGCCACCAGGATCCCTGCCTACCTGGAGCGCTACCGGGACGGAATCGCTCGGATCGGCATGACCCCACAGGGCTTCGCGGACGCGTACTCGGTCGCCCTCCGAGTCACGCCAACCAAACTTCGCGGCCACTAAGAAGCGCGACCAGTCGGGCGGCAACCTTTCCGCCGCCTCCGGCGTCATTGAGAGAGGGGGTGCAAGATGGGCCTGGTCGTCATCGTGGTCTTAGTAGCACTGGTGCTCGCGCTGGGCGCGGCGATGTGGCTGGCAGTCGGGCTGCTCGGCCTGATGCTGACGCTGTTCGTCGCGGGCTTGATCGGCTGGGCGGCCGACGCGGTCGTGCCCGGGCGCCTGCCGGGCGGCTGGCTCGGGGCAGTGTTGGCCGGGGTCGTCGGCGGTTTCATCGGCCACCTGGTGCTGGGCAACTTTGGTCCAGCTCTGTTCGGAGTGCGGATCATCCCCGCCTTCGTCGGGGCCGTCCTGATCGCCGTGGCGGCTGAGCTAGTGACCAGCTCGCGCTCGCGCCAGTACCTTAGCTAAACGCCACGGTCGGTCATTCGCCTACCGGCCGCCGGTGCCTGCCGAGAACATTACCGTCCGAAGGGGCGGGCGCAAGATCACCTAGCCAGCGGCTCGGAGCCTCGTTATGTCCCGCCCTCGGCCTCAAGCCTGTAGACGCGGTCACCGCGCCGCACACGCTCGGGCACCTTGACGCCCACCGACTGCCCGGGCTGGCCCACCTGGACCTCCTGGCGGTCCACTTGCATGGAATCGACCCGGACCTGGAGATCCGTTGTGTGGCCCTTGATAAGGATCGTGTCTCCCACCCGCAGCTCGCCGCTGAGATCGATCCCGGCCACCACGGGCTGCGCGAAGAAGTCGTTCACCACCCCTACTTCAACCTCTGCCATCGCCGCCTCCGCTGACAAACCCCTCTCCCCGACATCGAACAGTATAGAACGCCTACAGGCACAGCCTTGTGCCGACGCTCGGGAAAACGTACGCCTCGGGCAGCGCCTGGGCGATCTGGTGGATCGCCCGCCAGCCGCTGCAATGGGTCGGCACGACCACTTGAGGCGCCACGGCCCGCAGCTCGGCCACGGTGGGCCCGATGATCGGCTCGAACAGGCCGCCGGTCAGGTGCAGACCCCCGATCACGGCATAGATCCCCTGGACTCCAGTCTTGGACCGTGCGTCACGCAGGATGTTGATCACGCCGGCATGGCCGCAGCCCGTAATGACCACGAGGCCCTTGCCGCGCACCTGAGCGACCAGCGCCTGGTCGTCATAGATCCAGGGGTCTGGCTGCCAGACGCCGTAAAGTTCGGCCTGGTGGATGCGGAACCCCTGCTCGAAGTCGGTCGTCCTCTCGACCTGACCGGTCAGCAACACGCGGTCCTCGAACAGGAAACTCGGGCCCCGCTCATCGACGAGCTCGAATCCCTCCTGGCGCAGATCGCTCAAACGCGGCGGCGGGAGGTCCACCTCGCGCCCGTCCGGGAACACGATTCGCCGCCGCAGGAGGGCCTCAGGGTGAAAGAGGATCGGCAGCCGCCGACCCAGACGGCTCGAAAGCCCATCAAGCCCGCGCGAGTGATCGGCATGGCCGTGGCTGAGAACGATGCTTCGCACATCGAGCAGGTCCAGGCCGAGCACATCCAGGTTGTGCGGCACACCTTCCGGGCTCACGCCCGTGTCGAACAACAGCGTCCGTCGCCAACCCTGGTCTACCACCGTCACCAGGAATGAGAGCCCGTGTTCCGCGCGAAGAGCCGGTCGACTCAACGCGTCCTGGCTGAGACGCGGGCGGCGAGCGACGGGCGTATCTGCCGCCAAGACGTCGATGGAATTGTCCATCAAGATAGTGATCTCCACCCCGTCGACGGGCTGCAGCGTCACACTGGGCCTGGTGCCTTCATTCGGGCCCGTGATCACGGCTCCCCCACCTTTCATTTTCACTCTTCCCTTTCGCCTGTCACGCGTGCTTGACAGGGTGTCGAGCGCTCGCCATAGTGGCTGGCGTATGGGTGAGAATGTAGCGCTCTCGCGCGACGGCTCGCTCGCGACGGTGATCCTGAATCGGCCCGATCGGCGCAACTCGCTGAGCGACGAGATGCTGGCCGAGCTGGTCGCCGTCTTCTCCGAGCTGCGCGACGACCCAAGCACGCGTGTGGTAGTGGTAACCGGCGCGCCACCCGTCTTCTCGGCCGGAGCCCACGCCGAGCTGCGGAGCAGCATGACCTCCGAGGAACGCCGTGAGGCGTTCGGCCGACGCAGGAGCCAGTTCCGGCGCCTGTTCGAGCGCGTGACGAGCCTGCTCGAGAACCTGGAGCAGGCGACGATCGCGCGGATCAACGGCCACGCGATCGGCGGTGGCTGGGGCCTGAACCTGGCGTGCGACTTCCGCGTCGCCGCGGCAGAGGCGAAGTTCTGGCTGCCGGAGGTAGACCTGGGGGCTCCGCTTGGCGTCGGGTCAACCACCCGCCTGGTTCGGCTGGTCGGTCCGGGCCGCGCCAAGGAGATCATCATGCAAGGCCGGCGTTACTCGGCGGCTCAGCTCGAGACGCTTGGGCTGGTCAACCGGGTTGTGCCCGGCGACCGGCTGGACCAGGCGGTGCGGGAGCTGGCGGAGCTGCTGCTGGCCAAGCCGTTCAGAGCGCTGGCCGAGATCAAGGCCCGCGTCAACGCCATCGGCCGAACGGCCGTGCCAGAGGTCAACGCGATGACCGAAGGGTTCCTGCAGCGCGAGTAATGCTTGAGGGCATTCGGGTCCTCGACCTGTCGCGCGTGATCGCCGGGCCCTACTGCGCGATGCTGCTGGGCGACCTGGGCGCCGACGTGGTCAAACTCGAGCGCCCGGGGCGCGGCGAAGACTGGCGAGCCATACGCGGCACTCAGGGCATGAGCGCTGCCTTCGCCGCCATCAACCGCGATAAGCGCGGCATCGCGGTCGACTTGCGGCATCCCGAGGGCGCCAGGATCGCCTTCGAGCTGGCCCGCCGGGCCGACGTGCTGGTAGAGAACTTCCTACCCGGCGTCGCCGCCCGGCTGGGCCTCGGTCACAAAACGATCCAGGAAGCTAACCCAGCCGTCGTGTACGCCTCGATCACCGGCTTCGGCCAGACTGGCCCACACGCTCGGCGACCCGGCTACAACATCATTGCCCAGGGCATGAGCGGGTTGATGGCGATCACCGGTATGCCGGGCAACCCACCGACGCGGGTGGGCGGCTCGGTGGCGGACCTGGCGACGGCGTACGTGGCGTTCGGCGCGATCAACGCCGCGCTGGTCCATCGCTTCCGGACAGGGGAGGGCCAGCACCTCGACATCAGCTTGCTCCAGTCGACCATCGGGCTGCTGCCGGACCCCGTCGCCAACTATTTCGACACCGGCAAGCGGCCAGGCCGCGCGGGCAACCTCAATCCAAACCTGACCCCGGCCGAGACTTACCGGACTCAGGATGGCTACCTGTCGGTGGTGCTGATGAACGCGGCCCAGTGGGACCGGTTCTGCGCTGTGGTGGGCGACGAGGCGCTCCAGGCCGATTCGCGCTTCGACACCAACCGAGAGCGGCTCGCCAACCGCGCCGAGCTGACAGCCCGTGTCGAGGCGGTCCTGGCGACGGCGCCCACGACCGAATGGGTAGCCCGTTTCGAGGAGGCGGCGATCGCCTGTGGACCGATCTACGAGTTCGACGAGGTGTTCGAGGACCCTCAGACGCGCCATCTTGGCGTGGTAACCGAGATGGAGCAGCCCGGCTATGGGCGGGTCAGAATGCTCGACTTCCCGTTCAAAGCCTCCGGGAGTCCGGCCAGGATCCGGCGCCCGGCGCCGCTGCTCGGCGAGCACACGGCCGAAGTGCTCGAAGAGCTCGGCATGTCACGCGCCGAGGTCGAGCGGCTCGCCGCCGATGGGGCGATCGAGATCGGACATGAGTAGACTGGCTGAAGCGCCGAGGCGCGGAGGTCGCAGACGCCCAAACATGGGAGATCTCTACGATCTCTGCGCCTCTGCGGTGAAATTTGCTCCTGGTGGAGGAGTGCCATGCTGACTTTTTACTGGCGACCGACTTGAACGACCTGTCGCGACGCTCGGCGGTTCGCCGAGGAGCGGGGCGCCAAACTCGACACACGTGATCTCTTCAAGGACAAGCTAACCGCGGAGGACCTCAAGAAGCTGCTCGCCGGGCGCCCAGCGGCGGCCATCTTTGCCAGCCGCAGCCCGACGGTCAAAAAGCTCGGGCTAAACGCAGCGGCACTGAACGACGAACAGATGCTGGCCCTGATGGCGGAGTACCCCACGCTGATCCGCCGCCCGCTGCTGTTGGAGGGCGGCAGCTTGATCGTGGGCTTCGACCGCTCGGCATACAGGACTCGGTGGGGTTCGTAAGGGCGCCGCGTGCTGCGCCCTTCTGAAAGGGCAGGGCAAGCCCTGCCCCTACCGGCGGTCGCGCCAGGCGAGCAGCCTCTCGATCGGCCCGAGCTCGAAGGGCGCGCCCAGGCTGCAGATGATGTGCCTCGCGCCCACGCTGACCAGCTCGTCCAGGTCGCCGAACGAATGCTGATTGATCGAGACCGTCCGCTCGATCGCGGCAGGGTCGCGGCCAACCTTCACGCACCAGTCGTCGAGGAGGCGGTTCTTACGTCCCCAGGTGTCGGCTGAGCCGAAAGCGTGCCAGAGATCGGCATGCACGGCGGTGATCCGCAGCGTCACCTTCTCCCCGCCGCCGCCGATCAGAATGGGTATGGTGCCGCCGACAGGCCTGGGTTGGTCTTTGGCCCACCGCTCCTTGATGATCTCCAGGCCCCGCTCGAGGTTCCTCAGCCGCTCCCAGGGCGTGCCGAACGGGTAACCGTACTCGTTGTAGTCGCGCCTGGCCCAGCCCGCCCCGAGGCCGAGGATGAGCCTGCCATCGGTGGCGTGATCGAGCGTCTTGGCCATTGCCGATAGGAGGGCAGGGTTGCGGTAGCTCATGCAGTGGACCAGGCAACCGATCTGCGCCCGCCTGGTCTGCGCGCCGATCGCGGCGAGCGTCGTCCAGGCTTCGAAGTGCCGACCGTTCGAGTCCCCGTAGAGTGGGAAGAAGTGGTCCCAGTTCCAGATCGTGTCCACGCCCATGTCGTCGAGCTGCAACCAGGCGCGCCGATAGTCCGCGTATGACGTGTGCTGCGGATGAACCTGCACGCCGACTTTGATCCCCGCCATGACGCCTCCGTTGTGGCCGTGTGGCTGGGCAAATCTCTCCGTTCAGCATACACGAGCATCGACCCGGCGTTATGTCGTGGGCACGGCACGAAGGACAGCCGACAAGGGCCGCTTCCCGGGCCGTGGCGCTAATCCTCAAGGGCGTCAGACGAAGATGTCGAGCGGCAGGAAGGCCGAGACGACGAAGTTGGGAACGTCGACGACCTCGCTGACTTTGAGGTCGACGGCCACGCTGCACAGTGCGTAGGCCTGCTGGCGGTCGTAGCCGCGCTCGGCCACCAGGTAGTCGATCATCGCCAGCAGCGCGTTGCGGGCCGCGAGCGTTGCATCCTCCGATTCGTTGGGGCCATCGGCGTGCACCGAGAGGCCGGTTGTCGCGTAGAACCGGCGTGGGGCCTGGTACTGGGGCGGGACCACGTACTCCTCGCGGCTGAACTGGACGCTGCGGATGTCCCGGCGCGCCGCCTCACCCTTGCGAACATCGAGCTCGGCGCTGAAGGTGGCGGCCATCTCGATCGCCGTCCCACACGCCTCGCCATCGCCCTGGGCGAAGTGGGCGTCGCCGACCGAGAAGAGCGCGCCGGGGGTCCAGACTGGGATCAGCAAAGTGGTCCCGGCTGAGAGGTGCTTGACGTCCAGGTTGCCGCCGGTCTCGCGCGGCGGGATGGTCCGCAGGCCCTCCGCCGCTAGGCGCGAATCGGTCGGGACGGCGCCGGCCGGATCGGGCGGCAAGGCCATCCCGCCGCGCCCGGCCAGCTCGGCCTCACGCGCTCGCTGCGTCTCGCGCAGGTCGGACGATGGGGCCACCCCGATCACGCCCATGAAAGGGGCGCCGGGGATGCGGACGCCGGGCAGGTCGTCCGAGTCGGCCCAGCCGTCGGCGATCCGCCAGCGGACGATGTGGGGCTCCGGGAAATAGTCGCGCAAGAAGCCGAAGCCGGGCACCTGGACCGTGTAGCCGAACGGCTGCGGCTGGATCTCGCCGATCCGGACCTCCAGCAGGTCGCCCGGCTCCGCCCCCTCGACGTAGACCGGACCGGTCAGCGGGTGGACCGGGCCGAGGTCGACGCGACCCACATCAGGGGCCGTGCTGGTCGAGGTGATCTGTCCATCGATCGCATCGCGGGTCCCCAACACTACCTGATCGCCCGGCTGGACCCGCAGGAGGGGTGGAATGGCTTCATGCCAGCGATTGTGCCCAGTGCTCGGCTCCTGCGCCAGGGTCTTCGCCCGGTCGATCCGCACCTCATGCGTCCGCCCAGCCATCTTTCGAACCTCCTCCGTTGGCTAACCATCCATCAAAGCACGCCAGACCAACGCGGTCAACCATACGCCGGGAGCCCCGTCTGGCGTGTTGCCTCGCAGCGATTCCCAGTCTATGATCGGCTGCCACGAAGCAGAACACGGCGCAGGATGAGGAGACGATGGAAGAGGAGCAAGAGCAATTAGCCGAGAGCCCGGTAGTACCGGCAGCCGCGGAGTCGATCGAACCTAGCAGACCGGGCGAGCCGGCCGTCCTGGAAGCCTTCACCTGGCGCTGCATCGGGCCGTTTCGAGGCGGACGTGTGGTGGCCGTGGCGGGTGACCCGGTTGAGCCGGCCAGCTTCTACTTCGGCGCTTGCGCGGGCGGCGTCTGGAAGACCACCGACGCCGGCACGTACTGGGAAAACGTCTCCGATGGCTTCTTCAAGACCGCGGCTGTTGGCGCCATCGCCGTGTCCGACTCCGACCCGAATGTCGTGTACGTCGGTATGGGCGAGAGCTGCATCCGCGGCGACGTTTCCCATGGCGACGGCGTCTACAGGTCCACCGACGGCGGCCAGACCTGGCTGCATTTGGGCCTCGAAGACAGCCGCCACATCGCCCGCGTCCGCATTCACCCGCACGATCCGGACCTGGTCTACGTGGCAGCGCTGGGACATGCCTACGGGCCGAACGGTGAGCGCGGCGTGTACCGCTCTCGGAACGGCGGCGCCACCTGGGAGCAGGTCCTGTTTCGAAGCAACCGGGCCGGAGCCATCGATCTGTCGATGGACCCGACCAATCCACGGATCCTGTATGCGGCCCTCTGGGAGGCCCAACGCTTTCCCTGGAGGCTCAACAGCGGCGGTCCGGATAGCGGCTTGTACAGGTCCACAGACGGCGGCGATGCCTGGACGGAGCTCACCGACAACCCGGGCTTACCGGGCGGCCTGAAGGGGAGAATCGGCGTTGCCGTCTCTCCCGCCAGGACTGGTCGCGTTTGGGCGATTGTCGAAGCCGAAGACGGAGGCCTGTTCCGTTCGGACGATGGCGGCTCGAGCTGGGAGCGGCTCAGCGAAGATCGCAACCTGCGGCTACGGCCGTGGTACTACTGCCACGTCTTCGCCGACCCGAGCGACGCCGAAACCGTCTACGTGCTCAACGTCAAGGCCTGGCGGTCTAGCGATGGCGGGCGTACCTTCACCGAGCTGACCACGCCGCACGGCGACAACCACGATCTGTGGATCGACCCAGGGCGCCCGGGCCGCATGATCGAGGGAAACGATGGCGGGGCCTGCGTGTCGTTCAACGGTGGCGACTCGTGGTCCACCATCTACAACCAGCCCACCGCCCAGTTCTATCACCTCGCCACCGACACTCGGTTCCCCTATCGCGTGTACGGCACGCAGCAGGACAACAGCGCCATTAGCGTGCCCAGCCGCTCGTACAAGGGCGCTGTAGTCTGGGGGGACTGTTACGCGGTCGGCAGCTCGGAAAGTGGCCACATCGCCGTGCGGCCCGATGACCCGAACATTGTCTATTCTGGTGCCGTGGGGAGCGCCCCGGGCGGCGGTGGCGTGCTGCTGCGTTACGACCACGGTACCGGCCAGACCCGCATTGTCACGGTCTGGCCGGAGTTGTATGGGGGATGGGGTGCCAAGGACCTCAAATACCGCTTCCAGTGGACGTTCCCGATCCTCTTTTGTCCCCACGACCCAAACGTCCTCTACTGCGCCGGCAACATGCTGTTTCGATCGACGGACGAGGGCGCCAGCTGGCAGCCCATAAGCCCTGACCTCACCCGAAACGACGTCACGAAGATGGAGCCGTCGGGTGGCCCGATAACCCGGGATACGACGGGCGCCGAGCACCACGGGACCATCTTCGCGTTCGCCGAATCTCGACACGAGCGCGGAGTGTTCTGGGCTGGGTCTGACGACGGACTGATTCACCTCTCGCGGGACGGCGGTCGGACGTGGTCCGATATCACGCCGAAGGAGCTGCCCGAATGGGCGCTCATCGCGACTATTGAGCTTTCGCCGCACGACCCGGCGACGGCCTACGTGGCCGCGACGCGCTACAAGCTGGATGACTTCCAGCCGTACCTCTACAAGACCCGCGACTACGGCGCTACGTGGGAGAAGATCACCAGCGGCATCGCATCCCACGACTTCACGCGAGTCATTCGAGAGGACCCTGCCCGCCGCGGCGTGCTCTACGCAGGCACCGAGACCGGAGCCTACGTGTCATTGGACGACGGGGCGGCATGGCATTCGTTGCAGCGCAACCTGCCCGCGGTGCCGATCTACGATCTGGCCGTGAAGGAGAACGACCTGGTCGCGGCTACTCACGGCCGGTCGTTCTGGGTCCTCGACGACCTCACGCCCCTACACGACCTTGCAGGCCTGCAGCCCCCGCCGCCCGTCCATCTCTTCGCGCCACGGCCGGCCTACCGCATGGCTCCTCCGCTCGGCTCGGACCGGCCAAAAGCAGAGGGCAAGAACTATTCGCTCGCCACTGGCCTCCCGGCGACCTTCTACGAGACGAAGACACCTGAAGGGCTGACGGCGAGGCGTTTTCTGGATGCCGGCGCGAATCCGCCTGATGGTGTCGTGGTCACCTACTACCTGGAGCACGAGCCTGCCGATCCGCCCAGCATCCGCTTCCTCGACGCCGGCCGGAATGAGATCCGGCGCTTCTCCAGCCAGGCAGCGGATCCCGAGCCGCCGGCCGGGGCGCCCACCGAGCAACGAGCGCCGAACGCCGCTGGGATGAACCGTTTTGTCTGGAACATGCGCTATCCGGACGCCCGAGGCGTGCCGGGTGACGTCACCACGGAGCGGAGCCTGGCGGGACCGAAGGCGCCGCCAGGCACGTACCACGTCGAGCTCAGCGTCGAGGAGCGGACCCTGGAGGCGCCTTTCGAGATTCGAGTGGACCCGGGCCTCGCCGCCAGCCAGCAAGACCTGGAGGAGCAGTTCACCCTGCTCATGCGGATTCGCGACAAGCTCTCGGAGACCCATGACGCCATCAACCAGATGCGCGGCGTCCGCCAGCAGGTGGATGAGTGGGTCCGGCGGACCGAAGGTCAAGCGGTCGGGGCAGCGGTTGCCGAGGCCGCGCGTGGGGTTACGGACAAGCTCGCCGCGGTCGAGCAGGAGCTCATCGAGGGCCGCGTGACCGTGCAGCTGGACATGATCCACTACCCCACCCGCCTGAATGCCAAGCTCGCGGCCCTGACGAGCGTGGTGGCCAGCGCTGAGGCGAGGCCAACTCGCCAGTCGTACGACGTGTTCGCCGACCTAGCGGGGCGGATCGATCGACAGCTCGAGCGCTGGCGGGACCTGCTCGAGGTAGACGTCTCGAGCTTCAACGACCTCGTCCGGACGTCCGACATCCCGGCAGTCGTCGCGAAGTCAGCCGGGTGAGAGCTCAGGGCAAGTGGCGGCGCAGACGCGGGCTCTGCGCGCGAGCGTGGGGCGGACCGCGCACGCGGCGGAGATGGCCGGTGCGAACGGATACGCGATATCGTTAGAAAGTTAGAAAGTAGGTAGTTTTCCACGCCGGGAGAGACGTTGGCAGCCAGATCGATCAGGAAGGTCGTTCGCCCGCTGGCCAAGGGGCAAATCACGATTCCAGTCGCGATCCGCAGGGCGCTAGGGATCACCGAGTCCTCCCTGCTGGAGGTGAGCTTGCGGGGTGACAAGATCGTCATTTCGAAACTCGCGGCCCAGCCAGACGAGTCCTTCCGAATTTACTCGGACGAGGAGATCGAAGAGTTCCTCGTCGAAGACAAGATCAGCCCGACGACTGCCGAGCGTGTCCGTGAGCTCATGCGGTCAGGGCTGGTGTGATCCCGAAGGCCGGAATATTTCTGGATGCTTCGGTCCTCCTCGCCGCCGCCGGATCGCCTCAGGGTGGTTCGTCGGCCGCCATCGCCCAGGTGGCCCACTCCGAGGAGTTCGAGGTGCTGGTCTCCAGCCAGGTGTTACGCGAGGCGCTCGGAAACGTGAGGCTGAAGTTCGGCCAGGCCGCGGTCATCCGTCTCTACACGCTGCTCGCTCAGCTGCAACCTCGCCTCGTCGGGCCCCGTGAATCCGCCGCGCCTGCGAACCTCCCGGCTTCCGTCGCCGTGAAGGACCATCACATCCTCCAAGCCTGCGTAGCCGCCGGCGCGTCGATCTGTCTGACCCTGGACCGCCGCCATCTGCTCAGCGAGGACGTTCGGCGGTGGGGCATCGAGCGGGATCTTCGCCTGCTGACTCCTGGCGAATTCCTCGCCTGGCACCGGCTCCGCGCGGAAGGGCGCGGGTGAGAGCCTCACCTAATCCCACTCGTATGTCTGCTGCCAGGCCAGGAGGCGCCGCTGCAGGCAGAGCAAGCCCCTGGTGATGGCCAGGCCGATCACGCCGACCACGGCCAGCGCGGCGAACATCTCTGCCGCCGCGAGGGTTTGCCAGGCGCGAAAGACCAGGTGCCCGAGGCCGGATTTGGCGGCTGTGAACTCGACCGCGATCGTCGTGATCAGCGCAAGGCCGAGGCCCAGACGCAGGCCGGTCAGGATCGACGGCAGCGCGGCCGGTAGAAGGATCCGTCTGAAGAGCGCCAGCCCGCGGGCCCCGTAATTGTGGCCCACCTCGAGCAGGACCGGGTCGATCTGCGTGACGCCGCCATAGGTGTTCAGGATGATCTGGAAGAGGGCGGTCAGCGAGCCGGCCAGCACGAAGGCCTGTTCGCCGACACCAAGGAGGATCATCAGCAGCGGCAGCAGCGCGATCTTGGGTAACGGATACAGCGCGGCGATGTAGGGATCGAGCACCAGGCGGAGCGGCCGGATCATGCCCATCGCCAGTCCGAGCGGGACGCCCACCAGGGCGGCGGCGCCGAAGGCGAGGCTCAGGCGGGCGAGTGTGGCCGCGGCATGAGGCGCCAGGTCGCCACCCGTTGCCCGCGCCACAAGCGTGATGCCCACCACCGTCGGGGGCGGGAAGTAGAGTGGGTTCAAGGTACCGGCGCGCGAGAGAAGCTCCCACAGCCCGAGCGCGGCCAGCCCGGCGATCAGCCCGGCCAACTCACGGCCGCCGAGTACTGCGAGCTGGGCCCTGATGCCAGGGCACCAGCCGCCGCGCGATGGCGTCGAAACCGGACGTCACGAGCACCCCGAGGGTGGCGATCAGCGCCAGCCCCACGTACATGTTTCGGACTCGGAGGATCTCCCAGGACTGCCACAGCAGGGCGCCCAGGCCTTGCTTGGCCGAGACCATCTCCACCGCGATCAACACGATCAGGGTGAGCCCCAGGCCCACACGAAACCCAACCAGCACGTACGGCAGCGCGCCGGGCAGCAGCACCTTCTGGAACAGCCGTCGCCCCGTGGCGCCATAGTGGACCGCCGCTTCGACCGTTGGGCGGTCGATCGATCTGACCCCCAGGGCAGTATTGAGCGCGATGACGAAGAACGGCGTTACCGCGCACACGAGAGCGGCCGGCAGCTCGCCTGGTCCGAGCACCAGCGCAGCGAGCGGCAGGTAGAGCAAGCTGGGAATGGGGTAGATGAAGGCGACGAATGGGTCGAACGCCTCGCGGGCGGTGGCAGAGAGGCCGGTCAGCAGGCCGACCGCCACGCCCGGCAACGCCGCCAGAAGGAAGGCGGCCACCAGGCGTGCGACCGTGGCCGCGACGTGACCCGCCAGGCCACCGCTCGCATATAGCATGGTCGCCTGCTGCCAGATACCCGACGGTGGCGGGAAGAAGCTCTCGCGCAGGATCCGCGCGCCCACGGCCCATTCCCAGACGGCGAGCAGGCCGACCAGCGACAGGATCGGCGTCGCCCAGCCAAGCGCTCGGCGCATGAGCACGGCGCTCACCTCGTGATCCCTGTCTGACCGCGATCGGACGCGAGCACCTCGTCGCGCAGGAGGCTCCAGATCTCCGTCTCGAGGCGAATGAACTCGGACTCGGCTCGCGCCCCCAGCGTCCGAGGTCGCGGCAGGTCGACCCCGAAGGTCGCCTTGACCCTGCCCGGACGGGCCGTCAGGAGGACCACCCGCTCGCCGAGCAGGATCGCCTCCTCGATCGAATGGGTCACGTAGATGACCGTCTTGCCGAACGTCGCCCAGATGCGCATCAGCTCCTCTTGCATCAGCAGGCGAGACTGGGCGTCGAGGGCGGCCAGCGGCTCATCCATCAGGAGCACCGCGGGGTCGTTTGCCAGCGCGCGGGCGATCCCGACCCGCTGCTTCATGCCGCCAGACAACTGGTGGGGGTAGGCCTTCTCGAACCCGGTCAAGCCAACCTTGGCCAGGACCTCCTCCCCGAGTCGCAGCCGCTCCGACTTCGGCACGCCTCGATTCTCGGGGCCGAAGACCACGTTGTCGAAGACGTTCCGCCAGGGCAACAGGGCATGATCTTGAAAGACCATCGCCGTGAGCGGCCGCTCGGCGTCCTTCTCTCGCGTGATCCGGACGCTGCCTCGCGAGGGCTCGATCAGGCCGGCCAGAACCCGCAACAGGCTGGACTTGCCACATCCGCTCGGTCCGAGCACGCAGACGAACTCGCCGGGCCCGACGGAAAGCGACACGTCCTGGAGCGCGTGCACGTCGCCCGCCGCGGTCCTGAACGTCAGCGCGAGGCCCTCGACGACGACCTTCACCTTGGTGCCGGCTCCCGCGAGCGGCCTGCTCGAACTGGTTGGCTGGTCGAAAGCCGCTCAGACGCGCCCGAGCTGGCGCAGCGCCGCCTCGAGATAGCTCCAGTCGAACACCTGCTCCGGCGCCAGGAGCTCGCCGTAATCCAGGTAGCCCCGATCGCGGCTGAAGACCTGCTGGGCATTCAGGATCGCCTGATCGACGGCCAGATTGGGGTCGATGTGGTGCGCGCGGGCCCGCCGGATGACGTCGATGTCCGCTCCGGTGTACTTGAACATGATGGCCAGATTGGCCTCGCTCTTCCAACCATCGTTGAGAGCGAGATCGCGGGCCGCCTTCACGTACGAGACCATGAATCGATTGGCGGCGTCCGGGTTCGAGGTCGCCCAGTCAGTGTTGAAGAAGATCATCGTGATCGGCACCGGCGTGGCGTTGGCCGGGCGCGGGAACGGCCGGACGCCGACGCCCCGGTCCTCCGCCAGGGTGGGGAACGGCTCAGAGATAATGCCGGCCATGATCGCACCCGACTCGAGGGCCGGCACCATGTCAGGGAACGGCATCGTCTTCAGATCGACGTCGTCGAGCGTGATGCCGTTCTGGCGGAGCACCTGGTCGAGCAGCCATTCGGTGGCGACGCCCTTGGCGTTCACGGCGACCGGCTTGCCTCGCAGGGCGGCGATGTCGCGCAGCTCGCCCGAGTCCCAGGCACTCTTGCGGACCGTGAAATAGTCCTCGCTGAACCCGTTGTGGAGCGACGCCACGAACTTAACCGGCAGGCCCTGGGCGATGGCGTTGTACGCGGCCGCGCCCAGCGCGCCGCCGCCCACCTGGAGCTGGCCGGTCGAGACCTGGGTGATGACGGCCGCGCCGCTCTGCAGACGCACCATCTCGACGTCGAACCCGTCATTCGGCAGGTAACGATCGGCGGCGATCATCAGCGCGGCCTGCGAATCGGTCGGGATGTATCCGATGTTGACCGCCTGGCCCGCGCGCGCAGCCGGCGCCCAACTGAGCGCCAGCACCGCCATCACGACGCCGAGCACCACAACGCCAGCCCGCGCGCTACGTGTCCTCATCGGAACCTCCCTCGCCTGTCCTGATGATCCGCGGCGGATACTGTAGCACTCCCAGGCGATGCTGGGAGGAAGCGCCTGGCAGCGGAGCCTTAGCGCCCGGTCAGCGACGCGAACAGCTCCTCGACCGGGATCCGAAGGCCCGGGGTCACATCGCCAAAGTCGATCGACTCGGCTCCCCGAAGCGCGCTGGTTCGGGAGTCGGGACGAAACACGATCACAGACCGGTCGCCCGGATCGACAAGCGCGGCTATGCGCAACCCGTGCTCGACGTACAAGAGGCAGCGCCGTACGAGCGCGTTGACTCCCTGGCCTGGCGAGACGATCTCGATCGCGATGTCCGGCGGCTCGCGGCAGTCGTCCGCGAACTCGCCGTTGGCGTCGCGCGGAATCCGCTCCCAGAGGTAGACGGCGACATCGGGAACCCGGGAGAAGCCGCCGAAGGTCGTGCGAAGCTCGGGGAAGGCCCGCGCGAGCTTCTTTGGTCGTGCGAATCGGTTGATCCGCTCCACGAGTTCTCCCTGAAGGGCGCTGTG
>WNGF01006714.1_pt1 | contig 16741 bp, 15 predicted proteins | sample 5400641 | NCBI WGS metagenome assembly WNGF01 (sample SAMN13153371, study PRJNA577476) | soil metagenome | isolation source: 80 cm soil or saprolite under grassland replicate 2 | place: USA:California | collected 2016-06-15
CGTCCGTCGACGTCGTGAACCACTCGGCGGTCAGGAACGAGCCGTCCTTCGTCGAGGTGTCGTCGCGCAGGTCGTAGTAGAGGACCCCGACGCGGCCCTTCGAATCGACGGCGATCGCGGGCGTGAACGCGTCTTGCGCGCCCTCGGGCGTGTCGTTCGCCTTCAGCGGCGTCGTCCACGTCCGCCCCTCATCCCTCGACGACGTCACGAGCACGTCAGTCCGCTTCCCCTTCGAGAAGCGGACGTCCTGCCACGTCGCGTACAGCGTCCCGTCGGGCGCGACCGCGAACATCGGCACGGTGTCGCCCGTGCGAAGGCCCGGCACGGGCAGCGACTGCATCTCCATCACGAGCCGCGGCGCCGAGAACGTCTGCCCGCCGTCCTTCGAGAGCGTCATCCAGAGCTGCTGACTGTTCTTGCCGAGGCTGGCGTTGTCGAAGTAGGTGCCGAGGACGGCGACGTCGCCGTTGGGGAACACCACGGGGACGTTGCCGATCGTCTGCTTGTTCGTTCCGGTCGCGAACACGACCTGCGGCGTCGAGAAGCTCGCGCCGCCGTCGGTCGAGCGGGAGAACATCGCCGGGCCCTTGAACTCCCGGTCGATGATCACCGGAACCGGCGCGCCCCACGTAAGCCCGCCGTCCGTCGAGGTGCTCACGAACAGGCCGTTGTCGGGGCCGGTGTCGTCGAAGCCGAGGCTGAACGCGTACACGCGGTTCGACGGCCCGAAGTCGACCCACGGATCGGTGACGCGCTGGAACTCGCCGCCCGCAAGGATCGAGACACCCTGCAGCGGCATGTTCGCCCATGTGCGTCCACCGTCGAAACTCGTAGCCAGCACAAGGTTGCGCGCGCCGCCACTCGTCCAGCGGTCCTCCTGCCACATACCGACGACGTTACCCCGGTTCGACTGGTTGACCGAGACCATCGGCTCGGTCTGCGAGTCGAACGTGACCCGTCCGCTCGTCGTCAGTTCCTCCGCCGTCAACGGTCCCACGACACCGTGGTCGGTGGAAGCGCGGACGAGCGAGTCGGGCAACGTCGGGGCGGCCGTGATCACAGGACCGGCCGCGGCGTCGGGATCGCCAGAGACGCCGGCGGAGAAGGCGGCACCGTGGAACGTGCGGCCGGCAGGGCCGCGTGCGATGACCTGCTCGGCTGCGACGGCCGTCTGCGCAAAGGCGGTGGCGGCCATGACGAGCGCGGCCGCGCCAGCAACAAGTCCCCTCACGAGTACCCCTCCCACCCATCGTTCTGCGGTGACCCGGCCGGGATGCGAAGATCGCACGCCTACGCCCGATTATCGCCCATAGGCATAGGCGATGGACGAGAAATCAGGCCACCACCCACCGTCGGCAAGAAGCGCGGTGACCGACCGGTGAGGCCTAGAGCTTCAGGCTCGCAGCACCGCGACGTGGGGGCGCCGTCCAAAACGTGACCCGCCTCAGCTCCCCGACCGATAGGCGAGCCGTGCGCCGACTGCCCGCCCAGCTCGGTTTGGGCCTGTCGCCCCCGTCGTAGATGATTCGCCCATGAACTTCTACGCCGACCTCCACATCCACTCGAAATGGTCACGGGCCTGCAGCCAGGACTGCGACCTCGAACACCTCGCCCTCTGGGCACAGCCGGCTGGTGCCGGCGGAGCCGGGGGTGTTCCGGCTCGAGGAGGAGCTGGAGCGGGCGGTCGCCGGTCGGGTGCCGGTGTCGTGCCGGCGGCCGGTGCGGTTTCTGTTGTCGGTGGAGATCTCGACGATCTACAAGTACGGGGAGCGGACCAGGAAGGTGCATCACCTGGTCTACATGCCGGACCTGGAGGCCGCCGAGCGTTTCAACCAGCGGCTGGGCAAGATCGGCAACATCACCGCCGACGGGCGGCCGATCCTGGGGCTGGACTCGCGCGACCTGCTGGAGATCACGCTGGAGAGCGGGCCGGGGGCGTATCTGGTGCCGGCGCATGCGTGGACGCCGTGGTTCGCGGTGCTGGGGTCCAAGTCCGGGTTCGACACGGTGGAGGAGTGCTACCGGGACCTGGCGGGGCACATCTTCGCGTTGGAGACCGGGTTGTCGTCGGATCCGCTGATGAACTGGCGGGTGTCGGCGCTGGACCGCTTCACGCTGGTGTCGAACTCGGATGCGCATTCGCCGCCGATCCTGGGGCGTGAGGCGAGCCGGTTCGACACCGAGGCGGACTATTTCGCGATCCGGCGGGCGCTGGAGACGGGGGACGGCTACCTGGGGACGGTGGAGTTCTTTCCTGAGGAGGGGAAGTACCACTTGGACGGGCACCGCAAGTGTGGGGTGCGTCTGGAGCCGGCGGAGACGCGGGCGCGGGACGGGCGGTGTCCGGTGTGCGGCAAGCCGCTGACGGTCGGGGTGCTGCACCGGGTGGAGGCGCTGGCGGACCGGCCTGAGGGTGTCAGGCCGGAGGGTGCGGCCGGCTATCGCAGCCTGGTGCCGTTGCCCGAGGTGGTCGGGGAGATTCTCGGTTGCGGTCCGAAGAGCAAGTCGGTGCGTCGCGAGGTCGCCGCGCTGGTGGAGCGGCTCGGTCCGGAGCTGGGGATTCTGGACGAGGTGCCGCTCGAGGAGTTGCGTCGGGCCGGTTCGGGGGTGCTGGCCGAGGCGATCGACCGTCTGCGCCGTGGTGAGGTGGTGCGGGAGGCGGGCTACGACGGGGAGTACGGGGTGATCCGCGTCCTGGATCCGGCCGGGCGCGCGGGGGCTGCGACGACGGCGACCTTGTTCGAGTCGGCTCCGGTGGTGGCGGCGCCGGTGCTGCGCGAGGAGCCGGTCGCGTCCGTTCCGCCGCTGCGTGTCCCGGTGCCCGCTTCGCCGCGGCTGGAGCCGGTGGGGGCGGGGTCGGGGTTGCTCGACGGGCTCGATCCGGATCAGCGGGTGGCTGCCGGGGCGGGGGAGGGGCCGCTGCTGGTGGTGGCGGGGCCGGGGACGGGCAAGACGCGCACGTTGAGCTACCGGCTCGCGGTGCTGGTGCGGGAGCGTGGTGTGGCGCCGGAGCGGTGTCTGGCGATCACGTTCACCCGGCGGGCGTGCGAGGAGCTGCAGCAGCGGCTGCGGGGGCTGGTCCCGGAGCTGGCGCGGCGCATGCTGGTGACCACCTTCCACGCGCTGGGGCTGCGTATCTTGCGGGAGCAGCACGATGCGGCCGGTCTCGGTGAGCAGGTGCGGGTGGTCGACGAGGCGGAGCGGCTGGCGTTGCTGCGGGAGCTGGGCGGCGGGTCGGCGCGGGATGCGCGCCGGCTGATGGTGGGGCGGTCGCGGGCGAAGCGGGCAAGGGCGGCGGCGCGGCCGGGGCCGGACCCGGTGGAGCCGCCCGAGCTGGTCGCGGCGCTGGACCGGTACGACAAGGCGTTGCGTGCGCGTGACCTGGTGGACCTCGACGATCTGCTGGCGCTGCCGGTGGCCCTGCTCGCGGGCGATCCGGCGCTGGCCGCGCGGTACCGGGAGCGCTGGCCGTGGCTCGCGGTCGACGAGTACCAGGATGTCGACGAGCTGCAGTACCGGCTGCTGGGGCTGCTCGGCCGGCGGGACGGCAACCTGTGCGCGATCGGTGACCCGGACCAGGCCATCTATGGCTTCCGTGGCGCGGACGTGGGTTTCTTCCTGCGCTTCCAGGCCGACCATCCGGCGGCGCGGACGGTCCAGCTCACCCGCAACTACCGCTCCAGCGGGGCGATCGTGGACGGTGCGTTGCAGGTGATCGCGCCGGCGAGCCTGGTGCGGGACAGGGTGCTGGACCCGGTGCGGCGGGCGGAGGCGCTGCCGGAGCGGATCGTGGTGCACCGGGCGGCCAGCGAGCGGGCCGAGGCGGAGTTCGTGGTCCGCACCGTCGACCAGCTCCTCGGCGGCGCCTCGTTCTTCTCGCTCGACAGCGGCCGGGCCTCGTCGAGCGCCTCCGACCACGGCCTGTCCTTCGCCGGCATGGCGGTGCTGTACCGCACCGACGCCCAGGCCGCCCCGCTGGCCGAGGCGCTCGGGCGGGCGGGCATGCCGTTCCAGAAGCGCTCCCACGACCGGCTTGCCGACCATCCGGGCGTGCGGGCGATCGTGCGGGTGCTGCGCGACCCGAACGCGGCCGTCGGCACGCGCCCCGCCGAGCTCACGGTGCGCGTCCGCCGCGCCGCCGAGCTGGCCGCCGAGCGGCCGGCGCAGGCAGGCCCCGCCGCGGAGGGCGGCGCGGACACGGTGGCGGCAGTCGAGGCCGCGGTGGAGCTGCTGGTGCCGCTGGCGGAGCGTTGCGGGGACGATCTGGAGCGGTTCCTGGCCGAGCTGGCGTTGGGGGCGGAGGTGGACACGCTCGATCCGCGGGCGGACAGGATCTCGCTGCTGACCCTGCATGCCGCCAAGGGTCTGGAGTTCCCGGTGGTGTTCGTGGTGGGCTGCGAGGACGGCCTGCTGCCGCTGCGCTGGGGCGGTGCCCGGGCCGAGGACGAGGGCGAGGAGCGGCGGCTGTTCTTCGTCGGCATGACCCGGGCGCGGTCGCACCTGTTCCTCAGCCACGCGGCCAGGCGCACGCGTCACGGCGTGGTGCGCGAGACGGCGCCGTCTCCCTACCTGGCGGCCATCGACGAGCTGCTGCTGGAGCGCGCCGGTGCGGGGGCCGGGCGCCGTCCCGCGGTTCCCCAGGGCGACCAGCTCGGGCTGTTCTGACCGTCCATGATGGATCGGTGATCGGACGAGGAGACAGGGGGCCGATGCTCGTCGAGCAGTCGCCAGCAGCGCTCGCGTCCGTGACCGAGGACTTCGGTCACGTGCTCCGGGGCTCGCCTCTCGGTGTGGTCCACCCGCGGTCCTCGTCGGAGGTCGCCGAGGCCGTGTCGGAGGCGGTCTCGTCCGGTTCCAGGCTCACGCTGCGCGGCGTCGGCCACAGCGCCGGCGGGCAGGCGCTTGCGTCGCAGTCGGTGGTCCTCGACCTGTCGCGGCTGAACGCGGTCGGGCCGGTGGACCGGGAGCGCCGCACGATCCGTTGCGACGGCGGCGCGCTCCTGCGTGACGTCGTCGCGGCGACGCTCGAGCACGGGCTGCTGCCGCGGGCGCTGACCAACCTGCTCGACCTGACCGTGGGAGGCCTGCTGTCGGTCGGTGGGATGGGCCCGGGCAGCCACCGGCACGGCCCGGTGGTCGCCAACGTCGCGGAGCTGGAAGTGGTGACGGGCGACGGCTCGCTGCGCCGCTGCTCACCCGCCGAGGCCGTTGACCTGTACGAAGCGGTCCTCGCCGGCCTCGGCCGCTGCGGCGCGATCGTCTCCGCGGAGCTGCGGCTGCGCCCGGTTCGCCCCCGCGTGCGGACCTTCTACCTCCTCTACGACGACGCCCGGCGGTGGATGGCCGACCAGCGGGCGCTGGCGCACGCCGAGGAGACGAGCTCCATGGAGGGCTTCTGCTCGGCGAGCATGCAGGGCCTGCGCGGCACCGGCGGCCGGCGCGCCAGCTTCGCCGAGTGGTTCTTCCCCCTGCAGGTCTCCTTCGAGTTCGACGACCAGGCGCCGGAGCTGCCCCGGCACCTGTCGCCCTACCGCGTGCTCCACGTGGAGGACGACGAGATCGCCCACTTCCCGACGCGCCACGACACGCGCTTCGAGGCGGTCAGGCGGCTGGGCGCCTGGGAGCGTGCCCATCCCTACATCGGCGCCCTGATCGGCGCCGACGCGCTCGTCGAGGTGCTGCCGGCGGTGCTGGACGCCCTGCCGCTGTTCCTGGGGCACGGCCACTGCGGGAGCTTCTTCGTGGCGACCAAGGACGTGCCGCCGCTGATGGCGCTGCCAGCGGCCGACGACGTCGTCTTCGTGAGCGTGCTCTACCCGCAGGTCCCGCCGCAGTTCCTCGACGCCACGCTGGACGCGTTCGGCCGCGTGGGCGAGCTCCTGACGGCGGCCAATGGCAAGCGCTACGTCGCCGACTGGCTGGGGGACATGGACGGCGAGGACTGGCGCCGCCACCTGGGCCCGCGCCACCAGCAGTGGCTCGAGTGCAAGCGGACCTTCGACCCGCACGACGTCTTCTGCTCGCTCCTGCTCCCTTGACGCTCCCGGAGCCCGCCGCGCCGTCCAGGGCGCGCGACGCGCGACGGCTACTCGCCGGTGGCGCCGTCGGTCAGCTCGCGGAGGATGTCGGCGTGGCCGGCGTGGCGGGCGGTCTCCTCGATCATGTGGAGCATGATCCAGCGCAGCGAGAAGTTGGAGGCGGGGCCGTCGCGCCGGACGACGTTGCCGCGTCCCCGGTCGTCGGGTGCGGCGTCGGCGATCAGCTCGCGGTTCCGCGCGGTCTGCTCGCGGTAGCCGGCGACCACCTGCTCGACCGTCTCGTGCGGCCCGACCCGCCATTCGGCGTCCGGGTCCTCGTCGAACCGGGGCAGCGGCAGGTCCAGGCCGGCGAAGAAGACCCCGAACCAGTAGCGCTCCACGTAGGTCAGGTGCTTCACCAGTCCCAGCAGGTTGGTGCCGCTGGGCACGTGCGGGCGCAGCAGCTCGTCCTTGGACAGGCCCTCGACCTTCCAGAGCAGGGTGGCCCGGTGGAAGTCGAGGAAGGCGCGCAGGCTGTCCATCTCGCCGACGGCGATCGGCGTCTTGGTCCTGCCGGGCACGTCCATGGCGCGCTCCCTGGGGTCGGGGATGTCGCTCGCCGGTCCGAGCCGGCGGACGGGCCGATCCTACGGCCGGCGGTCAACCGGGTGCCCGGTATCGGCCGATCCTTCCGGAGTGTCGCGGATAGGACGAGATGCTTGACTTCCATGAGCGACGCGAGCACGCTTCGGTGTCAACCCGCTCATATCGCCCTGCACCGACCGCAGGGTGTGCCGAGGTCGGCCGCGTCGGCGGCCAGCCGGTGCGAAGGGGTTCGAGTCCCCTCACCCTGGCCCAGGCGCCCGCCGCGATCCCGCGACGGGCGCGGTCCCCGGCCGACGGCCCCACACCTGGGTCTCGGCCACCCAGGAAGGTCGCGCGGCGCTCGACGCCGAGGTGGCCGCCCTGCGCCAGCTCGTCGCCCGGCTGAACGGCTGCCGCGCCACCCCGGGCCAGCCGAGCCACCACTCGCCGCGTTCCTCAGACCGGCCGGCGTCCTGCCGATCAGGTGCGCGCGGCCCTCCGGGCCGGGAGGGAGGGGCGGTGCTCACCTGGGTCTCGTTCGGGCTGCTGGTGTCGGTGAGCGCGGTGCTGGTCCGCTGGCTGGCCACCCGGGTGGACGCGATCGGCCGGCAGCGGGCCTTCCCGTGGGTGAGCGTGGTCCTGCTGGCCGCGCTGGCCGTCGCGGCGGCCACGCCCGGGGTGCTCGGCGGGCTGCGCGAGCGGCGCCTCGCCCGGGTCGCCAGTGCCGTCGTCGGCGCCAAGGTCGGCCTCCACTGCCAGAGCTTCGGCGAGGCGTTCGTCGACACCGGGATCGAGCTCGGCTACGTGCGCTGGGGTCCCGACGGCGTCCCGGAGCGCTCCACCCTGATCAAGCGCGACCAGTGCCGCGACCTGGCCGCCTACCAGCGCTCGGGCAAGCACGACCCGAGCCGGGCGCAGGTGGTGGCGGTGCACGTGCTCACCCACGAGGCGATGCACATGGCCGGCATCGTCGACGAGGCCCGCGCCGAGTGCGCCGCGGTGCAGCGCGACGCCCGCGTCCTGGCCGGACGCTACTGGCGCACGCTGTATCCGCTGATGCCCGACGGCTACCGGACCGAGGACTGCGGCCCCGGCGGGTCGCTCGACGAGGGCGGCGCGGACGCGCCCTGGGCGGCGCCCGCCCTGTAGCCCCGCCGGCGTGGCGAGCCGCGCCCGAGTCGGGAGGCTGACCGACCACGCGCTGGATGGCGCCGTTGGAGCCCGTGGGCAGACCGGCGATAATGCGCGGATGGGGGTCCGCTTATCCGGTCCGCTGGTCGGGCGCGGCAAGGAGCTCGAGCGCCTCGCCGCGGCGCTGAGCCGGACGGCCGCGGGCGAGCCGGCCGTCGTCCTGGTCGCCGGCGAGGCTGGCGTGGGCAAGAGCCGCCTGGTCGCCGAGCTCGCCGCGGCCGAGCGGGCCGGGGCGGCGCTGCTCGGCCGCCTCCGGGAGTTGGCCGAGCGGGCCGCCGGGGCGGGCGGGCCGCAGCCGGAGACCGCCGCCCATGCCGCTCTCGGCGAGGCCGAGGCGACCCGTCTCGACGGGCGCTCCGACCTGGAGGGCTGGGCGGCCGCCGCCGCCGGCTGGGAACGGCTCGGCCAGCTCTACCGCGCCGCCTACGCCCGCTGGCGCGAGGCCGAGGCGTTGCTGGCCGCGCGCGGGCCCCGGCCGCGGGCCACCGCGGCGCTGCTCCAGGCCCACCAGGTCGCCGGCGAGCTCGGGGCGGCGCCGCTGCGGCGCGAGATCGAGGGCCTCGCCCGCCGGGCGCGGATCGACCTGGCCGCCGCGGCCGCGCCGCCGGCCGCCCGGGCGGCCGAGCCCACCCCGGCCGAGCGGCTCGGCCTGACCCCGCGCGAGCGCGAAGTGCTCGCCCTGGTCGCCGGCGGCCGCACCAACCAGCAGATCGCCGAGGAGCTGTTCATCAGCGTCAAGACCGCCGGCATCCACGTCTCCAACATCCTCGCCAAGCTCGGCGTGGGGAACCGCGTCGAGGCGGCGGCGGCCGCCCACCGCGGCGGTCTGCTGGACGATCCGGCTTCGTAGCCCCAGGCCGCTCCTCCGTCCCGGCGGGCTCGGTATGGTGAACGCCGCATGGCGGTCGGGAGGAGGCTGTCGGTGGCGCACGAGGTCAAGGGAGTCGTCGCTGGTTCCAAGGGCGCGACCGTCGAGGTCGAGACCGTGGTGGTGCCCGACCCGGGACCCGGCGAGGTGCTGGTGCGGGTGCGGGCGTGCGGCGTCTGCCACACCGACCTGCTCTACCGCGACGGGGTCATGTACGGGGAGTTCCCCTTCCTGCTCGGCCACGAGGTCGCTGGCGGCGTCGAGGCGGTCGGCGACGGCGTCGCGGGCCTCGAGCCGGGCGACCTCGTGGTGCTCGCCTGGCGGGCGCCGTGCGGACGGTGCCGGCGCTGCCGGCGCGGCCACCCGTGGCAGTGCACCGCCAGCCAGGAGGCGGGCCAGCGGATGCAGCTGGCCGACGGCACCCCGCTCACGGCGGCGCTGGGGATCGGCGGGTTCGCCGAGCTGACCCTGGTCGCCGCCGCGCAGGCGATCAAGGTCGACCCGAGCATCAGCCCGGAGGCGGCCTGCCTGGTCGGCTGCGGTGTGACGACCGGCTACGGCGCCGCCCTGCGCGCCGCCGGCGTGCAGGCGGGCGACCGCGTGGCCGTGTTCGGCTGCGGTGGGGTCGGCGACGCGGCGATCGCCGCCTGCGCCATGGCCGGCGCCGAGCGGGTCATCGCGGTCGACCTCGACGAGCGCAAGCTCCGCTGGGCGCGCGAGTTCGGTGCCACCGACACGGTCAACGCGGCGGAGGCCGACCCCGTGGCGGCGATCCGCGAGCTGACCGGCGGCCGCGGTGCCGAGGTGGTCCTCGAGGTGGTCGGGCACGAGGAGGTCGCCGGCCAGGCGTTCGCCGCGCTGGACTCCTTCGGCGTCATGGTCCAGGTCGGCGTGCCGGAACGCTCGATGCGGATGGACCTGCCGCTGCAGCGGTTCTTCAATCGCGGCCTGACGATCAAGGCCTCGCAGTACGGCGACTGCCTGCCGAGCCGCGACTTCCCGGTCATGGTCGACCTGCACCTGCGCGGCCGCTACGACCTGGACCGGTTCGTCTCCCAGACGGTCGGGCTCGGCGAGATCGAGGAGGCGTTCGCCACGATGCGCCGGGGCGAGGTGCTGCGCTCGGTGGTGGTGCTGTGAGCCGCGCTCCGGCGCGGGTCCCTCACGCGGCGGTGCTGCGGCTCAGCGCGTGCTCCACGAGCGCGATCAGGGTGTCGAGGCAGGAGCGGGAGTCGCGGGCGTCCATCCGGACCAGCGGGCAGTCGGGCGGGAGGGCCAGCGCCTCGCGCACGGTCTCGTTGGTGTACGGGGGCGTGCCGGGGAACCCGTTGACGCCCACCACGAACGGGAGCCGGCGGCTCTCGAAGTAGTCGACCGCGGAGAAGCACTCGTCGATCCGGCGCAGGTCCACCAGGACCACCGCGCCGACCGCGCCGCGGGCCAGCTCGTCCCACATGAACCAGAAGCGGGACTGACCGGGCGTGCCGAACAGGTAGAGGATGAGCTGCTGGTCGACGGTGATGCGGCCGAAGTCCATGGCCACCGTGGTGGTCGTCTTGCCCGGCACGGCGGTGATGTCGTCCACGCCCACGGAGACGTCGGTCATCGCCTCCTCGGTGGTCAGCGGCGTGATCTCCGACACCGACCCGACGAAGGTGGTCTTGCCGACGCCGAACCCGCCCGCCACCAGGATCTTGAGGGGGATGATCTCCGGCTCGGCCGCGGGCCGTCGACGGTACAGGTCAGCGTGTGCGGAGCCCATCCAGCAACCTCCCCAGGACCGCCTGGCTCGGACGGCCGTCTTGCGATGTGTGCTGTGGCAGGTGCGCCACCAGGTAGCCGGCGTTGACCAGGTCGCCGACCAGTACCCGCGCCACTCCGACGGGCACCTTCAGCGCCGCGCCGACCTCGGCCAGCGACTGCGGCTGGGCGCACAGCTTGACGATCGTCAGCGACTCGGACTGCAGCAGCGCTCCGTGCCGGGCGCCGGTCTGCGCGACGGTCACGACCGCCTCCAGCGGCAGGTCCTGACCGGTGGGGCGGGTCCGCCCCCTGGTGAAGGCATAGACCGGGACGACCCGGTCGGCGCCCTGAGGACCGTCCAGGGTCATCGTGAGGCCCACCCCGCTGTGCCGCGGGTCGCTGGGGTGAGCGCGTGGCCGACCCGCTCGGCCAGCATCGTCATCTCGTAGCCGACCAGGCCGATGTCGCACTGCCGGTCGGTGAACACGGCCAGTGCCGAGGCGCCGCTGATCGGTGTCACGAACAGGTAGCCGCCGCGCATCTCGATGATCGTCTGCTCCATCGGCCCGGCGCCGAACGCCTGCGCCACCGTCTGCGCGAGGCTGACCAGCCCGGAGGTGACCGCGGAGAGGCGGTCGGCGAGCCCGGTGTCCATCCGCTCCGAGGCGGCCAGGCGCAGGCCGTCGCCGGTGACGACCAGACCGTGCCGCACGCCGGGCGTCCCGCGCACGAAGTCCACCAGCAGCCAGTCGAGCTGCTCGTGGCTGGTGGCAGGACTGCTCATGGCTACTCCCCCCCTTCGTCGACCCGCTCCTCGACCACCGCCCGGGCCGCCTCGCGGCTGGCCTGGTAGCGGGCCAGCGCCGCCCTTGCCTTCGCCGCGTTGGGCAGCCGCTGGGACGGTGGGGTCACCGGGCTCTGCGCCGGAGCGGCCTCGCCGTCGCGCAGCTCGGGTGCCAGGTGCGACTGCGGCACCCGCCTGGTCAGCGGTGGCGGCGCAGCCGCGGCGCGCGCCGCCGGCATGGCGGCCTCGGCCCCGTCGCCGGCGGGGGCAGCGACCGACGGCGGTGCCGCGGGTCGCAGCGGCCGGCGCGGCGCGGGCTGGTCGGGTGGTGGCGTGTCGACCGGCGGCAGGTTCGCGGGTGGCCAGTCCGGGGCGTGCCGCCGCGCGGCGCCGTCAGCCGGCGGCCAGCTCGGGGCGTTCCGGTCCGCCAGCGGGGAGTCCGCCGGCGGCCACCCGGGGCTGAGCCGGTCCGCCAGCGGGGAGTCCGTCGGGGGCAGGTCCGGCGCGGTCTGCTAGCCCATGGGAGGGACCCGGTCCTGTTGGTGCGGTGCCGCGGCCTGGTGCTGCCCACTGGTCGACGGCTGCCACCATCCCTCCCAGGCGGGTCCCTGGCCGCCGCCGTTCGGCGACGCCATCCCGCCCGCGCCGAGCGACACCAGGCTGGGGACGGCCACCGCCGGCGCCTCGACCGGGGCACCGTCGCCCCCGGAGAACAGGTCGGGTGGGAGCACGATGACCGCGGTGATGCCGCCGCCGGGCGTGGGGCTCAGCGAGACCTGCACGCCGTGGCGCTGGGCGAGCCGGGCGACCACGTGCAGCCCGAGCCGCTGGGACACCGACAGGTCGACGTCCCCGGGGGCGGCGAGCAGCTCGTTGGCGGCGGCCAGGTCGTCGGCCGGCAGGCCGACCCCCCAGTCCTCGACGGTGAGCACCCAGCCGCCACCGCTGTGCTGCAGGTGCGGCCGGGTGCGGACGCTCACGGTGGTCTGCGGCGGCGAGAAGTGCACCGCGTTCTCCACCAGCTCGGCGAGCAGGTGGGTGAGGTCGGCGACGGCGTTGCCGGAGACGTTCACCCTCTCGTCGACATTGAAGGTGACCCGGTCCAGGTCGTCGGTCTCCGCGATCGCCGCGCGCACCACGTCGAGCAGGGGAACCGAGTTGCTCCAGATGCGGGGTGGCTGCTCGCCGGAGAGCACCAGCAGGCTCTCGGCGTTGCGCCGGATGCGGGTCGCCAGGTGGTCGAGGTGGAACAGGTCGGCGAGCGCGTCCGGGTCCTTCTCCTGCTCCTCGAGCTGGTTGATCACGCGCAGCTGCCGGTACAGCAGGCTCTGGTTGCGCCTGGCGAGGTTCACCAGCAGCTCGGAGGTGAAGCGGCGGTGGGTGACCTCGGCGTCCGCCAGCTCGGTCGCGAGCTTGAGCGTCTTCTGCTGCTCCTGCTCGCTGGACTTCCAGAAGATCACCACGCCACCGCAGGCGAACAGCACCGCCAGGCCGTGGATGACCGACCACAGCCAGGGATTCCCCTGCCCGGCGGGGTGGTTGAAGATCAGGTTCTTCTCGAACACCGAGCCGATGCCGTGGCTGAGCACGGTGAACGCGATGTTCCACAGGAACGGGACCCAGTCCTGGTACAGCGCGATGAAGCCGATAATGATGAAGAAGTGGAAATGCGCCTCGATCGAGCCCCGCGACAGCCCGACGAGGGCGGCCGAGCAATAGACCAGGCCGACGGTCACGAAAAACGACGCGACCCTGCGATTGCGTGCCAGGCGCCCGGCGACGAGGCAGCCGAGGGGTGGCCCGAACGCCCAGGCCGTGTCGGTGAGCGGGCGGTGGACGGCGAGCCCGAACACGAACAGCCCTGGTACGTGGAGCAGCAGCAGCCACGAAAGCAAGTCGTGCCGCTTTTGCCATGCAGTACGGTCGAGCGTATTGCCATGCGGGATGTAATCGAGGAGCTGCTTTATCATTTCCCACCCCGAGTTGCTTCCGGTCACGGGCGTCAGAGCATCATGATGATCCGCCCCCGCCGATGCAACTATTCGTGCGAGAGGTCCGGAATAGCTGTGACAGATGTGTACGAGCCCCTAAGTGCGCCCGGATCAGAAAATTCAAAGACTACTGACGAGCGGCGGTAGTCGGTCGAATGTCCGGAGCTTCCGCGCCCGGACCGGGCCGGCAAGGCGGCGACCCGGGTGTGGCGCGCACACCCGGGTCGCCGGTGATCCCGTGCTCAGGCCGTCAGCAGCCGCTGGAAGAACGACCGGTAGCGCTGGAAGGCGCCGCGCAGGTCGTCGGTGGAGACGTCGTCGCCCCGGTCCCACTGGTGCTCCAGCCTGCCTCGCTCGTCGGCGAAGGTCTTGGCCAGGTGCTGCATCAGCTCGGCCGTCAGGCCGTCGGCCGCCTCGACCGCCCGCCGCGGCTCGTCGACGAAGCCGTTCTGGACGTCGGTCCAGCGGGCGCGGAACGCCTCGGCGTCGTCGGCGCCGAGCAGCGGGCCGACCGAGGTGGCGCTGGACGTGTCCACGTCAGGCGCGTGGGCGTCAGGTTCCGTCCGGGCGCGCGGCGCGTCCAAGTCGGGCGTGTCCACATCGGGCCGGTCCTGCTCGCGCCCGCGGTCCTCGCTCCACCGGGTCCCTTCCGGCGTCTCCGGCGAGAGGTCGGCGGTGCGCAGCTCGTCACGCTCGTTCATTCTTGACCTCCTTCGCGCGAGCATCCCCTTCGACCCCCAGCAGCTCCACGAACAGCGACCGGTAGTGCACGAACGCCTGCCTGAGGTCGTCGGTGGTCGCCAGTCCCTCCTCGTTGGCTCGGGAGACCGCGTGCGCCTCGCGGTAATTCTCGGCGACATTCGGGTGGTCCACCGAGATGTCGTCCACCCGCCGGTCGAAGTCGTCGACCGGGTAGCCACGGTCGCGCATCACCTGGGCGACGAGCGTGTCGGCTTCGCGGGTGGCGGTCTCGGGATCGTCCACGAACTTGCCCTGCGTCGTCCGCCATGCCTCCTGGTAGCGGGCTCGGGCGTCAGGCGCGAGCTCGACGACCTCGACCTCGCTGCGCCGCTGCTCCCGCTCGGAGAGCTGCGACTCGGCGGCGCGCCGGTCGCCCTCTCTGGCGACGGTGCGCTCGTACTCGGGCCCGAACCGCTCCGCCAGCTGCTGGCTACGGCGCCGCTGCGCGACGAGCACGGCGACGACCATGAGAATGACGACGACAATAATGATCGCAATGAGTAGGCCGGTGTTCATGGCCGCTCCTTTCGTTAGAACGCAATTTCCACGACGGCCATGCTTCGCCGGCTACCCCTGGACGGGTCCGGCAAACGCCACGCCGCTCCGCGCCGCCGCCTCCTCGGATGGGCCAGCGGCCCCTGGCGGCGGGCTGTAACAGGGACGGCGGCGGCGTCGCTCTTGCTGCTGTGAACTCGCAGCCGACCCGCTCGACGCCGGCGTGACCGTGGCCCCGTGGCCGGTGGCGCCGGTCGTGTCGTGACCGGGGTCCGGCAACGCATCGACGACCGCTACGAGGTCGTCCGGTCGATCGGTGCCGGCGGCATGACCGAGGTGTTCGAGGCGTGGGACCGGCACGAGCGCCGCCGCGTCGCCGTCAAGCTGCCGATCCGGCGGTACGCGGACGACCGCGGCTTCGCCACCCGGCTCGAACGCGAGGTCACCGCCGTCGCGGGCCTCGCCCATCCGAACGTGGCCATGGTGCACGGGGTCGGGTGGGACGGCCGGGCCGGGTTCGTGGTCGCCGAGCTGGTCGACGGGTCCAGCCTCTGGGACATGCTCGGCGCCCGCGGCTCGCTGCCGCCGGCGGGGGCGGCCATGGTCGCCGCCCAGGTCTGCGTCGCCCTGGCGGCCGCGCACGCCCGCGGCGTCGCGCACGGTCACCTCACCCCGGCCAACGTCCTGCTCTGCATCGACGGCCGCGTGAAGCTGACCGACTTCCGGCTGGCCCAGGCCGCCCAGCCGCTGGCGCCGGCCCCTGGGCCAGAGGACGACCTGCGCGCGCTCGGCCGCTGCCTGGTGGTGATGCTGACCGGCCGGGAGCCCGGCCCCCGGGAGCCGGCCCGGCTCGGCCCAGAGGTGCCCGCCGAGCTGGCCACGATCGTGACCCGCGCGGCCACCGGCCCCGGGGGCGGCTACCGCTCGGCGGGCGACCTCGGCCGCGACCTCGTCCGCTTCCTCGCCATTGTCCGCCCCGGCCTGGCCGTTCCCGGCCAGCCGGCCGCGGCGCTGGAACCCGTCCCCGGGGACGTGGCCGCCGTGGCCCTCTCCCGCGCCCTCGAGCTGATGTGGTCGCTTCCCGACGCCTCGGCGGTCTGGCGGCCGCGCGGCGCCGCCGGCCCGCCCCCGCGCAGGCCGGCCGCGGCTGGCGGCGGCCCGTCGCGAGCCCCCGGCCCGGGAGTCCCATCGCCACGGGGGCGGCGCGGGCGGCGCGCTGCCGCCCAGCTGGCGCCGGCGGCTGCCGCTGGTCGCCGGACTGGTCGGAGCATGGCTGGCGGTCGTGGCGGTCGTTGCCGTCGGGCTGCCTCGTGGCGGGCCGGAACGTCCGGCCGCCGGCCAGAACCCCGCCTCGCCCCCGGCCACGTTCGTGGCGCCGACGACCGGCCTGCCGTACACCAGCATGGTGCCGGCCCCGGCCCCGACGACGGCGCCACCGACGACCGCGGCGCGGGCCGGGGCACCGCCGAGCGCCCCTCCCGCCACCCCGCCCGACGGCGCTGGAACCGGCGCGCCCGAACGGCGCGTCGTCCCGCGCGTGCTCGGGCTGCATCCCAGGCAGGCGGTGGCTGCGCTGGGCAGGGCCGAGCTGCGGGTCCGCCTCGTCGACGTCCCGACCCGCGGCCCGGGGCAGGTGCAGCGCGTGATCGCCCAGGACCCGTCGGCCGGCGACGTCGTGCCGGTCGGGTCCGTCGTGACCGTGGCGGTCGGCACCAGGGGGTCGAACGGCTGACCCCGGTGACCAGCGGCGGTGCCGGCCCGCCGGCCGGACCGCCACCGGACCCTGGCGTCCCCCCGTGGCGCCGAGCGTGCGGATCGGTGTGACTGGCGCGCCTCAGCCGACGTGCCTGCGGTCGATCCTGGCGAGGAACGGGATCAGGTTGTCGAGGAACTCGTTGTCGGGGCTCGCGGCTGCCGGGTCGTTGTGCGCGTAGGTGGCCGCGCGGTTCACCAGCGTGAGCCTGCTGTCCGGGATGCCGGACTGGCGGGCGAGGATCGTCGCGGCGTCCAGGACGCGCTGGCCGCCCAGCGCCGCGCCGAAGGCGTAGATGGGCAGGCGCCGGCTCAGGTCGTCGCCGTGGATCGACTTCACGCCCAGGACGCTCTGCGCCGGGTTGGCGTTGCCGTTGCCCACCGCGCCCGCGTCGATGGTCAGGCGCATCGGGTGGTACCAGGCGCTGCCGTCCAGGCCGGTGAGCCCCTTGCCGGAGAGCATGCCCGCGTACCGCTGGATCGGGGTGATCTCGCCGGCCCGGTCCCAGCCGCGCGGGTCGCCGCCGGCGGCGAGGCGGCCGGCGTGGACCTGCGCGGCGATCAGCGACGGCGG
>WNGF01008828.1_pt1 | contig 16740 bp, 15 predicted proteins | sample 5400641 | NCBI WGS metagenome assembly WNGF01 (sample SAMN13153371, study PRJNA577476) | soil metagenome | isolation source: 80 cm soil or saprolite under grassland replicate 2 | place: USA:California | collected 2016-06-15
AGTTCGGGACGTTGCCGCTCGAGGCGGTGACGACGGAGCGGATCGACGCCTACCGTGCGCGGCTGGTCGATGAGGGCCGGTTGTCGGCGCGGACAATCAACAAACAGCTGGTCATCCTGCACGGCGTCCTCCGGCGGGCGATGCGGGTCTACGGGTTGCGGTCGAACCCGGCAGCGCTCGTCGATCGGCAGCCGCTCCGGCGCTCCGGCGACTTCGAGGTCCTCTCCCCCACCGAGGTCGAGGCTCTGGCCCGCGCGGCCGAGAGCGACCAGGACGCCGCGATCTTCCGCGTCGCCGCGTTCACCGGACTCAGGCTCGGCGAGCTCCGTGCCCTACGGTGGCAGGACATCGACTTTGCGAAGCGACTCGTCCATGTGCGCCGCAACTTCACGCATGGCGCCGAGGGGAGCCCGAAGTCAGGGCGCGTGCGTAGCGTGCCGCTGATCGACCACGCAGCGAAGGCGCTCGACGGTCTAAGCCGTCGACCACACTTCACTGACGCCGACGACCTCGTTTTCGTTGACGACGTCGGCGGCTACGTCGACGAATGGCGGCTGCGGCGCCGCTTCCATGCTGCGCTCGAGCGGGCCGGCCTTCCCAAACTGCGTCTCCACGATCTTCGACATACGTTCGGGACGCTCGCGGTGCAGGTGTTCCCGCTCTCCGATGTGAAGGCGTACATGGGCCACGCCGACATCGCGACGACGATGATCTACGTGCATCACGTGCCGCAGATCGACGCGGCTGACAAGCTCAGTGAGCTCGTCACGGCAGCGGAGAATCCGGTTTCGGGACACGTTCGGGACACAAACGCCGAAGCGGGCGATGGAGCCGGTGGCGAAGTTGTGCCATTTCCAGCACGTTCTAAGTGGGCCCGCCTGGATTCGAACCAGGGACCAACGGATTATGAGTCCGCTGCTCTAACCAGCTGAGCTACGGGCCCGGCGTCCCGCAGCGTAGCCCCACGGCAGGAGGTCTGAGGGTCAGCCATCCGCCGAACGGACCAGGCTGAGAACGATTGGTGAACCAGCCAAGCGGGAATCCGACCCTGGCTCGTTCCCGTAGAGACCTCAAGATGAGCCGCCTTCTCGTCCTCATCCCCATAACCGTCCTGCTCGCCGGCTGCGGCGGCGGCGGTTCGAATGCGTCCGAGGACACGGGCTCGGTCGTCCAGACGATCCAGATCTCCGAGAAGGAGTTCTCCCTCAACCCGAGCACCGTGAGCGTGTCGAAGACCGGGACGTACGAGTTCGAGGTCACCAATGACGGCCAGATCAAGCACGCGCTGAACATCGAAGAGAGCGGCGAGGGCGCCGAGACCGAGAGCGGGGACATCGAGCCCGGCCAGACCAAGACCGTCCGATTCACCTTCTCCAAGGACGGCTCCTACGAGATGTACTGCCCGATCGACGGGCACAAGGATCAGGGGATGGAGGGCACGATCACCGTCGGAAGCGCCACCGGGGGTGCCGGCTCGACCACCACCGGCGAGACCGAAACCGAGAACGAGATGACCACGGGCCAGACGACTACCTCCAGCGGCCCGGGCTATTGACGGTTCCCCCGTGACGTAGGGCGGCCGAAGCCTCACAATAGGGGGCTGGCCGTGGCACGTCCGACCGAGGAGGGTTGAGGGAGCCGTGAAGGTGTTCCAGCGGGAGACGGAACTGCGAACGGCGGGCGGGCTCGCCGTCCGGGACATCACCGAAGAAGTCAACGAGGCCGTTCGCGAGAGTGGGATCAGCGAGGGCATCGCGTGCATCTACTCCCCGCACACGACGTGCTGCGTCCGCGTGAACGAGTTCGAGACCGGGTTCATCGAGGACTTCGCCGAGCTGCTCCGCCGCCTCGTCCCCAGCGAGACTTACTACGCGCATGACGACTGGGACAAGCGCACAGAGAACATCTGCCCCGAGGACATGGACTTCGGTAACGGACACTCCCACTGCATGGCGATGCTGCTTGGGACCGCCGGCGAGTCCGTGCCGGTCCGCGACGGCGAGCTCTTCCTCGGTACCTGGCAGCGCGTGATGTTCATCGAGCTCGACCGCGAACGCGACCGTCGCTGGTTGGTGCAGGTCGTAGGGAACTAAGACCACGGCCACGGCGGGCCGATACGACGCCGTCGTCGTCGGCGCCGGGCCTAACGGTCTAGCCGCCGCCCTCACACTCGCGCAAGCGGGGCACTCCGTCCTCGTGGTCGAGGCGCGCGGCACCATCGGCGGCGGTACGCGAACCTCTGAGCTCACGCTCCCGGGTTTTCGCCACGACGTCTGCTCCGCGATTCATCCGCTCGTCGCCGCATCACCGTTCTTCCGCTCGCTGGCGCTCGAGCTCGATCTGATCGAGTCGCCTGCCGCTCTCGCCCATCCGCTCGACGACGGTTCGGCGATCCTCGTGCGCAGGTCACTGGACGAAACAGCGCGACGCCTTGGCAAGGATGCTGACGCATATCGCCGCTTGGTCGAGCCGCTCGTTGCGGATTGGCGACGGCTCGTCGCTGAACTCTTCAGACCGATCCCGCACGTTCCACGCCATCCGGTCATCCTTGCGCGCTTTGCGAAGACCGGAATCCTGTCAGCGGTCGATGTCGGCGGGTTGCGATTCGTCACGGAGCCGGGCCGCGCACTCTTTGCGGGAGCAGCAGCGCATTCGGCCCTGCCGCTCGAGCAGCGCGGCACGGCCTCGTTTGGCCTGATCCTGCTCTTGCTGGCCCACGCCGTCGGCTGGCCCTTCCCTCGCGGCGGGTCGCAGGCGATCCCAGAGGCACTCGCCGGGCGCCTTCGCTCCGCAGGCGGCGAGATCGAAACGGGACGGCAGGTGACCTCGCTGCGAGAGCTGCCGAAGAGCCGGATCGTCTTTTGTGACGTCACGCCGCGTCAGTTGATCGCGCTTGGGGGCGATCTCCTGCCCCCAAAGTATCGCCGCCGGCTCGAGCGTTGGCGGTATGGCCCTGGTGTGTTCAAGCTCGACTACGCCATGGACGCTCCGATCCCCTGGCGCGCTGCGGAGGCCGCAGAGGCCGCGACGGTCCATCTGGGAGGATCGCTGGCCGAGATCGCGCAGTCGGAAGAGGGGGCATGGGGAAGCCGGCCCACCGACCGACCTTTCGTCCTCGTCGCGCAACAGAGCCTGTTCGACGAGACTCGCGCCCCGCCGGGAAAGCACACCGCGTGGGCCTACTGTCACATCCCCAACGGCTCCTCGGCGGACATGACCGACCGGATCGAGTCGCAGATCGAGCGGTTCGCCCCCGGATTCCGGGAGCGAGTCCTCGCACGGTCGGCACGCGGCCCCGCAGAGCTCGAGCACGAAAACGCCAACCTCGTCGGCGGCGACATCGCCGGCGGTGCGAACCTCCTCGGCCAGTTGGTGGCCCGTCCGGCACTGAGACGAGCCCCCTACTCCACACCACTTCCCTGGCTCTACCTCTGCTCGGCCTCCACCCCGCCCGGCGGCGGCGTCCACGGTATGTGCGGTCACCTTGCAGCCAAGGCGGCCCTGCGGCGGCTCGCCTAGCCGCGAATCCCTCGGACGAGGGTGCGGCATCCGGTTTTCAAGAGCGAAAAGGGAATTGCGCCCGCGGCACGCCGCCATATGACCGCCACCAATCCAGCCAAGCGCTTTCTCCTTTTCGCCTTTGCCGCGAGCTTCGCCGTCTGCGCCTTTGCCGGCTCGGCGAGCGGGCGAGCCGAAGGCATCCGCTTCGTCGCCGGCCAGAAGCGCATCGTGCAGGGCAACCAGGCGATGCTCACTATCCGCGTCAGCCCCGCCAATACGCAGTGCGCGCTCACGGTGCGTTACAAAGGCGGGGAGACGCAGTCCGGCCTTCCGATCGTGACTCCGGCCGGCGGGCGCGCAACGTGGAAGTGGCGCGTCCCCCGCACCGTCGAGCCCGGCCCCGCCCGAATGAGCGTTTGGTGCCCCGGTGCCGGACGCGCTTCTCGCACCCTCACGGTGATCGGAGGGGTGATTCCGGCACGGATCCAGGTCGTGAAGTCCGGCTGGTCCGAGCGGCCCTATCCGTTCGGTGGCACCGGTGTCAGCTACGGCGTCATCCTGGCGAACACGTCGCCGGAGCAGGACGCGCTCGACGTCACGGTGCTGGTCAACTTCGTCATGGCCGACAATCGCCTGATCGGCTCAGCATCGGTTCACGTCTCGGATATCGCAGCAGGGACGCAGCACGCGATGGGCGGCGAGCTCCAATTCCCGGGTGGCGCTCCGATCAACCGGCTCGAGATCGTCGTCACGATCGGCAAGCGCGGGCCCGCGACCCACGGGAAGCCAGGGCTCTCCGCGATCCGGGTAATGCCAAGCCTCTTCGAGCCTGCATGGGCGGGTTCGATCGAGGGCGAGATTCAGAACGACAGCCCCAGGCGAACGCTGCAGGGCGCCGAACTCTCCGGGGTCATACTCGACGGCGCGGGCAACGTCATCGGCGGCGGTTCCGGCTACGGGGCGGCGTCACTTCCGCCGGCCGCGCGCGTCTTCTTCAAGATCGAGAACGGTCTGAGGCCGATCTCGATGAGTCGGGTTGCTTCGGCTCTGGTCTCGGTCGTCCCGACGTACCGCACGCCCTAGCGAATGTCGAAGTCGAGCGCCTCGAGCGGCTGATACAGCAAGCCGCGGTCGAGGCGTTACGGAGTTAGCTCACCGCCGGGAGAGGATTCATCCCCGGCCGTCCCCGTCGGCAGCCGGATCGGCCGGCGCTAGGATTCGTCCCACGTCCAACCATCAGGAGCCGGATCCGCCGTGGCGGCAGATTCAGCCGAGGTCCCGCCGTCCGCAGCCGGGTCAGCCGGCGCTGCAGATTCATCCCACGTCCAACCATCAGGAGCCGGATCCGCCGTGGCGGCAGATTCAGCCGAGGTCCCGCCGTCCGCAGCCGGGTCGGCCGGCGCTGCAGATTCATCCCACGTCCAACCATCAGGAGCCGGTTCCGCCGTGGCGGCAGATTCATCCCAGGTCCAGCCATCCGTAGCCCCATCATCGGCACGCGCGAGCGCGGGCAGCGCAAGCACGAAGAGACAGACGAGACCCAACAGGACAATGATCTGCGATCGTTTCATGGTTCCCCCTGAGGCTAACTCCGGGGCCGCACCGGTGTCACCCGCAAAATGACGATTTCGCTGCCAGTATGCAGTCGCCGGAGCCCACTGACATCCCTCGAACGGGTGAACGCCCAGCGCGAGCCGGGGAATGAGAGCCGCGGACATGCTGATGCGTGTGAGCCAGTAGGGGAGATGCATCTCTATGCTCCTTGGGGTCGCAGATTGCGAGGGGACGCCTTTTGATCGGCACGAAGGTTCGACGATCTCTCCCCTTGGAGGGGGATCAGCTGCGATTCGCGAGCGGAAGCTCGAAGCTGAAGGTGGAGCCCTTCCCCAGCTCGGACTCCAGCCAGATTCTCCCGTCCATGCCCTCGACGAGCTGCCGACAGATGTAGAGCCCGAGTCCCGTGCCCCCGACGCCCTGGGTCATATCCGGATCTAGGCGGTAGAACTTCTCGAAGACACGATCGTGTTGTTCCAGCGGGATGCCGAGGCCGTCGTCCCGGACGCTGAAACGCATGTTGCCGTCCTCCCGCCGGAACCGAACCTCGATCCGGCCGTCGCCGGAGTACTTGACCGCGTTCTCGATCAAGTTGCCGAGGACCTGTCGCAGCTTGTCGGGATCTGCGGCGACCGGCGGCGACTCAGGCTCGTGCTGGAGATCGACGGAGACCCCGGGCGGGAGGTGTGTGCGCGTCGCATCGACGACCTCGGAGACGAGCGTGAGCGGCTCCACGGCTCTGATTGAAGGCTTCGCACGACCGGAGTCGAGGCGGCTGACCCAGAGGATGTCGTCGAGAAGACGCGCGAGCCGAGCAGACTCCGTGGAGACGATCTCGAGCAGCGCGTTGCGGCGTTCTTCGTCGAGCTTCTGGTTGTTCAAGGTCATTGCGGCGCCGTAGACAGACGTCAGCGGCGTGCGCAGTTCGTGCGACACGATCGCAATGAATTCATCTTTCAGCCGGTCGAACTCGCGTAGGCGGTCGAGCGCTCCGTGGATCCAGCGCTGATACACAGCGGTCGCGAGCAGCGGGCCGGCGAGGACGACCGCCACGAACGGAGACCTGTCCCAGAGGACGACCAGGATGACCGCGAGGGAGGCCATGATCAGGAAGGGGACGAGCGTCAACAAGACGTAACTGCGGAGCGACGGCAGGAAGGAGAGCTGCCGCGAGCGCGAGACGACCGCGGCGAGGAGCGAGATGTCAACGAGGTAGAAGCAGATCGCTGCAGCGATCGCACTCAGGACGAGACCTAAAAGCGTGTCGTCGTCCGCGATCGCCGCTCCGGCGCCTGCGGCGATTCCCGCTAGCGCGTAGATGCCGCAGTTGAACGCGATCCGGCTGAGCGGGCGGCGACGTCCGACCTCCACGAGCGCCATCGCCAGGAAACCGGCGACGGCCGCGGCAGGCCAGCTGTAGATGGCGGCGACCGCGACCAGGAAGATCGTTGCAAGCGACATCGAGCCCACCGCGACGCCCTCGATCGGTACCGGGAACGCCTCGGCCACTGAAGCTGCGATGAGCAAGACCGCGACGCCGGCGAGGTCTTCCCAGCCGTACGAGCCCGAGACAAGTGAGGAAATCGCAAAGCCGAGGCCGACGATGCCGCCGATGGACACCGGAAGCCACACGGCCAGGGCTTGCCGCGAGCTGGGATCGAGCTGGACGCGCGGAAGGCGAAGCGCTCTCTCGGAGGCGCCCGTTCGAACCGGAAGATGGTCGCTAAGACTCACGGTGCGGTTCCGGGCGGGCCGCACCGCCGGTTAGTTTGGCTGTCCAAGTATGCCACGGCCTCAATCTTTCACCCGGTTTCGCGCTGCGGAGGATCCCCGCAACGTTCCGTACCCCATTGCCAAGCGAATCCTCGACAAGCTCGTCGCGGCCGCTCTGCTCGCAGTTCTCACCCCCGTAGTCCTTGTCCTGCTTGCGTTGATGGCGATCGACATGCTCGTCGCTCGGCGTGACCGGGGCGGCTTCGTGTACGGCGAGCAACGCATCTCGCAGGGGCGGGCGTTCGAGCTGCTCAAGTTCCGAACCCTGCGGACCGACGCGTTGGCGGAAATGCGCCGCAGTGGAGGGCACGCCCGATTGTCCGAAGCCGATCCGGCGAACCTCACCTGGGCGGCCCGTCGAGTCCTCAAGCCCTGGTATCTCGACGAGGTCCCGCAGTTTCTCAACGTCCTCCGGGGCGAGATCAGTCTCGTCGGGCCGAGGCCGTGGCCGCTCTCGCTGGTCGAACGGCAGGTCGCCGAGGGTCACGATTACCGGAATCTCGTCATGGCCGGATTGACCGGGCCGGCGCAGGTGACGAAAGGGACCGGCGTCCTCTATGCCGATCTCGACCAGCAGTACGTCGCGCGCTGCCGGAATCTCGGCGGCTGGGCACTAGTCCGTTACGACCTGGGGATCCTGCTGGAAACGCTGGGCGTGATGGCGCGGGGCGAGGGATTGAATTACTAGGTCAGGTCCGCAGCCGAGCTGCCTCGACAAGCTTGCGCGGCGCGACCTCCGCGTATGCGTCCTCTGCGATGCCGGTCAGCTCGTCCCAGTGCAGCCCACGGTCGAGCCGCACCCCCAGCCAGCCGCGGTGGCCGACATACGGCGGAACGAAGAAACGCTCATGGTCGGCGTCGACGAGCATCGACTGCATTCCGGTCGGGGCCGCGCACCAGACGGCGAAGCGGCCGTCGCCGTGGTGATCGGTCATCACCATCAGGAACGCCTTCTTACCGCGCACGAAGAAGGTCGGAGCGCCGTGGCTCAAGCGCTCGCTCGTCTCCGGCAGCCCGAGACAGATCTCCCGGATCCGCTCGAGCGTCCGCTCCCTGTCGACCTCACTCACCATAAGCTCATTCTCAGCCAAAAGGCCCTCCGTGCCGATAGACGCAGGATGATCAACGCGGAGTTTCCCTGGCGCCCGCTAGGCACACTCCTGGTCGACCAGGGCCTGCTGACGCCCGCCGAGCTAGAGCTCGCGCTCGCGGAACAAAGACGAACCGGCCGTCTGCTGGGCCAGATCGTCGTGGACCACAGCTACGTGACCGCTTTCTCGTTGGCGCGAGTCCTCTCCGAACAGCACGGCGTCGAGCTGCGGCCGACGCTCGTCCCGGACGAGACCGTTCCCCCGGCACCGGCACCCGAGCCGACCGAAACGAGGGCGTGGCGCCCGCTCGGCCGGGTGCTCGTCGAGAACGGCTTCCTGAACGAGACGGAGCTCGAGAACGCGCTCGAGGTGCAGCGCGAGCGAGGAGGTCGCCTGGGCGAGATTCTCGTAGCGCGCGGCTCGATGACCGGACAGGCACTCGCGCGTGCGCTCGCCGAGCAGCACGGCGTCGAGCTCGAAACCGCCGACCAGGTGGAGACCGACGTCCAGACGGTGATCAAGCCTGCCGCCCCCTGGGAGGCGGTCTATCAGGTCCGCGAGATCGTCTTCAGGCCCGGCTACCAAACGCAATTGGTCCTGTTCGAGAACACCAACTTTCTGGAATGCGCCGACTACGCGTACGAGTTCGTGCAGGAGCACCAGCCGGTCGCGATAGAGATTCTGCACCGGGAGGGCGAGACCAGCGAGGTTGTGTGGAACTACAGCGCGAGTCGGGCGGCAGCGCTAGAAGCTGCGCGGACGAGTCTGATCGACACCTTCGGCTTCGATCCGATCACCTGGAACCCTTCGTAGCCGAGCGAAAGCTGCGCTTTCGCTCGGGGTTGGGTACGCCGCTTCGCGGGGAACGTGCGCCGGCAAAGCCGGCGCACTTCTAAGGGGGCGCCGCTTCGCGAACGGGCGTGGGACGCATGCAGCGGCGCTTCGCGTCGCCGCACGCGAAAGTCCGGCCTACGGTTAAGCGGCTTCGCACGCTTAACCTCCGGCCCTTGGTGGTTGGGCAACACGGACGGCTCAAGCTCGAACTTGCTCTGATCTCGCGCGTTCAATGATTTCGGAAGTCGACGATCAGCCGCGCCGGCGAGGTCGTCGTCCGGACACGAAAGTCGACCCGCTCCTCAAGGCCGACGGCCCAGCTGAGGACTGCTTCGAAGTCTCCTGTGCGGACGAGCTCTCGCACGATGGACGTTCCCGCTGCCGCGCCGTCGATCCGTTTCGGACCGCGGTAGACCATGACGCCCTCCCCCGTGGTCAGGTCGAAGCCGGAGGCAGGCTCCATGCGCACGACGACGAACGCACTGCCCTTGACCTGGACGACGTTGCCGGAGCCGTCCTCCTTGAGCGGCGGCTCGACATACTCGACGCGATAGCCCGGCAGGTGATCGCGAAACTGGAAGACGACACGGTCGAAGCCCTCGTGCCGGCCGATTGCGACGCGCTCCAGGAGAGCCGTCGCGCTCCCGGTCGCCGTGCCCTCCACAGACGTTGTGCCAGCACCCTCCAGTGGATCGATCCCGTCCGTCGTCTCGCTCGTCGACGCCGTGGTGGTGGTGGTGGGCGGTTCCGCGCCCGGCTGACCACCGTTGCCGCCGGAGGAATCCCCGCAGCCCGAGAGGGCCAGCAGAGCCGCAACGACGAGGCCGAGAATGATGTAGACGCGGATCTCGCGAGCGTACTCCGGCCCGGTTAAGAAACGGCGCGGATGCAGCATTGGCTCCTCGTTCGCGGGACTGGGAGCCGTTCCCTTCCCAGTGACGCGATCCTCGCGGCCGGCTCAGCTCTCACAGATTTCTGACATTGCGCAAACATCACCGAGTTAGAGTCGACCCATGCGCAAGTGGGGAGCGCTTGTTGGGGTCGGGGTCTGTGCGCTAGCCGGGGCGGCAGCCGCGGTCCCCGCCGCGACGAACGCCAAGTCCCCGAACGGGAAGGTTCTGCGGGCGCTGCAGGGCGTGAACTTCATCAGCTCTTGCCGCCTCAGCCATAGGCTCATGGACGATCCGATCGTCTTTCCCGGGATATCCGGGCCTATCGCACGATCACACCTTCGTCGGCAACACGACCACGAACGCGTCCTCGACACTCGCGTGGCTCCGCGCCGGCTCGACAACGTGCAAGCGCGAGGGCGATACCGCGGCTTACTGGATGCCCACGCTTCTGCTCAACGCTCAGGTGGTCGAGCCACGCGGCGCGACCATCTACTACCGGCGCCGGACGATCGCGCGCGTGCGGGCCTTCCCGCCCGGCCTGAAGATGATCGCGGGCAATAGCCGCGCGACGGCGCCTCAGGATCTTCAGGTGACCTACTGGAACTGCGGCGCGCAGGCCGGCATGCCGCCGACTGCGAGCGTCCCGACGTGCGCCAACGGCCGCGCGGAGGGCTTGCGGCTCCAGGTCAACTTCCCGAATTGCTGGGACGGCATCAATCTCGACAGCGCCAATCACCAGAGCCACATGGCGTATTCGCTGCGCGGAGCATGTCCCTCGACGCATCCTGTCTCGGTTCCGGCGATCTCGCTGATCTTCCGGTACCCGATCGCCGGCGGTCCGGGGGTGACACTCGCCTCGGGCAGCCCGTACTCGAGCCACGCCGATTTCTTCAACGCGTGGCGCCAGGGTGCCCTGAGCTCTCTCGTGCAGGGCTGCCTGAACGCCCTGCGCCACTGCGCGCAGGGCACCTAAGCTCCACCTCGTGCAGGAGATCGCACCGGGGCTTCGCCGCTGGACCGCCTGGCACGAGGAATGGGAAGAGTACGTGGGGTCGCTCGCCGTGGAGACACGCGACGGCCTCGTACTGATCGACCCACTCGATCCGCCGCAGGAGGTGGCTGCGCCCGACCACGCGCTCGTCACGGTCTACTGGCACGGGCGCGGAACGGGCGGGTCGGGCGCGAAGCATGTCTGGGCGTCGACACGGTCGGCGCAGCCGCTAAAGAACCGCGGGATCGAGGTGACGAACGCCTTCCGCGCCGGTGACGACCTCCCGGGCGGTATCCAGGCGTTCCAGACGGCACGTGCAGCCGAGGTCGTCTACTGGCTCCCGCAGCATGCGTCGGTCGTCGCCGGTGACGTTCTGCTCGGCGCCGGAGCGAAGCCGCGCGCAACGTCCGCTGCTCTGCGCCTCTGCCCGGAGCGGTGGCTCGGAAAGGGAACGCACGACGATCTGCGCGAGTCGCTGCGCCCGCTGCTCGAGCTTCCGGTGGAGCGGATCCTCGTCTCGCACGGAGAGCCGGTGCTGCGCGACGGCAAGCGCGTGCTCGCCGACCTCGTTGCGTCCTATTAGTGAGAGCGGAGGCAGGCTGAGCTCGAGGACCTGGGCGATCACCCAGACGACGTACCTCCAGGGTGGTGTGTCGAACGCGAGTGACCCCAACCACAGCACGACTCCGACCCCGCAGCCGCTGCTGTAGAAGCGAATCAGGGGCGGCCCGAAAACCGAGGTCATCCGTGTCGAACCGGGTGGCATACGCCATGTAGCCCTGGCAGGCGACGTAGACCGGGAAGACGAGTGCCGCAAAACGCAGGTAGCCGCCGGCCGAGTGGTCGGCGACGAGCTGATGGCTCAGCTCCGTGATTGCGACGACAAAGACGAGGTCGAAGAAGAGCTCGAGCCAGCTTGCGCGCCGATTGTCGTCCGCGTCGGTCGCCGTCAAGGAGTCGAGGTGGTACGAGCCAACGCTCGCGCTGCGTCGAAGCGTGACGGACTCGGATATCCATCGCGTGAGCGTACGGTAGGGGAAGAAGATGACGATCGGTTTCATCGGCCTGGGTGCAATGGGCGCGGCCCGAATGGCGAGGCGGCTCGTCGCCGCCGGCTACGACGTGACCGTCTGGAACCGCACGCCGGCCCGCGCCGAGCCGCGGCCAAGAGCATGCTTCGCCAGTGGCGGTGCTGTCTCCGGCTTGAGCCCTAGACCGGCGACTCGGTGCCGCCCGCTGCGGCCCGGTCTCGTTCCCGCTCCCGCTCGGCGTTCTCGTAGAGCTTCCTCGCAATCGAGCTGAGCATTTCCCAGGCGATCTCGCCGTTCCTCTCGACGAGAGAGCGGAAATCCCACGAGGTCATGCCGTGGCAGCGCAGATCCGTCTCGGCGGTGACGGTCGCGGCGCGCGGGGTCTCGGCGATGAGCGCGATCTCCCCGAAATGGTCGCCGGGCCCGAGCTGCCCGACGTCCTCTCCGTTCATGGTCACTTTCGCGCGGCCCTCCTCGATCACGTAGAAGCCGACGCTGATCTCGCCTTCCTTGGTGATCTCGTCGCCCGAGGCGAACGTCCGCTCGGCCATCGCCTGCGCGATCCCCTTGAGTTGCTTCTCCTTCAGGCCGGAGAAGAGCGGCACGCGCTGCAATACGTCGGTGCTCGCGCCCACGGGACCAGTTTATGCCCGCAGGAAGGCCGGCCGGCTAACCCGCGCCGGATGGGCCGGAACGCGAACGCCGCCGATCGCGCCGCGCACGTTCAGTGCGGTCACGAGGTGCCGCCAGCGACCGCGCGCCTGCCGGCGGCCGTTGGGATCGGCGACGAAGATCAACCGCAGTTCACCGCCCGAGCAAAGCGCCGTCACGTCGAAGCTCGACCGCGGACGGCCGCTGCGCAGGTCGCGCGCGAACACGACGGCATCGACCAGGATCGTCCGGAGCTCCGAAGCGGGCAGCGCCGCCAGCTTCGGAGGGACCGGCTCGTCCGGTGAGTAGACGATTCCGTCCGGGAACAGCTCCTCGAACGTTCGGCGCGCGGCGTCCACGTCAACCGGAAAGACGGGCTCGAGCAGATGCTGGCTCGCGTAGCCGACCAGCTCACCGCGTCCCGCTGCCAGCAACGCCTCCTCGCCCGTTGCACTCTCCTGCTGCTCGACCAGCGCCATCAGTCCGCCGCTCGCCGGTTGTAACCAGTCGACCGTCACGCGGGGCGAGTCCCCCGCAGACTCGAACCAGACGAGCCGATCGGGACCGATCCATGCGGCTGCCCCTGACGGTCCCAGACGCCGTGCGGTCCGTTCGGCGAGCTGGGAGAGCCGCCAGCGGTTGCGACCCTCGCGGGTACGAGCGTCAAGCCGTTCGGGGCCGCCGGCGGAGACGACGCGCGCAGATCCGACCCGCACCGGTGCGCGAAGGTTGCCCAGACGCCGGAGCCATTCGAGCGTGAGCAGCGCGGTTCCGGGCTCCCCGCGTGTGCGGGCGGACCGCCTGACGCGGGTAAGCGCGCCCGCGCAGGCCGCAGCGACCAGACCGACCGCAGCGAGCCGAGCGGTCTCCCCATCTGCGAAGAGACCGACAGCCGCGAATCCGCCGAGGCACAGCGCGCCGGTCGCGAGAACCTCGGCGTACGCACCCTCGGCGAAGGCCTGGATCTGCGCGCGCGCGAGAAGCGAGCGCGCGACGAAGAACCCGAGTAGCGCCAGCGCGAGGCCGCCGACGTCCTTCCTGTAGTAGCCGGTCGCAATGCCCGCTGCGACGGCCCAGAACACGAGCGCAAGAAGCCACGCCAGCCGCAGAGTGTGGCGCTCGAACCGCTTGCGGAGATTTGTGAACAACCTCAGCTCCAGGCGCTTGAGGTCGAAGTAGAGGAGGCGCGCCCACTCGGCTCCCGCACGGATCGTGGGCATGGTGAGGAAGAGGACGAGGAGTGATCTCGAGTCCACCTTGGCGCCGAGGAGCAACGCGAGCACAGCGAGCGCGTCCAGGGCCATGACCGCATGCGACGTCCCCGCGATCAGGAATTCGCGCTTCGCGCCGCGCAACGACACGCGCATCGTGTCGATGCCAGCTTCCCGGATCGGCCTGAACCCGAGGAAGTGATAGAGGCGCCGCGTGTACAACAAGCTGAGACTGGTCAGCACGGCTGTGGTGAGCACAGAGCCGATCACGACGCTCCACACGCCGACCAGCGGCCAGAACACCAGGATCGTCGCCAGCCCGAGGAACTCCGGCGCCAGCGTCGCAGCGAGGGGCTTGTACACGCGCCTGATCGCGTAGACACCCGAGTGGTAGCAGCGAACCGGCAAGTCGAGAGCGAGCCGCAGGAAGAGGACGGCGACGAAGGCGTCGGCGACGTCGAACCTGCCGTCAATCGCCCGCCAGACCGTCCAGCCGGCCCCGGCGACCACGAACACGCCCGAGAGCCCGAGTGCGAGCGTCAGCCACCCGGCGATCGTGGCCTCGATGCGGTGCGGCTTGCCGGAGCGATGCAGGTCGCGCACCTGGGCGCGCAGTGCCTCGAGCGCACCCCACCAGAAGCTCGACACGAAGGCGCTGACCGCCGTGGCCACGACGACGAGCCGGAAGTTCCCCCACGCGAGGTGCCGGAAGAGGAAGAGCACCGTCACCGCATGCAGCGCGGACTCATTGAGGTAGCTGAGGAAGAAATAGCGAAGCCGGTAGAACGAGTAGCGCCAGAGCCGATCACCGAGGATCCCTTCCTCGAGCACGACGACACGCTGCTCGCGCGCCGCCTGCCGCCGGAGCCAGCGGTCAAGCGGAGTCTCGGTCACCGCAGCGCTTACGCTCACGCCCGTGCTCGCGTTCTTGCTCGCGTGCGTCGCGGCCGACGGTTGCGGGCCGCGACCACGGAGACGAGCCCCCAGTCCTGCCGCAGCTTCCGGTATGGGATCTCGCGGAACGCGCGCGCGTCGCGGCGGCCCGTCAGAGCCTTTATGACGATGCGGGCGATCCAGTAGTCGAGCTGCTGTAACTGGCGCCGGTCGGTGACGACCCGCCGCAGAGCGATCGCCGAACGTTGCTGCGTCAGCGCGCTGCGCGGATCCAGTGCGCGGCCCACGACCGAGCACACCGCTCGGCCGGCCTGGTCAAGGTCGGCTCCGCGGAGCGTCCGAGCGGTGACGGAGGCTCTGCGATCGAGCTCGCGGAGGAGCGAGCGCACCTTTTTCTCGTCCAGCCCGATCGTTCCATCGCCGGCGATGCGTGTCCCGAGGAACGGCACGGATGACGAGCCTTTCGCTTCGGGCCATTCGGCGGAGTCCCGGCCGGCGGTCGTGAGGTAGAGCGTCCGCCGTTTCTTCTCGTTGACGGTCAGCCAGAGCGGCTCGAGGATGCGGTCGCTGACAGCTCCCGCCTCCCGGGCCACTGCGGCGTCGGCGTGCGCGAAGAGAAAGTCGTCTCCGTATCGCGCATAGAAGCCTCCCGGAATCTTCTCGAGGGCACGATCCATCTCGCTCAGGTAGAGATTGGCGAGGATCGCCGCGATCGGCTGGCCCATCGGCAGACCCTTCACACGGCAGACGATCCCGGCGCCGGGAATCCGCATCTCGACGCGAATGACCTGCTCCACGAGAGGCGCAAGAGGTGCGCCGAGCTCGGCCTCGAGCATCGGCCACAGCGGGGAGCTGTCTCCGATTGGGATCGAGTCGGTGTACGAATCGACGTCGCGGCGGAGAACGTAGATGCCCCGCGCTCTCGGATCGGTGTGCTTCCGCCTTTCCGCCCTCACGAATTCCGCGAGCTCCGCCAGCGGAGTGAGCCACGAGAGACCCTTCCGGTACGAGAAGACGCGGCGGGACAACCGCGGCGTGACTGCGTCCTGGACGATGTCGGCGACGACCCCGTGGACGATCAGGTCCGTGAGCCGGCAGGCGAAGACCTCGCGCGTCTTGTGACGGGCGCGGATCGTCCGCAGCTCGCCGGGCTCCAGCTCGTAGCGGCCCGCCGCGACCTCGCCCGCGAGGAGGCGCGCGACCTTGCCTCGATTCATGACGATCGAGGCGAGGGAGACCTCGCTCTGCCGCATCTCGTAGAGGCGGCTCGTGAGCAGGTACCGCTGGTGCAGCCGCTCGATCTGGCGCTCGTACCTGCGTCTGTCCGACAGCTGCGTGTAGACGTCCAACGCGACCCGAAGCTACCGCAGCAAAGCGAATCTGCCTAGGTTGGGCACCAGCATCAGGCGAGGCGAGGGGTCTAGGCGTTTCGGCTTCGAGAAGCCAACTAGACGGAGTCCGGCCGCCTCAGGTGGCGCGATAGGGCCGGGCGAGTGGTCTGTTTCTTGATTGAGTGAGTCAGCTCAAGGAGAGGCAAAGCGTTCCCTGATACCGAATCTCTAATCGGACGGGAGAAGACCGCGGTCTCTGTTCCCGTCAGGTACAGCGCTGCACGTCGAGTGCAGGAGTCGCCCGGCCCTGTCGCTCGCGCCACCGCAGAACGTTAACACGCTATGAGCCTGAACCGGGATCGGCCGGATCGTCCCAGAGCGGCCGCTCGTAACCGAGAATCTCGCGCAGGCGGCCGACGTCGATCTCCGGGACGTGCTCCTCGATCAGACCATGTGTGTCTTCGACGAGCGCCGTCAACGTTTCCTTGCTTGTTCGGAGCCGAAGGGGATACGACGCGCGCACTCGCTCGAGCAGATCGTGCGGCGCGATCTGGAGATCAGCGGTCACGACCTCGAGCGATTTGAGTCCCGAGAAGTAGACACGGTTGAGCCCGAGGAGGGTCTGCAAAAGCTCTTCATGGGCCGCGGTGAGAACCGCGTAACCTGCCACCGGATTCGCGCGCGCAGAGTAAGCGTCGAGGCGCCAGAGGCCCTCGATCTGTGCGTGCGCACGGACGACCGCGACACGCAGCTGGTCGGGGTACGTCGCGGCGCGCCTCTGCCAGGACTGGACGAGCTCGTGTCCGTAGAGCGGTATCCCGGTGAGGATCCCTCCGACAAGACTCAGCTTCAAAGCATCAGGATCGAATCCGTCGACGACATCGCTCAACGTCTTCTTGACGCTCGCGGCCAGGGAAGTGATGCATGTCCACCTCGACGCCGGTGAACGGACTCTCTTCACGGCGCCCGATCTTCCAGGCGTCAG
>WNGF01007111.1_pt1 | contig 16730 bp, 9 predicted proteins | sample 5400641 | NCBI WGS metagenome assembly WNGF01 (sample SAMN13153371, study PRJNA577476) | soil metagenome | isolation source: 80 cm soil or saprolite under grassland replicate 2 | place: USA:California | collected 2016-06-15
ATTTCGGATTTCGGGTTTCGGGTTTCGGATTTTTTCGGCTCCTCCCGCCGGCTGCCACCAAGTTCAACGGGCGGACCCAACGCGCGCCGAAACTCGCAAACCGGGCAGAACCCTTCGGGGGCGTTGGGAGGCAGCGCCGTCCCGCATTGCGTGCAGTGAAGTGTATCGGCCACAGATGATCCGATTCGTTTATCCACTGGTTACTGGGAAATAACAGGCGGAAAGTTGCGCGAAAAAATTCGTTGGATGGTTAGAACGTTGAAGCGTTGAAGCGTTGAAGCGGAATCCAGCCAGTGGCAATGCTGGAACCGATTCACGCTTCAATCCTTCAACGCGCCCAGCTCCTCAGCCACCCATCACCGCGATCAAATAGCGAATCTCTTCGTCAACCTCACCCGGCGTGGCCACGGTCTGAGCAATCTCTTCCCGCAGGAGATCTCCATGCCGTTGGCGCAGCCGATAGATCGCCGACTTCACCGCGCTTTCGGTCAAGTCGAGCCGCGCCGCGACTTCCGCGTACGATCGCACGGCTTCCTCGCCAGGTTGGAAATGCTTCAATTCCTCGAACAGTTCCGCGCGACCTGCCACGACGTATTCCCGGCGTAGCCGCTCGACGGTTTGTTCCATGACTGCCAACGCCCAACGCCGCTCGAAGATCATTTCCGGAGTCAGGTCCGTGGCCGGTTCGAGGCGATAACGGTCTTCGGCCGACTGGGCCTCCAGCGAAAGAAGCTCCTGCCCTCCCCCGCGCTTCTGCGCCCGGGCCTTCTTTCGCTCGTCCGACAGAAAATGTTTGAGCCTCGTCAATAGGAACGAGCGGAACTTGCCGCGTTCCGAGTCAGCCACCTGCAACTGTTTGTGTTCGATCAGCCAACCAAAAAACTCCTGAGTCGAGTCCTGGGCATCGTGGGGATTATAGCCTTGCCGCCGGACGAAAGCGTAGAGCGGATACCAATAGGCGCGGCACAATTTCTGCAACGCCTCCCGCGCTCCCGGCGCCGAACTGTCCCCCGCCGCTAGCACGACGCTCCAATGCGTGGTCGTGAACTCTCGTGCGGATGCGGGCAAATGGGCCGATAAATCGGATAAATCTGTTCCTGGCATCAGACGCAACTATAGTCATCCGGCCACAGTCAGGAAGAACAAACCGACCGTTGGTTTTAACCGTTCACTGCCACACCACGCGGTAGAAGCGTTGCGCGGCGTTGGTCGCGCCGGGCGCGGGGAAGGTTACCGCGCCGCTCTGGTTCGCGTGCGTCCGTCGTGCGTCGTCGGACCACGACACGTGGCCTGGCGGCAGCATTCTACGAACAGTTTTCCGCTTTGACAGGGCCTATGGCCTTGTTTTCGGTCGGGTAAAATGGGCCACAGAGATCCCCGGTCCGACATCATACACGACGCATTCGTCGCCAACGCCGAAATTCCTCCAACCACCCTCAAAGCGTTGCAACATGTCGGGTCGAGACACATTGTGACCACTTTGCTTGAACCGGGCAGCGATTTGACGCAGGGCGGTTCGCGGCGTGTCAACGGCGAGCGCAAATGCCAAAAGACCATCTCGAACAAAAGCACAGACAGCCGAGTATTCCGCACATTGTCGGCTGTTGTTTGCGCTTGCCTCCCTCGAGGGGATCGCCTAGTCATAATCTCGCACTTGCGTGGGGTCATAGCTCAGTTGGTAGAGCGTCTCGTTCGCAATGAGATTTCGCTTCGCGGACCCATTTCCCTTTCACCTGGCCCCACCTGGACAATCACCAATAAAATGAGGGGGTTCATGCATTTTCGTCGGGACCCAAGGGGACCCAATCATCCGTCAATTTTTTTCACGGGTTAGGAGGAGGTTAGGAGGAAGATGATTACGCCCGTGCTGATTACCTCTGCAACCACACGGCTGGCGAAAGCGGATACTGCCGTGGGACCGCTCGTTGCTTTTCCGCACGGTGTCCACACGCAAGCCTGAGTTTGTCAGTAGATCAGACGCGTCTATGAGTGCCGAAAACCACGCAAGCGAAAAGTCATCCGGCAATGAGGTCTCCTCCAACCAGGCCGCGGCATGCGGTGGAGATACTGACCTCCCGCGTAAACGGCCTACAGTGTCGGTGAAACGGGCGCTTATGCGAGGGCTTTCTCAAAAAACGATTCGGAGGCTTATTTGCCGTGGTTTGCTGCGGCCCTCCCGAGCGGTGCGACATCTTTTGATTCCCAGAGGAGAGATCGATCGTTTCCTGAAGGAAACAACGTCGAGCTGAACAGGCCATCGGAGGGTCGCTCTCCGTCCGACATTAGGAACAGAATCGCGTGAGCCGATTTCGGCTCGCCAAGCGCTGTCGAAAAATCCTACAGTGGAGATGTGCCCGCGTCCGATCCAGAGCAAGCACAGTGGACCCAGCAGCCACCTGTCTTCAGTACCACTCACTGGAGCGTCGTGCTGAGGGCAGGAACGACCGATTCGGCGAGCGCTGCTCCGGCTCTCGAACAACTCTGCCGCACCTACTGGTATCCCCTCTACGCGTTCGTCCGCCGCAAAGGACACAGCCCGCATGACGCGCAGGATCTCACCCAGGCGTTCTTCGCCCGGTTGCTCGAGAAGAACTACGTCGCACAGGCTGACCGCGAGCGCGGACGCTTCCGCACCTTTCTGTTGGCGGCGCTGACCCACTTCCTGGCCGATGAATGGGACAAGGCGCGGCGGCTGAAACGCGGCGGCGGTCGGGAAGTTATCTCCTTCGACGCGGCTTCGGCGGAGGAACGCTACCGATTGGAGCCGATCGATCAACTCGACGCGGCCAAACTCTACGAACGTCGTTGGGTTACGACCGTCTTCGATCAGGTGCTCGCGCGGTTGGAAAAAGAGTTTCGCGATTCGGGCAAAGGCGGATTGTTCGATCAATTGAAAGGTTCGCTGCTCGCCGAGGAACCCGCCCTGAGCTACGCGGCAGTCGGCGCGCAGCTGAGCCTGACGGAAAGCGCGGTGAAACAGGCGGTGCATCGCATGCGCCGGCGTTACGGCGAACTGTTCCGCGAGGAAATCGCCCAGACCGTGGCCGGTCCTGGCGAAGTGGAGGAGGAGTTGAAGCACTTGTTTGCGGTGTTGAGTGGGGGGTGAAGAGGCGAGTGCTGAACCGGGAGCGCGGCGTTTACGCCGCTGCAACTCGACGCGCCAACGCCTGTGGAGCTTCTCTGGCGTCTCGGTGTCGGCGACGCTGAAGCGGGCTGAAGCCAGGCTGAAGCCCGAGCTCCGAAGATTTCCTGTCACCTCGCGCCCGTTTCGCCTCAGAACAGAGTGGAAGCCATGAAAAAGGCAGTTGGAACCGCGAAACACGCGAAAAGGAACGGAGTTGGAGAAAATCGGTCCAGTCAGCGTATAGGTGAGTGCCTTCTCCCGCGCAAAGTCTTCTCCTTTCGCGTTTTCGGCGTATTTCGCGGTTTAGACTGACCGGTTCAAAATGACTGACCAACCGACATCGAAGCCGACCTGCCCAAGCTGCGGCGCGGAAGTCCCGCCCGACGCCCCGCGCGGCTATTGCCTCAAATGCCTCTTCGCCCTCGGCACGGCGAAGCCAGAGGACAGAGGTCAGGAGTCAGAGGTCAGATATCAGAAGGCCGAAGACGGAATGCCCACAGACTTCTCTCGCCGACCTCTGACCTCTGACCTCCGACCTCTGGCCTTCGGCGACTACGAATTGCTGGAAGAAATCGCCCGCGGCGGCATGGGGGTCGTTTACAAGGCGCGGCAGAAGAGCCTTGGCCGGATTGTCGCGGTGAAGATGCTCTTGTTTGGCGATCAGTCCGGCAAGGAACTCGCGCAACGATTCCGCGCGGAAGCGGCGGCGGCAGCCAGTTTGCAACACCCGAACATCGTCGCCATCCACGAAGTGAACGCGCACGAGGGCCAGCCGTTCTTTGTGATGGATTTCATCGAGGGCCAGAGCCTCGCGAAGCTGAATGCGGAATGCGAAGTGCGGAACGCGGAATGGCTGCGCCGCGCCGCGCGCTACGTCAAGATTGTCGCCGAGGCCATCCACTACGCGCACGAACGCGGCATTCTGCACCGCGACCTAAAGCCGTCCAACGTGCTCATCGACCCGTTCGACCAGCCGCGCGTGACCGACTTCGGCCTGGCCAAGCGGCTGCATCACGACAGCGAACTGACCTTGAGCGGCCAGGTGCTCGGCTCCCCCAACTACATGCCCCCGGAGCAAGCCGCCGCCAAACGCGGGCTGGTTGGGCGGCGCAGCGACGTCTATTCGCTCGGCGCGATTCTCTATCACCTGCTCACGGGCCGCCCGCCGTTCGTGGGTGAGACGCTCACCGACACGTTGCAGGACGTGGTGAACAACGAACCCGTCTCGCCGCGCCTGCTCAATCCCAGCGTGCCGCGCGACCTGGAAACGCTCTGCCTGAAATGCCTGGAGAAAGAGCCGGCCCGCCGCTACCAAACGGCGCAGGCGCTGGCGGCAGACCTCGACCGCTTCCTGGGCGCCGAACCGATTCAGGCCCGCTCGGTGGGCCGCGCGGAAAAGCTCTGGCGCTGGTGCCGGCGCAAACCAGCGTTGGCAAGCTTCGGAACCGCCACGTTTGTCCTGCTGCTCGCCGTCGCGGTCGGCTCGCCCATCGCCCTCTATCGCATCAATCATGAGCGGCAGCGGGCGGAGCGGGGCGAATTGGACGCCCGGCAAAAAGCCTACGCCTCGGACATGAAGCTCGCGCACCAAGAACTGGTACAAAACAACCTCGGGTTCGCGCAAGAGCTGTTGAATCGGCACCGGCCCGGGCGAAAATCCGAAATCCGAAATCCGAAATCCGAAATTCAGGACCTGAGAGGCTGGGAGTGGCGTTACTTGTGGCGTCAATGCCAGGGCGAGGAACGCTTCATCCTCGGCGAACACACCAACGGCGCCACGGCAGTCGGCCTGTTGGCGGACGGCAAGACGGTGTTCTCCGCTGGCGGGGACAAATTCGTTCGCCTGTGGGATCTCGAATCCCGGCGTCAAATTGGCCTGCTGCCGCATCCGGAGGAAGTCATCGGCGCCGCCGCTTCACCCGATGGTCGCTGGCTGGCCACTGCGACCGAGAAGTATGCGGAGGGCCAACCCGTTCTGCTTTGGGACCTCGCCACGCAAAAGATAGCCGCCGCTCTCACCACCGTCACCACCAACTACACCAACTTCTGGCTGCGCCCCGGGAGCATCACCTTTTCACCGGACAACGAGTGGCTCGCTTTCGCGACTGTCTTCGGCGGCGTTCGCCTTTGGGATGTGAAGGCCCGCAGCGAGGTCACGAATCTTCTATCGATTGGTGATGCATCGCCGGGGCCTCTCGGAGTCGCCTTCTCTCCCGACAGCCGCACTTTGGCGTATAACGAAAACGAGTACGGCCCGATTCTGCTCTGGGACATCGCCAGCCGTTCGGTGACTGGCCGGCTCAGCGGGCACCAAAGCGTTGTTACGGTTCTCGCCTTCTCACCGGACGGTCAAACGCTGGCTTCGGGCAGTCAAGACAGGACGGCCCGGCTTTGGAACGTGTCTACCGGAGTGCGGGCGTCCTCGGGCGCAGCAACGGGTGTAGGGCAACAGGCGCAGGAACTTTCCCGCGCGCGGAACGATGCTGAGCTTGCTGCGGCCAAGGACGGCCGCACTCCGACCGAATGGCGGGAGGGGTTGCAATTTACGAATCACACTGGCGGATCTGGCAGCCTGGCGTTTCCTCCAGATGGCGGGACTTTGGCCATGATTGGTTCGGGCCGGGTCATCCGCCTCGTTGAGGTTGAGACCGGAAAACAGAAAGCCGAACTGCGAGGCCATCTCGCGGCTATCTCCGGCCTGGCCTTCACGCCGGACGGGCAAACGCTGCTCTCGGCCAGTGGTGATGGCACCCTTCGCGTTTGGGATCCTGTGCCCCGTGCGAAGGAAAAGTCTGTTCACGGATTCGCTCGGAACTCCATCAGCCTCGCCTGGCGCAGTTACGGACCTGCGCTCTTTCTTTCGCCGGATGGACGCCATCTTCTCAGCGTCTATACCAATCAAACCTTCAGCGTGTGGGACACGGTGCGGCTGGCCGAAGGAGAACGCCATCCGCTTCCCTTCACCAACACGACGATGGCCGCTGTGGCGCCGGGCGGCAGGCTGGCCGCCTTCGGGAGTCGGAGCGGCGAAGTGATGCTGTGGGATGCAGAGACAGGCCAGGCGCGATTCTTCCCCCGACCCGAAACGAATCGCATTCACCTGCTGGTCTTCTCGCTGGACGGCCGCTCCCTGGCCGCCGACTACGACACCAAGAGCCCCTCGCAGATGTCCGTTGGCTACCAAAGGAGGACCGTTCGCGTGTGGGATGTGGGTACCCGAAAGGAGACGCGCGTCTTTGACACCGATGGCGAGTTTCCGGTGTCACTGACCTTCTCAGCCGATGCCAGGACGCTTATGGTTGGCTTCAGAAAAGGCTCGCTCAAGCTCTGGCCACTCGACGGACCACGCGGAGCCGCCACCTTTCTTGGACATTCCGGGGGCGGAGGCCTGGCGTTGCTGCCCGATGGACAAACGCTCGTCTCCGCCGACGGAGACATTCGCTTTTGGGATATGGGGACTCGCCGCGAGAATGCCCTCAAGCTCAGTCCAAGAGCGACCGCCTCAAGCCTGGCACTTTCTCCTGACGGTCGCCGCCTCGCCGCCGGAGCCAGCGATGGACGGATCACAATTTGGGACGTCGCTTCGCACCAGGAAGTGGCGACGCTCGAGGGGCATAGAGAAGAAGTGATGCAACTGGCCTTTACTCCCGATGGCGATCATCTCGTCTCTGCGAGCAAAGACCAGTTGCGAGTCTGGCGCGCGCCCTCGTGGGCGGAGATCGAAGCCGCGGAGAAGGAGGCAAGAAAATGAGTGTTGCCAGGCAATACTCGAAATGCGGGGCCGAATACCACGCGGACTCGGATTCGAGCTCTCCGGCCCCGCGCAATCCCAACGGGATTGTGTCATCCCACGCAGGGTTGCGAGGCACGAGCTACCCTGGGTGATCCATCCACAAAGGGATCAACCCTGATAGGGTTGCAGGCAAAGGGTCGTCAATCTCACACACACCGTTTGTCGAATGCGACTTGATACCGCTGCAACAACTGGCGGAACCGGATCTGGTTCAACCCTTTCAGGGTTGATGATCCATTTTGGACGTTGACCCAGGGTAGCTCGTTCCTCGCAACCCTGAGCTGAAGGATGGAATCCCGTTGGGATTCGCCCTGGGGCTGACTGACGGCTGAAACACCTCACCGCAAAGTTCCGCCACTTTTCCTGTCACCTTCTCCGGGGCACGCCTCAGAAATGGAGTGAACGGACAAATGAACTGAACCAAGACAAGCCTAAAGCTATGAAGAAAACCTATCTATCTGCGGGCATAACCGCCCTCGTTTTTTCACTCGCTTCGCTCACGCTGCCGCCCGTCGGCGACCTCCATGCAGCAGATATTTTCACCAAGGTCACAGCGGGACCCGGGAGCGACGTTGGCAACAGCTATGGTGCGGCGTGGGGTGATTATGACGGCGATGGCTTCATTGACTTGTTCGTCGCCAATACCGGCCCGGGCGGCATTGGCTCGGCCAACCATTTTCTCTACCACAACAACGCCAACGGCACGTTCAGCCGCGTGACCAATGGCCCGATCGCGGCGGTCGTAAGCGCCAGCCGAGGAGCTGCCTGGGGCGACTACGATAACGACGGTAACCTTGATCTGGTCCTCGTGAACACCGATCAACCGAATTATCTTTTTCACAACAATGGCGACGGATCATTCGCGGCGGTTCCCAGTTCGGTTTCCTCTGATATTATCGCCACCGGCCGGAGCGTGACCTGGGTGGATTACGATAACGACGGCTATGTGGACTTATTCCGCACCGCGCTAATAAGCGACCTGCGCCGCCTCTACCGCAACAATCACGACGGGACTTTCACACGAATCACCCAGGGCGATTTCCTCACCGCCCCAGGTGGCTTCATCGCCGCGGCGTGGGGGGACTACAACAACGATGGCCGGCCCGACCTATTCCTGCCCAATGCCGCCGCAGTCGGCCTGCCCAATTACCTTTACCGGAACGACGGCACCGGCACGTTGACTCGCGTGGCCGCCGGGATGGTGGATGGATTTTTCCATGCGTCCGGCGCGGCCTGGGGTGATTACGACAATGACGGCGACCTGGATCTGTTCGTGTCTTGCGCTGCTCCCACAGGAGGCAGCGTAAGTTGGCCCAACCTTTTCTATCGCAATGACGGCAACGACACGTTCACGAGCCTCCCTTCCCTGCCGGCCAACGATCCGGAATATCAAGGTGGGGCCTCGGCGGGCTGCAACTGGGGCGATTATGACAATGACGGCTGGCTCGATTTGTTCGTCGCCAACCGCACTAACCAAAACGACTTTCTGTATCACAACAACGGTGACGGCACGTTCACCAAAATCACCAACAGCATTGCGGTGAATGATGGCGGCTCCACAGTGGCCGCCGCGTGGGGCGATTATGACAACGATGGCTTTATGGACCTCTTCGTTTCGACCACCACGGGCGCAAATTTGCTCTATCACAACAACACGAACGACAATCATTACCTCAAGTTCCGGCTGATCGGCACCCGGTCGAATCGCGCGGCCATTGGCGCGAAGGTGCGCGTGCATGCGACGATCAACGGGCAGTCGTTCTGGCAGATGCGCGAAGTCCCCGGCGGCGATGGCTACAACGGCCAGAACAGTCTGCACGTCCACTTCGGCCTCGGTAACGCGACGAATGCGGACCTCGTGCGCATCGAGTGGCCTTCCGGCACGGTGCAGGAGTTGCCCAACGTCGCGTCGAAACAATTCCTCACCGTGACCGAGCCGGGCGGCGAGCCGCGCCTGGCGGCCACGCGGGAGAATGGCCAGGTGCAACTGACGCTGACCGGCAAGCAAGGCTCCCGCTACGCCCTCGAGACTTCGACCGCCTTGCCCAACTGGACCAGCGCGAACCTCACGGTCACCGTCACGAACCAGAGCGGCGCGGTGAGCTTCCCCGCGCCGGGCGCGCCCAGGGGCGCGCAACGCTTCTACCGCGCGGTCTGGCAGTGAACGGTTAGACTCAACAGGAGCAGACAGAGGGAACACAGAGTCAGATGTTTGTCCGTGATTTCACGACGGAAGACAGTCAAACGCTCGGTGTGTGAAGATGTGGCAGCGTTTTCTGCTCCCCAGTCCATCGGTCTCTGATTCCTCCGTTATCTCCTGTTCACTCCAACTGTGATGGAGCGAGTGGTCGGCGCTTTTCCTGTCACCTTCTCCCGGGAACGCCTCAGAAATGGAGTGAACGGACAAAACTGACGGATGCGCCTATGAAAAAGACGACCTTGCTTCTGGCCATGACGACGTTGGCCTGCCACCTGAATATCGCTCGCACCCAGGAACCACCGAGGGCAGATCGTGTCCGGCTCGCAATCCAGCCGCGCGGCGCAAATCTTGAACTGAGCTGGCCCGGCACGGTGCAGGACGCCGATGGCCGGACGGCGTTGCCGTTCTTCGAATAGCAACGCAGCATGGATTTGAAATCGTGGCAGCCCCTGGGTGAGCGGTTGCGCGCCGCATCGGCTGCCGCCGCGGAGCCGCTGCAAGTGACCCTCGCCGCCGACCAATCGCGCGCGTTCTATCGTCTGCTGACCAGTCTGCCGCGCACCAACCTCACCCTGGCGGCGGCCGGAGCTGAAGTCTTCGGTTACGGCGCGGCTTTTGCGCGAGAGTTGCAGCGCATCGGGCAGATTTCGCCGGAGGAGTTCGCCGCCATGTTTCCGAGCGGCGCGAACTATCTCCCAGGCATTTCATGGGATCCCACGACCGCGCAGTTCTGGGAGCAATTCAACGCCGACCCTGCCATCGTGAACCTGGGCAAAAATTACGATGATCCCGGCTACCGAACGTTTGACTTTCGGCTCAACGAGCAAGAACTCGCCGTGTTCACGAACCAGGGCTTTGTGGTGAGCGAACGGCTCGGCTCCGGCAGTTTCGCCGACGTGTTTTACAACCTCTGGCACAATGACCTGCCGGTGTTCATTTCCACCGACGCCATTCTGCAAGCGTGGCACCGGACTTACGACGCCATGCTGGAGGAACTCGAGGAGACTTACTTGTTCAACTCAGCGGAAAAAATCCTCGCCGGCATGGCGGCCCAAGTCAGCGCAGCCTCGGCGGAGGTCGGCAACGGCGGGCTGCGCGACAGCCTCCTGGACGCGGACTATTTCCTGACGGTCGCGCGCTCGTTGCTGGCCGAGAGCAACGGCCCGGTGGCCTCCGTGCTTGGACAGGACGCGCGCGTGGCGGAAACGCTGGCCGACATCCAGGCCGAAGTGATGAAGCCGGTGGAACTTTTTGGTCCGCCTTGCCGGGTGGTGGATTTCTCCCAATTCCAAGTGCGCGGGCACTACACGCACTCCGAGCGTCTGGGGCGCTACTTCCGGTGTGTGATGTGGCTGGGCCGAACGGATTTTGCGGTCGCCGGCGGGCCGTTTGATCGCGGCTGCGGAGACCAGTTGGCTGCGCCGCGCGAACTGGGCGGAGCAATTGTTCTTTGGCACTTGTTGCAACGCTCCGGCGAGTTCAACACCTGGCTCAACTTCGACCGCGTTATCCAATCCTTCGTCGGCTGGACGGATTCCATGGACTTCGCGCAGCTTGGCGGGGTGCTGGCCGGCGCCGGCATCCGCACGCTGGCGGATGTGCCTGACCTGGCGACGCTGGCGACGCTGCAGACGAACATTCTGCGCGGCGACCTGGGCGTGCAGAACATTCGCAGCGACTACTTCGTCTCGCCGCTCGGCCCGGAGCAAATCCAGTTGCCGCGCTCATTCCTCGTGTTCGGACAGAAGTTCGTCCCGGACAGTTGGGCCTTTTCGCAGACGGTCTTCGACAGCATTCTTCGGGTCGAGAACGGGATCACCAACAAAGTCATGCGCCGGGTGCCGAGCGCGCTGGACGCGGCGTTTGCCGTGCTGGGGAACAACCAGGTCGTGCCGGACTTGGTGGCGCGCATCACGAACACGGTGGCGGCAAACTCACCCAACCACGCCGAACATTGGCGTGATGGGCTGCCGTATCAGCACAACCTGGCGGCGGCCCGGGCCGTGATGGACGCGCAGGAACCGGCGGCGTGGGAGAGCAACATTTACTTGGGCTGGCTGGCGGCCTTGCGTGAGTTGTCGGCGCCCACGACCGAAAGCACTTATCCCGAGGCCATGCGCACGCGCGCCTGGTCCATGAAAACCCTCAACACTCAGCTTGCCTCCTGGACGCAACTCCGGCACGACACGATCCTCTATGCCAAACAGTCCTATGCAGGGCAGTACGTGTGCTTCTATCCGGCGGGCTTTGTCGAACCACGAGTGGCGTTCTGGCATCGCTTGCGCGCAACGGTGCTGCGCACGGTGGAGCTAATCTCGGCATTGTCTTTCGAGGGAACGTACGACCTCGCTGCCTGGGAATGGCCGGTTGACCCTGTGACTGGCAATTGGAACCTCGTCCGAACTACCAATCCGGTTGGCTTGTTCTTGATTCAGAGCAATCAAGTGGCCCATTTGAGGTACTTTGCGGACACGCTGGCAACCCTGCAAACCCTGGCGGAAAAGGAACTAACGCAGCAGTGCTTCAGTGCGGACGAAGAATTGTTTTTCCACAATCTCATCCAAGACGCCGGCTCATTGGAATGGGGCTGTGGTGGTGTTCGTCATTACGACGGCTGGTATCCGCGGCTGTTTTATAAGGGCATCCAGTTCTCCGACCCGGCGTACTTCCAGGAAAACTTCGGCGTCAACGCGGTGGACCAGATCGTCGCCGATGTGCATACGGATGTGCCGTGCATTTGCGGCGATCCCGGCAGCGTGCTGCACGAAGGTGTCGGTCGAGTGAATCTGCTGATGATCGCGGTGGAAGCTGGGGTGGACCGCATGGTCTTCGCCGGTCCAGTACTCAGCCACTACGAATTTGAAGTGACTGGCTCTCCACGCCGCCTGAACGACGTCGAATGGCACGCAATACAGTTGCAACAATTCCCGCCGGATGTCGATCCTGCCCGTATCGAAGGAGTCGTGCCGCCGCCCTGGACCAGCGGCTATCTCGTGCCGCGATGACGCCATGAACTTAACCAAAACCGAACGATGAAAACGAAATCTCACCTTCTTCGGGCCGGCCTCGTGCTCGGGATGATCCACAGCGCCTGCCTTCGGTAAGTCCCTGGGAGGCGGCACGGTGGGAGAGTTTTGCCGGCTCGATGCGCGTTGTAAAGCTGCGGTCCTGTTGGACGCGGGTTGGACCCTGGAGTTTGCACCTGACCTCAAGAGGCTTGGCCTCCCAAAACCGTTTCTTTCGATGAACAGCACAATCGACCCTTTCCCCGGTTTAGCTGGCTATCCCGCTTGGCTGGTGGATACCAGGGCCCTTTTCACCAACGCGATCAACAATGCATTCTGGCTTCAAATTCAAGATTCTACGCATTCCAGTTTTGACGACCGCGACTCGGTGATGAACGATTCGTTCCGGACGAGTGGTCCGACGCCCGCTTCCAGAGCGATAAGCCAGACGATACGGGCCTGCACGCTCTCCTTCTTCGACAAATACCTCAAGAACCAGGACGACCACTTGTTGGACAACCCGGCGGCGGTTTATCCCAACATCATCAACTTTCAGAGAAAATGATCCCCCGGTAGCGCGAGTGGCCGGCGTCGCAGATTTCTCCCGAATGGGAGAAAGGCGGGCTTGGTGGACGAAACTGTGTGTGTCCAGCCAAGCCCGTCAACACAGGCCGCTCTTGTGGCCTCTGCGGCTGGGCACAGCGACGCTCCGATTCCTGCACTTTCTCTGTCACCTTCTCCGGGGAACGCCTCAGAAAGAGAGTGAAGGGACACGGCCCTTCAACAAAACAAACCAAAAGAAAGAGAAAGAAACAAAAATGAAGTCTCAAAACACAGTGATGGAGTCGAATTCGCGGCGCGGTTTCGAGTATGCTAAACGAGTTGCGCTGTCCGCGCCGGGCAAGTTCGTGTTCGCCGTGGCGGTCCTGATCAGCCTCGTGAGCATTCCGCTGCTGACCCGAGCGCAGGAATCGAACGAGAAAGGGACTCTGACAGGCAACTGGATTTCGACGGCGACGCGCCTCGACCCGCTTCCCGGTCAAGCCCCGACTTTTCTCTCGTTACAGACCTTTTTCGAGGACGGGAATTTTCTTGAGGAGAATAATGAGGCCGCCATCAGAAGCACCGGGCGCGGGCACTGGGAGAGGATCGGGCCCCGGCAGTTCATGAACTCCTTCATCTTTTTACGGTTCGATGCGGCGCGGATCTACCTCGGCACGGTCCAGCCCAAGACGACGATTACACTCAGCGAGGACGGGAGCGAATTCCACGGGGACACCGTGGCCCAAATCTCTGACGCGTCCGGGAACCTGTTGCGGACCGTGCGAATTTCCGGAGTCGCGCACCGACTCTGAGCCGGTGGGAAGCAACGCAGGCGCTAACGCCGCGCCGCCGGTCCCCCGCCTGCGGCGCTATTTTCCCCCCCGCCCGTCACCCGCGAAAACTTCCTCCACATTTCCTGTCACCTTCTCCGGGGAACGCCTCAGAAATGGAGTGAACGGACAAAACTGACGGATACGCCTATGAAAAACCATTTCCTCACAGCCGACGCGGTAGGGGCGTGGGGGCAGAATAGCTCCGGCCAAACGACGGTACCCGCCGCGGCGCAGAGCGGAGTGGTAGCCGTTGGTGCGGGAGCCTATCACACAGTAGCCTTGAAGAACGACGGCTCGGTGGTGGCGTGGGGAGACAACGGCTCCGGCCAAACGACCGTCCCCGTTGCGGCCCAAGGTGGACTGACCGCCATTGCGGCGGGGGCCTATCACACCGTGGCCTTGAAGAACAACGGCTCAGTCGTGGCGTGGGGAAACAACTACTTCGGCCAAACGACGATACCCGTCGCGGCGCAAAGCGGCGTGTCGGCGATTGCGGCGGGAGGTGATCACACCGTGGCCTTGAAGACCAATGGGACCGTGGTGGCGTGGCGTTGGGACGGATGGGGCCAAACGACAGTGCCCGTCGCGGCGCAGAGTGGGGTGAAAGCCATTGCAGCGGGACATAACCACACCGTGGCCTTGAAGACTGACGGGACGGTGGTGGCGTGGGGAGCCAACGTCCACGGCGAAACGACGGTGCCTACAGGTTTGAGCGGCGTACTGGCAATTGCGGCAGGAGGGGATGGGAGCGCAAGTGGTCACACCGTGGTGCTCGGGTTCATCCCGACCGTTCCTTTGATCATAGCACAACCGGTGAGTCAAACGGTGAACGTGGGGCAGAGCGCGAGTTTCACCTTGGGGGCCACGGGCTTTCCTTGAACTACCAGTGGCGCAAGGATGAGGTGGACCTCGGCGGGGCGACGAGGGCTGCCTACAGCGTGCCGCTCACCCAGACCGATCAAGCGGGCAGTTACACCGTGGTGGTGAGCAACTCCGCCGGGAGTGTAACCAGCACACCGCCGGCGGTGCTGACGGTGACCGAGGTGCCACCCACCATCACCACGCATCCGGTGAGTCAGGCGGTGAACGAGTGGCAGAGCGCAAGCTTCTACGTGACGGCCACGGGCTCCCCTCTGTACTACCAGTGGCGCAAGGATGATGTGGATCTCGTCGGCGAGATGAGTCCAAGTTACAGCTTGCGCTTCGCGCGGACAAATCAAGCAGGTAATTACACCGTGGTGGTGAGCAATCCTGTCGGGAGCGTGACGAGCGCACCGCCGGCAGTTCTGACGGTCAATCCTACCTCTCCCGGCACCGTGGTGGCGTGGGGATGGTGGGGACCAGACAGCTATGTCGAAACGGATGTGCCCGTCGCGGCCCAGGGTGGAGTGACCGCCATTGCGGCGGGGGCCTATCACACCGTAGCCTTGAAGAACGACGGCGGCGTGTTCGTTTGGGGATTAATCGACACAAACGTCCCTGTCGCGGCGCAGACTGGTGTGACTGCGATTGCGGCGGGAGCCTCTCACACTGTGGCCTTGAAGAACGACGGGACGGTGGTGGCGTGGGGATGGAATGGCAGTGGTCAAACGACGGTGCCCGTCGAGGCGCAGAGTGGGGTGACGGCGATTGCCGCGGGAGATTCCCACACCGTGGCCTTGAAGAACGACGGCTCGGTGGTGGCGTGGGGATGGAACTCCTATGGCCAAACGACGGTCCCCATCGCGGCGCAGAGCGGCGTCACAGCGATTGCGGCGGGATACGGTCACACGGTGGCCTTGAAGAATGACGGCTCGGTAGTGGCATGGGGATGGAACGGCGACGTCCAAACGACCGTCCCCATCGCGGCGCAAAGCGAGGTGAAAGCTATTGCAGCGGGAGTGTATCATACTGTGGCCTTGAAGAACGACGGCTCGGTGGTGGAATGGAGATCCTACTTCGGCGAAACAAACGTCTTTGTCGCGGCGCAGACTGATGTGACGGCGATTGCGCCGGGATTTTATCACACGATCGCCTAAGGAATGACAGCACGGTCGTAAAGTGGGGAAACGATTGGGGCCAAACGACGGTGCCCGCAGGCCTGAGCGGGGTGACGGCGATTGCGGCAGGGTTATCGCACAGCGTAGTGCTCCTCGGCGGTCCCGTGCCTTTGAATGCCAGACGCAGCGGAAATGAACTTGTCCTCACCTGGCCCGTGAATGGGTTCACCTTGGAATCAACGCTCGCTTTAACTCCGCCCGTCACCTGGGCGGATGTCACCAATACGCCGGCGCTTCTGGGCGCGCAATGGGCGGTCACGAACACTTTTTCCGCCAGCGCGCGGTTTTACCAACTGAGAAAGCTGTAGCTCGCGCGTTTCACAACTCAATTTCCTTCCGAGTGGAAGGGAACAGGCTTGGCGGGTGAAACTCTGTGTGTCCCGCCAAGCTTGTCACCGCATTTGGAGTGCGGAGACTTGTCGGCGCTTTTGCCAGGCGACTTGTCGAAATCGCACCGCCGACCGCGCGGCTTTCGCATCGAACGCGGAACGCGCTCTGGCTTGCCGACGAGCAGGCCAGCAGGAAAGCGGCGACGAGTCGCCGCACTCCAGGATGCTGTCGCACTCTGACATCCGCGGGAAAGATTCCTTCACCTTTCTTGTCACCTTCTCCGGGGAACGCCTCAGAAATGGAGTGAACGGACAAAACTGACTGATACGCCTATGAAAAAGAAAGCTTTGCTTCTGGCCCATCTCCTCGCGTGCCGCGCCTGCCTCTGGGCCGCACTGGGGCTTTTCGCCGCCCTGGCGTTAGGGCCTCCGCGAGCCCAAGCCGCCGTGACCGAGGCATGGGTGCATCGCTACAACAATGTGGTGAGCAACTTGAACGGTCAGGCGGTCATGGTCGTTAGCGATGCGGCGGGCGACATCATCGTTACCGGCACCACCGATGGCGGCACCACCGGGCAAGACATGCTGACCGTCAAGTATTCCGGCGTGGATGGGTCTGTGCTTTGGCAGCAACGCTACAACGGTGCGGCGAACAGCTACGATTCCCCTAGCGCGCTGGCGATAGACGGCAGCGGCAACGTGGTGGTGACTGGGGTTTCCAACGCCCGGTTTACTTTAGACGAAGAATTGGTTGGAGGCGAGTACTACACGGCCAAGTATGCAGCGGCGGACGGCGCGCTCCTCTGGGACAAACGCTACAACGGCCTGGAGAACATCTTCGACCGAGCGCAGGCGGTGGCGGTG
>WNGF01012759.1_pt1 | contig 16728 bp, 18 predicted proteins | sample 5400641 | NCBI WGS metagenome assembly WNGF01 (sample SAMN13153371, study PRJNA577476) | soil metagenome | isolation source: 80 cm soil or saprolite under grassland replicate 2 | place: USA:California | collected 2016-06-15
GCGCCGAGATCTCGTTCAGCCGTAGCCCCAGCACCGCGCCGGGGACGTCACCGGCGAGGAACGGGTGCAGACCGAGCGGCCAGCCCGACTCCGACGCCGCCTGCCAGATCGGGTCCCAGACCGGGTCGAGGAAGTGCTTCCAGTCGACGACCGGATTCGGCCGGATGAACGTTCCGACGAGGTTCGGCTTCGCGGACGCGCGCCGGATCTCGGCCGCGGCGGCCTCCGGGTCCTGTTGCGGGATGATCGCGACGCCGAACAGCCGATTCGGCGCGGCGGAGCAGAACGCGCTGAGCCAGTCGTTGTACGCGCGGCACTGCGCGATTGCGAACTCGCGATCCGCGAGGCCTGCGACGCCGAGCAGATTGGTCGGGTACAGGACGGTCTGGCTGATGCGCTCGGTATCCAGATCGGCGAGGCGCGGCTCCGGTTCGAACGCGCCGGGGCGGATCTCTGCGTAGCGGATCTCACCGGCCATCGCGCGCGCCTGCTCCTCGGGCGGGAGGCCGCCCGAACCGGCGTAGGCGAAGGTGTTCGCGGGAGCGCGAGTCCGGTCGAAGACGACCCACTCCCTCCCGTCGCGGTCGGTCTCGACGTGCCAGATGCGGTCGCGGTACTCGCTCGGCGCGTACTCGAGCATGCCGTCGGGGTGCTCGAGCACGTGTCCGTCCGCGTCGACGAACGCAGCGGCTTCGGTCAGCGTCATCGTGGCCCCCTCCGCGGAATCGGGTCATCGGTAGTCTGACGCGAAGTGGCAGCGACCGTCGTCCTCGTCCACGGCGCGTGGCACGGGGCGTGGGCTTCCCGTCCCGACCTCGTCGCCGGTTTGCTCGCCGGTCTCGCCACGCGGGGTGTGAAGGACGAGTACCTGCCGAAGGCACAGGCTGCCCTCACGCAGATCCAGGCCCAGCTCGACGAGCTGCGCGTGCAGGCCGACCTCGCGAAGGCCGAGGCGCGTGACCGCCTGCAAGAGGCGATCGCCGAGCTGCGCAAGCGCCAGGCGGAGGCCAAGCGGAAGCTCGACGACGCGCAGAAGGCCGGTGCCGACGCGTGGAAGACGTTGGCGCCGCAGGCGGAGCAGGCCGTCGACGACCTCGGTGACGCGTTGTCGAAGCTCGGCGACGAGATCCAGGCCGCCGGCGGTGCCGCCCAGAAGGGCTGGAAGACGTTCCTCGACGAGTGGAACCGCGAGCGGTCCGAGCGCAAGAAGATCCTCGACTCCGAGGCTTGAGCACCGACTACGAACAGCGCAACCGAGCGTTCTGGGACGCCGACGCCGACGACTACCAGGCGCTCCACGGCGAGCAGCTCGCCGGCGGCCGGCGCTGGGGCACGTGGGCGATCCCCGACGACGACGTCGGCGTGCTCGGGGACGTCGGCGGTCTCGACGTGCTCGAGCTCGGATGCGGCGGCGCGCAATGGTCGATCGCGTTGGCGCGTGACGGCGCGCGGGCCGTCGGGCTCGACCAGTCGCGCGCGCAGCTGCGGCACGCGCGCGACGCGGTAGGCGCCGCGGCGGTCCGCGTCCCACTGGTGTGCGCGAGCGCCGAGGCGGTGCCGTTCGCCGACGCGTCGTTCGACCTGGTCTTCTGCGACCACGGCGCGATGTCGTTCTGTGAGCCGGCGCGCTCGGTGCCCGAGGTCGCACGAGTCCTGCGAGCGGGCGGCCGGCTCGTGTTCAACAAGGCGACGCACCTGATGTACCTGACGTACGACTGGAGGCGTCGACGGCAGGACACGCGACTGGGAGTCGGCTTCTTCGAGCAGCGCGTGTTCTCGACTGGCGAGGGCTCGGTGGACTTCCACGTCGGGCACGGCGAGTGGATCCGGCTGTTCCGTGCGCACGGGCTCGCCGTCGAGGACCTCGTCGAGCTGCGGGCGCCGGAGGACCCGACCACCACGTACGTCGACTTCGTTCCTCATGACTGGGCCCGGCGCTGGCCGGCCGAGGAGATCTGGACCGTGCGGAAGACCTGAGCCGCTCGCGCCGCGTCAGGGATACCGCAGCGGCACCGCCGCTTCGGGCGAGTGCGCGTGGAACGTCAGGCTCTCCTCGAGGTACAGGCTGACGCTGCCCGCGTCATGGTTCTCGTACCCGATCGAGAGGTCCTGGCCGCAGTACAGCTCGAAGTCCTCGCCGCGGAGCGACAGCACGACCGCGCCGTCGACCGCGGGCGCGTACGCGACCGGCCCGCCGAGGATCAGGCGCAGACGCTCGAGGACCGGGTAGCCGCCGTCTTCGGTGGTCTCGAGGATCCCGGCGTAGCAACGCGGGCCCAGCGCCACGCCGTACGGCCCCTCGACGCCCGCGTCGCGCAGCTGCGAGACGGCCATCGCGACCCAGCGTGGATACTCGCCGAACCGGTCCCCAAGCTCGACCGGATCGTGCGGTGACGCGTCCGCGATCCCGGTGATGTTCGACGCGGCGTAGCCGTGGAAGACGACCTTGTCCTCCGCCTGTGCGATGCACCGCGCCGCGTCGACGACCGGTCCGAGATCGGGCGACTTGTGACCGCGCTCGATCGCGTCCAGCTCGGTGCGCTGGAGCACGAAGCGGGCGCGCAGCTCCACGAGCGGCTGCACGTTCCGCCGTGCGCCGTCCACGCCGTCGCACGGGCCCTCGGCCAGGGGCTCGATGGTGCCCAGCGTGATCGCTGACGCCTCCCATCCGTGGGGACCGGTGAAGTCGACGAGCCTCCTCGCGGCCAGGAAGTTGTCGAGGGACCGCTTCGCCTCGAGCTCGATCTCGGACCACGCCGACTCCGTGATCGGCGCGAGCCCGCGCAGCAGGTGGTTCATGGGCGCGCCTCCCGCAGGCTCCCGATGCCGAGCGAGCCGTCGCCGAGCGCGCCCGGTGCATCCGAAGCATCGTCTCCGTGCTCGGCCTCCTGCTCCTCCCCGACGATCGAGCCCTCGGAGAACAAGTACGTGCGCAGATGACGGTCGAACACCGCGTCGTGGCGCCGCAGCCACTCGATCGCCATCGAGGCATGCTCCTTCTCCTCGTCGCGGTTGTGGGCGAGGACCTCGGCGAGCGACGCGTCGCCAGTCGCATCGACACGCTGGTCGTACCAGTCGATGGCGTCGAGCTCCTCCATGATCGACCGAACCGCGCGATGGCGGTCGACCGTCGACGGCTGGAGCGCTTCCGGCGCCTCGTGCAGTCCTTCACTCCCCATGCACGGAGTCTCGCAAATCGGACGCAGGTCTGGCGAAACCGGCAATCAGGTGTCGCGTGCTCCCTCGACGGTGAGGCCGACCTCCTGGCCGTACGACACCTCCAGGTTGTGACCGTCGGGGTCCTCGATGATCGCCCAGTAGCCCACCGGCGGACCGTCGTCCAGGGGCCCGAGCACGGTGTGCCCGGCCGCGCGCGCAGCTGCACACGCCCGGTCGACCGCATCACGGCTGTCGAGGCCGACGCCGAGGTGCGCGAAGCCGCCGAGCGTGTGCGAGACCGCGGTCTCGATCAGCACGACGACGAACGGGCGGGTGAGATCACTCAACCACACGACGGTGGCACTGCTCTCCGAGTCGACGCGGCGGTGGACCACCTGCATCTCGGCGAACCGCTCGTAGAACGCGACGCTGCGGCCGGCGTCGGCGATCGGGAGTGCGACGTGGGTGAGCCCGACATCGGAGCCGCGCCCGTCTGACACCATGGCCGGAGTGTAGGGAGGGCCGAGCTTGAGCAACGACGCCGTGCACCGCTACACCACGATCTGCGTGTGGCAGGGCTCGACCGCGGCCGGCTACGAGCAATACGACCGCACGCACCACGCGAGCGCGCCGCCCGCCGAGGCCGATCTCGTGCTCTCGGCCGACCCGGCGTTCCGCGGCGACCCCGCGCGGTTGAACCCCGAGCAGCTCCTGATCCTCGCAGCGGCGTCGTGTCAGCTGCTGTCGTTCCTCGCTGCCGCGGCTCGCGGCCGCGTCGACGTCGTGGGCTACGTCGACGAGTCGCTGGGCGAGATGGCCGAGAGCGAGCGGCCCATGCGGATCACCCGGATCACTCTCCGGCGGCGCATCACGGTTCGAGGCACGGTGCCCGACGACCGGCTCCACCACCTCGTCGAGGTTGCGCACCGCGAGTGCTTCATCGCCAACAGCCTTCGCACCGACGTCGAGGTGGAGCCGACGTTCGAGCGAGCCTGAGGCGAGGACAGCGGGCGCGGCTCCTTCAAGGCGGGCGCAGCTCCTTCAAGGCGGGCGCAGCTCCTTCAGGGCAGGATGCCACGGTGACGCGCGGGCTCGACCGGTTGCCGGCGCCGGACCGCGGTGAGCCGCAGCGCATCGAGCAGGGCATTGCGCAGCTCTGCGGGCGCGATGACCTCGTCGTAGCCCATCGTGTCCGCTGATGAGTACGCGCCACCGCGCCGGGCAGCGCGAGGGTGTCGCTCTGCCCGTCGAACGGATTCATCGCCATCAGCGACGACCCGAATCCGTATGCCTTGCGCAAGGTCACGTGGAGCTTCGGGCTGCGCACCCGCGCCTGCGCCGCGAACATGCGCGCCGCGTGACGGAGGATTCCACTGCGCTCTGCCGCGCTCCCGGCCAGCACGCCGGGGTTGTCGGCCATGAACACGACAGGGAGGTGGAACGCATCCGCGATACCGAGGAAGTGCGCCGCCTTGTCGGCCGCGGCCGAGTCGATCGGCCCAGCCTTCGTCGCCGGTTGGTTGGCCACCACCGCGACGACCTCCCCACCGAGCCGCGCGAGCGTGGTGACGACCGCGCGTGCGCCGGCGCGACCTCGAGCACGGACGCTTCGTCGAAGACGATCTCGATGACACGCCGTACGTCGTAGCCACGGCGTGGATCGGCGGGCACGAGATCGATCAGCTCGTCGAGCCGGCGCGGGCCGGTTGCCGCGTGATCGCGCGCGGGAGGCGGGTGCTCCCACGCGTTCGAGGGAAAGTACGACAGGTAACGCCGCACGAGCGCGAGCGCGGCCTTGTCGTCCGTCGCAGCGTTGTGCGCGACTCCACTGGTGACGGTGTGCACCGCGGCGCCGCCCAGCTCGTCCTTCGTGACGTCTTCGCCCATCGACGCCTTGACCAGCGGTGGGCCGGCCGAGAACAGCGCGGCCCCCTCGACCATCACGACGAAGTCCATGAGCGGCGCCGTGAGCGCGCCGTGACCGGCCGAGGGGCCCATCACGACGCAGACGCTCGGCACCGTTCCCGAGAGACGCGCCAGTGCCTGGAGGTCGTTCGGTGATCGACCGCGTCGCTCGAACGCGTTCTGCGTCCGCTCCCCTGCGCCCTCGAGCAACATCACGAGCGGCACGCGTTCCTGCTCGGCGAGGTCGACGAGCCGACGGCGCTTGGCCGTCGTCCCGATCCCGATCGACCCGCCCATCACGGTGAAGTCCTCGGCCGCGACGATCACCGGACGCCCCTCGAGGAGGCCGTGCCCGGCGACGAGCCCGTCGGCGGGCGCCGGGGGCGTGGCGCCGCGATGGACCGAGCCGACCAGCGTGCCGAGCTCGACGAACGTGCCCCGATCGAGCAGCTCGTCGATGCGCGCGCGTGCGTCCAGCCGGCCGCCCGCACGCTGCCGCGCGAGCCGTTCGGACCCACCCATCGCGCGTGCCGCTTCCCGTCGCGCATCGAGATCGTCGAGCAGCGGCTTCCACTTGATGGCCTCACTCGCTGCGGGCCGGGGTATCCCGGTGGGGGTGTTGGATCGCTCGGCTGCGTCCTCCGGTCGCTCCGCGCCCTCCGGACGCTCTTCCGTCATCCGGCCCCCGAGAGTGTCTCGGCCACGGCGTCGGCGTGGGCGTCGCCGGACCCGAAGACGGTGTCGAGCACCCAGGCCCGCTTCACGTACAAGTGGACGTCGACCTCCCACGTGAAGCCCATGCCGCCGTGCACCTGGAGCGAGGTCTTGGCATTGTGCAACGCGGCCTCGCCGGCCAGGAGCTTGGCGCCCGCGACCGCGCGGCCGACGTCGCCGATCGTCGGGTCGTCGAGCATGACCGCGGCGCTGTGCACCGCGGCGCGCGCCACCTCCACTCGCACCGCCATGTCGGCGAGCATGTGCTTGACGGCCTGGAACGAGCCGATCGGGCGCCCGAACTGCTCGCGCTCGAGCGCGTAGCTCGTTGCCTTCTCCGTGCACGCCTGCGCCATGCCGATCGCGTACGCCGCGGTGAGCACTGCACCGGCCCGTCGCCATTCGCCCGCGGTCTCGCGGTCCGCGATGCGATCACCCACCGGCAGCTCCGGGACGCGATGTACCGGTGTCAGCGGGTCGAGCGGCCAGTCGAGCAGCTGCGCGTCGTCCAGCTCTTTCGGCTCGACGCGCGCTATACCGTCGACGTCGAGAACGGCCAGCGCGTCGAGCGTGTCCAAGTGCTCGACGAGCACGTCGGCATCGGGGTCTCCGCGCTCCACACCGCCGACGACCCCGTCGGCCAGTGCGTGCGCCAGGACGCCCCACACGAGTGGTCCGGGAACGAGCGCGGCGCCGAGCTCCTCGAAGGTGACCGCCGCGTCCGCCCAGCCGAAGCCGTCCGCGCGCAACGAGAAGACGCCGGTAGCAGCGAGGTCGTCCCACATCGACCGGTCGAAGCCCCCGCGCACCCTTGCCATGTCGAAGCGCCCCTGACAAACGCTGCGGATGGCGTCGCGGAGCGCCTCCTGGTCGACACTGAGGACGAAGTTCACGACAGCTTCTCCTTCGGCATCCCGAGGAGCCGCTCACTGATGATGTTGCGCTGGATCTGTGAGGTCCCCGCGGCGATCGGGATCGAGAGCGTTCGCAAGCGTTCCTCGACCCGCTCGTCGTGCACGTCGAACGCGCCGCGGCCGAGCACGCGCATCGACAGCTCTCCGAGGCGGTCGCGAGCCTCCGAGTACGCAAGCTTGAACACCATCGCGCCCGCGCCCGGCGCTCCGTTGCTCGCCGCCTGCGAGACGTTGCGCTTGGTCAGCGCCCACAGCGCGTCGAGCTGCGCGACGACATGACCGAGCTCGCGACGCTCCGCCGGATCATGAACGAGCGGTGCGAGCTCTTCGGCCATCCGCAAGGCGTCGACCATCTCGCTCACGAACGCGGTTCCCCGCTCGAACGAGAGGGTGACATTGGTGACGCGCCATCCGTCGTTCTCCGCGCCGACGCGGTTCGCGACAGGCACGCGCACGTTGTCGAGGAACACCTCGCAGAACTCCGAGGAACCGAGAACGGTCTCGATCGGTCGCACCTCGATGCCCGGAAGATCCATCGGGAGGATCAGCCACGAGATGCCGCGGTGCTTGGGCGCGTCGGGGTCGGTGCGCACCAGCAGCTCGCCGAACATGCCGACGTGGCCGAAGGAGCACCAGATCTTCTGGCCGCTGACGATGTAGTGGTCGCCGTCGCGCTCGGCCCGGGTCCGCAGGCCGGCAAGGTCGGAGCCGGCGCCGGGCTCCGAGAAGCACTGGCACCAGACCTCCTCCCCCCGCAGGATCCGCGGCAGGTGCTCGGCCTTCTGCTCCTCGGTCGCCTCGGCAATCAGCGTGGGGCCGGCGTGCAGCGTGCCGACGAAGTTGACGCCCACGTACGGCGCCTTGGCGCGGGTGGTCTCCTCGAGGAACACGAGCTGCTCGCTCGGCGAGGCGTCGCGCCCGCCGTACTCCTTGGGCCAGCTCATCCCCGCGTATCCGGCTTCGTACAGGCGGCGCTGCCAGTCGGTGTCGTAGCGGACCCGGGCGGGCCAATCGTCGCGAGCGGGCGGCGCCGGGAGACGAGGCAGCGTGCGGGCGAGCCACCCTCGCAACTCGGCGCGAAACACCTCGTCGGTCTCCGAGTAGCGCAGGTCCATCCGCGCGGGAGTGTAGGCAACGCTTCTGATGGACCCTCAGGTCGTGGTCATCCGCGCCGGGTGCTGCTGTCGTAGACCGGACAGCAGACGAGGAGGTGCGCGATGCAGATGGAGGCGACGCAGCGCCGCGGGCTCGTGCCGCTGCCGGTGGTCCTGAGAGTCAATGCCGCGCTCGACGCGGTCTTCGGTGTGTTGCTGCTCGGTGCGACGTGGCGGGGCCTCTACGAGGACCTCGACACGATCCGCCCGGTCCCGTGGTTGTGGGCGCAGCTCGCCGGCGCGTTGCTGCTCGGGTTCGCGTACCTCACATGGCGCGCGAGTGCAGATCCGGACGCGGCGCGTCCGCTGATCCAGGTGCTGGCGATCCTCAACGTGGTCGGATTCGCGCTCATCGCCGTCTGGCTGTTCTCGGACGACCGGGGCATCCCGAGCAGCGGGTCACTCGGATCGTGGCTGATCGACATCACCGCGGTCGTGATCCTCGTGCTCGGCATCATGGAATCGCGCGCGTTTCGCCGAACGGGCGGCTAGCAACCCGTGCCCCCGCGCGGCACGTCGAGGTGGACGAGGTAGCGGGTCACGAGCGCATCGACGCATTCGTTCCCTGCGGCAAACGCGGTATGCCGCTCGCCACGCACGGTTACCAGCGTGGCCGACTCGAGCTCGCTCGCGAGACCGTGGGCCCATGTGATCGGCGTAGCCGGGTCGTCACGGGTACCGAGCACCAGGATCGGTGCCGCGCCTGCTGCGTGTGGCACCGGCGCGGGCTGGGCCGGCACCGGCCACATCGCGCAGGGAAGGCTGCTGTTCACGATCGTTCGACCGAGGCGCGGCGCCTCCTGCGCGGCGCGTTCTTCGATGACCCGGAGACCGTCGAGGCCGCCGACGTCGGGCCCATCGAGGCAGCCGATGGCCAGGAACGCCTCCTGGATGTCGTCGTACCGGCCGTTGTCCGAACGCCCGGTATAGAGGTCGGAGTCAGCGAGCAGATTGCTGCCGTCTCCGTCGTACGCGGCTTCCAGATCGTGGGCGAGCGTGGGCCAGCCATCGTGGCCGTCGTAGAGCAGCTGCGTGACGCCGATGTCGAACGTCGTACCGTTCAGCGTGCGGCCGCCGCCCGCGCCGTGAGCTGGAAGTGGCGCGCGCGCGACGCGGGCGCGTAGCCGGTCGTACGCGCCGGCGGGGTCACCGCCCCGATGGAAGGCGCACGAGCGTCGCTTCGCGCAATCGTCCAGGAACAGCTGGAGCGCGTGCTCGAATCCGACCGCCTGCTCGACCTGCGTGTCCGACGCGTCGAGCCCCGGGTCGACCGGCCCGTCGAGCACGAACGCCCGCACGTGGCTCGGGAACTGGTCGGCGTAGGACGCGCCGAGGTAGGTGCCGTAGGAGTAGCCGAGGTACGTGAGCTTGCCTTCGCCCAGCGCGGCCCGGATGCGATCGAGATCGCGTGCCGAGCGACGCGTGGACACGTACGGGAGGAGCCGTCCGTCGCGCTTCTCGCACTGTTTCACGAGGGCTCGGTTCCCCTCGACGAGCGCGGCGCGCGTGGTGTCGTCAGCCGGGGCGAAGTCGAGGGCGTAGTAGGGATCGAGGCGTTCGGTGCAGTCGACGGGTGCGCTGCGACCGACGCCGCGCGGGTCGAAGCCGACGATGTCGAAGCGGTCACGGATGGCCCTGGGCAGCACCGACGCGGCGTCGAGCGCGAAGTCGACACCCGAGACGCCCGGACCGCCGGGGTTCACGACGAGTGAGCCGATGCGTCGCTTCGGGTCACGCGCACGGACACGGGCGAGCGCGAGCCGGATCGTCGGCCCGCCGGGCACCGCGTCGTCGAGGGGAACGCGCAGCCGGGCGCACTCGGCGTGTCCACCGCAGCGCCTCCAGTGCAGGCGCTCCTGGGTCGCCTGCCTTCCCGCCGCGGGACGTGCGACCGCGGCCGACGGGAACACGCCGACGAGCACGACGACCGCGACGCAGACCGTGATCGCGCGACGAGCCCGACCAGTCCGGGTCATGGACGGCCGAGCGTACGAGGTGACCGGCGTCGCGGATCCGCGGCAGCATACGGCGATGCCCAGATTGGACGGCAGGGTCGCGCTCATCACGGGCGCGGGAAACGGCATCGGCCGCGAGGCAGCGCTCCTGTTCGCCTCCGAGGGCGCTCGAATCGTCGTCGCCGACGCGGTGGAGGCGAGTGGATGCGCGACCGTCGATGCCGTGCGATCGGCCGGCGGTGAGGCCGAGTTCGTGCAGGTCGACGTATCCGACGACGCGCAGGCCCAGGCGATGATCCGATTCGCGATCCGCACCTACAGCGCGTTGCACGTGCTCTACAACAACGCGGGGATCTTCCCGCCCGACGACGGCGGCGTGACCGAGACGCCCGCGCCGACGTGGGACCGGGTGATGGCCGTGAACCTCAAGGGGGTATGGCTCGGGTGCAAGCACGGAATCCCGGCGCTGCTGTCATCGGGTGGCGGGTCGATCGTCAACGTCGCGTCGTTCGTCGCGCTGATGGGCGCGGCAACGGCGCAGGTTGCCTACACGGCCAGCAAGGGTGGTGTACTCGCGTTCACGCGCGAGCTGGCCGTCGAGTACGCGCGCGAGGGCATCCGCGCGAACGCGCTCTGCCCCGGCCCGGTCGACACACCTATGCTGGCGGAGCTGATGAGTGACCCGGCGCGGCGCCAGCGACGCCTGGTACACATTCCCATGGGTCGCTTGGGCCGTCCGGACGAGCTCGCCCGCGCCGCGCTGTTCCTCGCGTGCGACGACTCGTCGTTCATGACCGGGGCCGCGCTCGTCGTGGACGGTGGTATCACCGCGGCCTACGTGACGCCGGAGTGACCGGGAGGCGCGACATGACAGCGACTCGGGGCATGCTCGACGTCGAGACGCTCGAGCGCCTGATCGCCGAAGACGGGATCGACACCGTCCTCGTCGCGTTCCCCGACCTCCAGGGCCGCCTCGTCGGCAAGCGGGTCACCGGCCATTTCTTCAGCGACCGCGTGCTCGCCGACGGGATCGAGGCATGCCTCTACCTGCTCGCGGTCGACGTCGACATGACGCCGCTGCCCGGCTACGAGTTCGCGAACTGGGACATGGGCTACGGCGATTTCGTGTGCCGGCCCGACCTGTCGACCTTGCGGCGCGTGCCCTGGCTCGAGAAGACGGCCTTGGTGCTGTGCGATCTCGAAGACGAGGCCGGCGGCGCGGTCGAAGTCGCGCCCCGCCAGATCCTCAAGCGACAGCTCGAGCGCGCGGCCGCCGCCGGGTACACGGTGAAGTGCGGCTCCGAGCTCGAGTTCTACCTGTTCCGCGACTCGTACGAAGAGGCGGAGGCGAAGGACTACGCGGATCTCTCACCGCACGCCGCAGTGATCCAGGACTACCACATCCTCCAGACGACGCGTGACGAGTACTTGATCCGCGCGATCCGGAACGGGATGGACGAGGCCGGAGTACCCGTCGAGTTCTCGAAGGGTGAGGCCGGGCGCGGCCAGCACGAGATCAACCTGCGTTACGCCGACGCACTGGAGATGGCCGACCGCCACGCGATCTACAAGAACGGCGCGAAGGAGATCGCGGGCCTGCACGGCCGTTCGCTCACGTTCATGGCCAAGTACTCGATGGACGAGTGCGGGTCGTCGTGCCACCTCCATTCGAGCGTGTGGGGCGAGGACGGCGAGACGCCCTTGATGTGGAGCGACGACGAGCCGCACCACTTCTCCGACGTGTTCCGCGGCTGGCTCGGGGGTCTCCTCGCGCACAGCCGCGAGCTCGCTTGGCTGTTCGCGCCGACGGTCAACTCGTACAAGCGGTACCAGCCGGGATCGTGGGCACCGACCGCGCTCGTGTGGGGGCGCGACAACCGCACCTGCGGCTTTCGTGTCGTCGGTCATTCGCCGCCGGCGTTCCGTGTTGAGTCGCGGGTGCCCGGCGCCGACTGCAACCCGTATCTCGCGTTCGCAGCGACCATCGCGGCCGGGCTGCACGGGATCGAGCACGGCGAAGACCCCGGCCCGGTCTTCGACGGCAATGCGTACGAGGCGACCGATGTCGCCCGCGTTCCGTGGAACATCGTCGACGCGATCAACGAGCTGGAGCACAGCGAGGTCGCGGCCAAGGCCTTCGGTGCCGACGTGCACCGGCACCTGCTGAACACTGCCAAGCAGGAATGGGCTTCGTTCGGCCGGGTCGTGACCGACTGGGAGCGCCGCCGCTCGTTCGAGCAGCTGTGAGCGAGCAGCCGTGCGCGCACTGATCGCGGTCCCCGCGTATCCCCGGCTCCCGGAGCGGCACATCAAGCCCTGGCACGACGACGGCGTCGCCGCACCCGCTCGCTACGTCGACGCCCTGCGGCGCGTCGATGCGATCGAGGCGATGTTCCTGCCGGTCGCCGTGGACGAAGCCGACGCCAAGACCCTGCTCGGGCGCGTCGACGGGCTGATGCTCCTGGGCGGAGGCGACCTCGAGCCGCAGACGTACGGCGCAGACCGATCGGAGACTCTCTACGGCGTCGACGACGACCGCGACGTGTGCGAGATCACATTGGCCCGCGCCGCGATCGCGGAGGGGACGCCTGTGCTCGCGATCTGCCGCGGCCACCAGGTACTGAACGTCGCATTGGGGGGCGCGCTCGACCAGCACATCACCGACCGCGACGGTTTCGAGCACCATGGCACGCCCGGCGTCGCGGACGGCGCGGCCATGCGCGAGGTCACGATCACCGATGGAACGCGGATCGCCCAGGCGATGGGCGCCACACGCGCGCAGTGCTCCTGTCACCACCACCAGGCGGTCGCGAAGCCCGGCGAGGGGTTGCGCGTCGTCGGCCGGGCCGAGGACGGTGTGATCGAGGCAACCGAGCTGGCAGACGCCGGCGGTCCGTGGGTCGTCAGCGTCCAGTGGCACCCGGAGGACACCGACGCGACCGACGCCGCGCAGCACGGCCTCTTCGAGTCGTTCGTCGCACACGCTGCGGCGCGCCGTTGACCACGCCGCGCGAAGCAAAGCGCGTGGTACGGACCGGCTACGACGCCTGTGCCGCGTCGTACCTGAGCGCTCGCGCCAGTAGCAGGCCGGATCTCTCGCTCCTGGCGCGCTTCTGCGAGCGGCTGCGCGACAGGGCGCGCGTGCTCGACGCCGGTTGTGGTGCCGGCGTTCCCGTCGCTCGCTGGCTCACCGCCGCCGGCTACCCGGTCGTCGGTGCCGACCTCTCCTCGCGACAACTCGAGATTGCCGGCAACCAAGTACCCGGGATCCGGCGCGTGCAGGCCGACCTGTCAGCGCTGCCGTTCGCGCCGGGGAGCTTCGGCGGCGTGGTCTCGTACTACGCGATCATCCACGTACCGCGCGCGGAGCACGGCGAGGTGCTGCACGAGCTGCGGCGCGTGCTCGCACCCGGCGGCATCGCGCTGCTCTGCCTCGGGGCCCGTGATCTGCCGGACGACCACGACACGCAGAGCTGGCTCGGCGTCGAGATGTACTGGAGTCACTACGACGCCGATACGAATCTCCAGCTGATCGCGGCGGCGGGCTTCGCGATCGACTGGCACCGTCTGGTCGCCGATCCGCTCGACCACGGCCGTCACCTCTTCGTGCACGCGACAGCCACCTGAGCTCGCTCACGGCGTGATGACCCCGTGCAGGGGCGGAATCTCTCGCGACTCCCCGGACATCGACTCGAGCAAGTCGGCAGCCACCACGCATGCCGGCGACCACGACGGTGCCGCCCGGGCGGGCCAGCTCCATCGCCTGTGCGAAGGCGCGGGGCGCGTACGCGGTCACGTCCACCACGACGTCGGCGAGTGCCCCGGTCGACTCACGGAGCCGCGAGACCGCATCGTCGTCGCCGACGTCCACCGTGAGGTCGGCTCCGAACACCCGCGCCTGCTCGAGACGGCTCGCATCTCGAGCACCGAGGCCGGTCACCATCACGAACGCGGCGCCCGCCTCCCGCACCGCCGCGACCGTCGCGAGCCCGCGAATGCCGGGCCCGAGCACGGCGACGACGGAGCCCGCCGTGGTGCCCGCGACGTCGACGCCCCAGCGCAGTCCGGCACCGACGGGGTTGAACAACGTGGCGAGGACCGGGTCGAGGTCATCCGGTACGGGCACCACCATGCTGTCGGGTCCGAGGTACTCGTACTCCGCGTAGCCGCCCCACAGGCCCGGCGAGCGGTCGACCGGGATGAAGCCGTACATGTCGCGCAACCCGTGGCGCGCACATCGCCGGTACTCGCCGCGTTTGCATGCCTCGCACTCCCGGCACGACTGGAACACCTCGATCGCGACGCGGTCGCCTTCGCCGACGCCCCACCGCCGTGCCGCCCGCGGTCCGACCCGCTCGAGCACACCGACGGTCTCGTGGCCGGGGACGAACGCGAACCCGCCGAACAGCATGCCCGTGTACTGCTCGTGGTCCGTCCCGCACAGACCACACGCCTCGACGCGCAGGAGCGCGTCGTCATCACCGACGTCCGGCAGCGCGAGGTCTCGTTCGATCAGCTGGCGCGGGCACTCGAGCACCAGCGCGCGGGCCACGCGCTCACCCCGCGTACTTGGCGCGCAGCTCGTGCTTGAGCACCTTGCCGGCCGGATTCCTGGGCAGCACGTCGACGACCTCGAGCTGCTCCGGGATCTTCTGCACCGTCAAGCCGGCACCCTTCAGGAACTCGAAGACCTCCGCGAGCGTCGGAGCGTCGTCCGGTTGCGCGGCGACCACCACCGCGCAGACGCGCTCCCCCGCCTTCGGGTCGGGCAAGCCGATCACGGCGGCATCGCCGATCTTCGGGTGGGTGAAGAGCAGGTCTTCCACCTCCTTCGCCGAGATCGTCTCGCCCTTGCGGATGATCACGTCCTTGAGGCGACCGGTGATCCGCACGTGACCGTCGGCTTCGAGCACGCCGAGGTCACCGGTGCGGAACCAGCCCTCCTCGTCGAATGCGTCCGCGTCGAGCGAAGCGTCGACGTAGCCCTTCATCACCTGCGGCCCCTTCGCGCGCAGCTCGCCCTCCTCGCCGGCCGCGGCCTCGTCGCCGGTGAGCTTGACGACGCGCAGCGTCACGCCGGGCGTCGGACTGCCCTCGCTCTCGGCGAGCTGCTGATCGGTGTCGTGGACCGTGTTCATCGTGAGGATCGGCGCCTCCGTGAGCCCCCAACCCGACACGACGCCGACGCCGCCCAGCTCCTGCTTGACCTCGTAGTGCAGCTGGGGCGGCTTCGGCGCCCCTCCGCCCGGATAGACGCGCGCGTCGGGGAACAGCGGCGTCCCAGGTTGCTCGCGCTGCGCGGCGAGATACGCCATGTGGAACGGCGTCCCCGCTCCCGCCATCGTGATGCGCTCCCGCTGGAGCACCGGGATCGTCGTCTTCGGCACGAAGGACTCGACGAGCACGCCGCAGCAGCCGGTGATCAGCATCGCGAACAGCCACCCGATGCCGCCGATGTGCGTGAACGGGAAGACCATCGCGGTGCGGTCGTCGGGCCCGATCTCGAGTGCCTCGATCATGCCGACGGCCGACGCCTTGACGCTGTGGTCGGTGTGCCGCGCGCCCTTCGGGTCGGCGGTCGTGCCCGACGTGTAGAAGACCCAACGCACCGGCGCGTCCGCGGCGGTCGTCGGTTCCGGCGGTGGAGGGAGCGACGCGGGATCGCCTTCCGGGAGCTTCTTGTCGACGACGAGCACGTCGAGCCCCCCCTGGTCCGCCGCGATCTCACGCGCCTCGTCGTCGTACGGGCGGCCACGCCATTCGGGGGGCACGACGAGCAGGCGCGCGCCGGTCTGGCCGGCGATGAAGCGCATCTCTCGTGGCCCGAGGATCGGGATCATCGGGTTCTGGACGGCGCCGAGCCGTGCGAGCGCGGCAACCAGCACGGCTGACTCGAGCCAGGTGGGGAGCATCCACGAGACCGGCGTGTCCGGACCCACCCCGAGCTCCTGCAAGCCGGCGGCCGCGCGCTCGGCCGCGTCACGGAACTCGCGTGCGGTCAGCGTGCGCCCGTCCTCGTCGACCGCGACCGCCGCGTCCGGTGTGTCCGCGGCGCGCGCTTCGACGAGCTCCCAGAGGCCGCGCTCGTCAGCCACCGTTGCCCCCGCTACCCGCAGGTGATGCCGCCGTCCATCGACACGATCTGGCCGATCATGTAGCGGCCCTCGTCGGAGGCGATGAACGCGATGAGCCCGGCCTGCTCCGCCGGATCGGCGTAGCCGATCGGTGAGGTGATCGCGGCGAAGTCCTCGGGCTTCGCCCGCTCCGGAAAGCCGAACTGGCTGATCATCGGCGTGTCCATGCCGCCGGGCGCGATCGCGTTCACCCGCACGCCGCGAGCGCGGTATTCGACGCCGAGGGCGCGGGTCAGGTTCACCACACCGCCCTTCGAGGCACAGTACGCGGCCGAGTACGGCTGGCCCATCAGCCCGGCGTTCGACGCGACGTTGACGATCACTCCCCCACCGTCGAGGAGAAACGGGATCGCGGCCCGGCACGCGAGAAAGGTCCCGGTGAGATTGACGGCGATGATGCGCGACCAGCTCTCGGCCGTCTCGTCCTCGGTGTGCACGAACTTGCCGATGCCGGCGCAGTTCACGAGCACCTGCGGTCGACCGAGGTCGGCGGCGATCGCGCCCACCGTGCTCTCGATCGACGGCCAGTCGGTCACGTCGACGCCGTACGCCCGAGCAGTGCCGCCCTGCGCGCTGACGTCGTCGACGGTCTGCTTGGCGCCGGCCTCGTCGATGTCCAGCGCGGCCACCAGCGCGCCCTCGGAAGCCAGCCGGTGGGCGGTCGCGCGTCCCAGACCGGAGCCTCCGCCGGTGACGATCGCGACCCGGTCGGTGAAGCGCGCCATTTCGTCCCCCAGTGCGGTGCTCGGTACGGCAGCGGACGAATCTAACGCGGCGTCAGATTCGCGGCCAG
>WNGF01005698.1_pt1 | contig 16727 bp, 15 predicted proteins | sample 5400641 | NCBI WGS metagenome assembly WNGF01 (sample SAMN13153371, study PRJNA577476) | soil metagenome | isolation source: 80 cm soil or saprolite under grassland replicate 2 | place: USA:California | collected 2016-06-15
GGAAGCTTCGAGGTGGACGTCGAACGCGCGCTCGGCATGAACAAAGGATCGCTGGGCGGCGCCAAGCTGCTCCTGAGCGGCACGAATCTGACCGACAAGCTTCCAGCCTATTCGACGTTCTTTCGCGGTTACGACGTGTACAACTACGATCTCGTCGGAAGAACGTGGTTCGTCCGGCTCAAGTTTCAGTCGTAGGCATGAGCATCGCGAGCCGGACCGCATGCTGCATCGTATTCGCGTGCCTGTTGTCGGCATGGTCGCCACGCGCGTCGGCGCTCGATCCAGTCCTGGATGCGAGCCAGTACGGACACACCGCGTGGAGGGTTCGCGAGGGGTTCTCCAGAGGCTCCATTACCTCGTTCGCGCAGACGCCGGACGGCTATCTCTGGCTCGGCACTACGTCCGGGTTGCTGCGTTTCGACGGCGTCCGGACCGTTCCTTGGCAACCTCCGGTCGGCAGTTCCCTTCCCGAAAATCAAGTGCGCTCTCTGCTCGCCGCCCGCGACGGAACGCTCTGGATCGTCACGTTGCGGGGACTTGCGAGCTGGAGCGGCGGCAAGCTGGTCACGTATCCGCGCTTCGATGACCTGGGCATGAATGGGCTTGTCGAAGATCGCGATGGCACCGTCTGGATCAGTGCCGAGTCGCCGGGCGGCGGGCTGCTCTGCTCGATTCGGCTCGGCAAGCCGGAATGCGCCGGGGAAGACGGCGGCCTTGGGGCGCATGTCACTTCGTTGTACGAGGACAGTAACGGCGCGCTCTGGGCAGCCGGTGCTGATCGCGTATGGCGCTGGAAACCCGGACCGCCCCAGGCGTATCCGGTGCCCGGGGGTATGGTTGGCTCGATGCAAGACCTCAGCGAAGCGGCGACGCGCACGGTCCTGCTGCTCACGCGGGATGGCATCAGGCAGATCGTCGGCAACAGGATCGAGCCGTTTCCGCTGGCGTCAATGCCGCGATCCGCTAGACCGACCAAGGTGCTTCGTGACCGCGACGGTGCGCTCTGGCTCGGAACGCCGGACGGAGGATTGCTCCACGTTCATCAGGGCCACACGGATGTCTTCGGACGCCCGGACGGTCTCTCAGGCGACACGGTTTGGCGGCTGTTCGAAGACCGCGAAGGAAGTATCTGGGTCGCGACCAATGAAGGCCTCGACCGTTTTCGCGCGCTCGCCGCGGTGACGTATTCGGCTGGGCAGGGACTACCTGCCGGCAACGCCTCGCTGCTGGCGGCCCGGGACGGAACCGTGTGGGTGAGCACGACTGCCGGCCTGAAGCGCTGGCGTGATGGTCGCCTGGAGCAAGCCAACGTGCGCGGACTGCCACAAATGAGGGCGGCATCGCTCTTCCAGGATAGCCGTGGCCGCATCTGGATCGGATCGCACACGGGAGTGGGCTTTGTCGAGAACGAAGCGTTCGCCTACATCGCTGGCGTGCCAGGCGGCTTCATCGATTCCTTTGCCGAGGACAAGCACGGAAACCTATGGATCGCGCATCGGGATGCCGGTCTTCTGCGATTGTCCCGCGATGGTGGAGTCGAACAGATTTCATGGAATCGCATCGGCGGCCGCCCTGCGCGTCGCATGGCCGTCGATCCCGTGCATGGCGGCCTGTGGCTCGGCTACCTTTCGGGAGGTGTAATCCATCTCGTCGACGGTCGCATCGCTGCCGAGTACTCGGTCCGCGACGGACTGGGCAGGGGGGCGGTCAATCACGTGAGCGTCGCCGATGATGGTGCGCTATGGGTGGCGACCGAAGGGGGTTTGAGCCGCATCACGGCCGGTCGCATCGCCACGCTCAACAGCCGGAATGGGCTGCCGTGTGATGCGGTGGATTCGACGATCGAAGGTGACGATGGTGCGTGGTGGCTCTACACCGCGTGCGCCGTGGTACGCGTCGCCCGCGCCGAACTCGACGCCTGGGCTGCCGCCGTGGACAACGGCCAAGCGCCGCGAAGAATCGACGCGACCGTACTCGACAGCTCGGATGGCGTTCGCAGCACTCAGTCGATAGGTGGTTCATACAGTCCGCATGTCGCCAAATCGCGTGACGGAAAGCTGTGGTTCACGACCTTCGATGGGGTTACCGTCGTCGACCCGCGCCACCTTCGGTTCAACGAGCTACCGCCTCCGGTGCACGTCGAGCAGGTCGTCGCCGATCGGCGGGCCTATCCAGCTCCGTCGCAGTTGCGTCTGCCGCCGCTCACTCGCGATCTCGAGATCCAGTACACCGCGACCAGCCTCGCCGTTCCGGAGAAAGTGCAGTTCCGCTACAAGCTCGAAGGCCGCGACCGCGACTGGAAGGAGGCGGGCAATCGCCGGCAGGCGTTCTACTCCGACCTCGATCCCGGCAAATATCGTTTTCGTGTGATCGCATCGAACAACAGCGGCGTGTGGAACGAGCAGGGCGCGGAGCTCGATTTCTCCGTCGCGCCGGCGTATTGGCAGACCGACTGGTTCCGGGCTCTGTGCGTCGCGGCGTTGATCCTGCTGCTGTTGGCGGCCTATCGCTTGCGGGTACACCAACTGCAGCGCACGTTCAGCATGACGCTCGACGCGCGCGTCAACGAACGCATGCGCATAGCGCGCGAGCTGCACGACACGCTCCTGCAGAGCTTCCAGAGCCTGCTGCCGAGCCTGCAGAGCGTGTTCCATCTGCTGCCGTCGCGGCCGGCCGACGCGAAAGCCATTGTCGGCAGCATGATCGACGAGGCCGCAGAGGCGATCACCGAGGGCCGCGATGCGGTGCAGGGTCTGCGCGCGTCGGTGAGGGAGTCGAACGATCTTGCGGAAGCACTCCGCGCACTCGGCGAAGAGCTTGCGGCGGAGAAAAGCGCCGGCCATCCGCCCGTTCTCGCTGTGGAGGTGCAGGGCCTGTCGCGACCGTTGCGTCCGATCGTGCGTGACGAGATCTTCCGGGTTGCGAGCGAGGCGCTCCGCAACGCGTTCGCGCATGCCGCTGCGACGCAGATCGACGTCGAGCTTCGCTACGACGAGCGGCAGTTTCGTTTGCGTGTGCGAGATGACGGCAAAGGCCTCGATTCGACCGTCCTGCGCGACGGCGGCCGCGAGGGACACTTTGGCATGCCCGGCATGCGCGAGCGCGCCGAAGTGATACGCGGCAAGCTGACGGTCTGGAGCGCAGCCGGTTCCGGAACCGAAGTCGAGCTCGTGGTCCCGGCCGCGAACGCGTACGAGGGGTCGCCTTCTTCCGGCCGCCTGTCGCGGTTTGCCCAGAAGCTTCGTAGGCAGACGGCCCCGAGTCATCCATGAGCCAACCGGCGCGCATCCGCGTCCTCTGCGTCGACGATCACCCGGTCGTCCGCTTGGGAATCGCGCGGCTGGTCGACGTTCAATCGGACATGGCGCTCGTCGCCGAAGCCTCGAACGGTCGCGAGGCGATCCAGCAGTTCCACGCGCATCGGCCCGACGTCACGCTGATGGATCTGCAGATGCCGGAGATGGGCGGGCTCGACGCGATCATCGCGATTCGCGGTGAATTCCCGGACGCGCGTATCGTCGTTCTCACGACCTACGCCGGCGACACGCAGGCGCTGCGCGCGCTTAAGGCGGGCGCGCGCGGTTACGTGCTCAAGAATGCGATCCACAGGGAGCTCGTCGATACGATTCGCGCGGTCCACGCGGGCAGGAAGGCGCTTTCGCCGGAAGTCTCGTTCGAGATCGCCGAGCATTCGACCGACGACGCGCTCACGCCGGCCGAGCTCCGGGTGCTGCGCCTCATCGCGCAAGGCAACGCGAACAAGGAGATCGCGGCGGAGCTTTCGGTGAGCGAGGAAACGGTGAAGGGACAGGTGCACAACATCCTGTCGAAACTCGGCGCGAAGGATCGCACCCACGCGGCGATGATCGGGTTTAAGCGCGGGATCATCGAGTTCTAGCCGCCCGAAAGATCGGCGGCGATGCCCCCCATTCCAGCGTTTCGGCGCGGACGAGTCGTCCCTAGACTCGCAGAGTGCGTCGACTATTCTCCACCTTTGCCCGCGGCGCCCCGGCCGCCGGGCTTCTCATCCTGCGCGTCGCTGCGGGAGTAGCGCTGATCGTCCCGTCGGTCGCTTCGCTCGGTGCTGGAACCCCAGTGACGGCGGTCGCATTTCACGGGTTTGCGGCGGTCTTGGGCGTGCTGTTATTGGCCGGCTTCTGGACACCGATCGCGAGCGCGTTCGCGGTGCTCGACGCGGCCTGGAACGTCTTCGCCAATCCGGGCGACATGGCGTTCTATCTCCTGCTGGCGGCGCTCGCCGTCGCGCTGGCGTTGCTCGGACCGGGCGTTTGGTCCGTCGATGCGCGCCTGTTCGGGTGGAAGCGGGTCGAGATCCCGAATCGCAGGGGTAATTGATCGCCCCCCTTTCGGGTGCCGAATCCGCCCATTGTCGGTACCGCGCCCGTCGTTCTTTTCCGGGTGTCTTTCCTCCGCCCAAACGATTGCGAACAGGACGCCGTTCGGGGCTTTCGCGCGAATGTTGCCCGGTTCACATTGACAGCATGCTTCGATTCTAGGCGACCAATTCTGTAATTCAATGATTTGGAGATAGGTTCTAATCTTATGGACACAACAAAACTGTCGGGACACTTCGATCGGGAAGAGATCGATGGCCAACGCGGCCGCTTGCTTGGCACCACCGTCATGACGATCGCAGCTGGTCAGTTCGGCTTGCTCGGCGCTGCACAGGCGCAATCGACCAAGGCAAGTCCCGCGAGGCGGCATGGCTCGCGTCGGATGTGCCGCAGTATGGCTATTGCCAGTCCGGGCAGATCATGTCGGCAAGCGCGCTGCTCGCATCCAAGGCGAAACCGACCGATTCGGACATCGACAGTGCCATGGCGGGCAACATCTGCCGCTGCGGGACGTATCCGCGAATCCGCGCTGCCATCAAGCGCGCAGCGGGAATTGCCGACGCGGCGGTGTGACGGGCAGACCGCATTGTTCCGCAATCGAGAGCTCGATTCAGCGTGTATCGGCCCGGTGCGCACCCTCGGGGACAAGCACCTCCTTGCAGTAGTTCTCGGCAACCTGTGGATCGTCGTCCATGCGCGAGGGGATGCCGATCCGGCCGCGCCGCTCCTCGAAGAGTCGCTGCAGCTCACGCGCAAAGTCGGCGACGCTTTCCTCGAGATCGACGCCCTCGCATACAAGGGCCGCGCCGAATGCAGGGATGGAAATCTCGAGGCGCAGAAGCGAGTTTTCGTGCAAGCCTCGCGCTCGCAGGTGAGCTAACGGACCCGTTTGCCACGATGAGGCGTTCGGGCAGGTATGGCGCGAAGCTAGCGCGATGGACCTGGAAGAAGCCGTGCGTTACCCGCTAACCGGCCGAGTGGCACGCAGCACATGAGCGCCGTGGGTTCGGTCGCCTCGATTGAGCGCTATCGCTTCGATCCATTCGAGCTGCAACTCGACGAGCGGCGCCTGCTCAGGGACGGAGCAGCCGTGCCGCTGCGCCCGCGCGCCTTTGATTTGCTGGCCGTGCTCGTCGATCGCGCCGGGCATCTCGTCACCAAGGATGAATTGCTCGACCGTGTGTGGCCGAAAGTGGTCGTCGAGGAGACGGCGTTGCGCGTGCAACTGTCGGCACTGCGCAAAGTGCTCGGCGCCGACGCTATTGCAACGGTGTCGGGACAAGGGTACCGATTCGCGCTGCCGGTGGCGAAGCGCGAAGCCGCAGGCAGTCGCGCATCGACACCTACGCACAACCTGCCGTATCAGCTGACGAGCTTCGTCGGTCGCGAACAGGAGATCGCGCAGCTCAAGGAGCTCGTCGCGGCGAATCGGTTGGTGACCTTGACCGGTGCCGGTGGGGCGGGCAAGACGCGCTTGGCGATCGAAGCCGCGAGCCGGTTGATCGACGCGTTTCCCGACGGTGTATGGTTGGTGGAGCTCGCCGCGCTTTCGGATCAGCGTCTCGTGCCGCAAGCCGTGACCCAGGCGCTTGGAGTCAAGGAGCAGCCGACGCGGCCCGTAATCGAAACGCTCAGCGACCATCTTGCTTCCAAGAAGCTGCTGCTCGTTCTCGACAACGTCGAGCATCTGCTCGAGGCTTGCGTGCACGTGGTCGATGAGATCGTTCGTCGCAGCCCGGATATCTCCGTGCTCGTGACCAGCCGCGAGCGTCTGGGGATGACGGGAGAGGTCACGTATCGCGTGCCGTCGCTGACGGTGCCGGAAACAAGCGAAACTTTGACGCCGGAGACCGCGTTACGGTACGAAGGTGTGCGCCTCTTCGTGGAGCGCGCGAAGCTGGTGCGTCCCGCCTTCGACCTGACGGCTGAGAACGCTGCCTCCGTCGCCTCGATCTGCGCTCGGCTCGACGGCATGCCGTTGCCAATAGAATTGGCTGCGCCGCGGCTGCGCTCGATGTCGGTCGATGAACTGAGCGGATGGCTCGATCAGCGCTTTGCATTGCTCACTGACGGTTCATGCACAGCGCTGCCGCGGCACCGCACGCTGCGATCGATGCTCGATTGGAGCTACGACCTGTTGACCGAACGCGAGCAGGCCATGCTGCAGCGGGTGGTGATCTTCACGGGTGGCTGGACGCTCGCGAGCGCGGAACAGGTCTGCGCCGGAAATGGGATCGATGCTTCGGACGTCATCGCGCAACTGACGTCGCTGGTCGACAAGAACCTGGTCGTGACCACCGAGATGGCCGGCGCGACACGGTATCGGATGCTGGAGACCGTGCGCCAGTACGCGCAGGATCGCTTGCGCGACAGCGGCGAGGAATCGCAATGGCGCGACTCTCATTTGGTCTGCTTCGTCGCGCTGGCCGAGGAGTTCTTCGAGGGGATCGACGGACCGAAACAGCAGTCGTGGTTCTCCCGGATCGCGAGCGAGCACGACAACCTGCGGGCCGCGCTCGCATGGTCGGCTGAATCGAGTCCGATCGAGGGATTGCGACTCGCGAACGCGTTGATCGGGTTCTGGCGCACTCGCGGCCACCTGGCCGAAGGGCGGGAGTGGCTTGCCCGGCTGCTCGATGCCTTCCCGATCGACGGCCCGACGCGCGAGCGTGCGCGCGGCCTGCGCGCTGCCGCCGTATTGGCGACACCGCAGGGCGACTATGCCGCAGGGGAGCGACTGTTACAGGAGAGCCTGGCGCTCTACCGCGAGATCGACGATCCGAACGGCGCTGGCCGCGCGCTCGGCGCCCTGGCATACCTCTCGATCTGTCAGGGCCATTATCCGGAGGCCGAGGCGCTATCGCGCGAATCGGCGGACCACGCGCGAGCCACGGGCGACCGCAGGCTGCTCTATTCAAACCTCAGCCAGCTGGCTGTCGCGCTGCACGCGCAAGACCAATGCACTGCAGCGCGCGAGTTGTACGAGCAGGCACTCGCGGTGGCCCGCGAGCTCGGAACGCCTTTCGAAATAGGACACGCTCTGAGCGAAATCGGGCGGGCAGAATGCGATGAGGGACGTCACGACCTCGCGCTGAAGCATTTCGCCGAAGGCATGACCATCCTGCACGGACTGGGCAATCGCCCGGGTGTCATCGACTCATTGGAAGGGCTTGCCGGCGTCACTGCGGCGACGGCGGCGCCGCGGCGCGCCGCCCGGCTGTGGGGCGCAGCCGATGCGTTGCGACAGGAGTTGGGTAGCCCAAGGTCGGTCCACGAAAGCATCGCCTACGAGCGCCATGTGAAGCCGGTCCGCGCGATATTGATGGCCGAAGCGTTCGATCAAGCCTGGGACGAAGGTCGAGCGATGTCCTTGGACGATGCCGTGCGTTACGCGTTGGACGAGCAGGCCGGGCGCGATAACTGAACTCGCCGCGGCCACGTGCTTTCCGTGGGCGGCCGTCGCCGCAGTCGCTTCGCCGGGTCGCGAAAAGAATTACGAAATGATTACGCGCCGAAAACGACTTGTCGGGCGCGATTCACGACAATCCTCTCAAGCCGGTCTCCGAAGCGCGCAAGCACCAGTTACCGAATGAGCGTGGGGGCCGGGTGCCCCCATACCACGACGCAAGTGATGACCATGCTGATGCTTACACGCCAAGCCTTTCCTGCGTTACGCCACGAAACCGGGATCGCGCGATCCTACAACCCACCAGCATTGGAGGCGATGAAGGATTCGGACGTGAGTCTGTCGGCGCGCGAACGCACGATCGTGCTGCTGATGGGCCATGGGCTATCCAACAAGATGATCGCTCGCGAATTGACCATCGCCCCCGAGACGGTCAAATCGCATGCGAAACGCATTTTCCTGAAGCTGACGGTCCAGACTCGGGCGCAGGCTGTCTATCGAGCATCGATTCTCGGCCTCATCGCGCTGCGATAGCGCCATGGATACGACCAAGCATCGACGCCGTTCGTCTTTCGTCGATTCGCGCAAGCCGAAGCTGCAGATGCCCGCAAGCAACCCGCGACTCAACGTGCCCATCACCGCGCTATCGCACGCTGCGTGACCACAAGCACTCCAAGGAACACTGACATGAAATCCATCCTCGATCCTGAGTTTGAGTACACGCCAAGCGCGGAGACTGACATCCGTGCGACGTTCGAGCGTGTCTGGCGCGAACTCGAAACCCGCGACCAGCCGGATACGAGTTCCCGAGATGACTGCAACAGCGTGTGGCTCGAGTGCAACGGTGAGCTGGTCGATTCGTGCTCGGTGAAGGTGCTTCGCGTTCGCAAATCCTCCCTCGGCTTCGACATGCTCGAGTTCGTCTGTCCGCACTGCAAGCAACGCCACGAATCGCTTCAGTTTCGCTGAACGCTGCATGCAGGTGTCGTGCACGGTCTGAGGTATAGATCGGCTGCGGTCAAGACGCGGCGCTCCTGAGGGCGCCGGCCCGTCAGGAGCGAGGATCGGCTCGACTCCATTACGCCGGGGAGCGGCGACCTTCCAGCGTGTAACCGTCGAGGCTCAATGCGCCGGCGCACACCCGCGCGTTCGTCGATGCTCTGGTCGCCAAGTTCGCGGGCAAGGAATGTCCTATTGAGGCTCCGGTGAGACATCCAGCGGCATAGAGGCCACCAGACTTCACGCCGGGACCAAACGCGACCCGGCGCTTGTAACATCGTTGATCGCGGTGCTTCTATGACCTCCTGCTGGGCGGAAGCGGCGATCTCGGCGCTGTTCGCGAGCTGCGAAACCTCGATGATTTCATCGATCGCGAGCGTCTCGAGGATCGGCATGAGCCGATCCACCTTGGGGGACACGCCGTCACGTTGACATGCGTCAATCGGCGCGTCCCATGCTCGATCACCACAAACACGTACAGCATCCGGAACGTCGAAGTCACGGCGACGAAGAAATCGCAGGCGAGAATCGCCTCGCGTGATCACTGTAGCTGCGGATCATCAAAGGTCCATTGAAAGCTACGGCGCCGCAGTTGCCGTTCTCGCAAGCGAGCTCAATGCACCAGCGATCCCATTGACCGCCGCCTGGACGTCAGCGCCCAGTCCGTGCCGTTTCACAAGCCAACTCGGATCGTTGTACGACAGCCATGTGTTGTCCGATGCGTCCTGCCAGACGAGTGCTTTCAGTGGCAGGTCGATTCCGATCGTCTGAGCTGACTGCATGAGCGGCGTGCCTCCTTTGGGACTGCCGAAGATCAGGAGCTCGGTCGGCTGCAGCGACAGTCCAGCTTCTGCGGCCCCCGCCGCATGATCGATACGCGCGAATACCGTCATACCCTGCGTCTTCACCTCGGCCTCGAGCCGGTCCATCGTCTCGTTTGGCCCGTAGCTGCTCCGTATCGTTGTCAATCCATCTGCGGCCATGGCGTCCACTCCTCGTAGGCGCAACGGCGCCGGTGATCAATGCACCGGGTTTGGGTTTGGGTTTGGGTTTGGGTGCGCATTCCGCTCATCGACCATGCTCGGCGAACGGATCCGTCGGCGTGACCGTCAAGGGCCCGAGATCGGCGCAACCGCCGACGGCGAGCAGCGTCGCGATCATCGCGATCAATGTCGCGATGCGGCTCCATCGGTCGCGCCTGGATCGCATCGCGTCAGGCCGTCATGACGTCGCGCGAAGCGACACGTCTTTGCGGCGGCGCCATGAACTCCGGGGACACCGGGTCCTCGATGCAAGGCGTGAGGATCGCATCGATCGCGCGCTTGCCCTCATCGTCGACGTGCCAGCCGTCGATTTCGCCGATCGGATCGAGCTGAGCTGGACGCCGCGCGCCCCACAACGCGATCGTCGGTCCCTGATCGAGCACCCAGCGCAACGCGAGCGCGAGCACCGACTTGCCGTAGCGTTCGCGTGCAAGCTTCGCGAGCGCGTCGACGGCTGCGAGATATTGGCTGAAGCGCGCGCCTTGGAACTTCGGGTCTACCTTGCGCAGGTCATCGCCTTCGAAGCGGGTATTCGCGGTCATCCTTCCGCTCAGCAGTCCCCGGCACAGCGCGCCATAGCTCAGCACGCTGAGGCCGCTGCGATTGGCGTGCGGCAGGACGTCCGCCTCGATCTCGCGCTCGAACAGGTTGTATGGCGACTGCACTATGTCGAGCGTGGCGTGCGCCGCGAACGCGTCCATCTCGCGCGGCGAGTAGTTGCTGACGCCTATCGCGCGGATCTTGCCTTCGCGCCGCAAGTCCTCGAGCGTGCGTGCGGTCTCGGCGAGCGGCGTCTCGACGTCCGGCCAATGCACCTGGTACAGGTCGATGACGTCGGTGCGCAGCCGCCGCAGCGACGCTTCGATCTCCTCGCGCAGACGAGCCGGACGCGAATCGCGATACACGGCGCCGTCCTTCCAGCCGAGCCCGACCTTGGTCGCGATCTGCACGCGATCGCGCAAACGGCCCTCGGCCAGCGCCTTGCCGACGATCTCCTCCGAGCGACCGAAGCCGTAGACAGGCGCGGTGTCGATCAGCGTGATGCCACGCTCGACTGCGGCGCGGATCGTCGCGATCGATTGTGCTTCGTCCGTGCCGCCCCACATCCAACCGCCGATCGCCCACGTGCCGAGACCGATGCGCGACGTCCGGATGTTCGAGCTGCCTATGCCGATGCTCTCCATGGCGTTGACTCCTGCGTATTCCAGCAAACGGTCGATTCACCAATTCAGGAAGCGCGTCGCCGCCGCGGGCCGGACGAAACTCCGGCGACCGCGGCGACGGTCGATCGACGCGCGCATCACGACGTCACTTCGACGCGATCGACGCCGTTCCCGCGGGGGTAGCACTCGCCACCGGCGCTGCACCGTTCGTGCTCGCATAGGCGTTCGTTGCGCTCGCCGGCATCTTCCATTCGCCCGAATTCAACGACTCCGCTTGGTAGTAGGCGAACGGCAGCCCGTGCGGGTTGAGCTGCGCGAACGTCGGTCCCTTGTCCGGATGCACGTTGCCGTGGTCGGCTTGATACAGGCCGGACTCGTCCGAGCGCGCCTGCATCTCGTTTTCGGTGAGTGGCGTCGCCGGATCGTCCGACTTGCTGCTGAACGTCTTCGGCGCCGGACTCCAGAGCTGGCTCGCGCTCGAGCCGGAGTACGACTGCAACGTGGCGAACTGGTCGGCGAATGCCTTCGCCGAGTTCTGCTGCGCGGCGGCGATGGTGGCCGTTCCGGCGAGCAGCGCGGCGACGGTGATCTTGGTCAACTTGTTCATGAAACGCTCCTATGCGGTGAGTGGATTCGGAGTTGCGCGGCCGGCGCGCCATCGCGCCGAACGTCTCCGATCTCATTACGCGCTGTGAGCGTTGCCGATGCGTTTCGCTGCGCGGCGGCTGCCGTTACACCTGTAGCCGGCGCGGCGGCGGTGATGAAGTCCGATTGCCTCGGAGGACGGTCACGGCCCCGGCAGACCGGCATCGATCGCCGGTAGGTTTCCGATCGCCGACCAGTCGAGACGCTCGCCACCGCGGGCGAGCAATGCGACGAATCGGTCGTGCAGCAGGCTCGCGAGCGGCATCGGCACGCGCAGATCCTCTGCGGCAGCCAACGCGAGCCGAATGTCCTTGTAACCGAGCGGTGCGGCGAACCCCGCAGGCTCGAAACGTCGGTCTGCGATCATTGCGCCGTAATTGCGGTAGACCGGCGCGTCGAACAGTGTCGCCGTGAGCACGTCGAGATACTGCCGCTGATCGATGCCGGCCTTCGCGATCAGCGCGAGCGCCTCGCCCAGCGATTCGATCACCGAGGCGCTCAGGAAGTTGCCGCTGAGCTTCACGAGGTTCGCCGCCTTCGGCGTATCGGACACGACGCAGGTCTTCTGTCCGATCGCATCGAGGATCGGCTTCGCCGCCTCGACGGCATCCGCGCGCCCGCCTGCGATCACGTAGAGCTTGCCCGACGCAGCGAGGTCGGGACGACCGAATACGGGCGCGGCAACGAACCGCTGTCCGGCCTTGGCGTGTGCGTCGGCCAAGCGCTGCGACAGGGCGACGCTCACCGTGCTCGACGACACGTGCAGCGCGCCGGCCGGCAGATTCGCCACAATGCCGTCCGCGCCGAGTGCGACGCTGTCGACCGCGTCGTCGTTGGCGAGCATCGACACGACGGCGTCGCCGTCACATGCGGCCGATACGCTCGCGGCCCACTTCGCGCCGCGCGCGATCAGCGGCGCGGCCTTGTCCGGCGTGCGGTTGTAAACGGTTACTTCATGGCCCGCCTTCAAGAGGTTTGCGGCCATGCCCGCGCCCATGCGCCCCAATCCGATCATTCCGACTTTCATGATGCTGCTCCTTCGCGTGCGTTCGACGATCGTAAATCAATGCAGTGTCCGGGTTGATCGAACACGTTCGCGTCGACGTCTTCGAAGCACTACTACATCGCGCGCTTCACGGCATCGTCTTGCTCGCATGACGCGTTCGCGACGAAGGCCATTGTGGGCAGGCAACGGCTCGGCGACATTTCAAATCGTGTCGCGCGCCGTTACATGCGAAACCAATACGTGCGTGCATCGCGCAGTGGCCGCTCGTTGCGGACGTAACATTCGATGCGCGCAACGAAACGGCGACGTAACGCTTCATGGCGAAAGTCGTCTCGCGTTCACTCGTTCATGGAGCCCACAATGAAGCGAATCGCAGGCATCGCAGCAGTCGCAGCCGTGGTCGCAGCGCTCCCGACCGCTGCGGTCCACGCGGCCGACCTTTCGCAAGCGGTCATCCTCGTCGCGTCGAAAGATCTCGACGGCTCGCCGTTCGAACGGACGGTCGTCATCGCGGCGCCGTTGCCCAACGGTGGACATATCGGCTTCATCGCGAATCGACCGACGACGGTGAAGCTCGACAAGCTTCTCCCCGAAAGCGCCCGGCTTGTGGAACTCGCTTCGCAGCCCGATGGCGAGCAACGCAAGCTCCGTCCACGACAGATCGCCGACGAGCACCGGATGAAGGTCGGCCCGCGCGCGATTGATGAGCGACGCCTTCGACAAACCCTGCGACGAAGATCGCTTCGCCGGGTCACCGAAAGAATTACAAAATAATCGCGCACCGAAGAATGACGCGGCGGTCCGGATGCTTCGTCATGGTGCAAGCGGGCGGCCGTCGCCGCAGTCGCGTCGCCGGCTCGCGAAAAGAATTACGAAATGATTACGCGCCGAAAACGACTTGTCGGGCGCGAGTCACGACAATCCTCTCAAGCCGGTCCCCGAAGCGCGCAAGCAGCAGTTGCCGAATGAGCGTGGGGGCCGGGTGCCCCCATACCACGACGCAAGTGATGACCATGCTGATGCTTACACGCCAAGCCTTTCCTGCGTTACGCCACGAAACCGCGATCGCGCGATCCTACAACGCATTGGAGGCGATGAAGGATTCCGACGTGAGTCTGTCGGCGCGCGAGCGCACGATCGTGTTGCTGATGGGCCATGGGCTATCCAACAAGATGATCGCTCGCGAATTGACCATCGCCCCCGAGACGGTCAAATCGCATGCGAAACGCATTTTCCTGAAGCTGACGGTCCAGACTCGGGCGCAGGCTGTCTACCGAGCATCGACTCTCGGCCTCATCGCGCTGCGGTAGCGCAATGGATACGACCAAGCATCGACGCCGTTCCCGATCCGCCACGAGCCGCAAGCCTATCAGCCTCGCGCTGCAAGGCGGCGGCTCGTGGGGCGCGTACACCTGGGGCGTGTTGGACGCATTGCTCGCAAGCCGCGGCGTTGCCATTGCGCAGCTGAGCGGTACGAGCGCCGGTGCGATCAACGCGGCGATCGTCGCCGGCGCGCTCGCGAAGGGATCAACCGCGCAAGCGCGGCAGGCGTTACGTTCGTTCTGGCTGTCGATCGCGGAGCATGCGTCGGCGGATTTGATGCGCGCATGGTTCGGTCCTCTCGAACGTCACTGGCGCAATTCGATCAACGAGTGGCTGCTGGCCTACGGCATCGCCCCACCCTATGCCGCGAACCCGTGCGCCGTCGACTTTTTGCGGAACGCGATCGCCAAGCACGTCGACATCGACGCGATTCGCAGCAAGTTCGCTCCGGTACTGTTCGTGACCGTGACGGCCGTGAAAACGGGGCTGTCGCGCGTGATCTCGAATGACGCGATGTCGATCGATGTCCTCCTCGCCTCCGCGAGTCTTCCGGATCTGTTTCCGGCCGTCGAGATCGACGGCGAATGGTACTGGGACGGGGGCTACGGCGGTAATCCCACGCTGTGGCCCATGATTAGCAGCCACGTGTCCAATGACATCATCGTCGTGCAGCTGATGCCCGACAGAATCGACGAGGTACCGACGGGCACGGCGGCGATACGCCGTCGCATCAGCGAAATCGTTTTCAACTCGAGGCTTGTTGCGGAGATGCAGGCGATCAGCGCCATGCGCGCGGTAGCAACGCCAACAGGAAAGGCCGCCAACGTAGCAGACGTCCGCCTGCATCGCATCGGACCTCCGCGTGTCGAATTGTTCGATCAAGGAAGCGCCATCGATCGCGCGCGTCCGTGGCTAAGCCTGTTGCACGACGAGGGTTTGCTAGACGGAAAGCGCTTCATGGCGCGTCACCGAGCCGACATCGGCGTTCGCGAGACGCTGGACGTCAGGCACGCCTTCGTTGACCCGAACAATCCGAGGATTCCGCTCCCGGCGTACGATGCGCTCCGTCCACGACATTGGATTCCAACCGAGACGGCGAAACTCGCCACACGCCAGACCGACGTTGAACGTGTCGCGTGACGCAACGGGAAACGTCTATGACTCTCATGCGGCGCCATGCAGACGCGACCGCACTGGGTGACGGTGGCAAAGTCCCTAGCGCAAGAAAACAGGGCTAGACCGCCCTGCGCTTTGTCGCCAAGTTGCTCGACGGCGAGTGTCACCGACCACGCCTCTCGCTTCCTCCTGCTGTGCGAAGCGCTCTCCGTGTGGTGGTTACGCCTCGGCATCGCGATCGAACGCCTCCGCTCGGCCGTGTACCGGACGTAGCCCTGCGCGTCCCTCTCCGGCGCGCGATCGGTGCGATCGCCGCAACCGCTGCGGTGGCCAGATATTCATAGGCGAAAACCGAGGACGGTGAATGCCTACTCGGTGGAACGCAGCTTCCGCACGTCCTCGGCCGTAATTGACGACGCCTTCGTGCCGAATCGCGCCGTTACATAATTGGCTACGGCGGCAATTTCCCTATCGCTATAGGCTGCGCCGAACGCGGGCATGGCGAGCGTGGCTCCGGAGGGCTGCCACTTCGAACCCGACAACATGATCTGCGCGACGTTGGTGGCGGTCGGGTCATTCACTGCGCGGCCGCCAGTCAACGTCGCGCGGGAATCCAGCAGACTGACGCCGGTCCAGTCATGGCAACTCGCACATGCGCCCTCGAACGCTGCGCAAGTAAGTCACGATGGCACGGATGTCGCTGGGCGTCATCTTCTCGAAGCTGAGGTTTACGGCCTGCGCCATCGGACCCGAGGCCGTCCCGCGACCGTTCGCGTGGCCGGTTGACAAGTACTGAGCGAGTTCGGCTTCGCTCCAGCTGCCGACTCCGCTCGCCGAATCGGCCGTGATGTTGTACGCGCGCCAACCGTCGACAACGGCGCCGGTGAACTTGTTCTTGTTGTCGAGCGCCTGCAGCACGTTTCTCGGCGTGTGGCAGTCTCCACAATGAGCTAACGCTTCGCTGAGATACGCGCCGCGATTCCATTCGGAACTGCGGTCGCTCACCGGCTGAAAGCGTTGCTTCGGCTTGAACAGTCCGGACCAGAACGCCATCAGCCAGCGCTGGTTGTAGGGAAATCGAAGGTCGGATTCGGGCGGTTCGTTCGTCACCGGCGCCAGCGAGAACAAGTACGCCTTGATCGCGAGCACATCGTCGTCGGTCAGGTAGGCATATGCCGCATACGGAAATGCCGGATATAGCCGTTCGCCGTCACGCGCGACTCCCTCGTGCATTGCCTTCAGGAAATCAGCGTCGCTCAAGGCACCGATACCTGTTTTCTTGTCTGGTGTGATATTCGGCGAATACAGAGTACCGAAGGGCGTCTTGAACGCGAGGCCGCCGGCATATGGCTTGGTCTCACTCACGGTATGGCAGGCTTCGCAATCGGCTGCCTGGGCAAGGTAGCGCCCACGAGCAATGAGGTCCTTTTCGCTAAAGTCCGGAGGGACGCCGGTCGGATGACCGCTGTACGCGTCCAATGCCACCGTCTTGCCAGCGGCGAAGGCCATCGGCCCCGGGCGGGTTGCGTACCAGCCGAGCACGATCAGGCCGATCAGAGCGATCGCCGCAAGTACGAAACCGAAGCGCTTCGACCAGGAGTGCGCTTTCATGTGGATTTCCTCGTTGCCAACGCTGCGCGGTCTATCGGCATGCGACGCAGCCGAACACCT
>WNGF01012055.1_pt1 | contig 16727 bp, 15 predicted proteins | sample 5400641 | NCBI WGS metagenome assembly WNGF01 (sample SAMN13153371, study PRJNA577476) | soil metagenome | isolation source: 80 cm soil or saprolite under grassland replicate 2 | place: USA:California | collected 2016-06-15
AGGCAGGCGTCGACACCGAGCACGACAGGACATGGGCGCAGCTCGTCGATCACGCCTACTCGCACTTCGTCGAGCCGCAGCTGATCCAGCCGACGATCGTCTACGACTGGCCGATCGAGCTCTCGCCCTTCGCACGCACGACGGACGAGGACGAGACGCTCGTCGAGCGGTTCGAGTGCGTCGTCAGCGGCATGGAGTTCGCAAACGCCTTCAGCGAGCTGAACGACAGCGTCGAGCAGCAGGAGCGCTTTGGCATGCAGGAGTCAGAACGGGAGGCCGGCGACGTCGAGGCGGAGCCCGGCGACCCGGAATACGTCGAGGCGCTCTCGTACGGCATGCCGCCGACGGGCGGTATCGGCATCGGCATCGACCGGCTCGCCATGGTCGTCCTCGGCAAGGACGCGATCCGCGACGTGATCCTGTTCCCGCTTCTGCGGCAGCAGGCATGAGCCTCCGGACGCTACGTCAACCAGTCATCGAGTCGTGCAACTCGTACCAGGTTTCGCGGCTGGGCGGTGCGAAGTCACTATCCGGGTCTTGTGCGGCCGCGGCAGCCATCGGCTCGATGATCGGGTTGAGTCGGTCGTTGATGAACTTCTCCCCCTGTTCGCGCGTCTCCCAGACGTCGAAGATGCGAAAAACGCCGGCGTCGTTGTCGAAGCCTGCTGTGTGGATCAGGAGACCTTCGGGGGCGTCTTGCAAGTCGAGCGCGGCGACGACTGCGTCGTAGTTGGTGGTGCTGGTGTCGCCGTCCTTGATCTCGAACTCCTGAACGTATGCGATCGGCACTGTCCGCTCCTTTTCGTCGGGACGCCCGCATCGTATGCCAGTTGGGTGAGTCGGCCACAGGATGGGTCGCGCGGCACGCCTGCTAGCCCTCGGCTGCCGCGAGCGCCGACGCCGTGCGCGTGTGCTCGACGACGTCCCGCAGGATCTCGTCGAGGGTCAGCGTCGGCTGCCAGCCGACCGCCGCCTGGAGCTTCTCGATCGCCGGCTGGCGGTGGAGCATGTCCTCGATGCCCTGGCCGTAGACCTCGTCGTAGGGGACGTGGACGATCTGCGAGGCCGACTCCGTGAGGGCCAGCACGCGCCGCGAGAGCTCGTCGATCGTCACCCGCTCGGTGGAGCCGACGTTGAAGATCTCGCCGGAGATGCCACGGGCGTCCATCAGCGCCGCGAGCGCCCGGATCGTGTCCTGCACGTGGCAGAAGCAGCGTGTCTGCGTGCCGTCGCCGTGGATTTCCAGCTCGCGGCCGGTGAGGGCCGACGTGACGAAGCGTGGGATCACCATCCCGTACTGCCCGCTCTGGCGCGGCCCGACCGTGTTGAAGAGCCGCGCGATCACGCAGTCGAGCCCGCGTTCCTGGTGGTAGGCGAGCGCCAGGAACTCGTCGAGCGCCTTCGACTCGGCGTAGGCCCAGCGGCGTGCGGTCGTCGGGCCGTAGTTGCGCTTGCTGTCCTCTGTCAGCGCCTCGGGCTCCCGCCGGTCGCCGTAGACCTCCGAGGTCGACGCGATCAGCACTCGCTTGGCGAAGCGGTTGCAGTGGTCGAGGACGTTCTCGGTTCCCTGGATGTTCGTCACGAGCGTGTGCACCGGCTGCTCCACGATCAGGCGGACGCCGACCGCCGCGGCCAGGTGGTAGACGACGTCGCAGCGGTGCACGAGCTCGTTGACGACGGACGCCTTGAGCACGGAGTCGACGATCAGGTGGAAATCCCGCCGCCCGCGCAGGTGCGCCACGTTTCGCTCCGACCCGGTGGAGAGGTCGTCGAGGACGAAGACCTCCCAGCCCCGCTCGACGAGCAGCTCGCTGAGGTGCGAGCCGATGAAGCCGGCGCCGCCCGTGACCAGCGCGCTGCGGCCTTGTACGTCGGCGCTCATGCTCGGCGGATGCTAGTGATGTGGACCCACGGCCTCGTAAGGATCGTGTATGGCAGCCTTCGCAGCGGAAGGGGTGTCGGCTACGATGGGCGAACCTTCGGCCGGTGAGCGGTCACCCCGATCGGCTCGCGGTTCTGGCACAGAAAGGGGGGTCGAGGGAACTTGTTCGAACGCTTCACCGAACGAGCTCGTCAGGTCGTCGTCCTGGCTCAGGACGAGGCGCGGGCGCTCAAGCACAACTACATCGGCACCGAGCACATCCTGCTCGGACTGCTCCGCGAGGAAGAGGGTCTCGCGGCGCGGGTGCTCGAGTCCCTCGACATCACGGTCGAGGAGGTGCGGGCGCAGGTGGCTCGCATCGTCGGCCAGGGTGACGAAGTCACGACCGGACAGATCCCGTTCACTCCGCGCGCGAAGAAGGTGCTGGAGCTCGCGCTGCGGGAAGCACTGTCTTTGGGACACAACTACATCGGCACCGAGCACATCCTGCTGGGACTGGTGCGCGAGAACGAGGGCGTCGCAGCCCGGATCCTGCTCGACTTCGACGCCGACGCCGAGAAGATCCGCAACGAGATCATCCGCATGCTCTCCGGCCCCGGCCGGCGCCAGGGCGGCGGCTCGGGCGGGCCTCCCGGCGAGAAGTCGAAGAGCTCGAAGCTGCTCGACCAGTTCGGCCGCAACCTGACGAAGCAGTCCTCGGAAGGGAAGCTCGACCCGGTCGTCGGCCGCCAGACCGAGATCGAGCGGCTGATGCAGATCCTCTCGCGTCGGACGAAGAACAACCCGGTACTGATCGGCGAGCCGGGCGTCGGCAAGACCGCCGTCGTCGAGGGCCTCGCCGCACGCATCGCCACGAACCAGGTGCCCGAGCTGCTGAAGGGCAAGCAGATCTACACGCTCGACCTCGCTGCGCTCGTCGCGGGCTCGAAGTACCGCGGCGAGTTCGAAGAGCGCCTCAAGAAGGTCATGAAGGAGATCATGCAGCGGGGCGACATCATCCTGTTCATCGACGAGCTCCACAACCTCGTCGGGGCCGGTGCGGCCGAGGGCGCGATCGACGCGGCCTCGATCCTGAAGCCGGCCCTCGCACGAGGCGAGCTGCAGACGATCGGCGCGACGACGCTCGACGAGTACCGCAAGTACCTCGAGCGCGACGCCGCCCTCGAGCGGCGCTTCCAGCAGGTGCGCGTCGAGGAGCCTTCGGTGGACGACACCGTGCAGATCCTGCGCGGCCTGCGCGATCGCTACGAGGCTCACCACCGCGTCAAGATCACGGACGAAGCCCTGCACGCGGCCGCGGAGCTCTCCGCCCGCTACATCCAGGACCGGCACCTGCCGGACAAGGCAATCGACCTGATCGACGAGGCCGCCTCGCGCATGCGCATCCGCTCGATGAGCGCCCCCCCGCGCTACCGCGAGCTGGAGGAGGAGATCGAGCGCGTCCGCAAGGAGAAGGAGGCGTCGATCGAGGCGCAGGAGTTCGAGAAGGCCGCCTCTCTGCGCGACAAGGAGCGCAAGCTCACGCAGAAGAAGCGGGAGCTCGAGGAGCAGTGGCGGAGCTCCGAGAACGGCGAGGAGCAGCCCGAGGTCGGCGAGGAGGAGATCGCGGACATCGTCTCCATGTGGACTGGCATCCCGGTGTTCAAGCTCACCGAGGCCGAGTCGCAGCGGCTCGTCCGGATGGAGGAGGAGCTGCACAAGCGCGTCGTCGGCCAGGAGGAGGCGATCGTCGCCGTCTCGAAGGCGATCCGCCGGGCCCGCGCCGGGATCAAGGACCCGAAGCGGCCGACGGGGAGCTTCATTTTCTTGGGCCCCTCCGGCGTCGGCAAGACTGAGCTCGCGCGGACCTTGGCCGAGTTCCTGTTCGGCGACGAGGACGCGATGATCCAGGTCGACATGTCGGAGTACATGGAGAAGCACTCCGTGTCCCGGCTGGTCGGCTCGCCTCCGGGCTACATCGGCTACGACGAGGGCGGCCAGCTCACCGAGGCCGTTCGTCGCAAGCCGTACTCGGTGCTCCTCCTCGACGAGATCGAGAAGGCCCATCCCGACGTGTTCAACATCCTGCTCCAGATCCTGGAGGAGGGGAAGCTGACCGACGCCCAGGGGCGCCGCGTCGACTTCCGCAACACGATCGTGATCATGACGTCGAACATCGGCGCGGGGCAGATCTCGAAGAACCAGGGATTCGGCTTCTCGATCGGCGACGAGGGTGGCCTCTCCTACGACGAGATGAAGTCGCGGGTCATGGGCGAGCTGAAGAGGGTCTTCCGCCCCGAGCTGCTCAACCGGATCGACGAGATCATCGTCTTCCACAAGCTCGACAAGGAAGAGATCAAGAAGATCATCGACCTGATCCTGCGCCGGCTGCGCGAGCAGATGGCGACGCACGAGGTCACGATCGAGCTCACCGACGAGGCGAAGGACCTGCTCGTCGACAAGGGCTACGACCCGGCGATGGGTGCCCGGCCGCTGCGGCGGGCGATCCAGCGCTTCATCGAGGACCCGCTCGCCGACTACGTGCTCGGCCGCCAGGTCGAGCCGGGCTCGACGATCCTCGTCGGCCGCAAGGCAGGCGAGGAGGGTTCGCCGGAAGACGAGGTCGACATCACGTTCATCCCGGGTGAGGTGACCCCGGAGAAGGTGACCGTCCCGCCCGACGAGCCCGTCGCGCAGGGCGAGGACGAGCCGGTCGCCGAAAGCTGAGTTACACGCACACACGAGGACGAATACGAAGGGCGGCCCTGCGGCCGCCCTTCGTGTCTCTGTGTGCGTGTGGCCTTACGCGCCGGCGGGCGACGCGGACTTCGGTGGTGCGGACGCAGCCGCCTTCCGCTCGCGGCGGACGACGATCCAGCCGCCGGCGCGGAGCGCGCCGCCGAGGGCCAGGATCACGAAGCCGAAGCCGGAGAGCAGCAGGGCGACTCCGACGACGATGCCGAAGTTGCCGAGCTGGTCGGCCATGTAGCTCATGTTGAGCGCGGTCGAGAGCGCCGTCTCGGTCACCCACGTGTTGCGCGCGACGTTGTCGACGGGCCTGCCATTCGACATGAGCGCCTTCGTCGCGTCGTTCGTGCCCTTGCCGTTCGCAGTCGCGTAGCGGGGCATCATGGAGTAGGGAACGCCGCCGGTCGCCTCGTAGGCGTGGATGCGCATGTAGTCCGCGAAGCAGCGGGCGCGTGTGCCGTTGTTGACCGGCAGGCCGGCGACGTTGCACGTCGGCAGCTTGATGCTCGCCGGCAGGCCGGCCAGCTTCGCCTCTTGTCTGATGGCGGTCGGGGTCATGTCGGGCGTGCCCACGATCTGCTGCTCCTTCAGGCTGGAGCTGACCGTCTGCTTGCCGTTGAACCCGAGCACGATCGCCGCGACGCCGAACGCGATCAGCACGATGCCGGCAGCGACTCCGCCGAACTCGAGAATCCTTTTCATTTCGCGTCTCCTTAGGTCTTTTCCCTGTGCTGGCTTAGGGCTGTAAGACCATCGTGCAGGGGCCTTTCGCGTCGGACAGCAGGGCCGACGCGGAACCTCGCTGCGGCTTTTCACCCACGGTGGTCGGACTTTTCCGCGCGGCGCGAGAGGCGGGTTCACCCCGCCTCGCGCGCTCCGACCCCCAAGATTCGGGGGCAGCACGGGCGCCCCGTGCCGCCCCGGCTGACCGCTGCGGGCTGCGGCCCCTCGCCTGGTCAGCCCTCTAAGCATCTTCGGATTCGGACGCGGCGCCTCCCCCTGAAAGGTGATGGGGTGAAGTGAAGCGCTGAACCACCCGAAAGGGGAGGAATCAAGCCCGCCCGCGAGAGATGATCCTCCCAGTAAGACATTTCGCGCGGCCCCCGATGCGGCGGGGGGTCGGCGGAACCCTCACCAGCGATCGAGCGGCCCTCCCGGCGGCGGCGGGGCCGCTTTCGCTCGCCTGGAAGTTGCGCAGAAGCCGGCACCATCGGCGTCCGGTCATGCGCATACGCTTGCCCGGTGGCCAGGCCCGCCGTCCAGTTTGCGTGCACCGAGTGCGGCTACGCGGCCGGGCGCTGGTTCGGAAAGTGCCCCGCGTGCTCGGCGTTCGGGACGCTCGTGGAGGAAGTCGTCGGACAGGTCTCGCACGCGAGCGCGCCGCCGAGGCCGCTGCTGCGGCTGGTCGACGTCAAGGTCGAGGAGGCCGCACGGATCCCGACTGGCGTGCCGGAGCTCGACCGTGTGCTCGGCGGCGGGCTCGTGCCGGGCTCGCTCGTGCTCGTCGGCGGCGAGCCGGGCGTCGGCAAGTCGACTCTCTTGCTCATGGCCCTGCGGGTCATGAGCAAGAGTAAGCGGGCGCTCCTCGTGACAGGGGAGGAGTCGGTGGCCCAGGTCAAGTTACGCGCAGAGCGGCTCGGAGGAGCGCCCGCAGTCGAGATCCTCGCCGAGACCGAGCTCGACGTGGTCTGCGAGACCCTGCGGAGCGAGCGGCCCGACGTCTGCGTGATCGACTCGGTGCAGACGCTGTACTCGGCCGAGCTCGGCTCCGCCCCCGGCTCCGTCGCGCAGGTGCGCGAGGCGGCCGGGCGCCTGCTCCGCGTGGCGAAGGATGCCGGCGTCGCCATCGTGCTGGTCGGCCACGTGACGAAGGACGGATCGGTCGCCGGCCCGCGCGTGCTCGAGCATCTGGTGGACTGCGTGCTCCAGTTCGAGGGCGACCGGTACCGCGCGCACCGGGTGCTGCGGGCCGCGAAGAACCGGTTCGGCTCGACGAACGAGCTCGGCGTGTTCGAGATGACGGGCGCGGGGCTCGTCGGCGTGCCCGACCCGTCGGAGGTCTTCGGCCGCACGGTCGACGGCGAGCCGGGGGCCGCGGTCGCCTGCGCGCTCGAGGGGACGCGGCCGATCCTGCTGGAGGTGCAGGCCCTCGTCGCGCAGAGCGAGCTCGCGATGCCCCGCCGGGTCGCCACCGGCGTCGACCCCAAGCGGCTGGCCATGATCGTCGCCGTGCTCGGGCGACACGCCTCGATCTCCCTCGGCCAGGCCGACGTCTTCGTCAACGTCGCGGGCGGCGTCCGCATCGACGAGCCCGGCTCCGATCTCGCAGTCGCGCTCGCGATCGCCTCCGCCGCGCGCCGGCTCCCGCTGCGACCGAGCACGGCGGCATTCGGCGAGATCGGCCTCACGGGCCGCCTGCGGGCCGCGAGCCAGGTGGAGCGGAGGCTCCAGGAGTGCGCGAAGCTCGGGCTGGCGCGGGTCGTGGCTCCGGCCGGCACGCCGGCGCATGGCACACTCCACGTGTCGGGCGCAGAGACGCTGCGCGAGGCAATTCGAGCCGGACTGGATGGGGACCGACCCGAACCGAGCCAGGGAGAGTAGGACGGAGCGCGCCGGCGGCGAGCTGGGCTTCACGCGCACGCCGTCCGAGGACGACCCGCGGCGCGACCCGAACCTGCTCGAGGCGATCGCCAAGGTCGCTCCGGGGACGGCACTCCGGCAGGCGGTGCCTCAGCTCCTCTACGAGCTCGCGAAGATGGACGGCGCGATCATCGTCGACTCCGGCGTGAAGCGGCTCGCCTGGGCGAACGTGCAGCTCATGCCCGACCCGACGATCCCGTCCGAGGAGACCGGCACGCGCCACCGCACCGCAGAGCGAGTCGCGAAGCAGACCGGCGCTCTCGTCGTCTCGGTCTCGCAGCAGCGCGAGACCGTGACCGTGTTCGTCGGGCAGGCGCGCTACCAGCTCGACCCGGTCGCCGACGTGCTGGCGAAGACGAACCAGGCTCTCAACACGATCGAGACGTACAGGCAGCGGCTCGAACAGGTGCTGACACGGCTGACGGCGCTCGAGTTCCAGAACGCGGTCGTGCTCGACGACGTGCTCGTCGTCCTCCAGCGCGCCGAGATGACCTCCCGCATGGCCGCCCGCATCCGGCGCGACTGCGTCGAGCTCGGCAGCGAGGGGCGCCTGATCCGGCTCCAGCTCGAAGAGCTCGTCGGGGACGTCCCCTCCGAGCGGGACTCGATCGTCCGCGACTACCACGCCGCGGGTGCCGGTGCCGAGGCCACCGTTGCGCTCGAGGGCCTACGGGCGATGCGCTACCACGACCTGCTCGAGTTCGATCGGCTGAGCGACCTCCTCGGCTTCGACCACGGTGTGAACCCGCTCGACCACTCGGTGGCGCCGCGCGGCTTCCGCGTCCTCTCGAACATCCCGCGCCTGCCCGAGGCCGTGATCCGCCGCGTCGTCGGCGACCTCGGCAGCCTCGACGCCGTCGTCCGCGCGTCCCAGCGCGACCTCGAGGGAGTCGAGGGCGTGGGCTCGGTCAGGGCCCGCGAGATCCGTGAGGGCCTGCGGCGGCTGCAGGAGCACAATCTGGTCGACCGCTACCTCCAGCTCTAGTGACGTAACCGGCAACGTGGCCATGGTCCCTGGCCCGCGATCACGCGGCGCCAGAGTCCGCCCTATGCTTTTCAAGTCCGAAAAGCCCGAAAAAGTGGCTTTTCCAGGCGGTTCTTGCTAGGATGGCCGTATTGGGCCGGTGCTGCGTGCGCGCCGGCTTTTTTCGGCGGAAACGGTGAAGGGGAGGCTGGGCTTTGTACAAGATCGGCGACAAGGTGGTGTATCCGCACCACGGTGCCGGGACGGTCGTCAAGAAGGAATCGCGCGATGTCCTGGGGCAGAAGCGTGAGTATCTGACGATCAAGATCCTGCACAACGACATGACCGTGCAGGTGCCGAGCGAGAACGCCGAGAAGGTCGGTCTCCGCAGGGTGATCGGCGAGAAAGAGGTCGGCGTCGTCCTGAAGGCGCTCACCGGCGGCTCGACCGAGATGCCGAAGAACTGGAATCGTCGCTTCAAGCACAACCGCGACAAGATGAAGACCGGCGACATCCTCGAGCTGGCCGAGGTCGTCCGGAACCTCTCTCTCCGCGACCACGAGAAGGGGCTCTCGACCGGCGAGAAGCAGATGTTCGTGAAGGCGAAGAAGATCCTCGCGTCCGAGCTCATGTATGCGAAGGGCATGGACGAGGAGGAGTGCGCGGAGTGGCTCGACGACGTGCTCGCCGGCGTCGGCGGGAACGGCAAGAAGCGGCCTGCGGCCAAGAAGAAGGCCGTCGCCGCCACCGTGTAGTCTCGCCCGGTGTCGGTCTGGGCGATCCTCGTCGCCGCCGGGCGCGGCGAGCGGCTCGGCCTGGACCAGCCCAAGGCATTCGCGAAGCTCGGTGACGACCCGCTCCTCGCAGAGCCGCTGCGCAGGCTCGACGAGTCGGACTGGATCGACGCGATCGTCGTCGTCGCGCCGCCGGGCTGGGAGGAGCCGGCGATCCTGCTGGCCGAGGAGCTCGGCTGCGGCAAGGTGAGCGCCTGCGTCGCCGGTGCGGCGACGCGTGCCGGCTCCGTGCGGGCGGGCCTCGCCGAGGTGCCCGCGGACGCGCTCGTGGTGCTCGTCCACGACGCGGCGCGGCCGCTGTTGCCCGACGAGGTGATCGAGCGGGTGCTCGGCCCGCTGTCGGAGGGCTGGGACGGAGCCGTCCCGGGGCTGCCCGTGGCGGACACGCTCAAGCGGGTCGCCCCCGACGGCGCCGTGGCCGAGACGGTCTCGCGCGACGGGCTCTACACCGTGCAGACGCCGCAGGCGTTCCCGGCCGACGTGCTGCGGGCGGCCGTGGCCGGCGACGCCGACGCGAGCGACTGCGCCGGCCTCGTCGAGGCGCGCGGCGGCCGCGTGAAGGTCGTGCCGGGCGACTCGCGGCTGCTCAAGGTGACGACGACGGACGACCTCGTGAAGATCGCCTCGTGGCTGTGACGGCGGTCGTGTTCGATGTCGGCGAGACGCTCGTCGACGAGACGCGCAACTGGGAGGAGGTCGCCGACGTCTGCCGCGTTCCGCGCTTCACGCTGATGGCGCTCATCGGCGCGGCGATCGCGCGCGGCGAGTCGCACCGGCGCGCCTTCGAGTGGCTCGGCGTCGAGGTTCCGCGGGTCGCGTTCACGTCCGACCAGCTCTACTCCGACGCCCTCCCGTGCCTGCGCGCGTTGCGCGAGCTGGGTGTCGTCGTCGGAGCCGTCGGCAACATGGCGATCGCCCACGAGGACCTCGTGCGTCCGCATGTCGACTTCGCCGCCTCCTCGGAGGGTTGGGGCGTCGAGAAGCCGTCGGCCGCGTTCTTCGAGCGCGTTGTCGCTGCGGCGGGCCGACCGAGCGACGAGATCGCCTACGTCGGCGACCGCGTCGACAACGACGTGAAGCCGGCGCTGGCGGCGGGAATGGTCGCGGTGCACATCCGTCGCGGCCCATGGGGCCACCTGCACGAGCCGCCGTCCGCGGCGATCCGGATCGAGTCGCTCGACGAGCTGCCCGGAGTCCTGCCGTGAGCGAGTACCGCGTCGGCACCGGCTTCGACGCGCACGCGTTCGCCGCCGGCGTGCCGCTCGTCCTCGGCGGCGTGCGGATCGATCATCCGTGCGGTCTCGCCGGCCACTCCGACGGCGACGTCCTCGCGCACGCGCTCACGGACGCGGTGCTGGGCGCCGCGGGCCTCGAGGACATCGGCGCGCTCTTCCCTTCGGGCGATCCGGCGCTCGAGGGCGCGGACTCGCTGAAGCTCCTGCGCGAGGCGTGGCGGCGGGTGCGCGCGGCAGGCTGGGAGCTCGCGAACGCCGACGTCGTGCTCGTCGGCGAGGAGCCGCGCCTGGCGCCGCATCGCGACGAGATGCGCGCCCGCCTCGCGGGCGCGCTGGGCGTGGAGCCGGAGCGCGTCGCCGTGCGGGCGACGACCACCGACGGCCTCGGCTTCACCGGCCGCCGCGAGGGCCTCGCCGCGCAGGCCGTGGCCCTCCTGCGCCGCTGAGCTCGTAACAGACTGTTACCTGCGCAAACGGGCCCATGACCAGAGCCGCGTCAGGCCAAGTAACAGCCTGTTACTTGCCTAGCGGCCGCGGCGTTGCGTGTCCCGGCGGGCCTTCTCGAGCCGGCGCCGCATCTGCCGGTTCGTCGCCTCCGGCTCGATCAGGCCCTGCTCCTCCTGCATCTCCATCAGGGCGCGCCGTTCCTGGGGCGTGAGCTGGGACATCGCCGCCTGCGCGCGCATCGGGTCGCGCAGCGCCCCGGAGCGCTGCATCTTCTTCATCGCGCTCGCGAGCTCGGGATTGGAGCGCTCGAGCGCCGCCGTAGAGGCCTTCTGCAGCCAACGCCGCAGGAGCGGCACCTTCGAGACCAGCGCAATGATCGGCCGCAGGTAGCGGCCGCCCTGGATGCGCCCGAGCAAGGCGAACACCCCGAGCAGGAGGACGAGGCCGAGCAGGATCCAGACGGGGATCAGGAGGGTCACGATCGAGCCGAGCATGGGCCGATCGTACCCGCCTACGCCGGGAGCGACACGGACCCGGCCTCGACGTGCACGAGCCCGTCGCGGGCGAGCGAAGAGACGGCGTCCAGGTCGAGCTCGGCAAGCGGGCGAGTCGCAGCGGCCACGAGCCGTAACGTGGCCGCCCGCCGCTGCCGGAACGAGCCTTCGAACGGGCCCTGCTTGCGGAGCGGCTCGTAGCGGTGTCCGCGCGAGGGGCAATGGTCAGCGAGGGGACAATCGCCGCACCGCGGCACGCGCGCCAGACAGACCGTGGCGCCGAGATCCATCAGCGCCTGCGCCGCGGCGGCCGAGAATGCCTGTCCGGTCCGCTCCAGCACGCGGCGGACATTGACGTCCACCGGCAGCACGTCCCGGTCGAACGCGAAGCAGGACACGGCGTCGGCGGTGTAGCGCCCGACGCCTGGAAGCTCGGTCAGATCGTCAGGCCAGCCGTGTGCCGCGACCTCCAGAGCCGCCCGGTGCAGGTTGAGCGCGCGCCGGTTGTAGCCGAGCCCCTGCCACTCGCGGATCACGTCGGCCGGCGAGGCGGCGGCCAGCGCTTCGAACGTCGGCCAGCGGGCGAGCCAGGCATGCCAGCGCGGCACGACGCGCTCCACCTGCGTCTGTTGCAGCATCACCTCGGAGACGAGGATCGCGTATGGATCGCGGGTCTTCCGCCAGGGCAGATCGCGCCCGTTCCGGTTGAACCAGGCGGAAAACCGCTCCTCCACCGGGCGCAGCCTAGTCGAGCACGCGGCCGCCGCAGCGGCGACGGATCGTGCAAACGGCCGTGCGAATGACATTGGTGCGGGATCTCGAGCCGGGCTTGCATCAGCCCGTCTCTGACCCGAAGACAGACGTTCCCTCTTCGAGGGCGTACGCACTGACCTCGTCGTATGTCAGGCCCGCGCCCTCCCTCTGGGAGGCTGCCAGATCGTCTGGAGACAGGTGATCCATCAGCAGTTTGGCAGTCTGCGCGCGCAGGTCCCCCATCGTCGGGCTCGGCGGGACCCCGAGCTCTGACCGGATCCTGTCAGCCGCACTCGCGAGTCGGGCTGCTCGGTTGTGATCAGCTGCTAGAGCAGCGAGCGCGGCGAGGCCATCGAGCGCCCTCGCCACCCCGACCCGATCGCGCAACTCCTGGTACCCGCGGAGCGATTCGGCGAGCCGGCTCGTCGCCTCTGCGTGCCGTCCTTCGTCGAGTGCTACAAGCCCGAGGGTCAGGTGCGGTCCGGGGATCAGCGATTGTTCCCCCAACCTGCGTGAGAGTTGGAGCCCCTCCGACGCGAGTGCTCTTGCCTGATCGAATTGACCGAGCTTCCAGGCAACCGTCGCAGCATTGCTCTTGGAGAGAGCGAGATCCCGCTCGTTGCCTGACGCACGCGCACAGGCTGTCGCCTCGGCATAGAGCGACGCTGCTCGCCCGTAGTCGCGCTTGGCCGACGCGAGGTTCGCCAGGTTATTCAAGGCCAAGACGACGCCCTTCTCGCTGTCGATTACGTGGGCCACGTCGAGAGTCTCCTTCGCCAGCACCTCTGCGCGTGCGTAGTCCCCCTGTCGAAAGGCGAGGTGGGCCGCTTCGGTGAGCGCCCACATGCGTTGCTCCGTGGGCTCTTCCTCTCCACTCGAGAGTGCATCCTCGAGCCAGGCTCTGCCTTCGCGGTAGTGCCCGCGTCGAGTCCAGAAAGCGCTCAGAAGTACGGCCAGGCGGAGCTCGCAGTCCGCAGCTCCTGCTGCGGACAACCACGCAAGTGCCGCACGCAGGTTGTCGTGGTCACTTTCGAGACGAGCGAACCCGGCCTCGCCCATCGTGCGGGCTGCCTCGGCCAGCTCGAGGAAGTGTGCGGCGTGTCGCCTCGACAGCTCATACGTCTCGCTCTCCACAACTTGCTCGAGGGCGTATTCCCGAATTGTCTCGAGCATCAGGAAACGGCCGCCGTCATAACGGAGGAGACTCTTGTCTACGAGCGACTCGAGGCCTTCGAGGGTCGTCTTGCAGACGCGTGTGGCCGCGTCGAGTCCTGCTCCTCCTGCGAAGACACTGAAGTCGCGGAAGAGGCGCTGCTCATTGGCATCGAGGAGGCCGTAACTCCACTCGATCGTGCTTCGGAGCGTGCGCTGCCGTTCGGACACGTCGCGCCGCCGGCTTATGAGAAAGGGGAGCCGGCGTTCGAGTCGTGTGAGCATCTCGGCGGGCTCGAGCACCTTGATTCGAGCCGCGGCGAGCTCAATCGCAAGCGGGAGTCTTTCGAGGCGCTCGCAGATCGCCGCCACCTCACCGTTCGCCGCGAATCCGGGGCGGACTGCCTTCGCCCGCTCGCGGAAGAGGCTGATCGCCTCCTGCTCGTCAAGCACCGGAACGGGAAACTCGTGTTCGCCGCGTATGTGGAGCGGCTCTCGGCTCGTTACCAGGACGCGGAGTCCTGCGCATGTGCTCAGGAATTCTGAAACCGAGGGCGCGGCCGCGACGACCTGCTCGAAGTTGTCGAGCGCGAGGAGTATCTGGCGGTGGCGCAGATGCTCTGCCAGTTCGCGCCTGGCGCCGACGACTCCCGCAACCGTCGAGAGGACGAGATCGGGGTCGGACACCCCTGCTAACGGCACCCAGAAGACGCCATCGTCGTAGTCGGACACGAGCTCTGCCGCAACCTCCAGGGCGAGCCGGGTCTTGCCTGTTCCCCCGGGGCCGGTCAGGGTCACGAGCCGCACGTCGTCCCCGCGCAGCAGCTCGAGGACGGCCGCGACTTCGGGCCGGCGTCCGATCAGGCGAGTGTCCGGGAGCGGGAGATTCGTCCAGTTCAGGCTGCGAAGCGGAGGGAATGCCTCGTCGCCGACCTGATAGAGGCGAACTGGATCCGCGATGTCCTTGAGACGGTGCTCGCCGAGATCACTGAAAGCTCCGTCGACGAGTTCGCGGGTCGCCTGAGAGAGGACGATCTGTCCCCCGTGTGCCGCGGCACCGATCCGCGCCGCGAGGACGACATCGATACCGACGTACCGATCGTGCGCGATCGTCGGCTCCCCAGTATGGACTCCGATGCGCACACGAGCCGGCGTGGGGGCGAGTGCGCGCTGAGCATCGACGGCCGCACCCAGTGCGGCCCTCGCGCGCTTTGGAAGGCGAGGAAGAACGCATCGCCTTGCGTGTCGACCTCGACTCCTCGGTGCGCGTCGGAGGCCTCGCGGATCCGGCGTTGATGTTCGGTCAGGACGTCGGCATAGTCGTCGCCAAACTCGCGAAGGAGCTGCGTCGAGCTCTCGATGTCGGTGAAGAGAAGCGTCACGGTGCCGGTAGGCAGCGTCCTCATGGCCCTGAACGGTACGACGCAAATGGCACGAGCACCACTGGCGTGTCGCCGGCGCTCACTGCTCCACGAGCTCGTGGAACAGCTTCGCCAGCTCCTCGCCGGGATCGTCGCAGATGCCGGTGTGAACCTCGGAGGGCTGGATGATCGTGCTGGACGGGGCGACGAGCCAGTGGAAGCGCGCGGTCGCGTCGAGCTGCGCGATCGGCCCGGCCGTCGAGTCGCCCGCAGCGATCTTCTCGGCCGCCGCGAGGTGCGCGCGCACCGGCTCCACGTCGAGCTCCGGCCAGAGCGCGAGCGCCCGCGGCTCGTCAAGTGCGGTTCGCGCCTCGAGGAACTCCAGCGGGCGGCAGAAGACGATCACGCCCACGTTGATCCGCTCGCCGCGCTCGACCCGCGGGACGAGCCGGTAGGTCGCGTACGAGAAGGGACTAAGCGCGGGCATCTTCCGCCTCCTCGACGAATCGTCGCGGCGCCTCGAGCCGCCGGCTCAGGTAGTCGACGTACACCTGCGGATCGTCGCCGTCGAGCCAGACGGCGGGAACCGCGGCCGCGACCGCGGCGAGCTGCTCCGGCGTCGTGCGAGGCGTCAGCCGCGCGTCCGCCTGGACGATCGACGACGCGTACGGCATCAGGACGTGGTCGCGGATTGCCTCGAAGCGACCTCGCTCGTGGTCGACCGGGTGCGGCGAGGCGTGGTGCCAGTACAGGGAGGCGCCGTGGTCGATCAGCCAGAGGCGCCGGTGCCACCAGAGCAGGTTCGGGTTCTGCGGCGTCCGGTCGACGTTCGTGACGAGCGCGTCGAGCCAGACGACCTCGGCTGCGAAGTCGGGCTCGGGCTCGGGGCCCGCCGCCGGCGAGAACGGCAGCGCGCCAGGCAGGAAGTCGACGCCGAGGTTCGTGCCCGCGCTCGCGAGGAGCAAGTCCTGGATCTCCGGATCCGGCTCGGCGCGGCCGATGGCCGGGTCGAGCTCCACGAGCACGAGCTCCGGGACCGGCAACTCGAGCGCCCGCGCGAGCTCGCCTGCCACGACCTCCGCGACGAGGGCCTTCCGGCCCTGGCCGGCGCCGCGGAACTTGAGGACGTAGAGCCCGTCGTCGTCCGCCTCCACGAGGGCCGGCAGCGATCCGCCCTCGCGCAGCGGCGTCACGTAGCGGGTCGCTGCGACCGTGCGCACTCGCGCGAGCTTAGTGGTGTAACCGGCAACGTGACCATGGTCCCTGGCCCGCGATCACGCGGCGCCAGAGTCCGCCCTCGTCCTTGGCAAGGCGTACAGCCTTACGCGCGGACAATGACGGCCTCTGGCTTGGTGCTCGCGACCCAGAAACCGGGCAACGTTACCGGCCACACCACTAGCGCGGGTCACACGCCGTACAGCGCGAGCGCGTTGTCACGGAGAATCAGCCGTGCCGCGTCCTCGACCTCCCCTGCTGGGAGCAGTTCCGGCAGGACGGCGGCGAGCGCGTCGCGCCACCAGGTGGCGGCGAGGAAGTACAGCTCCGGCGTCCGCGCCGCGTCCGAGGCGTAGAGCAGCTTCGACAGCGGCGCCAGCTCGAGCGCCTCCGCGAGCGCCGCCTCGGGCCGCGCCACGTGCGGGATCGTCAGCGAGAGGTCGAAGAAGACGTTGCCGTAGACGTGCGCCAGCCAGCCCGCCTCGCGGACGAACGGGTAGCAGTGCAGCAGGACGAAACGCGTCTCGCGGAAGCGCTCGACGAGCGGCTTCAGGTAGCCCGGATCGGCCCGCCAGAGGTGCAGGTCGGAGTCGCCGAAGCCGCAATGCACCTGAACGGGGAGCGGGTCGCCCGTCGCCTCGTTCGCCTCGAGCGCCGCGACGACGTGCTCCGAGACGCGATCGAGGCCGCCGCGGTAGGCGGCGATCGTCTTCAGGCCGGCGAAGCCGCGCTCGCGCGCGGTTGCGATCTCCGCGGCGGCGTGCTCGCCGCGCGTCTCGAGCCGCAGCACCGGCAGCGCGCGGCAGCCGGCGAGCTTCCCCAGCTCCTCCCAGCTCGTGCCGACGTCCGGCGAGGGAAAGCCGTCGTCGACGAGCAGCAGCTCGGTGTTGGTGGCGCGGAGGAGCGCGCTTGCGTACTCGTCCGGGTCGGTCGCCAGCCGCCGCTCGTAGACGGCGCGCTCGTCCGGCTCGCAGCCGAGCTCGGCCGCGAGCGCACGCACCGCGCGCCGGTACGTGATGCCCGTCGCCACGTGCGGCCACTGCCGCGGATCGGGGCTCTCGGA
>WNGF01013938.1_pt1 | contig 16723 bp, 15 predicted proteins | sample 5400641 | NCBI WGS metagenome assembly WNGF01 (sample SAMN13153371, study PRJNA577476) | soil metagenome | isolation source: 80 cm soil or saprolite under grassland replicate 2 | place: USA:California | collected 2016-06-15
GTCTGAGGCGGAGCTGTATCGGTTGAAGGGGGAGCTTCTGCTACGCTCCAAAGCCCGACGTCACTGTGCTCCCCTCGCTGAACAAGCGGATGCGAGTTTCCGCCATGCTCTCGAGGTTGCCGGCTTTCAGCAGGCGAAGTCATGGGAGCTGCGTGCCGCGACCAGCCTCGGCCGCCTCTGGCAGTCGCAGGGCAAGCGCAAGCAAGCCTCGGATCTTCTCGCGCCCATCTACGGCTGGTTCACCGAGGGATTCGACACCGCCGACCTCAAGGACGCCAAGGCACTCCTCGACGAGCTGACTTGAGCCCCGTCGGCGCCCCCGTTGACACGCCGGGGGCGAAGTCTTACGCTCTGACGCGCCAGATCGGGAGCGATCTAGGGCCCGCTCTCAAACCGCCGAATCCCGGAGGATGAGTCGTGAAACTGCCAGTCAAGATGACGATCAACGGCCAGAGCTACAGCCACGAAGTGGAGCCCCGCCTTCTCCTGGTGCACTACATCCGCGAGACGGTGGGCCTCACCGGGACGCACGTCGGCTGTGACACGAGCCAGTGCGGCGCGTGCACGATCCTCATGGACGGCCAGGCCGTCAAGGCGTGCAACTTCTTCGCCGTCCAGGTGGACGGCGCCAACATCATGACGATCGAGGGGCTGGCGAAGGACGGCGAGCTGCACCCGAGCCAGCAGGGGTTCTGGGAGAAACACGGGTTGCAGTGCGGGTTCTGCACACCCGGGATGATCATGTCGGCCTACCAGATGCTCGAGCGTTACCCGAAGCCCTCGGAGGCGCAGATCCGCCACCAGCTCGAGGGCAACCTCTGCCGCTGCACGGGCTACCACAACATCGTGAAGGCGATCGAGTGGGCCGCTGAGCACATGCCCGCGAAGAGGTGAGGGACGCCATGGCAACCGTTGCCGCCGACCGTCTGTTCGGCAAGTCGATCAAGCGACGCGAGGACCCACGCTTCATCACCGGGCGCGGCCAGTACGTCGACGACGTGAAGCTGCCGGGAATGACCTACGCGGCCTTCGTGCGGAGCCCACACGCCCATGCACGCATCCGGAAGATCGACGCCGCCGCGGCGCTTCGGCACCCCGGTGTCGTGGCCATCTTCACGGGCAAGGACATGGCGGGCGTGAACTCGCTGCCCTGCGGCTGGGACCTCCGGAAGGAGAAGAAGATCCCCGGTGTCGTCCAGGACCTCGCGATGGTGCCCCACATGCCGCTCACGTCGGACGCGGCGCGGCACGTGGGCGACCCGGTGGCCGTGGTCATCGCCGACAGTCAGTCCGCGGCGATCGACGCCGCCGAGATGGTCAACGTCGACTGGGAGCCGCTGCCCGCGGTGACCAACACCGAGAAGGCCGCCCAGCCGGGAGCGGCGCAGCTTCACGACGGCGCGCCGGGCAACATCGCCTTCAAGTGGGAGATCGGCGACCGCGGTGCCACGGACGCGGCATTCAAGAGTGCGGCGGTCACGGTGAAGAAGCGTATCGTCAACCAGCGCCTGGTCGCCAATGCCATGGAGCCGCGCGCGTGCGTGGCCCGCTACGAGGACGCGACCGGCGATCTGACGCTCTGGGTGACGTCCCAGAACCCGCACGTGCACCGCCTGCTCATGTGCGCCTTCGTGCTCGGCATCCCCGAGCACAAGGTGCGCGTCATCGCGCCCGACGTCGGGGGCGGGTTCGGCTCGAAGATCTTCCTCTACAACGAGGAGGTCGTCTGCTCCTGGGCCTCGCGCCGGCTCAAGCGCCCGGTGCGATGGACCGCCAGCCGTCGCGAGGCCTATCTGACGGACGCCCACGGCCGCGACCACGTGACCGACGCCGAGATCGCGCTGGCGCGGGACGGTAAGATCCTCGGGCTCCGCGTGAAGACCACGGCCAACCTCGGGGCCTACCTCTCGACCTTCGCGCCAGCGGTGCCGACCTTCCTCTACGGCACGCTGCTCAACGGCGTCTACACGATCGGCGCGATCCACTGCGAGGTGACCGGCGTCTTCTCCAACACGACCGCGGTGGATGCCTACCGCGGCGCGGGGCGGCCGGAGGCCTGCTACGCCATCGAGCGTATCGTCGAAGCGGGCGCGCGTGGTCTCGGGATGGACGTCGCGGAGCTGCGCAAGAAGAACTTCATCCCGAAGTTCTCCGGCGCCTACCAGACGCACGTCGCCGTCAGCTACGACAGCGGCGACTACGGCGCGACCTGGGACCGCATGCTCCAGATGCTCGATTACAAGAAGTTCCGCGCCGAGCAGGAGGCCGCGCGCAAGCAGGGCCGGCTGCTCGGCATCGGGTTCTCGGCCTACATCGAGGCGTGCTCGATCGCGCCGTCGAAGCTCGTCGGCGCGCTCGGCGCCGGTGCCGGCCTCTACGAGTCTGGGAAAGTCCGCGTGCATCCCACCGGCATGGTCACCGTGTTCACCGGCTCGCACTCTCACGGGCAGGGCCACGAGACGACGTTCGCCCAGCTCGTGGCCGACAAGCTCGGTATTCCCATCGAGCAGGTCGACATCGTCCACGGCGATACCGGGTCGGTCGCGTTCGGCATGGGTACGTACGGGAGCCGCTCGGCCTCGGTCGGCGGCACCGCCATCCTCATGTCGCTCAACAAGGTCATCGAGAAGGGCAAGAAGATCGCAGCGCACCTGCTCGAAGCGTCGCCCGGCGACATCGAGTTCGGGGGTGGCCAGTTCTCCGTCAAGGGCGCGCCGGGCAAGGCGGTGCCGTTCGGCACCGTGTCCCTCACCGCGTACGTGCCGCACAACTATCCGGAGGGGCTCGAGCCCGGGCTCGAGGAGACGTCCTTCTACGACCCGTCGAACTTCTGCTTTCCCTTCGGCGCCCACGCCTGCGTCGTCGAGGTGGAGCGGGAAACGGGCAATGTCCGCATCCTCCGCTATCTGGCGGTGGACGACGTCGGCAACGTCATCAACCCGATGATCGTGGACGGCATGGTCCACGGCGGCATCGCTCAGGGCGTCGGTCAGGCGCTCTGGGAAGGCGCTGAGTACGACGGCCAGTCCGGCCAGCTCATGACGGGCAGCATGATGGACTACGCGCTGCCCAAGGCGGATATGCTGCCGATGTACGAGACCGACCGGACCGTCACGCCCACACCGGTGAATCCCATGGGCGTCAAGGGCGCGGGGGAGACCGGGACGATCGCGTCGCCGCCGGCAGTCGTGAACGCCGTGGTGGACGCGCTTGCGCCGCTCGGTGTGGATCACATCGAGGCGATGCCACTGACAGCCGAGCGTGTGTGGAAAACCATCCAGGGCGCGAAGGGCGCCCGCTAAACCAGGAGAGCGACATGTATCCAGCCGCGTTCGAGTACCACGCGCCCACCAGCGTGAAGGAAGCGCTGGGGCTCCTCGGCAAGCACAAGGACGACGCCAAGCTCCTGGCCGGCGGCCACAGCCTGATCCCGATGATGAAGCTGCGACTGGCGCAGCCCAAGCACCTGATCGATCTGCGGAAGGTGCCCGGGCTCACCGGAATCAAGCAGGATGGCAACATGCTCGCGATCGGCGCGATGACGACCCACTGGGAGGTCGAGTCCTCGGCGCTCGTGAAGTCGAAGCTGGCGGTCCTCTCCGAGGTGGCCGCGATCATCGGCGACCCGGCGGTGCGGAACCGCGGGACGGTCGGTGGCTCGCTCGCTCACGCCGACCCCGCGGCGGACTACCCGGCGGCGGTGATCGCCCTCGGCGCTGAAATGGTGTGCGAGGGGGCCAAGGGACGGCGCACGGTGAAGGTGGATGACTGGTTCAAGGGGCTGATGGCGACGGCCGTCGGCGAGGACGAGATCCTCGTCGAGATCCGCGTGCCGGTTCTGCCGGCGAGCACCGGCGCCGCTTATCTAAAATTCCCGCATCCGGCCTCGCGCTTCGCCGTCGTCGGCGTCGCCGCGGCGGTCACGCTCGACAGCAAGGGCGCGTGCTCGAAGGCGTCGGTTGGTATCACGGGCGCCGGCACCAAGGCGGTGCGCGCCAAGGGCGTCGAGGCGGGATGCAACGGCAAGAAGCTAGATGCGGCCGCGATCGAGGCAGCCGCCCAAAAGGCGGCCGAGGGTGTGGACGTGCAGGCAGATCTTCAGGGATCCGTCGAGTACAAATCTCACCTCTGCCGTGTCTTCGCCAAGCGCGCCCTCACCGAAGCTGTCAAGCGCGCTGGCGGGTAGTCGGCGGAGGGCTGGGGAGAGGGGTCGACGAGATCCGTTCCCTCCAAGCGACAGCGGACGCATCCGCGGATGATGGAGCCCAGATGGTCGTGCGGACGCGTGCCGCGTGGTCGAGCGACCCCTCTCCCCAGCCCTCCGCCGACTACCCGGCAACGCTCGAGTCAGCGAGTATGGGACGCTTTCTTCCTCGGCACGTTAGACGTGTTCTTCCCCGCCACGGTGACGGAGAAATCTGATGCCGGCGGTCTTCGTGCATGGGGTGCCTGACACGCATCGGGTGTGGAACGCACTGACCCGGCGGTTGCGTCGCGACGACATCGTCACACTATCTCTTCCGGGCTTCGGCTGTGAGATCCCGACAGGCTTCGATTGCGGCAAGGAGGCCTCGAGCTGGACAACATCGACCGGCCGATAGACGTCGTCGCCCACGACTGGGGCGCGCTCCTGGCGCTGAGGGTCGCGTCGCTCGAGCCGACGCTGATTCGGACCGTTGCGGTGGGTGGCGCGCCGCTCGATGCCGAGTACGAATGGCACAAGGCGGCGAAGCTCTGGCAGACACCCGCGATCGGCGAGCAGGTGATGGAGAGGCTGACGCCCGAGACGCTCGCGTCGGGGCTCGTCGCCGTCGGAGTGCCGACCGCGGACGCGACGGAGACGGCGCGACACGTCGACGCGACGATGAAGCGGAGCATCCTCGCTCTCTACCGCTCGGCCGCGCACGTCGGGGCGGAGTGGGAGCCGGGTCTCGCGCGGATCAAGTCCCCCGGGCTCGTGCTCTGGGGTGCGGACGATCCCTATGTCGCGCGCATTTTCGGCGACCGGCTGGCGAGCCGGATCGGCGCCCGCTTCGTGTCGTTCCCCGATTGCTCGCACTGGTGGCAGCTGCAGCGTGTCGGAGAGGTGGCCGCCGAGCTCGAAGCCCTCTGGTCTTGAGCGTCAAGGGGCGCGCGTGATCGCCGCGGTCGTGCTGGCGGCGGGGCTCGCCCGACGCATGGGACGGCAGAAGCTCCTGCTCCAGCTCCAGGGCAAGGCGGTCGTGCGCTGGGCCGTCGAGCGGATCATCGGGCACGTCGAGGACGTCGTGATCGTCACCGGCCCGGACGACACAGCGATCCGTCAGGCTCTGTCCGATCTGGCGGTTCGCTTCGTCGCGAATCCTCGCCCCCAGGACGGCCAGGGGAGCTCGATCGCCGTCGGCGTTGGCGCGTTGAAGCCGTGGACGCGCGCCGCGCTGATCGCGCTCGGTGACCAGCCTCGGATCCCGGACGTGGTCGTGCGTGCGCTGATCGAGGCCTTTCGGCGCTCCGGAAAGGCGATCGTCGCGCCGGTCTATCAGGGCGAGCAGGGCACGCCGGTCGTCTTCTCGTCGGAGGTTTTTGGCGAGCTGCGTGCGCTCACGGGCGACGCGGGCGCGCGCGCCGTCGTGCGGGCGCATCCGGAGCGCGTCGAGACGGTCGCCCTCGACCTCGCGATGCCGCCCGACGTGGACACGCCGGAAGACTACGCGAAGCTTCATGTACAATAGCTAGCCATGCGCGACGAGATCCGGAAGATCCAGGAGATGATGGAAGCGGCCGAGTACGTCACCGATGCGCCGGTCGCGACGTCCGTTCACCTCGCGATGCGGCTGCACAAGCCGCTGCTCATCGAAGGCCCGGCCGGCGTGGGGAAGACCGAGGTCGCCAAGGTGATGGCGCGCATGCTCGCGACGAACCTGATCCGGCTCCAGTGTTACGAGGGGCTCGACGTTTCCACCGCGCTCTACGAGTGGAACTACCAGAAGCAGCTCTTGCACATCAAGCTCGAGGAAGCGGGCCACAACAATCGCGCGATGGTCGACAAGGAACACGAGATCTTCTCCGAGCCGTTCCTGCTCCGCCGCCCGTTGCTCCAGGCCATCACCCAGGATTCGCAGTCACCGGTGCTCCTGGTCGACGAGGTCGATCGATGTATCGCCGCGCGGACGCTCGTCGCAACAACGATCGGGATCAAGCGGGCCGAAGACATCCGACCTGGCGACGAGCTGATCAGCTTCTCCCCCGAGCGTTTCCGCCTGAGCCGATCTCGCGTACGCAAGGTCATTCCGAGGCAGACCAACGACGTTTTCAGGATTATCGTGGGTGGCCGATTTATTGAGGTGACAGCGGAGCATAAGTTCGCTCGATACACGGACGACGGGTTCGAGGTGGTTCGGGCCGCTGATCTGCGTTCTTCTGACCGGCTTCCATTGTCGAAGGGCGTGGAGCCGGGTCGGGAAGTCGAGCCGAGCTTCGAGTTCGGTGACAACCTCGTCAAGATCACGGCTCGAGGCAAGGCGCTCCTTCGCAGCGCGTACCTGCGCTCCGGCCTCACCTACGAGGTGATGGCGGGACGGGTAGGCGTGTCGAGGACGCACCTGCGTAACGTGCTCCAGCCGCGGTCCTTCCGGGATTCGCTCCGTGCGGGGGTGCTCGAGAAGCTGGCCGAGGAGCTGGGCGTTTCAGGTCGACTCGGAGCAGTCGAGCCCACGAGGGGGCTACGAATCGATCAGTGTGTGGCGTTCTTCGAGATCCTCGGATACATCGTCGCCGACGGTTGCTTCACGAGTGACCGGCTGTGCATTGCCGACAAGGACAGACTCAATCTCGAGATCTACGCCGAGAAGTTCGAGAAAGCCTTCGGAGTGCGTCCAAGGATCGTTCCGGGACCGCACCGGAACTACGAGCTCACGTACCACTCGCTCCCGCTGGGCCGCTTTCTGCGCCGCGTACTCGGCGCCGGGATGGTGCGAAGCCGCGAGCGGATGGTCCCAGAGTTCGTGTTCGCGCTTTCTCGGGAGAAGCGCGCGGCGTTCGTCCGCGGCTACTTCGACGGCGAAGGGTGGGTCGGTGACCATCAAGTGTGCGCCGTCTCTGCCTCCCCGTATCTCCTCACCGGAATCCAGCAGGTGATGAGCTCCCTGGAGGTCGAGAGTCGGATCGCGAAAATCAAGAGTCACCCCAGGAGTTTTGGCAAGGGGACTTACTTCCAGCTTGCCGTGGCCGACGTCCCGGCCTTCATGGACGCTGTTGGATTCGAAGCCCCAGCTAAACGGGCCCGTGCGAGCGGCTTGAAATCGCCCGCGTTCAGACGGACGGAGACATTGCCGAGCGCGCCGGTGACAACAGCACTCAACCAGATCAGCACCCAGAGCGTGCTCGGCAACATCCCCGGGCACCAGACGATCTACGACATCCTTTCCGGGCGCGTGAAATCCAATGTGTGGTCCCTCCGAAGGATTGCCGAATCGTTCGGGACGCCTGCGCTGAAGGATCTCCTCGGGCGCGGTGTGGTTCTCGAGGAAGTGACCTCGATCGAGAGCGTCACGGCGCCGCAGATCGTCTATGACTTTGTGCTGGACGGTGAGCCCTACTTCGTCGCCAACCAGGTCGTCACCCACAACTGCGACGAAGAATTCGAGGCTTTCATGCTCGAGGTGTTCTCGGACTGGCAGGTGACGATCCCCGAGATCGGCACGATCAAGGCGACGCACCCGCCGCACGTCATCCTGACCTCGAATCGCACGCGCGAGCTGTCCGACGCGCTCCGGCGGCGCTGTCTCTATCTCTGGATCGACTATCCGACACCCGACAAGGAGATCCGGATCATCGCGCGTAAGGTGCCGGGGATCAACCAGCGGCTCGCGCGCGAGATCGCGAAGTTCATGGAGACGCTGCGGCAGGTGCGGCTCGCGAAGGTGCCGGGCGTGGCCGAGACGCTCGACTGGGCCCAGGCGCTCGCGTCGCTGCACGCGGATCACATCGACGAGCCGCTGGTCGCCGAGACGCTCGGCTGCGTGCTGAAGGACGTCGACGACATGAAGCGCTTCCGCGCCGAGGTGGCGAAGTCGGGGCTCAGTCCCTTCCTGCCCGCGCCGAGCTGAGCCGGTGGCGCGCGAGCTGTCGGCGGCGGTCGCGCGGTTCGCGACGCTGCTCAGGCGGTCCGGTCTCCCCGTAACACTCGTCGAAGTCACCGACGCGGTCCGCGCGCTCGACCATCTCGACATCGCCGATCGCCAGGAGCTCTACCTCGGCCTTCGCGCCGTCTTTGTCACGCGACCCGAAGAGGTCCCCCCCTTCGACCGGTGCTTCGAGGCCTTCTGGCGGGTCGCGCGGGACGAGGAGGATCCATCGGGGTTCATCCCGGCGCCGTCGCTCGACGACCAGGCGAGCCCCGGCGTCGTCAAACCGGACCAGAAGCGGGAAGCGCTGGCCCTCGACTCGTGGGGCGAGGAAGAAGCCGAGGAGTCGGGCGATCCGCTCAGCGTGCCCCTGGCCTCCGAGGCCGAGGCGCTCGTGCACCAGGACTTTTCCACGTTCGGCGCCGAGCAGCTCGACGAGCTGCTCAAGCTCACCATCAAGATCGCGCGCCGCCTCGCCCACCGCATGAGCCGCCGCCGCCGTCCGGTCAAGCGCCGGGGGCGGGTCGATCTTCGGCGGACGCTGCGCGCGAACCTCACGCGTGGCGATCTCATCGAGCTCCGCTATCGGGAGCGGAAGCGGAAGAAGATCAGACTCGTCCTGCTCTGCGACGTCTCGGGCTCGATGGACCTCTACAGCCGTTTCCTGCTCCAGTTCCTCTTCGCCCTCCAGAACGTCTTCGGCCGGGTGGAGACCTTCATCTTCTCGACGCGACTCACGCGCGTCACCGAATACCTGCGCGGGCGCTCCTACCGGCAGGTGCTGCGGCGCCTGACGGACGTGCGCGACTGGTCGGGCGGGACGCGGATCGGCGAATCGATCGCCCAGTTCAACCGCGAGTGGCCGCACCTCGTGGATCGGCGGACGATCGTGATCATCCTCTCGGACGGGTGGGACACGGGGGAGCCCGACGTGCTCGCGACCGAGCTTCTGAGGATCAAGCGGCGCGCCGCGCGGGTCATCTGGCTGAATCCGCTCCTCGGGAATCCCTCGTACGAGCCGCTGACGCGCGGCATGGCGGCGGCCCTGCCGCTGATCGATGACTTCGCCGCCGGCCACAACCTCGCGGCCCTGCGCGACCTCGCCGGCAAGCTTCACCTCTAGTCACTAGTCGCGCCACAGCGACAGGGGTGCTTCCCGGCCCCGGTCGGCGTATCATTAGGTTTCATGGCGGAACTCTTCGATCACATTGACGAACTTCGACGCTCCCCGGGCAAGGTCGCAGTCGCCACGCTGGTCAACACACGGGGCACGACGCCCCGAAAAGAAGGCGCGAAAATGCTCGTCGGCGAAGGCGGTGCCGTGCTCGGCTCCGTCACGATCGGCGGGTGCGTGGACGCCCAGGTCATCGAGCAGACCGAGGACGTGCTGCACACGATGAAGCCCCGGCTGCTCGAGCTGAACCTCGGTGACGAGGAGGCCTGGGAGATCGGCCTCACGTGCGGCGGGACGATCGAGGTGTTCGTCGAGCCGCTGACCGCCGACTTTCTGGAGCGCGTGCGTGCCCACACCGGCCGCGGCGGGCGGGCGGCGATCGTCACCCGGCTCGACGGGCCGGTCGGCGCGAAGCTCCTCGTTCTGGACGACGGCACGTCCGCGGGCACGCTCGGCGATGCCGGGCTGGACGAACCGTTCATCCGCGAAGCGCGTGAGGCGATGGCTGCCGGAACCTCGCGCACGCTCTTGCTCGAGAACACGCGCGCGTTCGTCGAGGTGTTCGCGCCGTCGGCCCTGCTCCTCGTGGTCGGCGCCAGTCACGTCTCGATGCCGCTCACCGAGCTCGCCAAGGTGCTCGGCTATCGCACGGTCGTGGTCGACGGCCGGCCGCGGTTCGCGACCCGCGAGCGGTTCCCCGCCGTAGACGAGTTGCGGATCGGCATCCCGTCGGAGCTCGTCGGCGAATACCCGCTCGTCCCCTCCACCGCGCTCGTGCTGATGGCCCACGACTACAAGTACGATCTGCCGGTGCTCCACAAGGCGCTCGCCACCGAGGTCGGCTACATCGGGATGCTCGGGTCGGCGCGACGCGGCGCGGCGATCTTGAAGCTCCTTGCCGAAGAGGGCGAGGGCGACGCCGCGCTCAAGCGCATTCGCGTCCCGATCGGTCTCGATATCGGCGCCCGCTCGGCGCCCGAGATCGCGCTTGCGGTCATGGCCGAGATCCAGGCGGTGCGCGGCGGCGGGACCGGCCAGCCCATGAGCACAAAGCCTCGGCGGCAGGACGCACCCGTCTCAGGCCACCCTCGGTCCGAGCCGGGCGACGAACGGAGCCACGCCGCACCCGTCTCAGGCCACCCTCGGTCCGAGCCGGGCGCCGAACGGAGTCGCGCCGCACCTGTCTCAGGCCACCCTCGGTCCGAGCCGGGCTCACGGCCCCCGCTCCAATGAAAGCGATCGCTCAGCGGCGCGAAGCGGCGACCCTCGAGGGCCTGGTCGACAAGGTGCTCTGCCACGACGTCCGTGACGCGGCCGGGAAGGTCGCGGTCGAGAAGGGCGCGCGGCTCACCGCGGCCACGGCGAAGGTCCTGCTCGAGACCCCGTGGGAGGAAATCCACCTGCTCGTGGTCGAGCCCTCGGACCTGCACGAGGAGGAAGCCGGCAAGCGGCTGGCCGCGGCGGTCGTGGGCGACGGCGTCGAGGTGAAGGGCTACACGGGGGGCCAGTGGACACTGGTCGCGACCCGCCGGGGGCTCCTGAAGGTTCGTCGCGAGGCGCTGGCAGACGTCAACGCCATGGAAGGCGTCTCGGTCTTCACACTCTTCGAGGCGCAGCCCGTCGAGCCCGGGGAGACGATCGGCAAGTGCAAGGTCACACCGCTTGTCATCCCCTCCGAGACGCTCCGCGCCGTCGAGAAGATCGCGCGCGACGAGCACGGGCTCGTGACGGTGAGCGGTTTCAGGCCGGCGACGATCGGCGCCGTGGCGCAGGAGCGCCTCGACCCCAAGCAGCGCGCCCGGTTCGAGGCGGCGCTGACGCAGAAGATCGAATGGTTCGGCGGACGCCTCTTGCCGATCCACTACGCCGGCGGCTCGGCGCGCGTCGTGGCCGACGCGCTGACGGCGCTCAGGCGGGACGGCGCGGAGGTGCTGATCGTGGCCGGGGCGAGCGCGCTCGACCCTCTCGATCCGGTCTTCGGCGGGCTCACTCTGCTGGGTGCCCGCATGGAGCGCCACGGTGCTCCGGCTCATCCCGGGAGCTTGCTCTGGCTCGCGATCTGGGACGGCAAGGCCGTGCTCGGGATGCCGACCTGCGGCATGTTTTCCCAGGCGACGACGTTCGACCTGGCGTTGCCTCGGATCCTCGCCGGCGAGCGCGTGGACAACCGGACGCTGGCGGAGTTGGGCCACGGCGGCCTCCTCTCGCGCGATGTGGCGTACCGCTTCCCGCCCTACCGCACGAACGCGGCGAGGGGAGAGCTCGAGTGAGCACCGCCACGCCCTCCGCGGCCGGCGGGCTCTACAGCGATGTCATCCGCGAGCGGTGGCGGCGGCCGCGCCACCGCGGCGAGTTGCCGGGCGCCAACGCCGTCGCCGAGGACGTGAATCCGCTCTGCGGGGACCGCGTTCGGTTGATGCTGACGATCGAGCCGGACGGCCGGATCGCGGCGGTTCGGTTCGTGGGCGATTCGTGCGCCATCTGCACCGCGTCCACCGACGTCCTCGCCGAGCTGATCACCGGCCGGCCACGGGCCGAGGCGAGGGCCGTCGAGGTCGCCGATCTGCTCGCCGTCCTCCAGGCGGAGATCCGTCCCACGCGGATGCGCTGCGTGAGCCTTCCACTCTCGGTGCTGGCTCAGGCGCTCAACGGGACCAAGACGCCATGAGGCTGGATGAGCAGACACGCCCGGACTTCCCGATCCTCCAGCGGATCGTCAACGGCCGGCCGCTCGTCTACTTCGACTCGGGCGCCTCGAGCCAGAAGCCGCGGGCCGTGATCGAGGCGATGAGCCAGTATTACGAGCGGAGTCACGCGAACGTTCACCGCTCGATCCATACCCTGGGCGAAGAGGCGACCGAGCTCTACGAGCTGGCCCGCGACACCGTCCAGCGGTTCATCGGCGCCGCGAGCCGGGAAGAGGTCGTCTTCACCCGTGGCACCACCGACGGCCTTGGCCTGATCGCCGAGACCATCGGCCGAACGCTCGCGAGGGGCGACGAGATCGTGGTCACCGAGCTCGAGCATCACTCGAACCTGATTCCCTGGCAGCTGGTGGCCCGTGACCGCGGCGCGGCGCTCAAGGCCGTGCCGATCCTCGCGGATGGCACCGTCGACCTCGTCGCCCTCGACCGTCTGATCACGCCGCGCACGCGCGTGGTCGCGTTCGCGCACGTCTCGAACGTACTGGGAACGATTCTCCCGGTGACCGAGATCGTGCGTCGGGCGCGCACCGTCAACGCGATCACGGTGGTCGACGGGGCTCAGGCGGCGCCTCACCTGAGGCTCGATATGTCTGCGCTGGAGTGTGATTTCTACGTGTTCTCGGCCCACAAGATGCTCGGCCCCACCGGGATCGGTGTCATGTACGGCCGGCGAGCGGTTCTGGACAGTCTCGAACCCGGTCGCGGCGGCAGCGAGATGATCAAGGAAGTCTGGATCGATCACGCCCAGTGGAACGATCTCCCCTGGCGGTTCGAGCCCGGCACCCCGCCCATCGCCGAGGCTGTCGGCCTGACCGCGGCGATCGAGTATCTGGAAAAGCTCGGCATGGACCGCGTCGCCGAGCACGAGCACGCCCTCACCCGCCAGACGCTCGAGGGGTTGGCGCGGATTCCGGGGGTCACGCTCTACGGCCCGCCCCCCGCTGTCGAGCGCGGCGCCGTCGTCGCGTTCGCCGTCCAGGGCCTTCATCCGCACGACGTTGCGGCACTCCTCGAATGCGTCGTCTTGGTGTCGTGGGCACCTCTCGGGCGACCTTCTCGGTGTTCAACTCGCCCGACGAGGTCTCGCTGTTCCTGGCGACGGTCGCCGGGCTGCATTCGGCGCTCTAGCGAGGCCCGCGGTGAGCACGTCCGGTCCCCGCGATGCGTTCGTCTCTCCGCGATTCGGTCAGGTGGCGACGTTCATGCTGCTGCCCGCCGCCCCCTCGGCCAAGGGCCTCGACGTCGCCCTGCTGGGTATCCCGTACGACGGGGGAACCTCGTATCGGACCGGGGCGCGCTTCGGTCCGAGGGCTGTGCGTGAGCAGTCCTCCCTGATCCGTCCGTGGAATCCCGTGCTCAAGGTCCACCCGTTCGAGCGGCTGCGTGTGGCCGACTGCGGCGACGTTGACGTCGTGCCGATCTCGATCGAGCGCACCCTGGCCGCCATCGAGGCGCGTGTCGGCGAGGTGATCGCCGACGGGGCGATCCCCGTGTGTGTCGGCGGCGATCACTCCGTGACGCTCGGTATCCTGCGCGCCCTCGCGCGCCGCCACGGGCGACTCGGCCTCGTGCACTTCGATGCCCACCCCGACACCTGGGACGAGTACTTCGGCTCGAAGTTCTTCCACGGCACGCCGTTCCGCCGCGCCGTGGAGGAGGGACTCGTCGAGCCGAGACGCATGATCCAGGTCGGGATCCGCGGTCCGCTGTACGGCGCCGAGGACTTTGCCTTCCACGACCAGCACGGGATCGAGGTCGCCCGCATCGAGGCGGTGAAGGAGCAGGGGACCGCCTGGGTGGCGGAGCGGTTCGCGCGCCTGCGCGGCGGGCCGGTCTACTGTTCGTTCGACATCGACGCCGTCGATCCGGCGTTCGCCCCGGCGACCGGCACCCCCGAGGTCGGCGGGCTCACGTCTTACGAGGCGCTCGTGCTGGTGCGGGCGCTCACCGGTCAGGCGCTCGTGGGCGCGGACGTCGTCGAGGTTTCACCCCCCTACGACGGCCCCGGTCAAATAACCTCGCTGCTCGCCGCGAATCTCCTCTTCGAGCTGGTGAGCCTCCTCGCGCTGCAGCGATGACTCCAGGTCGCACCTTTCTCAGGCCACCCCGGGTCGCGCCGGCCTCACGGCGCTCGTTACAATGACTCCAGGTCGCACCTTTCTCGGCCTGCTCGCGATCGCGCTGCTGGCGCTTCCCGTGGCAACGGCGGCCGCGCCTGCACCCGTGGCGACGATCGACATCGAGGGCGTGATCAACCCGGTGACGCTGCGCCTCGTGGGCATCGCCATTGACCGTGCCCAGGCCGAGGGCGCCCAGGCGCTCGTCATCCAGCTCGACACGCCCGGGGGCCTCGAGCGCTCAATGCGGGCGATCGTCCAGCGCATGATGAACGCCGATGTCCCCGTCATCGTGTTCGTCGCGCCGACCGGCGGCCGGGCGGCCTCGGCCGGAGTCTTCATCACGATGGCGGCCCACGTGGCGGCAATGGCGCCCGCGACCAACATCGGCGCGGCCTCGCCCGTCGCGCTCGGCGGCGGCGCCGACAAGACGATGATGAAGAAGGTCGAGAACGACGCGGTCGCGTTCATCCGCACGGTCGCGCTCGAGCGGGGCCGCAACGCGGACTGGGCCGAGAAGGCCGTCCGCCAGGCGGTCGCGATCACCGAGCGCGAGGCGGTGAAGCTGAAGGTCGTCGACCTGGTGGCCGAGTCCATTCCCGACCTGCTCGACAAGATCGACGGCCGCACGGTCAAGCTGCCGAAGCGAACGACGACGCTTGCCACGAAGGGCGCCCCGGTCCGGCCGATCGAGATCGGGTTCCGCGACCGGTTCCTGAACGTCATCACCGACCCCAACGTGGCCTACGTGCTCATGATGCTCGGCATGCTCGGGCTCTTCTTCGAGCTATCGAACCCGGGCGTGATTCTGCCCGGCGTCATCGGCGGGATCTCGCTGATCCTGGCATTCTTCGCCTTCCAGAGCCTGCCGATCAACTACGCGGGGTTGCTCCTGATCCTGTTCGGCATCGTGCTGCTGGTGGCCGAGATCAAGATCGTGAGCCACGGCGTGCTGGCCATCGGCGGCATCATCTCGATGGCTCTCGGCTCGCTGATGCTGTTCGACTCGCCCGAGGTCGGCTTCCGCGTGTCCTGGTGGGTGATCGCGCCGATGGTGGGGGCGACGGCGGGACTTTTCTTGTTCGTGGTCGCAGCGGGCGTGCGCGCGCTGGGGCAGCCGCCGGCGACCGGCGCGGAGGGGCTCATCGGCAAGACCGGCAGTGCCCGGGAGCGGCTCGCCCCGGAGGGCCAGGTGATGGTTTCCGGAGAGATCTGGCGTGCGGTCACCGAGGGCGAGCCCGTCGAGATCGGCGGCCAGGTGCGGATCGTCGCAGTGGACGGGCTCACGCTGAAGGTCACCAAGGCGGAGGCCAAGGGAGGAGTCGCATGATCACGATGGACTCGCTGCTGCTCATCGTCGCCCTTCTGGTGGCGCTCTTTTTCATCGGCTCCTTTGCGCGCATCTTGCGCGAGTACGAGCGGGCGGTCATCTTCCGCCTGGGCCGCAGCACCAAGGCGATCTTGAACCCGGGCGGGCAAGGCAACGGGCCGGGGCTCGTCCTGCTGGTGCCCCTCATCGACAAGATGGTGAAGGTGAGCATGCAGACCGTCGCGCTCGACGTCGCGCCGCAGGACGTGATCACGCGCGACAACGTGTCCCTGAAGGTCAGCGCCGTCATCTACTTTCGGGTGGTCGACCCGGAGCGAGCGGTGATCGCGGTCCAAGACTATCTCTATGCGACCTCGCAGATCGCGCAGACGACGCTGCGGAGCGTGCTCGGCCAGGTCGAGCTGGACGACCTCCTGTCGGCGCGCGACAAGATCAACCAGCAGCTCCAGCGGATCATCGACGAGCACACCGAGCCGTGGGGCATCAAGGTCGCGACCGTCGAGGTCAAGCAGATCGACCTGCCCCAGGACATGCAGCGCGCCATGGCTAAACAGGCCGAAGCCGAGCGCGAGCGCAGAGCCAAGGTCATCAACGCGGATGGCGAGTTCCAGGCGGCGGCGAAGCTTTCGGAGGCCGCTGAGGTCCTCACGCGACACCCGATCGCTGTCCAGCTCCGGTATCTGCAGACGATGCGCGAGATCGCCTCCGAGCGGTCCACGACGACCTTCTTCCCGCTGCCGCTGGACCTCTTCGGCCCGCTGCTCCAGGCCTTCAACAAGGGTGGGGACGGTTCCAAGGCGTGATGTAGAATACGTTCGCTTCGCTTGTGGCCTCGGGGGGTTAGCTCAGTTGGGAGAGCGCGGCGTTCGCAACGCCGAGGTCGAGGGTTCGAATCCCTTACCCTCCACCATCTAAAAGATCAGCAACTTCGGTTGCAGCCCGCCGGGTGTGTGGCACTGGGTGGCATTTTGAGGTTGCCCTCGCCACAGGTTCAAACACTAAGGGCCGGGGGAATTGGCCCCGGCCCTGTTCTAGACGCTTAGGTAGCGATCTAGTCCGACCGCCGCAGCCTCGTGGCGATCCGGCTGCACGTGTCCGAGGTGTCGGCGGTCTGGCCGATGGTGGCGTGCCCATCTGCTGCTGCACCCAGCGAAGGTCCGCTCCATCGGAAAGGAGCCACGTGGCGAAGGTGTGCCGGACGGTCACCCACACCAATCAAGGGCAATTTCAACGACGTACTACGGCGAGCGATGCATCTACCGTCTGCCGGGTGGGCTCCGCGATGTCGAAGG
>WNGF01005207.1_pt1 | contig 16722 bp, 18 predicted proteins | sample 5400641 | NCBI WGS metagenome assembly WNGF01 (sample SAMN13153371, study PRJNA577476) | soil metagenome | isolation source: 80 cm soil or saprolite under grassland replicate 2 | place: USA:California | collected 2016-06-15
GCCGCGCGCTCGATCGGCGGGCTCTGCTCGCGAACGCTGCGCTTCGGCGCGGGCCTCTCGCTCGAGGAGGTGCTCGTCGCGCACGCGATGGGGCGGCCGCTCGAGGCGCTCCGCCGCGAGGCGCGCGCGTCGGGCGTCATGATGCTTCCCATCCCGCGGCGGGGAGTCCTGCACGGCGTGCGCGGCGTCGAGGCGGCGCGGGCGGTTCTGGGCGTCGAGGACGTCGTCGTGACGGTGCCGGAGGGGCGCGAGGTCGTGCCGCTGCCGGAGGGCGACAGCTACCTCGGGTTCCTCTTCGCGCGGGGCGAGGCGCCGGCAGCCGTCGAGGCGGCGCTCCGCGAGGCGCACCGGAGGCTCACCTTCGAGATCCGGCCGGCGCTGCCGGTCGCGTGATGGTCACAGGCAGTCGCCGAACCGGAGCTCGTGCTGGACATCCGGGCACCGTCGCCGACACTGTGGGTCGGGGGTGAGCGATGGCCCACTTCGTACCAGGCCAGACGTATCGCCGCGTCGACCTACAGCACGCCTTCCGCGGGGGGGAGCAGCAGGGACCGTTCCTGCTCGCGACGGGCGGGAGCGCCCTCACAGGCAGTTTCCGAAGCCGCAGGCCACGACGAGCGCAGCGAGGACGGCGTAGATGGCTCCGGTCGCCCCGGCCAGCAGGGCGACGGTGATGCGCACCCAGCGCGCCGCCCGGCGAAGGACGGCCACCGCGGCGAGCGATGCGATCGCCGGGAGCCCCCACCCGACCGCCCCCACGACCGCCTGCTCGGAAACGGAACCGGGACCCGCCCACCCCGCGAGGCCGGTGCAGATCGCGAGCGCGGCGAGGAACGCGGCGAGGATCGCGACCGGGGCCCGCGGAAACCGTCGCTGCAACGCCGGACCCCCGAGGCTCACGCCCACGACGGACGCGGCGACGAGGAACAGCGCCCAGGGTGCCATGCCGACGTCGAGGTACGTCATCGAGCCATCACAGCACGTCACGCAGAGTGCTGCCAATCGGTCTACGCGCGTGAGGATGGGACGCTCTCGCCCTTCGACTCCGCGCCGCCTGCGGCGGCGCTACGCTCAGGGCGAACGGGGCGAGGTCCAGGTCCAGGTCCAGGTCCAGGACCAGGACCAGGACCAGGACCAGCTCCAGGTCCAGGTCCAGGTCCAGGCCAGGCCAGGCCAGGTCCACAGGTCCAGGTCCACAGGTCCAGGTCCACAGGTCCAGGTCCACAGGTCCTGGACCAAGGAAGCCGCGGCCGGCGGTCGGCTGGGGGCTCATCCCTCCCGTTCGTCCTGAGCGTAGCCGAGTCCCGAGCTTGTCGAGGGACGAGGCGAAGTCGAAGGACGCTGCTCGGCTCCGGGCCTGGGACGGCGCTACCCGCTTCGGTTCGGCCCGCGCGCGAGCTTGCGGAGGAGCGACCAGTCGCCGTTGATCAGCGCCTCCTTCTTCGCCCGGTTCCACCGCTTGAGCTGCAGCTCGCGCTCGAGCGCATCCACGCGATCCGGCAACTCGGCCGACCAGACCAGCGTCACGGGTCGCCTCCGAGCCGTATGTCCGCCCAGCGAACCGTCCTGGTGCTGCGCGAGCCGAAGCTCGAGATCGTCCGTGTGGCCGACGTAGTAGCTGCCGTCTGCGCAGCGCAGGATGTAGACGAAGAACGGCTTCATGGTGCGCCCTTCGACTTCGCCGCCGCTTTGCGGCGGCTACGCTCAGGGCGAACGGAAGCGAAGAACGGCTTCATGGTGCGCCCTCCGACTTCGCCGCCGCTTTGCGGCGGCTACGCTCAGGGCGAACGGAATCCAACGATCGTGCCGGGCCCACGATCCCGTCGATGCGGTCGGTCGAGGACCCCGGCGCTCAGCTGTTCCCGTCTTCGCTCACCGCGCCCACCTGCGCGGTCGTGGGTTCCGCTCAGCAGAACCAGGACTCGGTGAGCCGCGGCACGCGCCGCTGGTCCGGCGCGAGGGTCCGGACGTGGCCGTGCGGGAGGCCGGCCGCGGCGAGCGCGAGCACCTTCACGCGCGCGATCGTGGCGAGCGGCTCGTCGCCGCGCGCGGCGCCGGCCTCGACCTCCGCCGCGACGCGCGCCTGGAGCGCGTCCATCCGCGGATCGGGGTGGCGCCAGCGCCAGGTGAGGGCGGAGGGCTCGAGCCCCTCGAACGCGATCTCCGGGTCTCCCTCGAGGAGCGAGCCCGGCGGCACGAGCAGCCGGATGGAGAGCTGCACGGGGTCGAGGGTGGGCAGGAGCCCGCGTGCCTCGAAGACCTCGAGCAGATCGAGGAAGTCCGCGAGCGTGGACCACGGCGTGAACGGGACGAGGGAGGGGCGGAGCGGAAGACCGGCCTCGCGGCACAGCTCGAACGCCCGGAGGGCGTCCTCGCGCGTGTGACCCTTCGCGAGCTTCTCGAGGACGCGATCGGAGAGCGCCTCGACCGCGGTCGTCGCGAACGCCGCGCCGAGCGACACGAGCTCCGCGAGCGCGGCCGGCTCGCGCACGAGGTGCTCCACCTTCGCGGTGAAGTCGAACGAGAGCGACGGGAACCGCGCGTGCATGGCGCGGGCGATCCGCAGCGCGTGGGTGGGGCCGTTCAGGAAGTCGGGGTCGCCGAACGTCACGTGCTCGGCGCCGGCCGCGACCTGCGCGGCGACGTCGGCGAGCACGATCTCTTCCGGGACCGCGAAGAACCGGCCCTGGTAGAGCGGCACGACCGGGCAGTGGCGGCAGCGGTGCTTGCAGCCGCGCGTCGCCTCGACGTACCCGGCGACGCGCCGCTCGCCGTCACCCCGGACGAGCCGGGCGTAGCGCTCGAGGGGCGGCAGAAGGGTTCGGTCCGGCACGAGCGAGGGGGCCGCGCGGGGAGGGGCGCCCCCGGGTCCGCGGTGGACGAAGCGCGCGAGGTCGTCGCCGCGCTCGACCGCCCCCGCGAGCGCCACGAGCTCCTCCTCGCACTCGGCCCCGAGGACCGCGCGCGCCCCTGCGCCGACGAGGAGGTCCGCGTGGAGCGGCGCGTACAGGCCATGGAAGCAGAGCACCGCGTCCGGTCGCGCCGCGCGGATGCGGGCTGCCGCGGCGAGCCCGAGCCGCAGCGCGGTGTGCATCGGCACGGAGATCGCGACGAGCCGGGCGCGCCGGACCCGCTCGAGATCGAGCGGCTCGACCGAGAGGTCGAGGGCCGCGGGCAGGAAGCCGGCGCGCGCGAGGTGCGCCGCGGGCACGGCCACGCCGTTCGGCGAGTGCCCGAGCTCGTACGTCGCGAGGAGGAGGATGTCGCCCGGGCCGCGCATGGTGCGATCCCGCCACGGCGCCGGTGGCGCCCTCCGGTCAGCCCTTGGCGGGGGGCGGGCGGTAGTCGGGGGGGACCTGCGCCCCCTCGCCGAAGAAGAACTGCTCCGCCTGCTGGTACAGGATCTCGTTCGTCCGCGGGTCCGCGGGCGCGAGGCGGTACTCGTTCAGGATCATCTTGAAGTGCTCGAGCCACATCTTCCACGCCTCCTGGGAGATGGAGTCGTAGATGCGCTGCCCGAGCTCGTTCTGGAACGGCTTGGAGGTGAGGCCCGGCAGCTCCTTGCCAAGCTTCTTGCACATCACCATGCGCGCCATTCCTGTGTCCTTTCCGGGGTACCGGGGTCGAGCCGCCGGGAACATAAGCGATCTCGACCCCGGATGCACGGGGACGCGCAGCTCGCGAGGCGTCAGGACAGGAGCGACGTCGGCGAGACCGCGAGCGCCTTGGCGAGCGACTCGAGCGTGTCGAGCGGCGGGGTGCGCTGGCCGCGCTCGAGCATGGAGATGTAGGACACCGAGAGACCTGCCTTGGCGGCGAGGGCCTCCTGGGAGAGCTTGCGGCGGAGACGCTCGCTCTTGAGGTTCACGGCGAACTTGTCGGCGAGACCGGCCATCGGGAGCTCCTAGTTGGGGACGACTCGGGGTGCAATTGCGGTTTCCGCAAACTCGTTTAGCGGATTCCGCAGTTCCGAGAGGAATAGCACCTCTCGTGCTGGGCAGCCAGAGAGTGCGTGTCCCCTGAGCGTGCGATGGAACGAGGTGTGCGTCCCCTACATCCGGGACTCCGAGTGACACGTCCGGGTGCGCGAGGTCGCGCGTCAGCGGCGCGGGCGCGCGGCGGGGAAGGGCACGTCGTAGCGCGACAGGAGCCGGCGGAGCGCGAAGTACGAGACCCCGAGCGCCTGCGCGAGCCCGCGCGGATCGCCGGTGAAGAGCTGCGTCGCGGCGAGCAGGTACCTGCGCGCGGCCTCCCGGAACGGAAGGACGTCCTCGCGCGCGTGGAGCGGCCGGAATCCGGGGACGGCGCGGACGAGCTCGCCGGAGAGCTGCGCGAGCTTGCCGCGCGCCTCCTCCATCTCCGCCTCGTTCCGCTCGAGGTCGTGTGTGAGCCGTCGGCGGTCGAGGGCGAGCTCGAGCGCGCGGTCGATCCCCGCGCCGGAGTCGGCGCACTGGTGGAAGAAGTCCGCGCCGGACATGACCGAGGCGATCGCGTCCGAGGTGTCGGTCGAGGCGCCGAACGCGAGGATGGCGAGCGCCGGCCGCGCCTCGCGCAGCTGCCTGATCGTCTCCAGGCCGGGGCCGCCGGGGAGCGCGAGGTCGATCGCGGCGACCGCGATCGACCCCGCGCGCCGGCGGGCCTCCGCGCTCGACGCCGCGAGGACGATGCGGTAGCGCGGGTACCGCCCGAGCGTCCGGGCCCGTTCGCGCCCCGCGACCCGAGCGATCCGGTCGCGCAGCGCGCGTCGCCGAGGTCCGTCCCCCATCGCGAGGAGGACGACGTGGTCGAACTCGTCGGGCTGGTCCCAGCGGATCCGGGCCATGGGGCGGATTTCGTACCACGACCGAGCGTCTTCCTCACGTGAACCCTGTCATTCCCCGGGGGGGCGCAGGAGCACGACCTCGACGCGCGCGCTGCGCGCGACCTGCGAGCGGCCGGCGGGAAGCACCGCGAGCGCGTCCACCCCGGCAGCCGACGACAGGTCGCCCGAGCTCTGCGAGCGGAGCGGGACGGCGACGAGGTCCCCCCGACTCACCCGGAGGCGGCAGCGGAGGTAGACCTCGAGCTCCGGCGGCTTCACCTGCGCCGCGGCGAGGCGCGCCATGACCCGGAGCCGGCCTGACCCGGGGAGCCCCGCGAGCGCGCGGAGCGCCGGACGCACGAACAGCTCGAACGTGACGAGGGCGCTCACGGGGTTCCCGGGCAGCCCGAACACGGCGGTGCGGCCCCAGCGGCCGAACGTGAACGGCTTCCCCGGCCGCATCGCGACGCGCCAGAAGTCGAGCCGCGCGCCGGCGCCGGCGAGCGCCGCGCGGACGAGGTCGCGCGCACCCACCGACACCCCGCCGGTCGTGACGAGCGCGTCGGCGCCGCGGGCGGCGACGAGCGCGCGCCGCAGGGCCGCCGCGTCGTCGGGCGCGGTGGGGAGGAGGACGGGGTCCGCGCCCGCGTCCCGAGCGGCGGCCGCGAGCGCGTGGCCGTTCGTCTCGACGATCTGCCCGGGCGCCGGCGCTTGTCCGACGGGAACCACCTCGTCGCCGGTCGGCAGGATCGCGACGCGTGGGCGGCGGTGGACGAGGAGCTCGGGTCGGCCGAGCCCCGCCGCGAGCGCGACGGCGCCGGGGTCGAGCGGCCCCCCGGCGGGGATCGCGACGCGGCCCGCCGCGACGTCGGACCCGCGCCGCCGGACGAAGCGGCCGCGCACGGCGGCGCGGAGGAACGCGGCGCTCCGCGCGGCGCGCCGGACCTGCTCCTGCTGCTCGACCGCGTCCGCGCCCTCGGGGAGCGGCGCGCCCGTGTAGATCCGGCAGCAGGCGCCGGCCGGGAGCGGGCCGGGCGCCGGCCGGCCGGCGAAGATCTCGAAGGCGACCGGGAGGCGCGCGCCGGCGCGGCGCGCGTCGGCGGCCCGGAGCGCATACCCGTCCATCGTCGACGCGTCGAAGGAGGGGAGGTCTCCGCCCGCCACGAGGTCCTCGGCGAGCGCACGACCGAGGGCGCCGTCGAGCGGCACGCGCTCGGGGGGGAGGGGGGCGACGTCCGACAGGGCGGCGAGGATGCGGGTGAGGGCCGCCGCGGGCGTGAGCACCCACCGTTTATACCGCAGAACGCGGACGCTCCTGCGACCCGCGCGGAGCGCGGGCGAGCCCCGGCGCTTACCGGAATGCGGTTAGAGTGTGGCGTTCGACGCGGGGATGCCGTACCAGGTGCGCACGGCGAGCGGTCGCGGGTCGCAGGGGCGACGAGCCTAGGGGGTGGACGTGGCAGAGGGCAGGCAGGACAAGCGCCGCGAGGCGCTCCTCGAGGAGCTGAAGCGGGCCGCAGGGCGACCGCTTTCGGTGGGCGAGCTCATGGAGAAGGCGCGGCTCCACCCCGGGGAGCGGACCGAGGTGAAGCGGACGCTCCGCGACCTCGCGCGCGAGGGTCGTCTGGCGCGCGACGGCAAGCGCTTCTCGCTGCCGGGCGCGAAGGCGTCCGCGCCCTCGCCAGAGCGGGCGGGCGCTCGGGAGACGCAGCGCCATCGCGCCCCGCGCAAGGACGGCCTCCTCGGTACGCTCAAGAAGCACCGCGACGGCTTCGGCTTCGTCGCGCGCGTCGACCGCAAGGGGGACGACGTCTTCGTGCCGCCCGACGAGGCGTCGAAGGCGATCGACGGGGATCTCGTGCGCATCGAGGTGGTGCCCGCGCGCGGCGGCCGGACCGCCGGCCGGATCCTCGAGGTCGTGGAGCGGCGGCGCCGCCTCCTCGTCGGCACCTACCACGCCCGCGGCCGGCAGAGCTTCGTCGTCCCCGCGGACGCCGAGCTCGAGGCGTATGTCCCCGTCCCGGAGACGTCGGTCGCCGAGGACGGCGACGTCGTGAAGGTCGCGCTCGACCCGGGTGCCGGGAAGCTCTCCGGCGCGGTCGTGGAGAAGATCGGCCGCCCAGGCGAGCCGCGCGTCGAGGTGCTGAAGGTCGCCTACGCGAAGGGGTTCGCGGACGTCTTCCCGGAGTCGGTGCTCGCCGAGGCCGCGGCGGTCCCGGATCACGTGCTCGCCGATGACCGGGGCGGCCGCCGCGACCTGACGAAGCTCCCGCTCGTCACCATCGACGGAGAGGACGCGCGCGACTTCGACGACGCGGTCTACGTCGAGCGGCTGGAGGCGCGCGCCAAGGGCAAGGGCCTCTACCGGCTCGTCGTCGCGATCGCCGACGTCGCCCACTACGTGCGGCCGGGGACGGCGCTCGACGACGAGGCGGGCAAGCGCGCGACGAGCGTCTACTTCCCGATGCAGGTGCTCCCGATGCTCCCGGAGCGCCTGTCGAACGGGATCTGCTCGCTCAACCCGCACGTCGACCGCCTCTGCATGGTCGCGGACCTCGTCGTCGACTCGAAGGGGGAGACGAAGTCCGCCGAGGTGTACGAGGGCGTGATGCGAAGCGCCGCGCGCTGCACCTACACCGAGGTGGCGCGCGTGCTCGACGGCGAGAAGGTCCCCGACCGCGAGCGGCTCCGTCCGGAGTTCGAGCTCATGGCGGAGCTGCAGGAGAAGCTGACCGGGATGCGGCGGCGCCGCGGCGCGATCGACTTCGACCTGCCCGAGGCGAAGATCGTCCTCGGCCCGGAGGGCGAGGTCGCCGCGATCGAGAAGCGCCCCCGCAACCGCGCCCACCGGATAGTCGAGGAGTTCATGCTCGCCGCGAACGAGGCGGTGGCGCGCTGGTTCGGCGCGCGGGACCTGGCGACCGTCTACCGCGTGCACGGCGTACCGGACGAGGAGAAGCTCGCGGGGTTCCTCGAGCTCGCGCGGACGCACGGGTTCGAGGTCCCCGACCTGCCCGCCGATCCGCGGGCGCTGAACGCACTGCTCGAGCGCTTCAAGGGGCACGCGCAGCAGCGCGCGCTGAACCAGCTGCTCCTGCGGGCGATGATGCAGGCGGTCTACGCGACCGAGAACATCGGCCACTACGGGCTCGCGGCCGAGCACTACCTCCACTTCACCTCGCCCATCCGGCGCTACCCGGACCTGCTCGTGCACCGGCTGCTCAAGGAGGAGTGGACGCAGCGGCGCGGCGAGCCGGTCCGCGCGACCACCCTGCCGCGGCTCGGCGAGCTCGCGGTCCGCTCCTCGGAGCGCGAGCGCGCGGCGATGGAGGCGGAGCGCGAGATCGCGTCCTTCTACGCGGCGCTCTTCATGAAGGACAAGGTCGGCGAGACCTTCGACGGCGTCGTCTCCTCGGTCGTCGACTTCGGGCTCTTCGTCGAGCTCGAGCGCTGGTTCGTCGAGGGGCTCGTGCGCGTCGAGGACCTCGGCGGGAGCTTCGACCTCGATCCGGTGCTGCACGCGCTCGTGGACCCCGTCACCGGGCGCGCCTTCCGCGTCGGCGACAAGGTGCGGGTCGAGGTGATCTCGTCGAACCCGGCGCGCCGCCGGATCGAGCTCGGCCTCGTCGAGGAGGGGCGGACCCGCCGGGCCGAGCCCGGCGCCGAGCGGCCCCGGGCCGGAGCGCCGAGGCGCGCCGCGGCATGGGCGGCGCGGCCGGAGCGGTCGCCGCGCGTCGAGCGGGCGGGGAAGGGCGAGGCGCGGCACGGCGCAGCGCCGCACGGCGGCCGGCAGGAGCAGCGCGGCGCGCGGCAGGAACAGCCCCACGGCGGGCGCCAGGCGCAGCGCGGCGGGCAGCAGCGGAGCGGGGAGGGCCACCGCGAGCGCGGCGGCGCGCGCGGCGCGACCCCCAAGGCCGGCGGCGGCAAGCGCGGCGGGGGGTCGAAGGCCGGCCGCCGGGGCGGCGGGGGCGGGCGGCGGAGGAGCCGGTAGCGCGGGCTCAACGCCCGCGGAGCGCCGCGACGAACCGGCGCGCCGCGGCGAGCGCCCCCGCGAGGCCGGCGCCTCGCCGGCGCGGCGCGTCGGAGGCCGGCTCGAGCCGGACCGCGGCCGGGTCAGCGGGGTCGAAGGACACCGCGAGCCGGCGCGCCTCGAGCGCCGCGAAGAAGGGGGCCCACCCGCAGCGGCCTGCGACCTCGCCGGCGGGGACGAGCGCCGGCGCGCCGTCGCGGAGCGCCGGGGAGAGCCGGGCCCGCCCGGCGAGATGCATGATCTCGGCGCGATCGGTCGTCGCAGGCATGGCGCTCCCGAGTGTAGTGCGGTAATCACCGCGACGTGACCATCGCCGATGGGGCCGTCCTCGCCGCCTTTGCCTTCGCGGCGGGCATCGTCAATGCGGTGGCGGGTGGCGGGACGCTCCTCACGTTCCCGGCGCTCCTCGCGACCGGCGTCCCCGCCGTCGCGGCGAACGCGACGAACACGGTCGCGCTCTTCCCCGGGCAGCTCGCCTCGTCGCTCGCCTACCGCAGCCACATCGCGGACGAGCGGCGCCGGGCGATCGCGCTCTCCGTCCCCTCGCTCATCGGCGGGATCGTCGGCGCGTGGCTCCTGCTCGAGCTCCCGGCGAAGACGTTCGAGATTGCGGTGCCGTGGCTGATCCTGTTCGCGTGCGTGGTGCTCGCGTTCCAGGGGCAGCTGAAGCGCCTCGTCGCCTCGCGGCGCAACGTGAACCATCCGGCCGCGCTCTGGATCGCGCAGCTGCTCATCGCGATCTACGGCGGCTACTTCGGCGCCGGGATCGGGATCCTCATGCTCGCCGCGATGGGCATCCTCCTCCCCTCGTCGCTGCAGCACGCGAACGCGCTCAAGGTGCTCTTCTCGCTGCTCATCAACGCGGTCGCGGCGGTCCTCTTCGTCTTCATGGGCGCGGTCCACGCGCCCGAAGCCGTGCTCATGGCGGCCGCGTCCATCGCGGGCGGCTTCGCGGGCGCGCGGCTCGCGCAGCGGCTCCCGCCGGCGGGGATGCGGGGCTTCGCCATCCTGGTCGGCCTGTTCGCCGCGGGGAAGATGTTCCTGCGCTGAGACCCGCGGCCGGTGCCGTGGTCACGAGGGTCACGCCGCGTCGGCGCGGCGGAATCAGCATCACTTCGCGGCGAGCTGCGTGAACCAGATGAGCGCCTCGAGCGCGTTCGTCGTGGTGAGGAGCCCGAGGAGATCGCCCTTCTCGTTCACGACGATGATGCCGTTCAGCTTTCGGTCGTGGATGAGCTTCGCCGCCTCGGCGATGGGCGTCTCCGGCGTGACGGTGTGCGGCTTCGGGTTCATCGCGGAGCGGACCGGAGTCTTCGAGAGCAGGTAGTGCAGCTCCCACTGGTCGAGGCTCGACGCCTTCGCCGGCATGTACCCGAAGAGCATCTTCTCCGTCACGAGGCCGACGAGCTTCCCCTTCTTCATCACGGGGAGCCGCCGGATGTTCTTCTCCTTGAGGAGGTGGATCGCCTCGATCACCGAGGCGTCCGCCTCGATCGTGATCGGCTTCTTCGTCATCCAGTCCGCGACGGTCAGACGGTTCGCCATGGTCAGATCCCCAGGAAGGCCTTCCTCACGTGGTCGTTGCCGAGGAGCTCCGCTCCGGTGCCGGAGAGTACCACCCGGCCGGTCTCGAGGACGTACGCTCGATGCGCGATCCGGAGCGACTGGTAGACGTTCTGCTCGACGAGCAGGATGGTCGTGCCCTGTTCGTTGATCGCCCGGATGATCTCGAAGATGTTCTTCACGAGCAGCGGTGAGAGGCCGAGCGACGGCTCGTCGAGGAGCAGGAGCTTCGGGTTCCCCATGAGGCCCCGCCCGATGGCGAGCATCTGCTGCTCGCCGCCGGACATCGTCCCGCCGAGCTGGCCCTTTCGCTCGGCGAGCCGGGGGAAGAGAGAGAAGACCCGGTCCATGTTCCGCTCGCGGTCCTTTCGCGCCGACTTCACGAACGACCCCATGCGCAGGTTCTCGACGACCGTCATCTCCGGGAAGATGCGGCGCCCCTCCGGCACCTGGATGACGCCCTGCTCGACGACCTCGTGCGACTGGAGGTGGCCGAGGTCGACCTCGCCGAGCCGGATGCTCCCGCGCGTCGGCCGGACGAGCCGCGAGACGTTCTTCAGGATGGTGGACTTCCCGGCGCCGTTCGCGCCGACGACCGTCACGATCTCGCCCTGCTTCACCTCGAGGTCCACGTCCCAGAGGACCTGGAGGTCTCCGTAGGAGAACTCGAGCTTGCGGATCTGCAGCATGGCGCTCCCTGGACCGGTCGTCATCGCTCACTCGACCTGCTCGCCGAGGTAGGCGGCGATGACGTCGGGGTGGTTGGCGACCTCCTGCGGGCCGCCCTCGGTCAGCTTCTCTCCGGAGTTGAGGACCACGATCCGGTCGGAGATCCGCATGATCGCCTTCATGTCGTGCTCGATGACCATCTGCGTGAGGCCGCGCCGCTTGAGGTCGAGGATGAGCTGGATGATCTCCTCCGACTCCGCCGGGTTGAGGCCTCCCATGACCTCGTCGAGCAGGAGCAGCTCGGGCTTCGTCGCGAGGACGCGCGCCACCTCGAGCTTCTTGCGCTCGCCGATGGGCAGGCCGCCCGCGAGATGGGAGTCCTTGTGGTCGAGCCGCACCACGGCGAGCTGCTCGTGCGCGACCTCGCGCGCGACCGCGAGCGAGTTCGTCCGCGCGAGGGCGCCGACCATCACGTTGTCGAGCACCGTCATCTTCGCGAGCGGCCGCACCTTCTGCCAGGTGCGGACCATGCCGAGCCGGCAGACCTGGTCGGGCTGCAGGCCGTTCAGGCGCACGCCCTTGAGCACCACCTCGCCCTTCGAAGGCGGGTAGTAGCCCGTGATGCAGTTGAAGAGGGTGGTCTTGCCGGCGCCGTTCGGGCCGATGAGGCCCATGATCATCCCCTGCTCCATCGAGAAGGAGACGTCCGCGTTCGCCGCGAGGCCGCCGAAGTACTTCGAGACATTCTTGATCTCGAGCATCGCCATGTTGGCCTCCTACGCCGGGCTGGCCGCGGCCGGGCTCGCCTCGCGGCGGCGGCGCGAGCGCGCGACGATCCGCCGGATGACCCCGAGCACGCCCTCGGGCGCGAACAGGATCACGACGACGACGAGGATGCCGTACACGAGCAGGTGCGCGTTCGAGAGGTAGGTCTCGATGAAGCGCACGACGCCCGAGTCGGGGGAAACGACGCCGACCTGCACGAGGCCGCGGGGGTTCCGCAGGATCTCCGAGAGCGGGACGAGCACCGCCGCGCCGAGGACGGGCCCGAGGATCGTCCCGATGCCGCCGACGATGCAGATGAGGACGATCTGCACCGAGACGTCGAGGCCGAAGGCGATGTTCGGGTCGATGAACTTCACGAACATCGCGAAGAACCCGCCCGCCGCGGCGGTGAGCGCCGCGGAGATCGCGAGCGCCACGCTCTTGTAGAAGGTGAGGTTGATCCCGAGCGAGTGGGCCGCGTCCTGGTCCTCGCGGATCGCCTGGAAGTAGTAGCCGAGCTTCGAGTGCTCGACCGCGAAGTTCGCGAGGATCGTCACGACTGCGAGCAGGAGCCCCGCGTAATAGAAGGTCCGCTTCGTGAGGAACTCGATCTCCGTGCCGAACAGGTGGAGCGGCGGGATGGAGGAGAGCAGGAAGCCCTCCGCGCCCCGGGTGAACCCCTTGAAGTGCAGCGTGGCGAGCCGGATGATCTCCGCGACCGAGATGGACGCGAGCACGAAGTAGGGTCCGCGCAGCCGGAACGTGATCGACCCGATGAGCACCGACAGCAGCACCGCGGCGGCGATCGCGCCCCAGACTCCCCACCACGGCGGGATGTGGTTCACCTCGAGCAGCATCATCGTCGCGTACGCGCCGACGCCGAAGTAGGCGGCGTGGCCGACCGAGTACTGGCCGGCGTAGCCGCCGATCACGTTCCAAGCCTGTCCCTGGATGACGGCGAGGAACAGCATCACGCCCATGTGCAGCACGTAGGGCTTCTTCACGAAGGACGGGAAGACCGCGAGGGCGACCACCGCGGCCGCGAAGACGATGATGGGGAGGAGCGAGAGGCCGCGGGCGGGGGAGCGAGGGGAGCGGGTCATGGTCGGTTCCTCTCCTGGCTACACGCGCGACTTCCCGAGGAGGCCGGCAGGCCTGAAGAGGAGCAGGGCGAGGAAGAGCACGAAGACGACGAGCTCCTTCAGCCCCGACGCGACGTAGATCGCGGCGAGCGACTCGGTCACACCGATGATGAGCCCGCCGAGCGTCGCGCCGACGATCGAGCCCATCCCGCCGAGGACCACGATGACGAAGGCCTTGAGGGTGAAGGCGCTGCCGACCTGCGGGTAGATGTAGTAGGTCGGGGCGATGAGCGTCCCGGCCGCGCCGGAGAGCGCGCTCCCGATCCCGAACGCGAGCACGCTCGTCCACTTCACGTTGATCCCCATGAGCTGGGCGGCGTCGCGGTCCTGCGCGGTCGCGCGGATCGCCTGGCCCGTGTCGGTCCGAGAGAGGAACCAGAACAGCGCGGCGGTGATCGCCGCCGTGATGAGGAACGAGTAGAGGAGCGCCTGGGAGACGGACAGGCCGCCGAGGTCGAAGCTCGACGACGAGTAGGAGGTCGTGAGGATCCGATAGTCCGACGTGAAGATGAGCATCATCGAGTTCGACATGATGAGGCCGAGCCCGATGGTGAGCAGGATCTGGTTCTGCGGCAGCGCGTTCAGCACGCGGTTGACGAAGACCTGCTGGAGGAACGCGCCCCACAGGAAGAGCAGCGGCGCGGTGGCGAGCAGGGCGACGTAGGGGTCGAGGCCGGTCTTCGTGAAGATGAACCAGGTCGCGTACATCCCGAGCATGAGCAGGTCGCCGTGGGCGAAGTTGATGACCCGCATCACGCCGAAGATGATCGTGAGCCCGATCCCGATGAGCGCGTAGACGCCGCCCACGAGGAGACCGCTCAGCACCGACTGCAGGAAGACCGTCATTCGACTGCTCCTGGGGGTACCCCGGGAATGTAACGCGCGCTGCGGGCTGCAACCTGGACCTCGACCTGGACCTCGACCTGGACCTGGACCAACGCGAATCGGTCCAGGTCCAGGACCAGGTCGAGGTCCAGGACCAGGTCGTCAGCTGATCACGTCGACTACTTCCACCCCGGGAACGGGTAGACCGCCTTCTTCTTCGCAGCCCCCGCCGGGTAGACCGTCACCGCCGCCCCGCCCTGGTACTGCACGACGGGCATGACGAGCTGGTTCTGGTTCGTGAACCCGTTCACGTCCACGAACTTCACCTCGCCCATGATCCCCGACCACCCGCCCGAGTCGAGCGCCTCGCGGATCTTCTCGCGGTTGCCGCCGGTCTTCGCCGCGACGTCGCCGACGATCATCATCGACGCGTAGGCGCAGGCGGCGTGGTAGGTCGGCTTCTTCCCGAACTTCTTCCGGTAGCGCTCGCCGAACTCGGTCGCGCCGGCGGACGACTCCGGCGTCCACTGCGTGACGGAGAAGACGTTCGTCGAGATGTCCTTCTCGCTCTCGAACTGGGCGGTGTCGAAGCCGGCGCCGCCGCCGAGGAACGCCTGCGGCTTGAGGCCCACCTCGCGCGACTGCCGCATGAGCAGGATGGCGTCCGCGACGTAGGAGACCATGAAGACGAGGTCCGGGTTCGCCGCCTTCATCTTGGTGAGCGTGGAGCGGTAGTCGGCGGCGCCCTTCTGGTACGCCTCGTCGCCCACGATCTGCAGGCCCTTCGCCTTCGCGTACTCCTTGCCGGCGGCGGAGACGGAGTTGCCGAAGTCGGTGGACTCGTAGACGAAGGCGATGGACTTCGGCTTGCCGAGGGAGAGCGCCGCGTCGAGGAGCGACTGGGCGTACTGGTGGGCGGGGGCGTTCAGCCGGAAGACGTACTTGTACCCCTGCCGCGTGATCTCCTCCTTCGCGGCGGCCGGGATGACCTGCGGGATCTTGTACTGCTCCGCGAGCTTCGCGACGGCGTTCGCGTTGGCCGAGGTGTAGGGACCGACGATGGCGGCGACCTCGTCGCCGGTGGCGAGCTGCTCCATCGCGCCCATCGCCTTGTCGGGCTTGCCCGTGTCGTCCTGCTTCACGAGCGTGACCTTGACCCCCTTCTTCGCGAGGTCCTCGAGCGCGAGGTCGACGCCGTTCGTGAGGTTCTCCCCGATGGGCGCCTCGGCGCCGGTCATCGTGTTGATGAAGCCGACCTTCACCTGCGCGCGGCCGACGCCCGGCAGGGCGAGCGCGAGCGCGGCGAGGACCTTCGTGAGCCGATTCGTCATCTGGGATCTCCGTTCCGTTGCAGGAATGCCGTCGATCCCCCCGGAGTGAACCCTACCGGACCGCGATCCCGCCCCGCCACTGTGGAGAACCGCAATCCGGGGCCCCCTGGCGGCGGGCCCGCCCGGTGCGCGACAATCCGTCTCGCGCCGATGGCCCCCTCCCGCATCCTCACGAGATCACTCGCGCCGCTCGTCGCCGCCGCGCTCCTCGTCGGCGCGCCGGCGCGCGCGGATGCGCCGATCGTCCTCAGGTTCAGCCACGTCGTCGCGGTGGACACGCCGAAGGGGCAGGCGGCCGAGTACTTCCGGGGCCGGGCGGAGGAGCTCACCGGGGGGCGCGTCCGCGTCGAGGTCTACCCGAACAGCACGCTCTACAAGGACCGCGACGAGATCGAGGCGCTGCAGCTCGGGGCGGTGCAGATGCTCGCGCCGTCGCTATCGAAGTTCGGGCCGCTCGGCGTGCGCGAGTTCGAGGTCTTCGACCTCCCGTTCCTCTTCGCGGACTACGACGCGCTCCGGAAGGTGACGCAGGGGCCCGTGGGGAAGGCGCTCCTCGCGAAGCTCGAGCCGAAGGGCATCGTCGGCCTCGCGTACTGGGACAACGGGTTCAAGTCCTTCTCCGCGGGGCGGCCGCTGCGCACCCCCGCCGACTTCCGCGGCCTGCGCCTGCGGATCCAGCCGTCGGTCGTGCTCGACGCGCAGATGCGCGCGCTCGGCGCACTGCCCCAGGTCCTCGGCTTCTCGGACGTCTACCCGGCGCTCCGGGCGGGCGTCGTGGACGGGGCCGAGAACCCGATGTCGAACATCTACACCCAGCGCATGCACGAGGTGCAGCGCCACCTCACCGTCACCGACCACGGCTACCTCGGCTACGCGGTCATCGTGAACAAGCGATTCTGGGACGGCCTCCCCGACGACGTGCGCGCGCAGCTCGAACGCGCCATGGCCGAGGCCACCGAGGTCGCGAACCGGATCGCGCGCGAGAAGAACGAGGCGGACCTCGCGAAGGTCCGCGCCGGCGGCACGACCGCGGTGCACGTCGCGACCGCGGCCGAGCGCCTCGCGCTGAAGCGCGCCCTCGTCCCCGTCCACGCGCAGATGCAGGAGCGGCTCGGCCCGGAGCTCATCGAGGCCATCTACCGCGCGACGAGCTTCCGACCGGACCGGCTGTGATCCCTGCGCCGAGCACCGCCGCGCGCGCCGCGCCCGCCTCCGCCGCCCACGGCTGGCAGTGGTACGCGCCCCGCGCCGCGATCGGGCTCTTCGTCGCGGCGCTCCTCGGCCTGCTGTGGGTGCTTCACCGGCAGGAGCTCGAGGAGAAGCGCGGCGCGGTGATCCGCGACATCCTCTGGGTCGAGCAGAACCTCCGGTTCAGCCTGTCCCGCGATCTCGAGCAGCTCGCGGAGCTCGGCGGGGACGCGGACGGCATCGGCCCCGCGCAGCTCGAGCTGCGGGTGGGGTACCTCCTCCAGAACAGCCCCGGGCTCCTCCGCATCGTGCTGCTCGATCCGGCAGGCGGCGTCCGGGCGAGCGCGCCGCCCGTGGCGCCCGGACGGCCGAGCTTCGACCCGGCGAGCCGGGCCGCCCACGACCTCG
>WNGF01006582.1_pt1 | contig 16716 bp, 13 predicted proteins | sample 5400641 | NCBI WGS metagenome assembly WNGF01 (sample SAMN13153371, study PRJNA577476) | soil metagenome | isolation source: 80 cm soil or saprolite under grassland replicate 2 | place: USA:California | collected 2016-06-15
GCCGTCCCGACCGGCGAATGTCAGTCTGATCCACCGTCGCTGCCCAGGACCATCCGCTGCTCCGGGCCGAGAGCAAACCCATCAACCCGAGCCGGACCCCTTGACCTTTTGCTCCATGTCAGAGGCTTGATGTGAAACTGATGAAGGCTCTGTCCGGGGACGAGGGCTGCCTGTCGTAGCCGTAACTAAAAGAAAAGGGCCGGTGCCCAGCCCGGCCCCTTTCCTGGGATTTTCAAGCCGTTAGGGGCTGTCGAATTGGATCTGCCCGGTGTAGGTGCCCACAGGGCCACCGGGCCCCACCGTTCCGATCTGGCTGAGCACGCCGTGGAGGCCAGCAAGCTCGCCGGTCGCGCTGACGATGGTGTCGGTTGCCTTGAGGGCCCCGGTGGGATCATTCGAGCCATTGAGGTTAAAGGTCACCGTGCCCGGCACGCCGTTCACCGTTCCGGTGAAGGTCTCGACATCGTGGAAATTGGCCCTCCACGGCGGGAATTGCGCGCCTACCCCGTCCGAATGGAAGATCAAGATGCCGTGCACTGTGGAGGTGCCCGTGAACGTGCCGGTGTAGGAGACCGTCGCGCTCAGGTCGATGATCGTGTTACCCCCGGGTTCACGGATGATGTTCAAGGTCGCAGAGGTTGTGGTGAACGTGCCGCTCGCCGGCGTCGGCGGCGACGCGACGGCTCCCGGCGCTGCCAGCAGCGCCACGCTCGCCAGCGCCGCGAACAGCATGAGCCCCTTCGTTCGGCTCCACATAGCTCTCCCCCTTTCTTGGCGTCGTGGACGAACGGTACGACTCGCTAGTGTCCCCCCTCGGCTACGCCTAATCAAGTGGACGAACCGCGCGCCGGAGCAGCAGATCCAGAGGTACGAGGCGACGATGTATTCAGGCGTAAGCCTGGTTCGCCTTCAGGAAGTCGCGGATGCCCTAGAACTGGAGATCGAAGAACGGGTGACCTACTCCGTTCCTGGGTAGCCGCAGCGAGCACAACTCGCAGACTGGTCCGGTGCCCACGAAAACGGGCGATCGCGTCGCGGATCCGCCGCTGGAAGAAGGCACGGACACGGTCGCTCTGCGGGCGGCGTCGCTTAGAGTCGGACGAACCTCGGGCTGCCCCGGTGCCGCCTTCTGCAGCACGCGGTGGATGATCAGGTTCTCAAGCTGAAGGGTTCGGAAATCCATGAGTCTTCGGTCGTCCCGCGACCATCGTGAGCCGAGACGGGATAGATTCAGCCCATCAGAGAGGAGGTGGCCCATGAAGGTCCTTTACCTCGCAACGACGGGCGCCGGCGACCCGACGAAGGCGTCGATTCCACTCCATATCGCAGCGAACGGCTCCGTGGAGGCGGATCAGGAGTGTGCTCTTGTCCTGGCCGGCGACGCAACGGAGCTCGTTTCGCAGGACACGGCCAAACGCGTTGAGGGCATTGGGGTCCCTCCTGCGCGCGAGCTGTTTCAGAAGCTCCTCGACAACCACGTTCCCGTCTACGTCTGAAAGGGATGCGCAGTCGCCCGTGGGGCGACCGACGAAGATCTCACGTGGATCAAGGCGAGCTGGATCACACCACCCGAGTTCGCCCGCATGATCGAGCAATTCGACCGGGTCGTGAGCGTCTGAGCGCGGACCCGGCTCACGGTTTTGGACACGGACGAACTCGCGGACGGACACAGTCAAGTGCGGGTTGGGGAGGCAACCGTAGTCAGCGAGAGAGCCGCCGAGGCTTCGAGGAGCGCGAGCTAACGCCAAGCCTGTCGCCAACTATGCTGGCTGCGCGATTCGGATTATGTGCGGCCCGGGAGCACTGATATGGCCGGTGGACGAAGCCCAAGCGCTGGCTGTCGCGGGAGGGCGGCGCCCGCCACCCTCCCGCGATTGGAGGACTAGGGCCCGACGGTCGTGAAGAAGGCGTCCGCGGGGTTCGCAGGCGCGCTCGCGGCCTGGATGAAGAATGGCATGAACGTCGACCCGGCACTCGTCAGCCCCTCATAGTCGCCGAGAAAGTAGCCGCGGGCGACCGGGGCCTGCTCGATGTCGAATGAGGTCGGCGTCAGCCGTTTCTCCGCCCACGTCGCGCCGCCGTCGTGGGAGTGGACGAGGAATTCGTCGGTCAGCGCTCCGGGGGCAGGCGTGTTGTTCCGGAAGTCGTAGTAGCTCACCCCGACTGTCCCGTCCGAGGCCACTTCGACCGACGGGGTGAAGGCGGCGATGGGCACTGGCGTCTGGTTCACCTTGAAGGGCATCGACCAGGTCAGGCCGCTGTCGGTGGACTTCGAGAAGGCGACGTCATCGCGGAGGCCGCCGCTGAAGCGGGAGTCGTTCCAGACAACGTAGAGCGTTCCGTTGTTTGGGTCGACCGCAACGTCGGGGAGTCCTGCCCCTGTCCGAACGGCCGCACCGGTGTCCGGGTCGCGCACTGCCACAGACTGGTCCGTCGAGATGTCGATCACGCGCGACCAGGTCAGCCCCTTGTCGGTCGACCGCATCAGCGACTCGGTGAACTGGTTCGGGGACGGCTGGATCCCCGCCGTCGGTCGTCCGCGAGAACATGGCAGGGCCTCGGAACGCGAAGGAGTGGAGCGCGTTGAAGTTGGCGTTCTCGCTCGGGAACCGGCTTCGATCCCAGACGGCGTAGACGTACGACGCGTTTGTCCGGTCTGCGGTGATCGACTCCTTGTCGTTGAAGTTGAAGGCAGACCGTTCGCTGACCAGGGTCGTCGGCTCGCTCCACGTATCGCCGCCGTCGGTGGACTTGCTGACGAGGACCGCCGAGGTCAGGAGGTCGGCGCTCGCCGAGAGGCTGATGAAATACGTTTCGCCGTTCGGGGCGAACGTCACCCACGGATCGGAAGACCGGTCGTAGTTCCCCTCGTTTGCGGTGGTGCCGCCCGCGCACGTGCTGAAGTGCGGCCACGTCTCGGTCCAGGTCAGGCCGCCGTCGTGCGTGACGGCCGCGATGATACCGTGGGCGCCGCCGTTATCCCAGCGGTCCTGCTGGAAGACGCCGATAATGTTGTTCGGGTTCGCCGGGTTGGCGGCGACGAACGGCTCAACCTCGGAGTTCGGGTAGTTCGTGCCCGGCCCGCCGACCACGCACCCGGCGAACGGGCTCGGCCCGGAGGCGAGGACGAGCGGTCCCTGCGTGTACGGGCCGGCCGCCGCCGCGGCGACCAGGACGAGCGCTCCCGCTATGGCTGCAAGGATGGCTCGCCAGAGGGTCCGTGCAATATGCATAAGACTCCCCCTTGTTTGTCTCCCAGAGGCGCCCCCACGCCCCCCTCATTCTCGAGCGTGAGTCTCCTCCGGCCGCGGCCTTACGTCAAGGTGCGCTGTCTCGCTGTTCGGAGTTCGCGCGTCGAATGCTGAGCCTGAATCGCCCACCGGCAACCGTCGCAGCGCGGTTCGGACTATGTGCGGCTGGTGCACTGACCCATACGGTGGTCGATCAGCGGCGAGGAGAAAAGCGGGAGATCTAAGCAAGCCGCGCTTGCGCGAGTCGCTTGGCGGCGGCCTCCGTGGTGATCCCCTCCGCGTCGGCTCGCGCGTAGATCTCTGCGAGGGTGTCGCCGATCCCGGCGAGCCGCGCGTCGGTCGTCTTGCGATCCCAGCCGAGCGTCTCGATGCCGATCGCATTGAGCGCGCCGCCTGCGTTGATGACGAAGTCGGGCGCGTAGACGATCCCGGCCCCGCGCAGGCGCTCCGCGTCATCGGGCTCGCCCAGCTGATTGTTCGCAGAGCCGGCGACAACACGGCAGCGAAGCCGAGGGATGGTCTCTGCGTTCAGGGTGCCTCCGAGCGCGCAGGGGGCGTAGACGTCGCACTCGATGTCGATCGCCCCTTCGGGCGGGATGACATCCGCGTCAATTCGGTCGGCGAGGCCGCAGGCCCGATCGGTGGCGACATCGCTGACGAGCACACGCGCGCCTGCAGCCGCGAGGAGCTCGGCAAGCTGTCCTCCGACATTGCCGACGCCCTGGACTAGGACGACGCGTCCCTCCAGTTCGGCCGAGCCGAACGCGTGCCGCGTGCTGGCGCGGATCCCGTGGAAGACGCCGCGTGCGGTGTATGGGCCGGGGTCGCCCGAGCCGCCGCCCTCCTCGCTGCGGCAGTAGACATAGGGGCACCGTTCGGCGATGACGTCCATGTCAGCCGACGACGTGTTGACGTCGGGTCCTGTCTGGAAGTTCCCTCCGAGCGAGGCGACGAGGTCCGCGTAGCGAAGAAAGAGGCTGCGGCGGTCTTCGCCGTCGGGGAGGACGGGAACTGCCAGCACCGCCTTGCCGCCGCCGAAGGGGAGGCTGACAGCGGCCATCTTGAGCGTCATCGCCGCAGACAGTCGCATCGCGTCAGCCAGGGCGTCAGCAGGCGCAGGGTACGTCTTCATCCTGGTGCCGCCGCCCGCCGGCCCACGCTGTGTCGAGTGGACGCAGACAAACATCCAGACCCCGCTCGGCTGATCGAAGCGAACAACCACCTCCTCGCCGTCCCACGAGCGAATCAGCTCTTCGAGCATAGGGAAAAGCTACTCCCCGCGCTCCTCAGGTTTCGGGCTCGGCTCAGGCCGAACGCCCGGCCTTCAACGGCAACGGCGTGGTTCGGATTATGTGAGGCTGGGAGCATCCCCAAGCTTTTAGTCAAGACGGTGCGGCTCTATGTCCAAGTCCTGAACGTCTATGAAACGGACGTTCTGATTGTGAGTTCGACGACCGCGGTATCACAGATGTCGTCAGGCCCGGGATCGAGCACGAAGTAGAGCGACTCGCCGCTCGCGACGGTGAGCGATCCATTGAACGTTTGGCCCTGGCCGCCCCCGAGGGTGCCGTGCAGGAAGCTCGTCGCGCCCTGATCGAGTGTCCAGTCCATGCCGTGGCTGCAAGGGTCACTCGAAGCGACCGACCCTTCGAGGTCGACCGTGCCGCTGACCGGGCTCTTCCAGGCGAGCACGGCGAATTGCTCGGGATACGGGGCCATGATGATCCGCCCGCCCGGTCGATCGAGGCCGACGAGTGGGCGGGGCGGGAACGGCGTGGCTTGGACGTCGCCGACGTCCCACTGCTCGCGGAATGCGTCCACCACCGTGTAGTGCGTGAACAGTCGGTACTGGGCGGGATTGTGAACGCGCACGCTGCTCCACATGTAGCTCCACGTCGCGTTGTCGTACCGGTCGGGGTTTGGGTTTGCGTGGTTCGGCGCGATCAACATGTCGTCCGCCGCGTCCCACACGCCGACGACGACGAATGCGAAGGACGTGATACGGCTACGGTTCCCCGCGCGGTCCACGGCTCGTACTCGCAGCACGTGCTTGCCGAAAACCAGGCTTTCCGAATATTCGCGGCTGCACCGGTGTAGCGCTGCGGCGTCAATCGAACACTCAAAGCGGATCTTCGCGGCCGGCGTTCGGCGGTCGCGTGAGGAGAAGGTGAACACCGGCGCTGTGTCCTCGGTCTCGCTCAGTCCATCGACGACCGGAGCGGTCGGGGGCGTCCGGTCAGGGGGACGACGATCGGGTGCCTGAGTGAACGCTGAGGTAGCAGGCGTCGTCGCCATGGTGACAGCGACCAGGAGCGGGACCGCGAGCAAGCCTCGCGTCACATTTGCCACTTTAGGCATGCCGTGGAAATCGAGCGCTACCGAATACCGTCCGGCAGCATTTATCCGGAGTGGCGGTTGGCTGGTGGTCAGCGGCGATACCGGACTCGGCATCTGGCGCGTCTCGGGAGCGCATACGCAGCCGGTCCAGTTGCCCGACAGCCTGCGAGACACCGCGGCTCTCGCTGCGGGCAACGCCCGGATAGCGCTCGGCTACGAGGGCGGAGTTGTAAGGGTGCCGGATCCTGATCCAGCTTCGGGATTCGAGTCCCTCACGCTTCGGCTCTATGGCGGCGCGCCACACGCGCTCGCCATCAGCCCCGCGGCTGATTCCGTTGCCGCCGGATACGACGACGGCACGGTCAGGATCGGGCGTTTGGACAGCGCATCACCCTCCCAACGGCTAAGCCACGTCGACCCGATCGATGCGCACGTGCTACGCATTCGCAGCCTCGACGGTAGCCGCGTTGCCGACGTCGTCAGGGGGGAGGAGCTCGATACTCCGTCGATGGTGACCGTGCGCGACGCCGGAGGCGAGACAGTCCGGAAAGCCGTTGCGGACGCGTCGCGGGTTGGCCGTGTCTTTATCCCAACGCGCATCGAATCGCGCTCGTGGGCGATGACCGGCGGCTACGCCTCCGGAACGTCGAGCGGGGAAGGCCGGCGTCGCGTGTATTCGACCGCGGCTTCCCGCCCGCGGATGCGGACGTCCTCGGAGTGAGCGCCGACGGCAGGACGCTGGCCGCGGGCACGAACGATGGGATTGTGTTATGGGATCCGGAGCGGTGGGCGCCGGTCGGTGAGCCAATTGACCTGAATGGAACCCCACTGACTCTGCAATTCGACGACACCCGAGACGGCTTCGTCTACCAAGCAGCAACGGCGTACGCGTTCTACGAAAACGGCCGCGAGGAATACACCGACGTTACGTCGCGCCTCGTTGAGCCGATACTCACCGGCTCGGACTTCGAGCGCTGGCGCGACCGAGTCTGCACGTTCGTCGCGCGAAATCTGACGCCTGCCGGGTGGCGGCTGTACGTGCCGGCGAGAACGTATCGACGTACGTGTCAGTAGATACGACAACGACTACGAACTGAGATCCAGCGAATCGCACGGCGTGAATGCCGACGTGAGTGTCACTTCATGAGGTGACTTGGAATGAGTTCAGTGGGCCCACATGAGCTGGTCGGCTTCCTTAGGCTGACTTGACTCGCGTCGTCCTGTTGGTGCTGTCCTGGCGCATCCGAAACCGTGTGCCCTGGTTCGATTCCGGCGGTGCCCTCGACAGGCGTGCAGAATTCTGTACAGTACGTTTGTGGCACGAATCGTACCCTTCACCGAGGCACGTGCGTCCTTGAGCGAACTGCTCGACGATGTCGCGGCGAGGCACGAGCATGTCGTGATCACCCGCAAAGGGCGCCCAGCCGCAGTCGTTGTCTCACCAGAGGAGTGGGAAGCCGTCGAGGAAACGCTGGAGATCCTCCAAGACGAGGAGACGCTGGCGGCGCTCCTCGAGAGCGAGGGAGACGTAAAGGCCGGCCGGCTCCTCTCACTCGAAGAGGTGAGGCGCGAGCTCGGGCTTGCCTGAGCTTCGACTCACGCGACGCGCAAAGAAGGATCTCGAGGCACTCCCCACGACCGTTCGCGAAGCCGTGGTCGAGACAATCGTGCTCATCGAGGTGGAGCCCGAGTCGATGGGCAAGCGGCTCGTCGGTCGTCTCGAGGGTCTTTGGTCGGCCCGCATCGGCAACTACCGCGTGCTGTACACGATCGAGCAAAGCGGAGTGGTCGTCCGCGCGATCCGGCATCGAGCTGTCGCCTACACGCGCCGGCGGCGACGCCGGTAGAGCCAAAACCGATCGCCGGCCAGCCTCGCTACGTGGTTCGGATTATGTGAGGTTGGGGGCATTACGGGTCGCCGCTACTCGGAGCGCAACGCGAGAGCCACCGCGGCATCGAACGACAACTGGCGGCCCTCAGCCCAGATTGCGTCGGCGTCCGGCCCGAGCGCCCGGCGCGCAGCGCCGATGTACCGGTCTAGCAGCGCATCCCAGAAGGACACCGAGATCTTCATCCCAAGCGATTCCCAGAGTGCCTCGCCCGCCGCGGCCAGACGGACACCGCGTGCCCAGTCGCCTTTCCCTGCCGCTGCCATCGCGACGCCTTGGACCTCGAAGCTCGTCTCGAGCACGTCACCGAGCGGCAGCGCCGCCTGAAGGCTCTCGCGGTATCGCCTTTCCGCTTCGTCGCAATCGCCGCGAATTAGCGCGCAGTCGGCGATGAAGTGATGCGCGAAATGTTCCGCCCGCAGGTCCCGTCCGCGCGAGAGCTCTAGGAGCTCCCGCGAGAGTGGCTCGGCGCGGTCGACGTCGCCCTTCGCGACGAGCATCTGGCAGACACCGACGAGCGCGCGGAGCTCGCCCGAGCGGTCGCCGCGGCGTCGCCAGAGCTCTAGGCTCTCCTCGAACGCCTCGACGCCCGCGTCGTTCTCACCGTTGAAGAAGTAGACCCAGCCCAACATGTCCAGTGCCGGCGCGACCTCGTCGTCGGCGCCGATGCCACGCCACAGCTCGATACCTTCGGCGAGTCTGGCCGGGCCTTCCTCGCTACTTCCCTGCCACCCCGCGAGTGCGCCGGCGACGGTAAGCGCTCGCGCACGCGCCCGACCCATCGCCTGCGATCGAGCAAGCGCCTGCTCCACGCGTCGTTTTCCCTCGATGAGATGTGAGTGCGACAACCAGAACCAGCCGAGGGCGCCGGTGAGGACGAGTTCCCCGTCTTCGTCGTTCACTGCCAGCCAGTCCAGCGCCGCGCGCAGATTGTCGTGCTCGAGCTCGAGCCGCGCGGACCATTCTTCCTCGGCTTCGAAACGGCGGTCGTACGCCTCCTCCGCGAACGAGCGGAAGAACTCCGCGTGCCGACGCCGCCACTCGTCCGCTTCATCCGAACTCGTCAGCTTCTCGGCCGCATATTCGCGGATCGTCTCGAGCATCAGAAAGGAGTCATCGCCGATCGGCTTCAGGAGACTCAGGTCGACGAGCGTCCCGAGCGCGTCGAGGTCGGCATCACAGACTTGCTCGGCAGCGGCAATCGGAAAGCTCCCTGCGAAGACGGCGAGGCGAGCGAACAGATCCTTACAGTCGTCGGGGAGGAGGTCGTAGCTCCACTCGATCGTCCCGCGAAGGGTCTGCTGGCGTTCAGGTGTGTCGCGCGCGCCACCGGTGAGGAGCGGAAGAGCGTGGTCGAGGCGCTGGAGCAGTGTCTCAGGTGTGAGGAGCTTCGTGCGCGCCGCCGCAAGCTCGAGCGCGAGCGGCAGCCCGTCGAGGCGCCGGCAGATTGCGTCTACCGTTGCGTCCGGCGACAGCTGGCGGCCGACCGACCGGGCGCGTTCCAGGAAGAGTGTCACCGCATCGCTTGGCGGCAGCGGCTCGAGAGCATATTCCCGCTCGCCGGAGACGCGAAGCGGGGATCGGCTCGTAACGAGGATGCGGAGCTCATTCGATGCCGCGAGGAGCGGCACCAAGCCGGCCGCCGCAGTGAGCAGGTGCTCGAGGTTGTCGAGCACCAGCAGGAGCTGCTTGCCGCGCAGGTATTCAACGAGGTCGTCGCGGGCGCCGACCGTCTGCGCAACCTCGGGCAACACCAGCTCCGGATCCGAGAGACTCGCAAGCGGCACCCAGTAGACCGCCTCGAGGCCGGTGCCGACGAGCTCGGCCGCAACCTGGAGCGCAAGACGGGTTTTCCCTGTCCCCCCCGGGCCGGTGATCGTGACGAGCCGCGTCCCGTCGTTCAGAATCGTCACGAGCTCGCCGAGCTCCCGCTCCCGCCCGAGCAGCGGAGTCGCCGCAATCGGGAGATTCGTCGCGTCGAGCGACCGAAGCGGCGGAAATGCTCCCTCGCCGAGCTGGTAGAGCTTTTCCGGTCTGCCGAGATCCTTGAGCCGGTGCAAGCCGAGGTCGATCAACGTCGGCTCGTCGCCGAAGAACGACCGCGTCCGCTCGGAGATGACGACTTGGCCGCCGTGGGCGGCGCTCATAATCCGCGCGGCACGATGGACGTCGACGCCTACATACCCCTCGTCGGTAATGATCGGCTCGCCGGTGTGGACCCCGACCCGCACGCGAACGGGGCCGTCTGCCAGCGTCTCCTGTGCTTCGGCGGCGGCCGCGACCGCGTCAGACGGACGCCGGAACGCGACGAAGAAAGCGTCGCCCTGCGTATCGACCTCGTCACCCTCGTGGCGCTTGAACACGTCGCGGAGGACTTGCCGATGATCGGCCAGCAGATGGGCGTAGCGGGCGCCGTACTCGTGTAGCAAACGCGTCGATCCCTCGACGTCGGTGAACAGGAACGTCACGGTCCCGGTCGGTAGATCGCGCATCGGTGGCGTCAAGCGTATGACGCCTTCTCCACGAGTTCCAGAGCTTGGCGGCGCGCCGTCCGCAGTTCCCGACTCACTCGCCTGGCGCAATTGCCCGCGCACGGGGGCACTCGTACCCGCGCCCCGACGTACCGCCGGGGCGCGGGAAGGGACTGCTCGCCTTAGCCTGTAACCGGCGGGGTGAAGACGCCGAGCACGCCGATCCGCTGGCGGTTGCACGTGGCGTGCGTCGGTACGCGGATCTGCAGGATGCCGGGCCGGCCCGCGGTGATCACGAACCGCGCCACGCCCACCTTGCTCGTCCTGGCCCGCTTGGTCATCCCCCTGCCCGAGATGACGACCTGGACGCCCGCGACGGGCTTGCCGGCCTCGCGGACGGTCACACGCACGATCGTGCGGTGTCCGACCATGAGCGATCGCGGGGTCGCCGTGAGCCCGTAGCAAACACTCGGTGGGACCAACGCACCTTGCACGAGCGTCGGCTCAGTTGCCATGTTGTCAGCCGGGTTGTGCTCCGGCTCACGGCCCGCGACGACCGCCGTGTTGGTGATCGTCCCGACCACGTTCGGTCGCACGACGATCGTGATCACGACGACCTCGTTGTACGCAACCGTTCCGATCTGACACGTGATCGCAGTGGTGCCCGAGCAGGTCCCCTTCGTCGCCGTCACGGAGATCAGCGTCACGTCGGAGGGCAACGAATCGGTCACGACGACGCCGTTGGCCGTGTCGCCCTTCTTGTTGGTCACGGTCAGGGTGTAGGTGAGCTGCGCTCCCACCTGGACCGGATCCGGATTGTCCGTCTTCGTGATCGCCAGATCGATCAGCGGCGGACCGGATGGCGGTGGCGGTGGAGGCGGCGAGGCGATGTCGTTGTTGGTGACGGTGCACGTCTTCGTCTCGCCGACGGCGATGGAGCCGGCGCACTCGGCCGAGAAGGAGACCGTGTAGCCCGCGTGTGCACCCTCGCTCACGCTGTACGCGCCTGCGTTCAGCGCGACGCTGATGCCGCTCTCGTCGCCCGCGAAGGATGCAGGCGACGGACTCTGGCCGGCGACGGTGAGATTGAAGCTGCTCGCGTTCGCCGTCCCGCCGTTGTCGTTGATGACGTGCTTCTTGACCAGGAGATGCGCCGCCTGGTCGTCGTTGGTGACCGTGCAGGTCTTCTCCTGACCCAGCGCGATCGTGCCTACGCAGTCGGGCGAGAAGGAGACGCTGTAGCCGATGTGGTCGCCTTCGGTGACGTTGTAGGCACCGGCGTCCAGCGTCACGCTGACTCCGGCTTCACTGCCCTTGAAGGACGCCGGGCTCGGGCTCTGCCCGCTCACCCCGAGCGTGAAATCGGACGCGATACTCGTGCCGCCGTTGTCGTTGACGACATGCTTCTTGACCAGGAGATGTGCCGCCTGGTCGTTATTCGTGATGGTGCAGGTCTTGGTCTCGCCGGGACCGAGCGTGACACTGCCGCTCGAGTTGCAGTCGCCGGAGAAGCTCGCGGCGTAACCGCTCGGGCCGTCTGACTCGCTGACGACGAGTGTGCCGGCGTTCACGGTCTTCGTCGAACCAGGCGACTCTGCGCCCGGGAACGGACTGCCGCTGACGTCGGTTCCTCCGCTCGTGATGTGCATCGACCAGTCGGAGGCGACCGCCGTGCCGCCGTTGTCATTCACGACGTGCTTGATCACCGTCAGGGACGGCGCGACGTCGTCATTCGTGACAGTGCACGTCTTGCTCTGACCCAGTGCAATCGTCACGTTCCCATTGGCATCGCAGTCGCCGGAGAACGAGGCCGAGTAGCCGCTGGGCCCTCCGGACTCGCTCACGTCGTAGGTGCCCGGGTCGACGCCCCTGCTGGTTCCCGGTGACTCCCCACCCGGGAAGGGACTGCCGCTGACGTCGCTGCCGCCGCTCTTGATGTGCATCGACCAGTCGGACGCGACCGCCGTGCCGCCGCTGTCGTTGACGACGTGCTTGATCACGGTCAGCATCGCTGCGACGTCGTCATTCGTGATCGTGCAGGTCTTGTTCTCGCCGAGCGCGAGCGTGACTGCCCCGGACTCGCTGCAGTCGCCGCTGATCGTCGCGGCGTACCCGCTGGGACCGTCCGACTCGCTCACGACGTAGGCGCCCGGAAGCAGCGTCTTGCTCGTACCAGGCGACTCGGCACCCGGAAACGGGCTGCCGCTGACGTCGCTGCCGCCGCTCTTGATGTGCATCGACCAAGCGGAAGCTACGGCAGAGCCACCATCGTCGTTGACGACGTGCTTGATCACCGTCAGCGTCCCTGCGACGTCGTCGTTCGTGATCGTGCAGGTTTTGCTCGCGCCCGGACTCAGCGTTATTGCACCCGACGCACTGCAGTCGCCGCTGATCGTCGCGGCGTATCCGCTCGGGCCATCCGACTCGCTGACGAGGTACGAGCCCGCGGCGACCGTCTTGGTCGTGCCCGGCGACTCGGCACCCGGGAACGGGCTGCCGCTGATGTCGCTGCCACCGCTCTTGATGTGCATCGACCAAGCGGAAGCTACGGCAGAGCCACCGTTGTCGTTGACGACGTGCTTGATCACGGTCAGCGTCGGAGCGATGTCGTCGTTTGTCACCGTGCACGTCTTGTTCTCACCAGGACTGAGCGTGACGTTGCCGTTCGCGTCGCAGTCGCCCGAGAAACTGACCGCATAGCCGCTGGGGCCGCCAGACTCGCTGACGACGAGCGTTCCGGCACTCACGGTCTTGGTTGTGCCGGCCTCCGAGCCCGCGAAGGGACTACCGCTCACGTCACTCCCACCGCTCTTGATGTGCATCGACCAAGCAGAAGCGACCGCCGTGCCGCCGTTGTCGTTCACGACATGCTTGATCACCTTCAAGGTGGGGGCAGCGTCATTGTTGACGATCGTGCAGGTCTTCGTCTCACCGAGCGCGATCGTGCCGGTGCAATCCGTCGAAGACGACGCTGCGTAGCCCGGCAGCGTCGTCTCGGTGACGCTGTAGGAGCCGACCGTCGTCAGGGTCTTGTCCGTCCCCGGCGACTCTGCGCCCGGGAAGGAGTTGCCGCCCACGGCGGCGACGCCGTTGATGGTCATCGTGAAGTCGGAGGCGCTCATGGTGCCGCCGTTGTCGTTCACAACATGCTTGATCACGATCAGATGGGCCCCGACGTCGTTGTTCGTAACCGTGCAGGTCGCGTCCTGACCCAGAACGAGCGTGACATTGCCGTTCGAATCGCAGGAGCCGGAAAAGCTGGCGGCGTAGTTGCCCGGCCCGTTCGTCTCGCTGACGTTGTAGGAGCCTGCGTTGAGACTCAGCGTCGTGCCAGATGACTCGCTGCCTGCGAACGGGCTGCCGCTTACGTCGCTGCCGCTGCTCGTGACGTGCATCGACCAGTTCGAGGCCACCGCCGTGCCGCCGTTGTCGTTGACCACGTGCTTGATCACGGTCAACCTCGGTTGCCGCGCGTTGTTGAACGTGCACGTCACGGATTCGCCTGGACCGACAGCGATCGCGTTCACTGGACTGCCGTCGCTGCAGCTCGCTCCGGTCTGACCCCATCCGGCCGGCACGGTCTCGGAGGTGCTGTACGTGCCCGGCTTGACCTGGCCGCTGGAGTGTGGCGTCGCGGCGTCGGTCAGGCTGAAGGACTGGCTGAAGCCGCTAGGGCCCGTAGTCGAGAAGTCGAAGCTCTGTGAGCTTCCGGAGGGATTCGTGACCTTGTCGGTGATGATCTCCGCGCAGAGGTTGAACGACCCTGAAGCGAAGTCCTTGAGTACCGCATTGAGGGAGTCCGAAGAGCGGGTCTCCGCGAGGAAGCTGTGGACACACGGGAGGTTGTCATTGCCGCCGAACAGCGTGGTGAGATCGACCCCGCCTTCGAAGAAGGCGCCGGTCGGAAACGTTCCGGCGCTGCCTGACTTGGGCGTGTAGGGCCAGGGAGCCGCTGCCGCGGCGGAGTTGACGACCGCGCACGCGCCGTCGTCTGCCGTGCAACCGGTGCTCGTCGCGACCTGCGTCAGGCCGCCACCGACCCACTTGTAGACGCTGATGACGGGTGTTGCACCGCCCTGAGTGAACTCGCTCACCACGAAGAGATCACCGTCGGCATGCGAGCCACTGAACGTCCCGTCGGGGTTAGGAGTAATGCCGTTCTTCGTGAACCAAAAGCCGAGGTTCGAGTCGCCACTCGTGGCAAAACGGTCGGCGCCGAAGTAAACGATGAGATCGCCGTTCGAGGCGGTGTAGCCCGCGGCGTACGCGTGCTCGAGGTCGTCCTTGTCCGGCGCGCTCCCGGTCGTCCAGCGCCAGTCAGGAATGTCGTGGTCGTCTTTGCTGTTACCGCCCGTGAAGATGTCGTCGCTGGTCGTATCGAACGCGTCGGAGATGAAGACCCTCGAGATCTGATTCGGGGTCCCTCCGTTGACCGCGGTGCTCCAGTCCGCACCGGCAGCAGCTTCTTCGACAGCGTTCCCGTCGAGCTCGAACAGGCCATCGTCGTGCACAGCCAGCGCGCTCGGAATCGCGACCGTGAATCCAATGACGAGCAGCAGGACGACCACACGCACGACGCGCGCAAGCGACCTTTGCCGTTCCCGGCTTCCCCTCGTTCCCATTTTCCCTCGCCCTCGTGTCGGTTGACAGCCACGCGCGCCCGCAGGCGCATCTCCCCGCTCCTTCTGATAGCCGGGATGACGAGGCGAGAGGACTGGAGGGAGGGCTAGTTTGTCTATCCCTTCGGCGGACTCCCCCGGTTACAAATCAGAAAACGTCTTCACCTATCCCCCGATTGAGGGACGGCTGCAGACGAAGGCCGGCCGATGAACGAGCGACGCATCTCGAGTCACGCCGCTCGGTTCGGAGGCCACTGTGTGCAAGCTCAGCGCGACTGCGCTCGCCGCGGCGCTCGCGACGATATCTCTGTTCCTCACCGCTCCTTCGCAGGCGAGTGCAAGCTGCGGGTCGAGCGGCTACGCGTACGCAGGTCTGGGCTCGAGCCAGCGTGCATTCGGAATCTCGACGTGGCTGCAGACGGTGGCGGCGCCGCAGGTTCTCAGCGGACATGTGGCGGGCTGGGTTGGGGTCGGCGGCCCCGGAGCCGGCCCGAACGGCACGAACGAGTGGATCCAGGTCGGCTTCAGCGCGTTTCCGGGCAGCTCCCTGAGCAGCCTCTATTACGAGGTGGCGCAGCCGAACAAGGCGCCGCGTTACTACGAGGTCGCGTCAGGCCTGGCCCCCGGGACCACCCGCAAGGTCGCAGTCGTGGAGGTGGCGGGGCGACAGGGCTGGTGGCGCGTCTGGATCGACGACCAGGCGGTGGGCGAGGCGGTCTACCTCCCGGGAAGCCACCGTGCATGGCGCCCGCTCGCGACGACCGAGACGTGGGGGGCCGGCTCGAACGTCTGCAACCGTTTCAGCTACCGGTTCAGGTCGGTCACCGTTGCAACGCGCCCGGGCGGAGGATGGCAGCGCCTGACGAGGCACTACACCTTCCAGAATCACGGGTACCGGATCAGGCGCCTCGGGTCGGCGACGTTCCTCGCCGGAATGCTGTAAGCGGCTTCTAGCGGGCGACGATCGAGATCGGCGTCCCGACGGGCGCCAGGCGCTTGAGCGCCAGCGCAGTCGCGTTCGAGACACGGACGCAGCCGTGGGAGACCGCCTGGCCGAGCAGCCACGGCTTGCTCGTACCGTGAATGCCGACGATCCCGCCCCCCGGCCATTCGGTCAGCCGCGAGTAGGCGCTCGTCTCGAGCGCGAAGACTCCGAGGAACGGATCGTCCGGAACGAAACGCGCCGTGACGTAGAAGTCTCCCAGCGGCGTCTCGCGCCCGGGAGCGCCGACCGCCACTTTCGCCCGCAGCTCCCGGCGGCCTCCGCGAGACACATCGATGACGCGCAGGCCGCGGTGCACGACGATGCGGCTTTGCATCGGTCTCAGTGCGACGGTCCCGGCGGGGATCCATCCGGTCGTTCCATTCGGTCGCATCGGGAGGCTGAGCTTGAACCACGTTTTCCCGTCCACGCCCGTCGCTTGCGTCAGCGCAAGCACGACCTGGAATCGGTAGTCGCTGCGGAACTGGTGCAGGACGCGGACGACCGGCGCTTTGCGGTCGGGCGCCGTCCGCGCCACGACCCTCGTCGCCACGAGCTCCCCGGCGGCGGGATACGCCGGCGGGAGCGCGGGCGAAGCCGCGCCGGCCCCCGTGGGCGCAAGTGTCGCCGCTGTGACGAGCACGGCAACGACGCGAGTCGTGAGTCGACGCCAAGTCATCGCTTGCCACTCAATATAGAACCAAGATCGAAAAAGAAAATCGCCCCGCTTCCGCTCGCGACTCTTCGTCGCGGCAATTCGCACACCTGCGTCTAGGGCGCGGCGACCAGGGTCCAGCGAGGAACCCTGCGTAAGGAGCAATCCTGCTGCTGCCCAGAAGAAGCTGTAGGCGATCTCTCTTTCCGCCCGGCTTGCGGCCGAGGCCCCGAGCCGAGCTTGGCGCAAGCAGCCCGCGGGGATTTCGCACTTCGCGCCGCGAAGAACTGGCCGAGAGAGCACCCCTCGCGGCCGGGGGTGGACGCGCACGGCGGAGTTGACCTGTTCGATTTTCGAGCCACTCAGCTAGGTCAATTTCAGGCTCGCTTGTAGCGACGTTCCTTGTACTCCTGCACCCACCGCTTCGTCGAGTACCACTGATCCGTCCGGCGAACAGCGCGCAGCCGGCCGCGCTTCGCCGCGACGGCCAGCGCGTTGCCCGAGAGCTCGGC
>WNGF01005210.1_pt1 | contig 16715 bp, 18 predicted proteins | sample 5400641 | NCBI WGS metagenome assembly WNGF01 (sample SAMN13153371, study PRJNA577476) | soil metagenome | isolation source: 80 cm soil or saprolite under grassland replicate 2 | place: USA:California | collected 2016-06-15
ACGGTCCGCACGCCGCTGGAGGATGCGCCGGCGCGGCGCCTGGCCGATCAGGTGGTGTTGGTGCCGGTCCTGCGGTCGGGGCTGGCCATGCTCGAAACGGTCGGGAACCTGTTCCCGGACGCCAAAGTCGGCTTTGTCGGGCTGGAGCGCGACGAAAAGACCGCCATCGCGCGTGGCTACTACCGCAAGCTGCCCGCGCACCTGGAGGGCAGCCGCGTGATGATCTTGGAGCCCATGCTGGCGACCGGCGGGTCGGCCTGCGCCACGCTTGAGATCGTGACCGAAGCCGGCGCGACCGACGTTCGCCTGGTCAGCGTCGTCGCGGCGCCGCAGGGTGTCGCGGCGGTCCGCGCGCGGTTTCCACGCGCCGCCATCTACGCGGCGGTGGTCGATCGTGGGCTGAACGACCGCAAATTCATCCTACCAGGGCTCGGTGATTTCGGCGATCGCTACTTTGGGACGGTGTGACCGCCAATGGATAGACTGACGGCCGATGGATAGACCGTGGAGCGCCTACATGCAGGTGGGGCTCGTCCATTTCATGATGTACCCCGAGGCGATGCAGGGGAACGACGACGCGCTGCACTCGATCGAGCGCGTCGCGGCCGACCCATTCTTCGACGTGCTCGAGATCACGAAGATCAAGAACCCAGACACACGTCAGAAAGTGCGCGACGTCGCCGACATGGCGCACGTCGATCTCGGCTTCGGCGCCCAGCCCGGCATCTTGATAAACAAGCTCAACACCGCCGCGCTCGACGAAGACGCGCGCACCGCCGCGGTGGACGAGATCAAGAGCAGCGTCGATCAGGCGTACGAGCAGGGCTGCAAGCTTCTGGCAATGATCGACGGCCTCGAGTCCTGGCAAGGTGAAGCGAACCACGAACGCGCGCTCGATCAAGTCACGAAGAGCTTGAGCGAGATCTGCGCCCACGCCACCCAGCGGGCCAAGGACTACGAGCTGACCATCTCACTCGAGACGTTCGACCGCTCGGTCGAGAAGAAGTCGCTGCTCGGTCCAACGCGCGACGCCGTGCGCGTTGCCGAGCACGTCAAGGCGAAGCACAAGAACTTCGGTCTGACCATCGACCTGTCGCACATCCCGCTGTTGGGAGAGACGATCCGAGAGTCCTTGACGGCGGCGAAGGACCACATCGTCCACGCGCACGTCGGCAACTGCCAGATGAAGGACGCCAGTCTGCCGAGTTATGGCGACAAGCACCCGCGCTTCGGCGCCCCGCTGGGCGAGAACGATTCCGACGACCTGGCCGAGTTCCTGAGCACGCTGTTCGAGATCGGCTACTTCAAGAAGCAGCTGCCCACCCGCCGGCCCGTCGTCACGTTCGAGGTCCGGCCGCTGCCGGGCGAGCGCCAGGACATCCTGCTGGCCAACTGCCGGCGCGTCATGGAAGAGGCGTGGGCCAAAGTTGAGGAGCCTAAGAAAACGACGAGGCGGAAGACCGCCACGAAAGTGAGCTGACGAGATGCCGAAGGTCTTCATCACACGCAACATCCCCGCGATCGGCCCGGACAAGCTGCGCAAGCAGTCCGGCTGGGAGATTGACCAGTGGGCCAAGGACGAGGTCATCCCGCGCGACGAGCTGCTGCGCCGCGTCAAGGGCGCCGACGCGGTCCTCTCGCTTCTGACCGAGCGCATCGACGCCGAGTTTCTCGACGCCGCCGGTTCGCAGCTCAAAGTGGTCGCCAACCTCGCCGTCGGGTTCGACAACTTCGTCGTTCCGGAGATGACCAAGCGCGGAGTGATCGGCACCAACACGCCGGACGTGCTGACCGACACCACCGCCGACCTGGCGTTCACGCTCCTGATGGCGACGGCGCGCATGTTGCCCCAGGCGCAGCGATACGTCAAAGAGGACAAATGGAAGACGTGGGAGCCACTCGGCTTCATGGGGCAGGACGTCCACCACGCCACACTCGGGCTGGTGGGACTGGGGCGCATCGGCGCCGCCATGGCGCGGCGCGGCGCCGGCTTCGAGATGAAAGTCATCTACTACGACGCCTACCGCCGCCAGGACCTCGAGCAGCAATACGGCTATCAGTACCGCGACTCGATTGAGGAGGTACTGCGCGAGGCCGACTTTGTCAGCGTTCACACGCCGCTCACCGAAGAGACGCGCCACTTGATGAACAAAGACCGCCTCGGGATGATGAAGAAGACCGCCATCCTGATTAACAGCGCGCGCGGTCCCATCGTCGATCCCGATGCGCTCTTCGACGCGCTCACCCACGGCACCATCTGGGCCGCTGGGCTCGACGTGACCGAGCCCGAGCCGATCCCCGCCGACCACAAGCTGCTTACGCTCGAGAACTGCCTGATCGTGCCCCACATTGCGTCGGCGTCGATCAAGACGCGCAAGGACATGAGCGAGCTGGCGGCGGACAACATCATCAACGTCCTCTCCGGCCGCGCGCCGAAGACGCCGGTTAACAAGGAAGTGGTGGAGCAGAAGGGCCTGAAGTGAGGACCATCAGGATCTCGGCCGGCGGCGCGTCGACCGAGGCGGACCTGAACGACTCGAAGACCGCCGACGCAATCTGGAACGCGCTGCCGCTCTCGGCGCGCGCCAGCACGTGGGGCGACGAGATCTACTTCTCCATTCCGGTGAAGGCGGCTGAAGAGAACGGCCAGGCAACCGTCGACATGGGCGACCTGGGGTACTGGCCACCCGGCAGCGCCTTCTGCATCTTTTTCGGCCCGACGCCCGCTTCTCAGTCGCCGGATGAGATCCGCCCCGCATCGCCGGTGAACGTGTTCGGCAAAGTGCGCGGCGACGCGACGGTCTTCAAGCAGGTCCGCCCCGGCGAGACGGTCGCAATCGACAAAGCATGAACGTCGGGATCATCGGCGCGGGCGGCATCGCCAACAAGCTGCACCTGCCGCAGTTGGCCAAGCTGCCCAACGTCAAGGTGACGTGGCTCTCCGGCCGGTCCGAGCGCCGCCTGAAGATCCTCGCTGAACGGTGGGGCGTGCCGCGCTGGACGCACGACTACCAGGAGATGCTGAAGGACCCCGATCTGGACGGCGTGACCGTCGCGCTGCCGCACCCGCTGCACGTGCCGGCCGGAATCGACGCGCTCCAGGCCGGCAAACACGTGCTCATGCAGAAGCCGCTGTGCGACACCGTAGAGGACGCAGAGCGCTTCGTGCGCGCGGTCGAGGCGAGCGATCGCACGACGCTCGTCCTGCCGCACTTCGCGCCGACGGTGTACGCGGCCCGGCACCTCATTGCGGACGGCTCGATCGGCAAGGTGTCGGGCGTGAGCGGGCGGAGCAGCCACGGCGGGCCCGAGGTCTATTACGCCGAAGTGCGTGACGCTTTCGAAGAGAAGAATGACGACCTGTGGTTCTTCGACGCCAAGCGGGCGTCGGTTGGCGCGCTGTTCGACATGGGGGTCTACGCCTGCTCGCAGGTCGTCGTCTGCGGCGGGAACGTGAAGCGCGTCTTCGGCCGCACCGCGACGGTCGACAAACCAACCGAGCTGGAAGACACCGCCACGCTGCTCCTCGAGTTCGAGAGCGGGGCGCTCGGGACGGTCGAGACCGGCTGGGCCGACCCCGCGCAGACGCGCTTCCTTCGCGTCCACGGCACGCGGGGCAAGCTGGAGATGCCCGGCCACACCGGGAACCCAATGACGCGTTGGGAGCCCGGCTCCTACACGCGCGAGGACATCCCACCCATCCCGACGTCCATTGACCCCGCCCCCCACGGCAAAGGCGAGGCGCACCAGCACTGGCTGGACTGCATCGCGCAGCGTGCCCAGCCGCCACTCTCCAATGCGCAGACCGCGCGCCACGTGACCGAGGTACTGCTCGCCGGGCTCGAGTCGGCCAAGAGCGGGCGGCCGGTCGAGATCAAGACTCGGCTGCCAGCCGGTTAGGGTCCTCTTCCTCGTCGCTGAAGTCGCGCACGATCTGGTCGTACGTCGCCGCCGGCGCGATGACCGACACGACCTTGCCGTTCTTCCAGAACAAGCGCGTCCGCGGGTAGAAGCCGAAGTACATCAGCGCCACCTCCGCCTCTAGCGGGCGGTCGAAGAGAATGCGGTACTCGTCGTCCGCAATGCGCTCAATCTTCGGTCGGGGCATCCGGCGCTTCCTGCGTGGGCGGTGGCGTGTCGCGTCGCTTTGGCCGGAAGAGGTCGGCCAGGGAAATCTCTTCCTCTTCGAGATCGTCGTCGAAGTCCTCGACCGGCGCCTCACCGTCATCCCGACCCGCCCCGCTGTAATCCCTCGCTTCGCTCGAGATCGGTTGGTCGGCGTACATCGGCTGTGGCTCGATGCTCCACGTTGTGACCGGTTCCTCGCCGCGCTCGAAACGACCGGCTGCCTCGACCGTCCGGTCGGCCGGGTAGGTGTAGCGCTTCTTGGGCGGTGGCGGCGGGTCCTCGGTGCCCCACACCTCGTCCTTCTCGTCAGTCACCACCGGGAGCGGCGCGCGCAGCGCAGGGCGCAGGCCGTAGTACATCGCACCGACGGCCGAGCTAAGCACGACGGCGATGGAGAGCAGCGCTGGTGGCTCGAAGAACGTGGCCATTCGTTGGGGCGGTCGCGCAGAGTCGCTGAAATCTTACGCTTGACCGGAGCGCGGCCGGCGGCTATGATCGAATCGTTTCGACCGCATGGCGACCACCGCCCCCGCTGCCGGCTCTCGTCCCCCATCCCCTCCAACCATCAAGGACATCGCCGCGCGCGCCGGCGTCTCCATATCCACCGTCCATTACGCCCTCAACCGTACTCGGCCGATCAGCGAAGATACCCGCCGGCGCGTCCTCGCCGCCGTCCAGGAGCTGGACTACCAGCCCCACGCCGGCGCCGCCACACTCCCCTCCGGCCGCACCGGCCGGCTGGCCGTCGTTATCGGCGGGATCGAGCCCGCCTTCGCTAACACCTACTTCTCGGACTTCATCCGCGGCCTCGCCGCCGCCGCCGAGGAGGAAGACCACACCGTCGTGCTCTACACCGCCTACGGCCGGCGTGCGGCCGAGGGCTGGCGGCCAGCGCACATCCTGAGGCGCCGCGAGGCGGATGGGGTCCTCTTGGTCGGCACGCAGATCTCGGAAGATCACCTCGCCGAGCTGGCCGATCACGGATGGCCGGCGGTCGTGCTGAACCGCGAGCACCCCACCTTGCCATGGGTCGTCGCCGACCGCCGCCAGGGAACCCGCCTCGCGACCGACCACTTGCTGAGCCTTGGGCGCTCGCGCGTTGGCCTCTTGCTCGCGGCCTTCCGCGGCGGCGCGCCGGCGGCCGAGCGCCCCGAGCTGGCCGGGTTCCGCGACGCCTTCGCGGCGCAGGAGCGCTCGATCGACGAATCGCTCGTTCGTGAAGCGGCGGTCGGCGTTGCGTTGGGCGATCTCGGCGAGGCGGCCACTCGATCGTTGATCCGCACGGTGCGCGCGGGCGCGGCGCCAGGACGGGCGGGTCTGGTCGTCTTCAGCTACACCCTCGCCCCCGGCGCGACTCGCGCCGTCGCCGCGTCCGGCGTCCATGTGCCGGACGAGCTGGCGTTGGTCATGGGCGACGAGGATCCGGACACGCGCGAGACCCTGCCCGTCCCCGCGACGACGGTGCAGGCGCCCAAGTTCGAGATGGCGCAGGCGGCGGCACGGCTGCTGCTGCGCCTCGTAAGACGCGAGGAGGTGCCCAGAGCGGAACGCACACAGCGGTTCCCCATGCAATTACAAGTTCGTTGGTCGTGCGGCGCGCGAGGCGCCACAAGCTAGTTCGTCCATATGCAGGAGGGATTCAGGATGACAGGGAAAAGAACCAGACGCGCGATTGCGCTGCGTGGTGCGGCGCTGGGCGGCGGCACGTGCCTGCTCGCCGCGTGCGGCGCGGGGAGCGAGCCGGCCGGCGGCGCCGGCGCTGCCCCCAAGACCGTGAGCGGCACCGTGCAGTGGTTCATGCGCGCCAACGCCGCCGAGCTGGCGTGGGAGCAGGCCGCCGTCAACGGCTTCAAGACCATTACGCCGGGCGTCACGATCAATCTGGACACCGTCCCGGGGTCGGGCGACTTCGATCCCAAGCTGACAGCGCTGCAAGCGGGAGGCACCCCGCCCGACGTGTGGACCCACTGGGGACAGAGCGGCTTCGGCGACTACTACGCCAGGGGGATGATCGGCGAGCTGCAGAGCTTCGTCGCGCGCGACAAGCTGGATATGGGCCAGTACTTCGCCACCGTGCACGACGCGTGGAAGAAGGACGGCAAGCTGTTCGGCCTGTCGTTCAACCAGCGCTTCGCGACGTTCGTCTACTACAACAAGGACCTCTTCACGCGCGCCGGCGTCAAGCTGCCACCCGCCGATTGGGAGGACAAGTCCTGGACGTGGGACGCCATAGTCGAGGCGGCGCGCAAGCTGACCAACGCGGGCAACAAGATCTGGGGCTTCACGATGGGCGCGCAGCCGCGCACGTGGGGCGCGGCGTACCTCTTCGGCGGCGACTTCTTCACCAAGGAGCACTACGAGAAAGGCATCGCCAAGGCGAGCAATATGGGCACGCCCGAGGTGCAGGCGGCGATGCAGGCCCAGGCCGACCTGATCAATAAGCTGATGATCTGGCCGAGCGACGCCGACCGCAATACGCTGGGCAGCCCGGCGCCGAGCTACACCAAAATGTTCACCACGGGCAACCTGGCCATGATGTTCGACACCGGCTCGGAGTGGCCCACCGTCGACAAGGACTCGACCTTCGAGTGGGGCGTCGCGCCGGCGCCGCGCCAGAAGGACAACAAGAACATCAACTTCATCAATCCGCTGATGATCTCCAAGGAAAGCAAGAACCGCGAGGCCGCCTGGGCCTTCGTGAAGTACAACGTGACCGAGGCCGGGCAGAAGGTGCTTGTGCAAAACGCCTTCCAGCCGGTACTAAAGTCGCTGCTCGAGGAGTGGCTACGCACCGGGAAGTCGAAGCAACCGCTCGCCGACGTGAAGAAGGTGGTCGAAGGCGCCGGGCCGCACACCCAGATCGGCCCTAATCAGATCATGGTGGACTTCCAACCCATCCGCACCGAAGTTGACAACGCCCTAGCCCCGGTCTGGCGAGGCGAAAAGAACGCCACCGACGCCCTCCGCGACGCCAAGTCAAAAGTCGACTCCCTCCTCGCCGCATCGTACTCGCAGTACGGAGGCAAATAGGGGTTGGGGACCCGTTCGGCTCCGCCGAACGGGTCCCCAAAGACTGGCTAGGGGGCCTGGGGGATGCGATAGGGGGCAGACGCGTCCCCCAGAACGCTACGCCGACTTCGCCGCCGAGGGGTTCTCGATGGGCGCCCCAATCACGCTGCCCCACTCGGTCCAGGAGCCGTCGTAGTTCCTGACGTTGGGGTAGCCCAGCAGCTCCTTGAGCACGAACCAGGTGTGGCTGGAGCGCTCGCCGATGCGGCAGTAGGCGATCACCTCCTTGTCCGGCGTGACCCCCTTGGGCGCGTACAGCGCCTCCAGCTGCGCCCGGCCCTTGAAGGTCCCGTCCTCGTTCGCCGCCTGCGCCCACGGCACGTTCGCCGCCCCGGGGATGTGCCCCGCCCGCTGCGCCGTCTCGGGCAGCCCCGGCGGCGCCAGCACCTCCCCGCTGAACTCCGCCGGCGACCGCACGTCCACCATCGCCTTGCCCTGCGCCCCGACCGCCTCGCGCACTTGCGGCTGGTACGCGCGCAGCGAGAGGTCAGGTTCGCCCGCCTTGTACTGCGCCTTCTTGGGCTGCGGCGCGTCCTTGACCAACTCGCGCCCCTCCAGCTCCCACTTCTTGCGCCCGCCGTTCATCAGCGCCACGTCCGTGTGTCCGTAGACCTTGGCCACCCAGTACGCGAACGCCGCGAACCAGTTGTTGTTGTCGCCGTAAAAGACGATCTTGGTGTCGTTCGAAATCCCAGAGTCCGAGAGCAGCTTCTCCCACGCCGCCTGGTCAGGGATATCGCGCCGGATACGGTCGGAGAGCTGGGTCTGCCAGTTCCATCCCACCGCGTTCTTGATGTGGCCGCCCTCGTACGCCGTCGTGTCGACGTCGACCTCAACCAAACGCACATGTGGATCGTTGGCGTGCTCGGCCACCCACTCGGTACTGACGAGTGCCGCCTGGTTCGCGTAGTTCCCGTTACTGCCTGCCAATTTATTTTCTCCTTGACCTACCAGTCCCTGAGATCTCCGTCGTCGACGCACGTGCCGTGCGTCACCTGTACGGTCGCGTAGTTGACGCTCATCGGGAGCGTCACGGCGTGCGCCGCCCAGTGGCCGCGCTCCGCCTCCGGAATGCGTGTCTGCGCGTCCCCCAGCGCCACGTGGATCAGTGCGCCGCCATCGTCGCGCTCGGCGATCCCGAAGTCGATGCTCCAGGCCGCCAGCTTGACCCGGCCCATCGTGTTGGTGCGCATCACGCGCGCGCCGCCGGAGCGGTACTTGTCCAGCACGTTGGGATCGAACCACACCTGCGCCAGCTGTGACGCACCCGCCAGCAAGCGGGTGTGCAGCAGCGTGGCGATGCCCGCAGAAGCCACGCGTCCTAGATTGCTCCTAAAGTCGAGTTAGTTGGTCAACTTGCTCGACTTTGGGATCGTAACACGCCGCTTCGCGAGCCTGCCAGCCAACCAGCGCATGGATTCCGCCACCAGAACCCCCAAGAGGAAAGCCACCACCACGTCGCTCGCCCACGCCTCTCCGAAGAAGATCGCCGAAGCGCCCGCCGCCAAAGCGATCGGATACGCGCTGAACGCCAGCGGCGCCCACGTGCGCGCCGCCGTGTGCGCCAGCGCGGCGCAGACCAGCGCGTGCACACTCGGCAGCGATCCGCCTGCTTGCCACGGCGCCCGCCAATTGGCCGGAACCGGTGCGTCGGGGTGAAAAACCAGCGGCCCGGGGCGCGCCACGAGTACGCTCAGGAGCGTGCCGAGCGCGAGGGCCAGCGCAGGCGACGCCAGCGCCGCCAGGAGCGCTGCCGGCGCCGCGCGCCACTTGGCGATCAGCGCGCCGGCGATGGCACCGCCCGCCAGCGTTGCATAGACCGCACGCGTCGGACCAAAGGCGGCGAACAGTCCGGGCGCCAGCGCCGGCTCGAAACGCAACGTCAGCATCGCCATCCCGCGCTCGTCGAGGCGCAACGCCGCTGCGCCAATCTGAGCCGCGCTCGCCGCGAGCGCCACCGCGGCCAGGACCGCCAGGCCCAGGCCCGCCGCGAGCGTGACCAGCGCGCCGCGCCGGTCGCGCCGCGCGAGCGGCCGTGCGGAAGCGGCCAGGACCGCCGACATCGAAGTCAAGCGCGGCTAGAGCATGGCGCGTGCCGCCTCTCTCCTGGAGGCCCGCCGATCGACCGTGCCTTCTCTGAGTGAACCGCGCATGAACGCGGCTCGCACAGAGCGCCGTTGGGCGCCAAAACTCCCCCCAAGCATCCCGCCCGGTTGACACACCGCGGCGCCCTCCGTAGCATCCCCAGTGGTTTCCCGGACGATCCGGCGAGAGGGCACGACGCGTGGACTCGTTTCGCCCGAACGCCGTGCCCCACCGCGCCGCATGGGATCGCAACTGCTCCGGCGTCTAAGCAAGACGCAGCTGATCGAGACGCTCCGCCGCCAGACCGCGGCGCCCTTTCACGTCATCATCTGGGACAACACCCCGGTGCGGCTGGGCGAGGCGCTGAGCAAGCTGGAGCACGCGCCGGACGATTCCGTGTACTACGCTACGCCCGAGCGCGTCTTCAGCTCCGCCGGCGCGTCGACCAACGGCCGCGTCAGTTGACGCGCCCGACCAGAGGGCGTAACGTACTGACGACATGCGGGAGCGACGCCAGCTGAGCGCTTTGAGGCAAGTCTGGCGGGAGCGCGCCGTGCAGGCCATCCTGGCCGTCGTGCTGGGGTGGGCGATCTACGTGAAGGTCGCCGACGGGTACGGCGTCGGACCGGGGATCATCGCGGCCGTCTGCTCAGCCTGGGGGTACGTGATCTTGAGCTCGTACGTCACGCACTTCCTCAACGCGCGCGCCGCCAACTCTGACCGTCCCAGCGGCCCCTCGGGTCCTGGCGGAAGATGGCCCGGCGCCAGGCCATAGGCAGCGCCTTCCGGTAGAATCAGTCCCTACCGTTTTCACGGTGGCCGTAGCTCAATGGCAGAGCACTGGATTGTGGCTCCAGTGGTTGGGGGTTCGAGTCCCCTCGGTCACCCCCGGGGAGTAGCTCAGCCCGGTAGAGCACCACGTTTGGGACGTGGGGGTCGGAGGTTCAAGTCCTCTCTCCCCGACTTGATCTAGCGCACTCGCTCCAGCAGACGCTCCACCCGCGTCACCACCTCATCCGGCAGGAACGGCTTCGTAATGAAGTCGTCGGCGCCGGCGCGCACCGCTTCTTCCGCCTCCGGGAAGCTCAGCGCGGTGATCACCATCACAGGGACGCGTGGCGCGTCGGCGCGCTGCTTCAGCAGCTGGATCAGGCGGAACCCCGACACTTGGGGCAGGTGCAGATCCAGGAGCACCAGCGTCGGCGACTCGCGCTCTAGCTCGTACAGCGCCGCCAGTCCGTCGTGGCATGTCGCCGTCTCGAAGCCTGCGGCGATCAGGTGCAAGCTGAGCACTTCCGCCAGCCCGGGCTCGTCCTCGACGATCAGGATCCGCCCGCGCGTCGGCGGCGGCATCGGCGAACGCTCTTCGAGCGTAGTGGCCGCTCCTTCAGTGCTAGGGACAGGCTGACCCATCGCCGTCGACTCTCCTTTGAGTCCGTGTCATTCCAAGGTACTACGTTTGAGCGCTATGTCAAGCGGGGATTTCACTCCCGCTGGCGCTCAGCTCTAGCGTGAACACGCTTCCGCCCTCGCTGGCGTTCTCCTCCCAGATGCGCCCGCCGTGCGCCTCGATGATCCGCCGGCAGATATACAGCCCCAACCCCAGCCCGGTCGGACCGCGATCGGCGTAGCCGTCCGCGCCGGCAGCGCCGACGCGGTAGAACTTCTCGAACACACGCTCGAGCGCTTCTTGCGGAATCCCCGGACCACGATCCTTCACCGAGACGCGCACCCGGCCTTCGACCGCCTGCGCCGCCACCGACACCGCCGTCTCCGGCGGGGCGTACTTGATCGCATTGCCAATCAAGTTTTCGAGCACCTGGGCAAGCTGATCAGGATCGCCCAGCACCCACAGCTCTAGGTCGGGCAGCGAGACCTCGAGCTGGCGCTCCCCCGCCAGAAGGGCCGACGCGCCGACCGCCCGCCGCACCAGGCTGCGCACCTCGAGTGGCGCTGGGTTGACAGTGAACATGTCACTCTCCAGCCGGTTGGCGCTGAGTAGGTTGTCGATCAGCCGCTGAAGGCGCAGCGCGGCGTTGTCAATCCCCTCGACAAACCGCCGGCTCTTCTCCGGAGGCAGCGGCATCGGCGGCCGAAGCAGTGTGGCGACGTAGCCGCGGATCAGTGCCAGCGGCGTACGCAGCTCGTGCGAGATCATCGAGCTGAACTCGGCCTGCGTTCGCTCGGCGGCGTGGGCGCGCTCCCGCTCGGCCTGGAGCGACGCGTACAGCCGCGCGTGCTCGATCGCCGAACGCGCGTGCACCGCGAAGGTCGCCAGCAGCTCGCGCTCGTCCGCTTCGAACGGCGCCCCCTCGCTCCACAGCTCGAGCGTGCCGAGCAGCCCGCTCTCGCCCCGCAGGTCAAAGTGCACACGGAACGCCTCAGCCGACGGCGGCTCGCCCACCCTTGCGACGGCGTACGTCCCGCGGCGGTCGGCTTCCAATAGCTCAATCGAGCCGCCGTCCGCGCCTACCGTCTCCACCGCCAGCTGCACCATCAACTCCAGGTGGCGGCGCACGTCGGCGCCGCTGGCCAGCGCCTCGCCCGCGTGGCGGAAGGAGCGCTGCAGCTGGTCGGCCAGCCGGCGGGCGAAGCCATACAGCCGCGCGTTATCGATCGCAATCGCCGCCTGGCCGGCGATCGCCTCCGCGGTGGCGATGTCCTCGGCGGTGAAGCGATAGGCGCGCCGCACGTGGTTCATGAATAGCGTGCCGATCACATCTCCGCGACGCTCCAGCGGGACGACCAAGATGCTCCGATCGCCGAAGAATTGGACCGACGACTTGTCGGTGCGCGGGTCCGCCAGCGCATCCTCGACCACCACCGGCGCGCCGGTCTCGATCACCTGCCGGCTGAGCCGCTCGTCGTCGAGCGCGAGCGGGCGGAGTTTCCACTCCGCGGTGAACGCCGGCTCCATGCCGTACAGCGCCGATGGCTGAAGGCGCTGCCCGTCGCGCTCGAGCAGCCAGATGCTCGTACGGTCGGCGCCGGTCAGCGCCGCCGCGCGATCCACGATCCGGTCCAGCACCACATCCAGCTCGAGCGACGAGCCGGCGACGCGCGCGATCTCGGCGAGGACCGCGTCGTGGCGCGAAGGGCCGCCGCTCACGGCTGACGAGTGTAGGGCAGGCGCTTGTCCCCTGCCGAGCGGCGACGGCAAGGCACAAGGCCTTGCCCTACGTCGCTGTTCGCCGGCCGTGAGCTAGTTGGCGCTGTAGACCAGCTTGCCGTCTTTTTCGCGCCAGACCCCGCCCACGCTGTTGCGCGTGAAACGCTGCGTCGCGCCCTTGACGGTGATCACCACGCCGGGCTGCACCTCATTGCGGATGGCCACACTCGGCAGGTGCACTTCTCCATCGGACACCTCGGCCTCCAGGTTTTCGCCCCATCCGGCCTGGATGCTGGTGGGCGTCGCCGCTTGCGAGCCCGCCTCGCGCGCTTCGACGCCGTCACGACCCCGCACGCGACCGCCAACGACACGGCCAGCTCCCGTGACGGTCACCTTGTGCTCGCTGATGACCGTGCTCTCGCGAATCTCGCTCGCCACGGTGACCGATCCGCCGGCGTGGATCTCGGCTTCCTGCACGAAGCGCGCCGTCACGGCGCCGCCGGCGCGGATCATACCGTCCTTCTGCCCCACCACCCCACCCGTAATGACCACATCGCCGCCCGCCTCGATCGTCGCCCCCTCCACCGTCCCGCCGATATTCACGCTGCCCGTAGCAGTGATCTTGAACCCCGGCTTTACACCACCGCGAATCTGCAAGTTGCCTTCAAACGTCACGTTCCCCGTCTTGAAGTCGACGTCGCCGTCGACCGTGTGGACGGGCAGCACGGCGATCTTCTCGCCTACGCGGCTGGCCATCCCACCGGCGGTGGCAATGATCTCGGTGCCCTCGTCGTTGACGCGCGTGTTCTGGCCCGCCAGACGGCGCAGCTCGACGTCCTTCGGCTTCTTCGCGGGAATCGGCTTGCCCTTGACCGTGAAGCCGTCCACGGCGGGGACCAGCGGGATCTTCCGCGCCAACACCGTGTCCGGCTCGACGCTAGCCGGTCCTTTGCCCATCTCGCGGAAGTCGACGCGCTCTTTCCCCGCCACTACCTCTTCGGCCTTCTGCTCGCGCTCCTTCTCCTTCTCGCTCTGCAGCGCTTCAAAGACGTGCTCGATCTCCGCGTCCTTGCCGTCCTTGGGCTGCTCGCCGCGCGCGATTACCACCGGTCGGTCCAGCACTTTGCCGTTCAGATGCTCGACCAGTTCCTCGTCTAGGCCGTTCACGATGCCGGCGCTGCCGACGATGGTGAAGAGCGCCGCGGCGTCCAGCGGCACCGGATTCCACGGGATGAGCCAGGCGGTGAACTCGTCCTTTGCGATGCGCACCGCGGCGGCGGCGCCTTCCGGCGGCTGCGCCGATGGGCTGAGCGTGGCGAAGACTCGCGGCTTGCCGTCTTGGGCCCGCAGCGCCTGCTGAATGGAATCGTCATCACGCGCGTCGAGCGGCCACCCTTCGATCAGCTTCTCGATCGCGGTGATGTCTGCCGGGCGTCCCCGCCCCTGCGGCCGATTGACCGCGATGGACAGCTTTCCCTTGACGCAGGAGAACTCGATCTGGGCGGGCGCGTCCGCCAACGGCGGCGGCGCGGCGGCGGCCTGCGGGCGGGGATGCCACGTGGCCTGAATGGTGAGCATCTCGCCACCCAGGCCGAATAAGCCCTTCTTCTCGCGTTTGACGACGTTGAGCTGAACTTCGCTCTCCGGCACCTTCATCGCCTGCGCCGCTGCGCTGCGCGCCGCCTTTTCGTCCGGCGCTTCGACGGTCACCGTCTTCGGCTTCGACGCGGGTGCGGCCAGGGCCGCGGGGGCCGCAGTTTCCGCGCTCGGCGCGGCGGGAGGAGTCTCGGTGGTCATGGAACGCTCAGCGTACCCCCCGGCGGTCCGTGAAGTCTAGGCGGTAGACCAGGTTTCCGGTTCGATCTCGATCTCCGTCTCGGAGTCGAATGCAGCGTCGATCGCCGCATCAATGTCTTCGCAGATCCGGCGCAGGCCGGCGCTTTGCGCCAGTGCGGTGGGTGCCAGCTCGTCGCCACCGTCCGGCCGCGTGCGCCAGCGGTAGTACCCCAGCATGATCCCCACCGCGAACTCGCGCCGCACGATGTAGCGATCGCACGCCTTGCACGCGCGGTCCCAGATTCCCAAGAGGTCGCTCGTCTCGCCACTCGCCGCCGATTCGTCAGCCGCTGCGCGCAGCAGCTGACCGGCCTGTCGTGTCGAGATGCGGTACGCCTGTGCGAGTACGTCGGTCCACTCTTGCGGTCGGATGAAGACCGCCGCGCTGTCGAACGCCCCCTGACTCCCAACGCCCGTGGCACCAACGTACAGCCCCAATCAGGTGCTCCGTTGTCGAGTATAGCGCTACATCGCGGAGCCGGAACCTAAGAAGCCAAGTGTCGGGAATCGCGCGCCCAGCAGCTTCTCCGCCGGTGCGCCGAGCCACCCGTCCATCACTGTGGCGTACACCGACCGGAAGTCGGTCGTGAAGCGCAGATTGCCTCGATCCAGGTTATTGAGATCGACCGGATCGCCCCAGTGACCACCCTTCATGTTGTTGCCGATGATGAACTGCGGACCAGCCGTGCCATGGTCGGTGCCGTTTGAGCCGTTCTCTCCGACACGCCGGCCGAACTCGCTCCACGTCATGACCATGACGTTGTCGGCCTTGCCTTGCGCCGTCAGGTCGTCCCAGAACGCCTGTAGGCCGTCGGACAGACTCTGCATCAGGCGCTGGTGCTGGTTGCGCTCGTTCGAATGGGTATCGAACCCACCAATAGTGACGTAGCCTACCTTCACGCCCAGGTCACCAACGATCGTCTCGGCCAGCAGCTTCAGCCCGGAGGCAAAGCTGTCTTGCGGATACTGCGCGGCGGGCTTGTATCCCTGGTGCGCCTTCTGCAGCACGTCGATGCTGGACAGCGTCCCTTCTTCGGTGCTCTGCAGCACCTGGGCAAACGGCGCGCCGCCGGGATAGCCCTGATAGAGCTTGACCAGCGCATCTTGGCGCGCGGCGGCGTCCTGCGCGTAGCGCGGGTCGGGCAGGATCTTGTAGTTGTCGACGTTGCTCACCGCCGGTACGGGATAGTCCGGCGACATCAGCGCCGGCGGCAGTGACCCGCCCGCGGCGAACCCGGCGAACGGGTGACCGCGGCGGTCGACTGAGCCTTTGACCAGCTTGGCAAGCCAGCCCTCATCCGCTTTCCCTTCCGGATTGGCGGTCTGCCAGATGTCCATCGAACGGAAGTGGGAAAAGCTCGGTTCGGGATAGCCTACGCCGTGGACGATGGCCATCTTCCCCGCGTCCCACAGCCCCTTCATGCCACCCATAGACGGGTGCAGCCCGAAGCGATCGTCCAACTGGAGAACTTGGTCCGGTGCGATGCCAATGTTTCGCCGGTTCTGCAGGTAGACACCGTCGTTGTACGGGATCACCGTGTTCAGGCCGTCGTTCCCACCCGCCATCTGCACCACCACCAGTGTCCGATTGGCGAACGGATCGTTCGCCGCGTCATCGGGCGAATGAAGGACGCTCGCATCGCGGCCCGCCTCGGCCCCCGCCGCTTGCACCGCGCGCGTGAAGATGTGCGGCATCGCCAACCCGAGCGAGACGACTTTGAAGCCGTCCTGGATGAAGATGCGGCGCGAGAGCATGGACATTGCGGTGCTCCTTTCGACTTTCTGGCGCGGTGCTAGGCCAGGTGGAACTCGGGCATGGCCATCAACAGATAGACCATACCCCTGATCTTTCGGTCCAGCGCCGGATCGCTGGCCTTCATCGCCACGCCCGGCTTGGGCCACAAGTTCCCATCCTTGAGATACGCCACCAACGTGTCCCGCTGCGCCGGCCTGACCTGACCATCCAGTAGCAGCGTCAAGAAGTGATCCACGACCTTTTCGGGCGTGTCTAGCCTATTGCGCGTCACCATGCCGAAAAGGTCGACCGGCTTGGTGTTTGCGTCGTTGGCGTTACGCCCGGTGAGGACGCGGTTCAGCTGGTTGACCCGCTCCAGCCAGGTTGTGGTGTTGAACCACTGCGCGCCGCCCGGCCATCCTGCGACGTTGGGCGGGTTGAAGAGCTGCTGCCCCATGCGCTGCAGGCTGGATTGAAAGTTGAGCGCGTTCGTCTCTAGCTCCAGCGCGCGCGCCATGCTCGCGACGTAGTCCGCCGGCGCTTTGGCCTTGGCGCGGTACGTCAGCTCGGAGTAGAAGGCAGGGTGCGTGAAGATCACGCGCAGCATCTCACGCACGCTCCCACCCGTTGCGCGGAATGTGTCGGTCACCGGTCGCAGCGTCTCCATACTTGGAGCGTCGTACGCAAAGAACTCCCACAGCCGCTTGGAGAGGTAGTACGCCGAGGATGGGTGCGCGATGATCAGGTCGATCA
>WNGF01007368.1_pt1 | contig 16711 bp, 14 predicted proteins | sample 5400641 | NCBI WGS metagenome assembly WNGF01 (sample SAMN13153371, study PRJNA577476) | soil metagenome | isolation source: 80 cm soil or saprolite under grassland replicate 2 | place: USA:California | collected 2016-06-15
CCTGGACCTGGTCGACCTGTCCGCTCGGGCCGGCGACCGGTATGCCACCTACTCGCTGGGCATGAAGCAGCGCCTCGGTGTGGCGGCGGCGCTGTTGAAGGATCCGCGGCTGCTGATTCTCGACGAGCCGACCAACGGCTTGGACCCGGCCGGCATGGCCGACATGCGGGCAATGATCCGCCGTCTCGGCGCGGCCGGCTGCACGGTAATGGTGTCCAGCCACCTGCTCGGCGAGGTCGAGCAGATCTGCGACCGGGTGGGCGTCATCTCCCGCGGCCGGCTGGTAAGCGAGGGCACGGTAGCCGACATGCGCGGCGCCGCCGAACTGCGGGTCGTCGCCGCCCCGCTGGACCGGGCGGCCGGGCACGCGCGGGCACTGCTGGGGCCGGGCGCGGTGAGCCTCGTCGACGGCGGCCTGCACCTCGCCGTCGCTGCGGACCGGGCCGGTGAGATCAACGCGTCGCTTGTGTCGGCTGGCGTGACGGTCACCGAGCTGCGGATAGTCGAGCGCGATCTTGAAGAGGCGTTCTTCGAACTGACCGGAGGTGAGGCGCATGTGGGGTAACTTCTCTGCCGAGATGATCAAGTTGGTGAAGCGGCCGGCGAACTGGTTGCTGTTCGCCGTGGCGATCGTGCTCGGCCTGCTGTTCACCTATGTCATCCCGTATGCCGGGTATGCGGCCGGCACCGGTGGCCCGACCGCCGACCGTGGTCTCGCGGCGCTGGTACCGGCGCAACTGGTCGGCAACTCCATTGCCGGCCTGCCGGTGTTCCTCGGCGCGATCATGGTGATTCTGGGTGTACTGGCGGTCGGCGGCGAGTACGGCTGGGAAACGTGGAAGACGGTGCTGACCCAGGGCCCGTCACGGCTGGCGGTCTACGCGGGCAAGCTCGCCGCGCTGGCCGTGGCGGCGCTCGCGGTCGTGGTGGCGCTTTTCGCGGTCGGTACCGCGGCCAGCATGTTCATCGCGGCGGTCGAGGATCAGCCCATGGCGCTGCCGCCGGTCGGTGACCTGGTCGTTGGTCTGGGGGCCGGCTGGCTCATCGCGGCCATGTGGACCGCGTTCGGGGTCCTGCTCGCGGTGCTGCTGCGTGGCGTGGCGCTGGCCCTCGGGCTCGGCCTGGTCTGGCTGCTGGCCGTGCAGAACCTGCTCGCCCTGCTCGCCGCTCCGCTGCTGGACTGGGTCGCGCAGGGGCAGAAGGGGCTGCCGGGTCCGAACGCGGGTGCGCTGGCCGCGGCGCTGGGCAGCGCGCCGGACACGCCGGGCGTCGACGCCGTCGTCGGCGGTGGCCAGTCGGCGCTGGTCGTCGCGGCATACCTGGCCGGTTTCCTCGCCTTGGGTGCGGTGGTCCTGCGCCGCCGTGACATTCTCTAGTTTCGTGGACGTCCAATCGGTCCGCCGGTGGTTGGGCGACGGTCTGCTCGCCGGGGTGCTGCTGATGTTTGGGCTGGTCGCCACGAAGTTCGCCGCCGCAAACCAGCCCCACGCGGAGGCCCTGGACGTGGTGGGCTATGGGCTGATTGCGATCGCGTCGCCGGCGCTCGCGGTGCGGCGGCGTTGGCCCGTCGGCGCGCTCGCCGTCATCACCACCGCCACCACGGCGTACCTGGTGCGCGGCTACGCCTACGGACCGATCTTGATAGTCTTCATGGTCGCCGTCTACACGGTGGCCGTCGCGCTGCCATTGCGCCCCGCCGCCTTGGCCGCCAGCGCCGCGCTGGTGGGGTTGACGCTGCACGTTTTCGTGCCACCCGACGGCGAGCCCGGCCTGGGCGGGCTCGCCACCGCCGCCGCGTGGGTGGTCGTACCGTTCGCGGTCGGCGTTACAGTGCGGCTGAGCCGGGAGGCGGCGGCGCGCGCCCGCACCGACGCCGCCCGGCGGATCGCCGACGATGAGCGGCTGCGCATCGCCCAGGAGGTGCACGACGTGGTGGGGCACGGCCTGGCCGCGATCAACATGCAGGCGGAGATCGCGCTGCACCTGCTGCACCGCAAGCCGGAGCAGGCGGAGGCCGCGCTTACCGCGATCAGCCGGACCAGCAAGGAAGGACTCGACGAGTTGCGGGCGACCCTGGCGGCCGTGCGTCGCGGCGGCGACCGCGCCCCCACGCCCGGGCTGGCCCAGCTGCCGGCGCTGCGTGACCGGCTGGGCCACGCCGGCCTGCCGGTGACCCTGTCCGTGGTCGGCGTGCCGGCCGGCGGGGAGTTGCCGGTCGCGGTCGATCTGGCTGGCTACCGGATCGTGCAGGAGGCCTTGACCAACGTGCTGCGCCACGCCGGTGCGACGACCGCCCAGGTGCGTATCGAGCACCGAGCGGACGCGGTGGAGGTGGAGGTGACCGACAGCGGCCTGGGCGGCCCGCCGTCGCCGGGTGGCACCGGCATCGCGGGCATGCGGGAGCGCGCGACTGCACTCGGCGGCGAGCTGCAGGCCGGACCGCGGCACGGCGGAGGCTTCCGGGTGCACGCGGTGCTGCCCCTGCCCTGCCAGGCCGCGCCATGACCGAGCGCTTGCGCGAGGTCCAGCGTCATGTCACGGTGGCGCCGCCGAGCGCCAGCGAGGGGGCGGCGCCGTGATCGGCGTGCTCATCGCCGATGACCAGGACCTGGTACGCATCGGGCTGCGGGCACTGATCGACGCCGAGGACGACATGCGAGTGGCTGGCGAGGCCGCCGACGGGCTAGCCGCAGTCGCGCTCGCCCGCCAGACCCGGCCCGAGATCATCCTGATGGACGTGCGGATGCCCGGCATCGACGGGATCGAGGCGACGCGCCGGCTCGCCGCCGACGCGACGATGAGCGCCACCCGGGTGATCGTGCTGACCACGTTCGAGCTCGACGAATACGTGTTCGACGCGCTGCGCCACGGCGCCAGCGCCGTCGGTGACCCGCCGAGTCGTGCGCGAGTTTGCCTCCCGCCCGTCGCGGGCGCGCAAACCCCATCCACAGCTCGATACGCTCACCGACCGGGAGAAGGAGATCGTCGGGCTGGTCGGTGAAGGGCTCAGCAACGACGACATCGCCGAACGACTCGTGGTCAGCCCGGCCACTGCCCGGACCCACGTCAGCCGTGCAATGGTCAAGCTGGGTGCGCGGGACCGGGCGCAGCTCGTCGTCTTCGCCTATCAGTCCGGGCTGGTCGACCTGTGACCGCTGCGGGAGCGGACCCGCCCCCCACGGCTGGAACACCGACAGCACGAACGCGACCGTTAACGCGGTCGGCGAGACGATCGGCGGGAAGACCAGATCGCCGGGGTTCCAGGAGTCGACGCCCCGGTGGCCAGCGCCATCGCGCGACCCGTAAGCGCCGCCTCCTGCACCCCACTCCCGAGTGCGAACGGTGGCCAGCGACATCACCCCCCCGCGACGAACATCGGCCAGACCGTGAGCAGATGCAACACCTGCAATGCGGACGCTTCGGTCGCCCGATCGTCGGGTGCCCATCGCGGTCAACACGAGCACCGCCATGGCCACGTCGAGCCCCCAGCTCGGGCTCGTTGGTGAAGTCGAGGTCGTTGTTGGCGTCGGCGTCGGCGCCCAGTTGCCGGTTGTCCTTGCCCAGCGACTGGCCGCCCTCCGGCGTGGTACGCACGATCCGTACGCCGGTGTGGATCGTGCTGAGCCGGCCGACCACGCCTTGGATCGTTCCGCGGCGGCCTGACCACGAAGTTGCACCTAAGCTGCGAGCAGGGCGCAAGCCGCTGTCGATCCTGATCACCGCCAGCCAGCGTGGCGACAGTCCCCTGTTTGTGGCCGTACTCGAACGCATCTGGGTGCCCCCGACCGGGTCCAGGTCGACCCCGCACGCGACCGCAGCGGGTCCTGGCCGAAAAGGCGTACAGATCAAAGGGCAACTCGGCCTACCTGTGCCGACGTGCGATCACCTGCACTGTTCCGGTCAAGGACGACCCAGCCATGCAGCCAGAGCCGCACGTGGCGCAGGCGCGGGAGCCAATGCGCGCCTATCCTGATCGCGGTCCCGCGGCGTGACGTTGCCAGCGGGCCGGCTCGTCGAAGGGAACGCCGATGGTGGGGTTCGCCGATGCCACGATGGTGGCCCCCGGCGCGGACGCGTCGACGTTCGACGCACAGGTCGACGCCCAGTGGACAGTCGGTGGCCGCCCCAACGGCGGGTACCTGCTCGCGCTGCTCGCCCGCGCCGCCAGCACCGCCCTCGACGAGGCCGACCACCCGCACCCATTGGCCGCCAGCGGCCACTTCCTCGCCCCCGCGGTGGTGGGTCCGGCCACCGTGACCATCGACCGGCTACGCGTCGGGCGCACCGTCAGCCAGGTCCGCGCCCGCCTGGCGCAGGACGGTGGGACCTGTCTGGAGGCGCTGCTTACCATGGGGCGGCTCGCCCCGGCTGCCGAACCGTACTGGTCCGCCGAGCCACCCGTGCCGTTGCCCGCGCCGGCCGACTGCGTGCACGTCTCTGCGCAGCCGCGCGGCCTCGGCTTTCGCATCGACATGCTCGACGCGGTCGAGATGCGTCTGGATCCCGCCGTCCTCGGGTTCGTACACGGCCGCCCGGACCGCAGCGGCGAGGTGAGGGCCTGGGTGCGCTTCGCCGACGACATGCCGCCCGACCCGGTGAGCCTGCTCTACGTCGCCGACGCGCTGCTGCCCGCCACGTTCACCATCCACCCGTCCGGCTGGGTGCCGACCCTGGAGCTGACGGTCTACGTGCGTGCCGTCCCCGCGCCCGGGCGACTGCGGGTACGCCGACGCACCCGCCTGGTCGCCGGCGGCCCGCGACCCGACAGCGAGCGACGACCCGACAGCCAGCGACGACCCGACAGCGCGCCACCCGTGTTCGGTGGGCTGGTCGACGAGGTGTGCGACATCTGGGACAGCCGCGACCGGCTCGTGGCCCAGGCCACCCAGCTTGCGACGGTGCGCTTCACCGCCGGAGCGTCGTGACGACCGCGCTGGTACCGGGCGCCGGTGGGCTCGCCGGCATTCGTCTGGAGGCCGGAGGGTGATTGCTGAGGAGATCCGCCTGGCGGCATACGAGCAGAATCAGGATGGCGCCGGCCGTGATGGGTTGCGACGGGCCAAGATCGGTGACTACGACGTGGAGGTCCTGGTCGGCGAGGGGGCCAAACGGCCAGCCACGGCCACTGGCAATCCTCGCCACACCGTGGATCGAGCAGCACCTGTTGCTGTACGCCCGCGCGCTGTGGCACGGACGCTAATGTGGCTCATGAACCACAGCCCTGCCGTCCGGCATGCCATCCCGCGCTCGGGTGCCCAGCTGCAACGTAGGCGTAGCCGATCAGCGCGACCAGGACGCCGATGCCCATGCACGTCCGCGCCCCGTCGCCGGCGCCTTTCGGGCTGATCCACCTGGCGTCGGCCCAGCGGTCGTGTCCGGAGGAGGATCTCGCCGATCAGGTGCGCCTACAGCCGGCCCGGCCATGCCCTGCCCGGATGGCCAGCTTGCGCAGCTCGCTGGCCCATAACACGGCACTGGCCATGGTGGTGCAGACCAGCCACTGCTGGGGTGTCAGCGCTGTGGTGCCGAAGGCGGTGTTCAGCAACGGCAGATGCACCACGGCCACCTGCAGCAGGACCGACAGCGCGATCGCCGCCCAGAGCCACGGGTTGACGAACAGCCGATGGAAGGCGCTCACGGTTTCGGAACGGGCGTTGAGGCTGTTGAACAGCTGGGCCAGGACCAGCACGGTGAACCCGGCGGTGCGGGCGTTGTCCAGGCTGCGGTCTCCTTCGATCAGCCCACCGGGTAGGTACAGGTCAATGGTCAGCAAGGTGACCGCGGCCATCACCACGCCGATGACCAGCACGCCGACCCACATGCGGGCGTCGATGACGCGTTCGTGCACCAGGCGGGGCGGGCGGCTCATCACGTCGTCGATTTCCGGGTCGAAGCCCATGGCCAGGGCGGGGGCGCTGTCGGTGAGCAGGTTGATCCACAAGATCTGGGTAGCCAGCAGGGGAAGCACGAGCTCGTCGCCGGTGACGGTGAGACCGATCACGCCGGCGCCGACGACGCCGAGGAAGACGGTGAGGACCTCGCCCATGTTGGACGACAGCAGGTACCGCAGGAACTTCTTGATGTTGTCGAAAATGTTCCGGCCCTGCCGTACGGCCCGCACGATCGTGGCGAAGTTGTCGTCGGCCAGGATCATGTTGGCCGCTTCCTTGGTCACCTCGGTACCGGAGGTCCCCATGGCGATGCCGATGTCCGCGGCCTTCAGGGCAGGTGCGTCGTTGACCCCGTCGCCGGTCATCGCCACGATGTTGCCGTCGGCCTGCAAGGCGTCGACGATGGCCAGCTTGTGCGCTGGGGAGACCCGGGCATAGACCGAGGTACGGCGGACGGCCTCGGCCAGTTCGGACCCGTCCATCAGGCTCAGGTCCGAGCCGGTGAGCACGGGCGGCCTGGGTTCGACGATGCCGAGGTCGTCGGCAATCCGCGCGGCGGTCAGCGGATGGTCGCCCGTGATCATGATGGTCCGGATGCCCGCACGCCGGGCCAGACGGATCGCCTCGGCGGCTTCGGGCCGGGGTGGGTCGATGATGCCGACCATGCCGACGTAGACCAGCCCGTGCTCGATCGACTCGTCCAGGTCGGGGGCGGTGGTCTGTTCCAGCCGCCGGTACGCCACGCCCAGGGTGCGCAGCGCCTGGGCGGACAAGCGGTTGACGTCGGCGAGCACCCGGGCGCGCCGCGCGTCATCCAGTGGCACCACCTCCTCGCCGATCTGCACGCGGGTGCAGCGGGTCAGCAGCACGTCCGGGGCGCCCTTGGTAACCACGGCGATCTTCCCGGCCCGATCGGCGTCCGCCTCAAGGCTGGTCATGAGCTTGCGTTCGGAGGTGAAGGGCACCTCCGCGACGCGGGTGAACCGCTCCACCCGAGCCTTCGCGCTGCCCAGTTTGTGCTCCGCGACCAGGAAGGCAGCCTCGGTCGGGTCGCCCTGGATCGTCCATTCGCCGTCCTGCTCGCGCAGCACGGCGTTGTTCGCCAGGCTGCCACCGGTTAGGACGCGGAAGACCTCCTGCCACAGCGGGCCGTCGACCAGTTCGGCGCCGTCGTGCTCGACGCGTCCGTCCGGGCGGTACCCGGCACCGGTCACCCGGGTCTCTCCGGACGCCGTGACCACCCGCTCGATGGTCATCTCGTTCTTGGTCAGCGTGCCGGTCTTGTCCGAGCAGATCACCGACGCCGAGCCCAGCGTCTCCACCGAGGACAGCTTCTTCACGATCGCCCGCTGCGCCGCCATCCGCCGTACGCCGATTGCCAGCACCACCGAGAGGATCGCCGGCAGGCCCTCGGGGACCGCCGCGACGGCCAGCGAGACCCCGAGCAGCAGCACGGTGACCACGTCCGCGGCGCTGTCGACACCGCTGATCAGCAGCACAGTGGCCACCACGACGGCGGCGATGACGAGCACCGCGATGCCCAGCATCCGCCCGACTCGGGCCATCTCCCGCTGCAGCGGTGTCGGGTCCTCCTTGGTGGCGTGCAGCAGCCCGGCGATGTGGCCCATCTCGCTATCCATGCCGGTGGCGGTCACCAGGGCGCGCCCGGTGCCCTGGGTGACGGCTGTGCCGCTGAACACCATGTCCAGCCGGTCGCCGAGTGGGACGGGGTCGGCCAGGGTGGCGGTGTCCTTGAGCACCGGCTCGCTCTCCCCGGTCAGCGCCGCCTCGGCCACCTTGAGCGTGGCCGCCGAGACCAGCCGCCCGTCCGCGGCGACCGAGTCGCCCTCGGCGAGTACCAGCAGGTCCCCGACCACGACCTCGCGGGCCGGCACACGCACCTGCTCCCGATCGCGGACCACCACCGCGGTGCGGGTCGTCATCCGCCGCAGTGCCGCTACCGCATTCTCCGCCCGCGCCTGCTGGACATAGCCGAGGACGGCGTTGAGCACCACGATCGCAAGGATCACGATCGCGTCGACCGGCCAGCTGTCGCCGCCTTGGGCAGCCCATGCCGCGACCGACACTGCGACGGCGGCCAGCAGCAGGTAGATCAGCGGGTCCTGGAACTGTGCGAGCACCTTCCGCCAGGTCGGCACTGCCGGGACCACCTGGATCTCGTTCGGCCCGTCGGCGGCCAGCCGCCGGGTCGCCTCCTGCTCGGTCAACCCAAACACCGGGTCCGTGCCAAGCAACCGGGCCAACTCGCGTACATCAGTCACGGACGGGTCGAAGTCCAGGTCTCCCATACGTCCTTCCTAAGGCCTGCGCGACCGCAGGGCTACCCGCAGGCGGCTGCCGTATGCCCGCCGGCAATGGTCCTCGGCACTGGCCGTCGGCGGACCGGTGGTTAGCCCGGCGTCCACCGCCGCCCCCAACACCCGCACTACCGGGGCCAGCTGTCGGCCTCGGTGCCGGTGATCCATTCCAGCATCAGGTCGCGTAGCAGCACAGCGGCGAACATCCTGAGCACCGGGGTTGAGCTCGGGCGGCCGCGCGGTCGCCGCAGAACCGTGACGATGGTGTCTCGGAGCCGCTGGTCCAGGCGCTCCAACAGGCCGCGCACGAGTTTGACAACCAGGAGCAGGCCAAGCAGGACCGCGAACGCCAAGGGTGAGCCGGGGCCTGTCGCCGGCCAGCTCACCGCCGTACGGGAGGGCCTTGCCCCACCGGCACTTCGGTGGAGCAGACGGCGTCCCCAGCGACCTGCCAGAACGTAACAACAGGTTTTCCCCGGCAGCGGCTACGGCGCACAGCTACGACCCGCGTCACCACACGATCGGATCGGAGGAGTGCTGCAGGTACAGGGTGCGCGGGCCGGACGAAGGCGCCGGCCACGCATCCTTCGTCCGGTCGTAGCTGGGCCTCTCCGGGCCAGGCCAGAACCTTACCGATCGGCCTCCCGCCCCTAGCATTCCTATGTGGACAGTTCCGAGGAGGCGGTAGCGCTGGCCCTACGGGCATCAGACCACGACCGTCCGATGTATACCGACGTCCCGGGCGGCCAGGACGGCAAGCACCACGACCGCCCCGAACCGCGCAAGTGATCATCGCCGGGGCATGCCTTCATCCCGAACCTCCGCCGCGGGCACGATGACCTCGTACACGAGGTACCGCGCCTCCGCCGGTTGCCGCCACGTTCACCGAACTCGCCCAGGCGATCTGACCCCTGGTCCGGGAATGCGGTTCACCACGCCAGCCGATCAAACAACTCAACGGCTCCTGCACAGCCGGGAGGATGAGAGTTTCTACGTCTTCACCGGCGCGCTGTACGTGGAGTGCGGCGAGGACCGGTTCGAGGCCGGGCCGGGGTCGTTTGTATTCCTGCCGCGCAACCTGCCGCACGTCTCCCGGTCCATCGGCCGGCCCGCGACAGCGCTGTTGATGGTGACGCCAGGCGGGCTGGACGAGTACTTCGCCGAGCTGCACGCGGCGCTCAATGCGAACGCCGATCCGGCCGAGATAGCGATCGTCCAGGAAAAGTACGGCATCCTTCGGTCCTGAGCGCGAAGGTCACTGGCCGGCATCGCCGTGACCGAAGCGATCGACCACGGCCGCCGACGCGGCCCCAGCCGTCGTGGCCCGGACAGGGCCGACTTCGCTCGCCGACGAGGCAGCCGGGTACGTTCTGGATTCGCTGAGGCCGCGGCACTCGACGCTCGCCCATTTGAATACGTTGTCATCAACACCGTCTGCATTGGCAAGGAGACTGACACGAACGCCGCCATCGCCGTGGCCAACTCGATGTCCGCGACATTGCAAGCGGCATATCGTCCCACTCGACCGGACGACTCCAGTTCACCGACCAGCTCGCCGCGGCAGCCGGCAGGCTCGGCCCTGCGTAACCCGCCGGGAACGCCACCGCTCAGCGGCATCACAGGCCGCAAGGCGACTCAGGCCACGACCTGGCATCCTGCCTGGGGCAAGATCGGCGGATGACACCCGATCGCAGCATCGGGCTGCACGCGTGGGTACGGGCGCCCGGCAGTCGAATGATCGCCCGGTTCCACGCCCCGACCCCGCGGTGGAGTGCGGAGCCCTTGACGAGCTGCTCATCGCTGATAACCGGTTCGGGCCGTCCGAAGGGCCAAAGGTCTCGGCCTGCACGGTATTCACCTGAAGAGGCAACAGACTGGGACGACCACGCAACCGGCCGGGCGCCGAAGCGAGGACCGCTACTTGACGACGCGGAACCTCAGGTGCGTGACACCGGGAGAGTCGACGACCCGGACGGTCTCCAGCTCAATGCTCTCGGGTCCTAAATGATCGAACAGCCGGACACCGGCACCGAGCAGCACCGGCACGAGGTGGACCTGTATCTCGTCGAGCAGCCCGGCGCGAAGACATTGCTGCGCAACGCTCGCGCCCATGAGGCTCACGTACTTTTCGCCGGCGGCCGCCTTCGCTTGCTCGATGGCGCTGTCTACACCGTCGGTGACGAAGATGAAACGGCTCTCGCCCGGTGGCACATGTTCCGGGACGTGGTGCGTCAGCACGAACACTGGCAGCCCGGGCAGCGGCCCGTTTCCGCCCCAGGCGTTCGAGATGTCGTAGGTTCGCCGACCGGTCACGACCGCTCCACCATTCTCGATCAACTCTTCGAATACCTCGGCACTGCTGCTGGAGAGCTTGAAGGGCGGCACCGGCACACCCCGACTCGCGGCCTGCCGGTAGTGGCGAATCGCGGTGTCGCCGTCGAAGTACCAATCGAACAGCCGCCTACCGCCGTCGCCCAGCGGCCGCCGGCCACCGTCGTTCGAACCGGCGATGAAACCATCGAGCGACATCGCAAAAGCTGCGACCACCCTGGCCATGACCTCTGCCTCCTCGCTGCCGAGCATGCTGCGATACCTTCCTGACTGAGACGTCGGGGCCACCGGCCCTAACCCCGACATCTACCCGCCAGGTCCCGCTCACCAAGATGGCTGAAACGCAGCGACCAGCGGCGCTGGTGTACGCCATAGCCGGAGGCATTCGTTTTTGATCAAGCTAAACGATCTTGGCGCGTGGCCGCGCCGAGGATGCCTGTGCGATCATGTCGGCAGCTGTCCATAGTGGATGAGCCGTTGGTCCGAGCACGGCATCGGCCCTAGTCACCCGCCTGACCCGGAGATGACACCAGCGCGACCTCGCCGACGACCGCGCGAACAACCTGGTAGGTCTTGAGCTGCTGTCACGGATCTCAGCCGAAGAGCGGGATGCCATCCTGGCGGCCAAACGGGCCGCCGCGCGGCGGATGGTCGCGACGTACCCGCACCGCTGGTAGGTCTTCGCCGACCTCGCGAGCCAGGTGCTCGCGCTGAAGGATGAAGTAGAGCGCGCCTGATCTCGGCCTCTGTGTTTCGCTTGGAGCAGGGCCGCATTACTTCGAGAAGGTCATCGACCCCAATGACGGCCGGGCCCTCGTGCGTCTCGGAGCCGATGTGGCCGCTGCTCGCTTCGAGGAGCCGGCCAAGTATCAGCACGCGTGGTGCGGTGTGAGATGGGAGAGGTCACGAGGAACGCGGCTAACGAGACCGGGGGAACGGGTGCGCGGGTGGCGCCGGAGCTGGTGCGTGTCGCCAGTGTGGAGCGGCTGCGCGGAGAAGGACCGCATGCGGTGTCGGCGGGCGGCACCGACGTGGTCGTCGTACGCACGAGCACCGGCCTGCGCGCTTTCGAGGGACGCTGCCCGCATCAAGGCGCGCTGCTGGGCGAGGGCGACCTCGATGGCGGCGCCTTGGTCTGTGGCAATCATGGCTGGCGCTTTAACGTAGAGAGCGGATGCCGCGACGGCGCGCCTGGCTGCCTGTCCGGTCGTCGAGCGCGACGGCGCGGTGCTCGTCGATGTCAGCGCGCTCAACCAAGGCGCGACGATGGTGGCGCGCGGGGCCTGTCGCCGAGGGGATAGGCCGGAGCCGGCGCTGCCAGTGCGCCCGCCTAGGACGCCGGACCAAGCTGGTCCCGGTGATGCGCCCGGACGACACCGCCAAGGTGCTGGACGCGTGTAAGGGCAAGGGCTTTGCCAGCCTGCGGGACGAGGCGCTGATCCCGTTGTACGCCAACACCAGGGCCCGGCTGTCCGAGGTGGCAACCTGCTGGTCACCAGCGTGATCGAAGCTGACCCGTTGTTGCTGGTGTTAGGGGACGCTGTCGGTGAGGTGTGGGGCGATCGCTGCCACCAAGGAGGGTGGGTCGGCGTCGGGTCCGGGGCCATAGTTGATGTGTTTGCCGTCGTTGGTCCACTCGGCCAGCACCGTGTATCGAAGGCCGTCGACCGGCGAGCGTGCGTCTTCGAGGGTGAAGTAACGGACTTCAGCGTCGCCGTCGGACACGGCGATGGCGGCAAGGTATGCCTCTGCCGGATGTTGCGGCGGGGGGAGGGTCACCACGACGATGTCGTGCGCGTCAAGGCGGTGGTTGCTGACGCCAAGGCTATCCGCTGCCAGGCGCTCGGCCTCGGGCAATGTTTGTCCGAGGTGGTTCCAGGCGTTGTCGAGGGTGAGCCGGCCGTCGCGACTGGCGGCTGCAAGGTTGGCGCCGAACCGGAAAGCGGCTGAGGGCAGCTCGCGGTGGGCGAACAGGTAGTGGTGTCGGCGTGGGCCGTCGGGCATGCGCCGACGGTAGCAAGGCACGGTAGGTGGTTAACGCATCCTCGGCGGAAGCTCGGTGAGGGGCTAGGGTGTCGGGTGGCGAGGAGGACCCGTTTGCGGAGCAGGTCGAAGCTGCGCGGCCGAACATCTGTCGTTTGATCATCTTGATCCGGTTGACCTGGCCTTCGACCGCACCGGAGCTGGGGGGCAGGGTCAGCCCGTTGAGGACGGCGGCATGGCCGCGCTTGAGGCGCGTGGCGAAGGAGCTCAGGTCGGGCTGGTCGTCGGCGTCGATGGCGGTGATCCAGGCGTCGAGGCGCTCGCCGTGGCGGCAGGTGAGCATCTGGGCGAACGCGGTTACGCGTGGGGCCAGCGCGTCGAGGTGTGCGCAGCGGACTCACACCTCCTCCCGGCTGACCTCGCGCACGCCGGATCCCGCCTCCCGCTCCGGGTCGGCCACCGAACCAGGCAACCAATCGAGCGCCTGCCACCCCTAACGGGGTGCCGTCAGCGGCGTCCAACCCGCGCACGGTCAGGACGCGGCTGTCCACCGAGAGGACGCGCAGGTGACACCGACCGCCCGCGCGGTGAACTGGTCGAAGCCATCCGGCACCCTTCGGCACCTACGTGCCGGCCAGTCGCGCCACGACCGGAGCGAAGGCCTCCATCTGTTGCTCCATGACCTGCACATACGAGAAGCCATACCGCTCACGCCGCTCCACGATCTCCGCGACGATCTGCTCGACGCTGCCGGCCAGCACGTGGGGGGACCTGGGGAGGGAGACGTCGGACTGACCGTTGGTGACCGCCACCTGAAACACCGTGTAGCCGAGCTCGAGACGCTCGAAGCGCTCCGGTGCGGCATCTCGGATCCAGGCTACCTTTCGCGCGATGTCCTCCGGCTTCACGTCAGCCACCTCGGTTCTCCAGACGGTGAAGCCGACCCCGAGGCTGTCGGCACGCCGAGCCGCGACGGACAGCAGGCGCCTGCCCGTACCGCCGACGAAGATGGGCGGGCCCGGTCTCTGCACGGGGGTGGGCCTCCCCTGCAACCCGGTGACGCGGTAGTGCTTACCCGAGAAGCTCACCGCCTCGCCGGTAAACAGCTGGGCCACGATGTCTAGGGCCTCCTCCAGGCGATCGATCCGTGTGCCGGGGGAATCGAAGGGCAGGCCGGTCTGCGCATAGTCCGCGGGCAGGTAGCCAGCGCCCATGCCAAGCTCGAAACGCCCATCCGAGAGAAGGTCCAGGGTCGCAGCCTCCTTCGCCAGCCACGCCGGATGCCGGAAGTCGTTGCCGAGCACCAGGCTGCCTACGCGTAGGGTTGAGGTCGCCTCCGCGGCCACGGCCAGGGCCGTGAGCGGGGCAATGCCGATGACGATATGGTCGGGCACCAACAGGATCGCGTAGCCCAGCTCCTCCGCCCTGCGAGCCTTCGAAACCCACTCGGCGTGGGAGACAGCGTTTCCGGACACCACGCCAAAACGAAATGGTCGCATCAGATGTCTGCTCCACTCATGGCTGCTCAACTCCAGCGGCACTCCCGCCCGCCCCGGCACGGGAACCGGACCGCACGCAGCGCCACCATCCGACCAGAAGAAGAACCGGCATCGCCAGGATGACCCTGATGCCGACGAGGCCCAACCCCTTCCAGACCTCCTCGGGCCGGATGAGGGTGGTGGCCGGCATGGCGCCCATGAAGGACCCCTTGATGACGACCTGACGGCCCGTCATGCCGACGCTTGTGATCTCCATCATGGTCTGGCCATCGCGGGATCGGATCCGCGCCGGTGCGGAACCCGTCCTGACGCGGGCCAACGCCACGGCCGCAGTCAAGAGCGCCAGGATGACACCCAGGACGATCCAGATCAGTCCCCGCACCGCCTGCCCCCTCCGCCGACGACCCACGACAGAACGGCGGCGTTCAACGACGGCGCCCCAAGCTAAACCCCCTCTTCGCCTTGCTCTTGGTCACGCCTGCGACCACGTCATCGAAATCCATCCCGAGATCGGTGAGTATCGCCTGGGCACCGGCACGTGCGCCGCCGGTCACACCCGGACCCGGATGCGTCGACGGCCCTACCAGGTAGAAACCCTCAGCCGGCAGCCGGTAGCCCATGTTGGGCATGGGTCGATAGCCCATGAACTGAAAGAGTTGGCACGCGAAGTGCCCGGGATCGCCCTTGGGCCAGGACATGTTGAAGCGCTCGCTGTCGAGGGGACTTTCGACGACGCGGTGCAAGACCTTCTCGGTACTCATGTTCGTGGTCAGTCCGCAGAAGGTATCGAACACCTTGTCGAACAGCTCTTCCTTGCGCTCGTCCCACGAGCCCTCCGCCAACTCCAGGGGAACATAGCTCAAGAGGTACAACGTGTGCTTGCCCGCCGGTGCCCGCGTCGGATCCCAGTTGGTCGCCACGGCGACGCCCGGCATGTTCCAGCTTGGGATGCCGTACTTCAGGTCGTCGAACGTTCGACGAAGCTCCGGCAGGGGCGCGGCGATCTCCTGGAAGCCAGCGCTGTTCACCTCCGGCCCCGCCTTGAAGATCGGCGCCTCGCTCAGTGCCAGATGGCCCATCAGCAGCATGAAGCTGATGGGCTTGATGCGGTTCACCTTTCGTTCCCAGTCAGCCCCGAAGCGGTGGTCGACCATGTCCGGGATTTGCTTGATGTTGAGGTCGGCGACGACCGCCCGCCGTGCCTCGATGCGGTCGCCGGACTCCAGCTGCACGCCCGTGACCCGGCCGTCGGTGAAGAGGAACTTCTGCACCGGCGCGTTGGTCCGGATCGTGCCGCCCAGGTCGCCCAGCGCCTGGGCCAAGGCGTTCGTCAGCGATCCCGATCCGCCGACGGCGTAGCCCAGCCCGTACCGGTGGATCACCGGGACCATCATGAGCAGGAAGGCGCCGGTGCCGCCCTCCTCGGGCGCCGCGAGCACCTCCGAGACCCAGCGGGCAAGCGCCGCCCGCACCTTGTCGCTTTCGAACCATTCGTTGCAGACATCCAGATAGCTCATCATGAGCATCCGGATCATCTCTCGTCCGACCTCGCTCTCGTCCAGCTGGCTGAAGAGGTGTCCCAGCGTGGACGGCGGCGAGAAGAAGCCGGTCATCAGGAGATCCAACAGCGGGTTGAGGAACTCGTAGAAGCGGACGTAGTTCTCGGCGTCGGGAGTGCGAGATCCTCGCGATGGTCTCGGCCGTCTTGTGTACGTCGCGGTAGAACGCGATGTAGTCGCCGTCGGGAAATACGACCGCCATGCTCGGGTCCGGGAAGACGTACTTCAGGCCGTACTTCGACAGCAGGCCCAGTTTGGAGTGTTCCCGATCTTGTAGACACTCGGTTACGCGGCTTGTAGCCGTGTGAGTGCGTGCTTCTTCTCGTATTCGATCGGGGTGTCGTAGCCGATTGTCGAATGCCTTCGACGCCGGTTGTAGTACGACTCGATATAGCGGTGCGCGATGGCCATACGCAGCGCATCGATAACCAGGTCGGTGCGCATGTGGTCGGCGACGGCAAAGCCGACCACTCGACGCGAGTAGCAGTCGATCACGGTGGCCAGGTAGGCCCACCCGGTCCAGGTCTTGACGTAGGTGATGTCGCCGACCCAGGCCAGATCGGGTGCGGTGGGCGCGAAGTCGCGGCGCAGCAGGTCGACCAGGCTCGGGTCGAACCGGCCGGGCAGCGTGGTGCGCTTGTAGGGCCTGGGGTGCACGCCCCGCAGCCCGGCGGCGCGCATCAGCCGGTGGGTGCGCTTGTGCGAGCACACCACGCCAGCGCGGCGCAGCTCATCACGTACTCGGCGCACCCCCACCCGCCGCCCGTGCGCCGCGTGGATCTTTCTGATCCGCTCGGTGAGGGCGGCGTCGTCCAACGCGCGGGCGGAAGGTGGCCGCTGGCGCCACTGGTAGAAACCCTGCCGCGACACGTTCAGCATGCGACACATGAACGCGATCGGGAACGCCTTCTCCGCGGCCTGCTCCGCGATAAACGAGAACCTTACTGGTTCTGGCTCGCGAAGAAGGCTGCCGCTGAGATGTGAATCCCCAAGCCACGACGGGCGTGCGCCATCAAGCGTCGAGGCTTCGCCTCCACGCTTGGGATTTCGGGAACGTTTTCGGCTATGCGGCGTCGGGTTCGATAGTCACCTTCACGCCGAGGGCTTCGAGTTGCTTGACGAGCCGGTCG
>WNGF01009908.1_pt1 | contig 16699 bp, 14 predicted proteins | sample 5400641 | NCBI WGS metagenome assembly WNGF01 (sample SAMN13153371, study PRJNA577476) | soil metagenome | isolation source: 80 cm soil or saprolite under grassland replicate 2 | place: USA:California | collected 2016-06-15
CGGGAGTCCGGACGCGCTCGAGCAGCGCCGCCTCCGCGTACGCGGCCGCCGCGTTCATCCTCGCGGCCGCCGCAGCGACGTCGCGATCCGAGACCAGCCGCGACGCCCGCGCCTCCGGCGGCCCGAACCATTCGACGAAGAGCCGCGCGTCGGCCGCCGGGACGCCGAGGACCTCGCAGAGGACCTGTGCCGGCAGAACTCGGGCGTACTCGGCGGCGAACGCGACGCGGCTGCGGCCGGCGAGGCCGTCGGCGAGCGACTGCGACAGGGCGCGGATCCGGTCGGCGTGGTCGCGGATCGAGCGGTGCGACACGAGCGGCTGCGCCGCCGCCCGCTTCGTCCGGTGCTCGGCGCCGTCGCTCGCCGCCATCCCGTTCGTCGCGGGCCCCGCGCGATACTGGCCGAAGGCGTCAGGATCTTCGGCGACGGCGACGATGTCGGTCCAGTGGGAGACGAGCAGCTCGCCCGTCTCAGGGCTCCGCCACACAGGGTCGTGACGGCGGAGCCGCTCGTAGAACGCATACGGCCGCTCTGCGAGCTCGGTGGACGGCCACGTCACGAGCCCATTATCGAGACCGGCGGGTTGGTACCTCGGGATGGTGAGTTGGAGCGTTTTGGGACAATTGACGTAGTTAGCGCACGTGTGTTAGAAGACCTCGGTGCAGTCGCGGCGGCGTGGATGAGCACCTTCGATCTCGCCCAGATCGATCGGTTGCTGACGACGACACGAACCGTCCGCAAGCGGTTGGACCTGGACCGCCCCGTCGAGCCGGAGGTGATCACCGAGTGCCTGCGCCTGGCGACGTACACGCCGAACGCGGCGAACACGCAGCGGTGGCGGTGGGTGGTCGTCACAGACGCCGAGAAGCGTGAGCAGATCGCCGACGTCTACCGCGGCCTGTTCTACCGCGACGTGCGCGCGGCGGCGTCCTCGACCGACCCGGTGGTACAGCGGTTGTACAGCTCCTCCAAGCACCTCGCCGACAACCTGCACCGGGTGCCGGTCCACGTCATTCCGTGCTACCCCGGGCGGCCGAGCCCCGAGCTCGGGAACGTCGGGCTCGCGACGCTCTACGGCTCGATCGTGCAGGCCGCGTGGAGCTTCCAGCTCGCGCTGCGCAGCCGCGGGCTCGGCTCGGCCTGGACGACGATGCACCTGAAGTCCGAGCAGGAGGTCGCCGCCATCCTCGGGATTCCCGACGACGTGACGCAGGTGGCCCTGCTTCCGGTCGCGTACACGATCGGCGACGACTTCCGGCTGCCGTCGCGGCAGCCGGTCGAAGAAGTCACCTACTGGAACGCCTGGCCGGCGACGGCGTAGGCGACGCTGTGTCCGTCGTGAGCTTCGACCCGCGGTCGCCGGAGTTCTTGCTCGACCCGCAGGCTGCCGCGCAGCAGCTGCTGGAGGGGTCGCCGGTCTTCTTCTACGAGCCGCTCAACGCCTACTACTTTCTGCGGTACGACGACGTGAAGCGCGTGCTGGACGACTTCGAGACGTACTCGTCGCACGCCTACAAGGGGATGCCCGTGCGAGCCGATCTCCGCGACCGCATCCCGGAGGAGTGGGAGCGGGTGGGCCAGGTGATCCAGGGCGGTCAGGCGATCAACATGGATCCGCCGGCGCACACGGGGCAGCGCCGGGCGCTGCAACGGACGTTCACGATCAAACGCGTCGAAAGTGCGAAGCCGGACATCGAGGCGATCGCGAACGACTTGATCGACGGCCTCTTCGAACGGGGCAGCTGCGACCTGCTGCAGGAGTTCGCGATGCCGGCGATGTCTTCGGTGTCCTGGCGCCGATCGACCTGAAGCCGGAGGACGTAACGACACCCGACGATCAGCTCGTCACGACGTTCGAGCGGCTCTACTCGGCGTACCTGACATACACGGAGCTGCTCGAGGAGCGGCGCGCGAGTCCCGGCGACGACCTCGCGTCGGCGATGCTGGCGCTGACCGACGAGGACGGGCGGCCGGCGCTGTCGACCGACCAGGTGCTCGCGCACATGGTCGGGATCACCGCGGCCGGCACCGACACGACCGCGGCGCTGATCACGAACATGGTCCGCTACTTCACGGAGAGCCCGGAGCAGCTCCAGCTCGTCCTCGACGACCCGTCGCTGTGGGACAACGCCGTTCGCGAGGGCCTCAGGCGCTCCGCGGTCTCACTGCAGCTGTTCCGGATCAGCACCCGGGAGTCGGCGATCGCGGGCGTCACGATCCCGGCTCGCAGCAACGTCTGCATCAGCCTCGCCTCGGCGAACGCCGACCCGGCGAAGTTCCCCGACCCGCTGCGCTTCGACGTCCGTCGCGAGAACGCGGCCGAGCACCTCGCGCTGGGACATGGCCGCCACTACTGCCTCGGCGCGCCGCTCGCCCCACCCGAGGCGCGGATCGGGCTCGAGGCTCTCTACCGGCGCCTGCCCGACTTGAAGGCCGACCTCGACCAGAAGCTCGAGTTCGTCCCCTCGCCGGTGGTGCGCGTGATGCTCTCGCAGCGGGCGAGCTGGACGGTGGCGTAGCCGTCGCTTCTTACGGCGTCGGGGTCGGAAGCGCGCCGTGCGCCGCGACCGAGAGCGGCTCCCACTCGCGCCAGTTCCCCAGCCGAGACTCGTACTCGCTCGCCACGATCTCCAGCACGTTGCCCAGCAGGATGCGCAGCGGCGGATCGTCGGCGTCGACGATCTGCAGGACGACGTCTCGCGTCGCTTTTGGGTCGCCTTCCCGGCTTGACACGAGCGCGCGGCGCTCGATCCGACGGTGTACCTCGTGCTCGTAGTCGGGGTGCGGCGCGGACCGCGCCGCCATCTCCTCCGCCGCGGTCCTGTAGCCGGTCGGCTCGAGCAACGTGACCCTGATCCCGAACTCGTCGACCTCCCGCGCGAGCGACGTGCTGAGACCTTCCAGCGCCCACTTCGACGCGTGGTAGATCCCGAGCGACGAGCCCGCGACGACGCCGCCGACGGACGACACCTGCAGGAAGTGACCGGCGCGCTGCGCACGCAGGAACGGCAGCGCAGCCTGCGTCACCCAGAGGGCGCCGAAGAAATTCGTCTCCATCATGGCCCGCGCCTCCTGCTCGGTCAGCTCCTCGACCGCGCCGTAGTGCCCGTAGCCGGCGCAGTTCACCACCACGTCGAGCCGCCCGAAATGCTCGTGCGCCCGCGCGACCGCCGCGAACACCGCCGAGCGGTCCGTCACGTCCAGCGCGATCGGGAGTACCGCCTCCCCGTATTTCTCCCCGAGCTCCTCGAGGCGGCTGACCGTGCGCGCGGCGGCGGCAACCCGGTCACCGCGCTCGAGCGCCGCGTCGGCCCACTCGCGACCCAAGCCGCTCGACGCTCCGGTGATGAACCAGGTCTTCACGAGCGCGGACTCTACCAGCCACTAGAACGGTTGACTGAATTCGTCTACGTGTGTTAGAAGACGCCGGTGTCGGTCAAGGCAGCAGCGTCTCGAGCGGGGAACGCGAGCGGTCGTGAGACGCGGCGCCTTCTGATCCGCACCGCGGAGCGCCTGTTCGCGGAGCAGGGGATCGACGCCGTCTCGCTCCGCCAGATCAGTGCAGTCGCGGGCCTGCGCATGTCCGGCGCCGTCGCGTATCACTTCGGCGACAAGGCCGGGCTGATCCGGGCGATCATCGAGGATCGAAGCCTGCGGGACGACGAGCGGCGCAGACCGGTGCTGGCCGAGCTCGAGCGGCAGGGTCGCGTGCACGACCTGCGCGCGCTGGCGGAGGCAGGCATCCGTCCGGCAGTCGAGGAGATGGGAGAGACGGGCTACTACTTCCGTTTCCTCGCGCAGCTCGACCGCCATCCGGACGTGCTGGCCGATCTGCGGGCCGGCGGCGCGTTCAGGTCGACGCTGCGTGTCGTCGAGCTTCAGGACGAAGCGGCGCGCGACCACCTACCGCCGAAGATCCTCGAGAACCGGAGGCGGCTCGCGACTCACCTCGTGATCGCGGCGCTCGCCGATCTCGAGGCACACACCGGGCGAGACGTCGACGAGGTCGTGGTGTCGGACTTGATCGATTGCGTCGCCGCGCTCTATGCGACGCCGCCGTCGAGTCACACGGTCGAGGCGTTGGCTCAGAAGCGGCACCGGAGGTAGGGGAGTCGAGATGCAGATCGAGGGCAAGCGCGTCATCGTCACCGGCGGTTCGTCGGGGATGGGCGAGGCGGCAGTGCGAGTGTTCGTGAGGGAAGGCGCGCTCGTCGCGGCATTGGATGTTCAGGATGAGCGTGGTGCGAGCGTCGCCGCCGCCGCGAACGACGAAGGTCCGGGTCGCGCCGTCTACCACCATTGCGACGTGCGCCGCCGCGACGAGGTGCAGACGTCGTTTGCGCGCGCGGTCGAGGACCTCGGCGGTCTGGATGCGCTCGTGCACATCGCAGGTGTCGAGGGCTCGTCTTCAGCCGAGGAGATGACGGAGGAGGAGTGGGACCGTGTGGTCGACGTCAACCTCAAGGGAACGTTCCTGACGAATCAGGCCGCGTTCCCGTATCTGCGCGACGCCGGCGGCAGGATCCTCAACTTCGCCTCATCGGCGGGCCTGATCATGTTCCCGAACCACGGCCACTACGTCGCGTCCAAGGCCGGGGTCATCGCGTGGTCGCGCTCGCTGGCGCTCGAGTGGGGCCGCTACGGGATCAACGTCAACTCGATCACGCCTTTTGCGCTGACGCCGATGACGCGCGAGTTCCAGGAGGCCTTGAGCAGCGAGGCGCGCGCCGCGTTCGAGGCGCACGTGGCCGCCACGCCGGCCGGACGGCTCGGCGACCCGGAAACGGACATCGCCCCGGTGCTCGTCTTCCTGCTGTCCGACGCCTCGCGGTACGTCACCGCCCAGATCATCGGCATCGACGGCGGCAACGTCCCTGTTCGCTAGGTGGTGTGGCCGGTAACGTTGCCCGGTTCCTGGGTCGCGAGCACCAAGCCAGAGGCCGTCATCGCCCGCGGTAAGGCTTTGCGCCTTGACAAGGGCGAGGGCGGACTCTGGCGCCGCGTGATCGCGGGCCAGGGGCCATGGCCACGTTGCCGGTTACGCCACCAGGTAATCACCGAGGGAGGAACGGCAAATGAGCTCAGACAGCGACATCGAGCAACTCCGCCGGGATGTCCGGTACCTGAAGGACCGCCTCGCGATCCAGGACTGCATCATGCGTCACGCGCGCGGTGTCGATCGGCACGACGTCGAGCTGATGACGAGCTCCTACCACAACGACGGAGTTGCGAGATACGGCCCGGCCGTCATCCCAGGTCCCGAGCACGGGGAATGGTCGAACAACGCGCACACCGGTCGCTTCCGTCTCCACATGCACAACATCACGACTCACAACTGCGACATCGAGGGCGACGTCGCCTATGCCGAGAGCTATGTCCTCGCCGCGTTTCTCTCCCCGGACCAGAAGCGGACGTCGCTCGTCAGCGGCCGCTACTTCGATCAGCTGGAACAGCGCGACGGCAAGTGGAAGATCGCGGTGCGACGAACGGTTATCGACATCTGCGTCGAAGGCGACGCCTCCTTCTTGGGGGCGCTCCGCGGGCAGGAAATCGACGAAAAGGAATTCTGGAGCAAGGAGGATCTCTCCTACCGACGCCCGCTCGACGTCGAAACGCCGGCGCCCGCCTGGCACTGAGGGCTGCCGCCACAGGATCGAGCCGTACAGCGTATCCGGGTGCTGGCGGTCGATGCCCAGGCAACCCGCGACTTGGAATTGAGACGGATGTTTGGTAGGTTTGGCCGGGTGACGACGCTGTCTCGGACGCTCGCGGCGTGCATGCGGCACTGTCCGGGAGCAGCGCAATGAGTCGATCGCCGGTCGCGTCGTGGTCAAGAAGGCTCGGGGTATTCGACGGAGCCTTCGCTAGCTGCGGCGCGTTACCCTTATGAGGAAGGAGTTCTTGACGATGCGCAAGAAGGTTGCGGTCGTAGGACTTGCGGTTGCTCTGCTCGCAGCGACCTCGGGCGCCTGTTCAACATCGGAGGCGATGCGGCGGCGTACTACATCAACCACCACGGCGGATTCGGCGGCCGAAAGGTGGTCCTCGACAAGTGCAACTCGCAGATCAACCCCGCAGTGGATCTGTCCTGTGCGCACCGGATCCTGGCCAAGCACCCCCTTGCCGAGTACGGTTGCGACGTCGTGACCTCGGCGAGCGGCGCGCTCACGCTCCTTGGCTCGCACGGCGTTCCGGTGTTCAGTTGCACGAACACGAAGGAAGACTTCACCTACCGCTGGAGCTTCGGCCTCCATCCCGGCGCGACCGGTGAGCAGGCCGGATGGGCGAAGTTCGTCTGCACGATGAAGAACGTGCACAAGACGGTGTTGTTCGGGCAGGACCAGCCCGAGCAGCGCAAGGATTCGACGGCTGCCATCCAGCCCGTGATCGAGGGTTGCGGCAAGACGTTCGACGCCGTCTATTCCCCCGTTACTCCGACGGACTACACCCCGTATGTCCAGCAGGCGCTGTCGAAGAACCCCGACTTCGTGTTTCTGTCGCAGTCAGCGGCGCAGACCGCCGCGATCGCGAAGCTGTTCCAGCAGAACGGGTTCCGGGCCGACCGGCTGATCGTGCTGGACAGCTCGGCCTCGTACCAGACGACGCTGAAGCTCGCCGGGTCCGCGATGGACGGAACCTACCAATGCTCTGGGTGGAAGCCGTGGGACCACACGTCCGACCCGGAGATCAAGACGTTCGTCAAGTCGGTGAAGGCCGTGTCCTCCGAGGACACACGCAACAACGCCATCGAGTACGGCTATGGCCACCTGATGGCGATCTGGACAGGGGCGAAGGCGGTCGGGTTCGCCAAGGTGACTCCGGCGAACGGGTCGGTGAACGGCGCGAAGCTGGCCACGTTCTTCCGGACCAGGACGAACGTCCACCTGCCGATCACGCACTCTCTGATCAACCCGGGTCCGAAGTCGGCTCCGGCGGTGAAGCAGCCCTACTGCCAGATCCAGCAGTGGAAGGGCGGAAAGTGGCACATCGTTCCGACCGGCCCGAAGAAGGACGGCTGGGTCAACGGTTTCTAGTGTCGGACGCGCGGCGTCGCTCGCGACGCCGCGCTGACGGCCGGTTCGGAGGAGGCGGCGGCTCGTTCGAGAGCCGCCGCCTCCTCGTTTCTGTCAGCGGCTGAACCGGACTTCTACGGGACCCTTGGCGAGGACGACGCCGCGCTGGTTCGTCATCGTCACCTCGAGATCCGCGTACGTGCTTCCGCCGGGGCCGGGGCGCGTCTGCAGGACGCGGCCGTCGAGGAAGGTCACGTCGCCCTCGAACGCCGGGCTGCGGTACTGGATGTTGCTGTGGGTGATGAAGCCGTACTCGCCCGCCCACGCCGCGACGTAGTCGAGGACCCAGGCGCCCATCGAGGCGCCGTAGCCGTACGCCTTCGGCATCGCGATCGTCTTCGCGAGCGCCGCGTTCGCATGGCCCTTCGCCTGCCCGGCGTAGAGCCCGTCGGCGAGCGCCGGGTCGATCTTGGCCTTCTCGAAGTCGGGCGTCATCTCGGGCAGCCAGCCCGCGTCCAGTGTCTTGTCGCCGAAGTCGTCGGGCCGGCTTGCGCCCCAGATGGTGAAGATGAAGGACCGCCACTCGGTCGCGAGCGTCCTGACCGTGTGCGGCCCGATCGGCCGGCGCGGCAGGTCGCCGACCCCGACCTCCGCGCCCGTCTTCAGGACGTGGTCCTCGAACGTGCGGTAGTAGTCGAGGCGCTCGCGCTCGATCGACTCCAGCTCCTCGTCCGTCCACTCGTAGTCCTCGGCCTGCGTATCCATGAACCCGAGGCGGCGCGCGTTCTCGACGAGGAAGCGGATCGCAGTCGAGCGCTGGATCGCGACGGGCTCCCCGCGCTGGTTGAAGTAGTTCGTGTCGCCGCGCTGGAACACCGTCGGTCCGGCGAAGCGCGTGTCGGCGACCTTGTAGTCGAACGTCATCCGCGTTGCCCGGATCTGGTCGCCGGGCTCGATCCTCGGCCCGAAGAACCACCACTCGTCGCCGCCGAAGAGCATGTGGCACCCCGGGATCCGGCCCTGGACCGCCGGCAACGCGCCGTGCCCGTAGATGCAGCAGACGGCGAACGACTGCGGCCCGACGATGCGGCCGAACTCGCTCTCGGCGGCGAAGTCCTCGTCGTAGTGAAGCCTGTTCGGGTAGTTCATGCCCTGCACCCAGCGGCGGATGTCGTTGACCGCGACGGGTTCCTTCAGCTGCTCGCCGGCGATCGGCCGGCCGAGCCACTGCTCGACGTCGGTGGTGTCCATGGGCTCGAGCTCCACGTCCACAGAGGTCTGGGTCATCACGTTTCTCCTTCCGATTGCATGCGTGTGGCGATGAGGCTCTTCACCTTGTCCAGGACGGGCTTGCCGGTGGCGGTCATCGGGAGCTCGGACTCCTCGACGAAGAAGATCCGGGCCGGGATCTTGTAGCTGGCCAGCCGCCCCTTGAGCTCGGCGCGGATGTCGTCTGCGCTGAGGAACGTCTCGGCGGTCGGGACGACGCACGCGACCACGATCTCGCCGTACGTCTCGTCCGGCGCACCGACGACGGCGGCGAGCCTGACGCGGGGGTTCTGGTAGAGCGCCGCCTCGACCTCACCCGGCGAGACCATCGCGGAGCTCGTGCGGATCACCTCGGACATCCGCCCCGTCCAGTGCAGGTACCCCTCGTCGTCGAAGTAGCCCGCATCCCTCGTGCGGTAGTAGCCGCAGCCGTCGAGGTAGGTCTCGGGGAACTGCTTGTTGTACCCCTTCATCAGCGTCGTCCCCTTGATCGCGATCTCGCCGTGCTCGTTCGGCGGCAGCGTCTCGCCCGTCTGCGGGTCGATGATCTTCATCAGGGTGCCGGGCAGCGGCCGCCCGTTCGTCTGCAGGCGCACCTCCACGGGGGTGTTCCATGGGATCGAGGCGGCGAGGGTGAGCGTCTCGCTCAGGCCGAGCGAGGCGCCGCCGAAGGGACCGTCCTCGGGCAGGCCGAGACGGTCTCTCAGCGAGCTGCGCGGCAGGATCCGGAGCGAGGAGACATCGGCCTGCCTGTGGGCGAGGGCTTCCTCGAGCTCCGCGGTCTGCTGCGGCGTGATGTGCGCGACGGTGATGCGGTGCTTCTCGATCAGGTCGAGCGCCTCGTCGGCGTCGAACCACTCCTGCAGCACGACCGTCGCGCCGATCCCGAGGCTGGGGCCGAGGAGCCAGCCGATGCCCGCGCTCCAGAAGAGCGGATAGCTCCCCCAGACCACGTCCTCCGAGTCGACGGTGAACTCGAGGTAGAGGCGGTCGAACTGGACCGCCGGGCAGCGGTGCGCGTGGATCACGCCCTTCGGGACCCCGGAGGTGCCGGAGGTGTAGACGATCAGCGCATCGTCGGTCGGGTGGATCTCGCGCTCGACCGAGTCGAGGTACCCCTCCGGGAGCGCGGGCGGGTTCCCCAGCGCGTCCTCCCACGAGAGCAGCCGGCCTCGCGTCGGGCCTCCGCCGAGCTGGATGACGTGGCGCAGGTACGGAAGTGCCGGGTCGAAGTGCGGCTCGGGGCCGGCGTCCTCGAGCCAGGGATGGTCCTGGAGGAGGTCCTCGAGGTAGGTGTGCCGGAGCATCTGGTGCTGCAGGATCACGACCGACGCGTCCGCGTGGCGCAGGAGCCGCTCCCGGGCGGGGGCGGGCTCGTACGTGCTGAGCGGGACGGCGACGGCGCCGATGTTCATCACCGCGAACGCGGCGACGACCCACTCCGGGCGCATCCCCATGACGATCGATACCCGCGCGCCCTTGGTGACGCCGAGGCCGAGCAGGGTCGCCTCGAGCTTCGTGACCTCCTCGGCCAGCCGGCGGTAGCTCCACGTCTCGTCGCCGAAGATCAGCGCCGGCCGGTCGCCGTACCGTTCGCAGATCCGGCGCAGCCAGACCGGGACGGTCAGGTTCGGATCCTGATGGATCGGCTCCTGCGTTGCCGTCTCACTCATCGAACAGCCCCGCCGCGCGCTCACCGATCATCACCGCGGTCGCGGCAGGGCCCCGCCGGGTGATGTTCGGCATGATCGAGATGTCGACGACCCGCAGGCCCTCGACGCCGTGCACCCTGCAGTGCTGGTCGACGACGGCGGTGGGGTCGGAAGCCGGCCCCATCCGCGCGCTACAGGTGGTGTGCAGGGACGTCCCCATGTTCGCCTTCATCCACGCGTGGAGCGACGCGTCGGATGCGAGGTCGTCGTCCGTCGGGGAGGCGCGTTCCGCGCGCAGCTGCTTGAACGCCGGGTGGGCCAGCAGCTCGGCGGCGAGACGCACGTTCGCGGTGAGCCGGCGCAGGTCGCCCGGTTCCGACATGTAGTTGAGCCGGATCGCCGGCGGATCGTTTGGATCGGCCGAGGTGAGGGTGATCTCCCCAGTGCTCTTCTCGGAGTCAAGGCTGACGAGGAACACGAAGTCGTCCTGCATCTTCGCGGTCGACAGCAGGAAGCGGAGCGGCAGCTTGCGCAGGGCCTTCATGGTTGCCCACGGCCGTGCGACGTACGAGGGGAGCCTGCCGCGCTTGCCCGTGGCGGTCATCGACCTGAACACCTGGCTGAAGGAAGCGGCGGCGCAGGTGATCTGGAGATCGCCGACGATGTCCGAATCGGGCGCCGTGTGGTTGAGGCAGGTCTGGAAGATCATGAAATCCGGGGGGAGCACACCCCTGTCCGGCACCCGGAAGTTGACGAGGACGGACGGGTGGTCCTTGACGTTCTTGCCGACCCCAGGGCTGTCGTGGACGACTTCGATTCCGTGCTTGCGGAGCGCGTCGGCCGGCCCGATCCCGGAGAGCAGCAGGAGGTGCGGGGACTTGAAGCCGCTCGCGCACAGCACCACCTCGGCGCCCCTGATCTCGACCCGCTGACCGTTCCGGTCGGCCTCGACGCCGACCGCCCGCGTCCCCTCGAACAGCACCCGCCGCACGAACGTCTCGCCGAGCACGGTCAGGTTCGGCCGGCTCCTCGCCGTTGCGAGGTACGTCATCGCCGTGTTCACCCGGATCCCGTCGATGGCGTTCCGCGGGATCGGCCCGACGCCGTCGACACCCGGCGCGTTCTTGTCCGGATCCTCCGGGAACCCCAAGTGCAGGCACGCCTCCATGAACGCTTGCGACACCGGGCGCAGCTGGTCGGGGTGCGGCCGCCGGATCGGCATCGGGCCGTCCTGGCCGTGAAACTCGTTGTCGAAGTCGAGATCGGTCTCGCTCTTCCTGAAGAAGGGCAGAACGCGGTCCCACGACCAGAGGTCGTTGCCGAGCGCGGCCCACTCGTCGAAGTCCTCGCGCCTGCCCCGGATCCAGTACGTCCCGTTGACGGTGCTCGAGCCGCCGACGATCTTTCCGCGCGCAAGGGGATACGTGCGACCGGGCAGGAGCTCGCCGATGAAGGACCAGTTGTTTGGATGTCCCGGGAAGGAGGCCGCCATCGAGTTCGACCTCGCCACCTCGGCCGGGAACTCCTCCTTCGACCGGTAGTCGGGCCCCGCCTCCAGCAGGAGCACACGTCGCGTCTCCTTCTCGGATAGCCGTGCGGCCAGCGCGCACCCTGCCGACCCCGCCCCGACGACGATCACGGAGTACTGCTCGGTATCCGTCATCGGGACGATCCTTCCTTCGTCGGGAGGCGGCAGGTTCGACTGCATTGAAACAATCCCGTATCGCGTTCGTCAACCAAGTGGTAGGTTGAAGTGTGCGTTACCAACCGCTGGGCGCGAGTGGGATCGAGGTCTCCGTCGTCGGCCTCGGCTGCAACACCTTCGGGATGTCGATCGACGCCGACCGGGCGCAGGCGGTGGTGGACGCCGCTCTCGAGTCCGGCATCAACTTCTTCGACACGGCCGCGTCCTACGGCGCCGGCGCGAGCGAGGAGATGCTCGGCAAGGCCCTTCGCGGCCGTCGCGATCGGGCCGTCGTCGCGACGAAGTTCGCCGACACCCTCCGCGGCCTGCCCCAGGACGCCCCGCCGCCCGGTCAGCGCGCCGAGGTCTTCAAGTCCGTCGACCGCTCGCTCGAGCGGCTCGCCCTCGACTACGTCGATCTCTTCTACTACCACATGCCCGACAAGGTGACGCCGATCGAGGAGACGCTCGGCGCGATGCAGGAGGTCGTCGAGGCCGGGAAGGCGCGGGTGATCGGCTGCTGCAACTTCAGCTCGTCGCAGCTGCGGCAGGCGGACGACGCCGCGCGCGCCTCCGGTAAGCCGGGCTTCACCGCCGTCCAGAACCAGTACAGCCTGCTGGAGCGCGATGCGGAGAGGAACGTGCTGCCGCTCGCGCGTGAGCTCGACATCGCGTTCATCCCGTACATGCCGCTCGTGAACGGCCTGCTGACCGGCAAGTACCGGCGCGGGCAGCCGCCGCCCGAGGGATCGCGGCTCGAGTACTTCACGAGCGTCGGCGTCGGCCGCGAGCTGCTCGGGGACGACCGATTCGAGCACGTCGAGCGGCTCGCGGAGTTTGCCGAGCGGCAGGGCCATACGCTGCACGAGCTGGCGATCGCCGCCCCGGCGTCGGAGCCGGGCATCACGTCCGTACTGGTCGGGGCAACGTCGCCGGAGCAGGTCCGGGCGAACGCCGCCGCCGCCGAGTGGCAGCTCGAGCCGGAGACGCTCGACGCTGTGCCGCGGGTGGAGGGCAAGGGAATCGAGTTCGGGTTCCCGCGCGACTGAGCGCGGTGTCGCGACGTCAACAAACGTTTGGTCGGAGTGTTAGAGTCGGCGCGACGTGGCGAGCTCCAAGGGCACCTTCGAGACGGTTGCCGAGGCGGAACGTCGCGCGCGCGAGCGTCTCCCGAAGTTCCTCTACGTCGCGGTCAAGGGCGGGGTCGAGCAGGGGATCTCTCTGGCGGACAATGCCGCGGCCTTCGGCGAGCTTCGGTTCGTCCCGCGGATCGCCACGGGGATCTCAGGACCGCGCGAGCAGGCGACCAGCGTCCTCGGGCAGGACATCTCCTTCCCCGTGTTCCTGTCGCCCACCGGGGCGCAGAGCAGCATCCGTCCGGGAGGCGAGCTCGCCTCCGCGCGAGCGGCGGCCGCCGCGGGAACCGCCTTCGGGGTGAGCTCCTTTGCGAGCACGCCGATCGAGGAGATCGTCCGGGTCAACCCCCTGACGTTCCACCAGATGTTCTGGCTCGGCGGCCGCGATCGGATGGCCGCGATCGTCGAGCGCGCGCGCAATGCTGGCGCGAAGGGGCTGATCGTCACGCTCGACTTCGTCTTCACCCATCGCAAGGACTGGGGTACTCCTCTCAGCATCGCGCATCTCCCCAACGCCACCCGCCTCCAGCTGGCCAGGTACTACGGGGGACAGGCGATCCGAAGTCCTCGGTGGTTGCTCCCGTTCCTCCGTGCCGGCGTGCTCCCGGACGCCACGGTCCCGAATCTCGGGTCGCCCGAGCAGCCGAGGCCGCCGTTCTTCGGCGCATTCGTCGAGTGGATGCAGACGCCGCCGCCGACGTGGTCGGACATCGCCTGGCTGCGCGAGCAGTGGGGCGGCCCCTTCGTCGTCAAGGGCATCGCGCATCCCGACGACGCCCGGCAGGCCGTGGACATCGGCGCCACCGCGATCGCCGTCTCGAACTACGGAGGCGGCAACCTCGACGGCACGCCGGGGACGATCAGGCTGCTGCCGGCGATCGCCGCCGCGGTCGGCGGCCAGGTCGAGATCATCCTCGACGGTGGCGTCCAGCGCGGCAGCGACGTCGTCAAGGCGGTCGCGCTCGGTGCCCGCGCTGTGGGGATCGGCCGCTCCTTCATCTGGGGCCTCACCGTCAACGGCGAGGCGGGCGTGTCGAACGTCCTCCAGATCATCCGCGCCGGCATCGACGAGACGCTGAACGGGCTGGGCCGCGCCTCGATCCACGATGTCACCCCGGAGGACGTCGTCGTCCCGCCGGGCTTCGCCGCCAGTCCTGTGTCCGCAGCGCTCGCAAGCATCAGTTAGTGGCGTAACCGGCAACATGGCCATGGTCCCGGGCAACGTCACCGGTCACACCACTAGCGCGCTGCAAAGCCGGTCGGCACGACGACGTCCGCGGCGACGACGTCGTGGATCGAGGCTCGCCCGAGCGCGTTCAGCGTCTCGTCGATGCCGGCCCGCAGGATGGCGAGAACGTTCTCGACGCCGGCCTCTCCGGCGGCGGCGAGCCCCCAGAGGTAAGGACGTCCGATCAACACGGCGCGGGCGCCGAGGGCGATCGCAGCGACGACGTCGCTGCCGCGCCGCACGCCGCCGTCGACGAGCACCTCGACCTGATCGCCGACCGCCTCGACGACGGCCGGCAGCAGCCTGATCGAACCCGGCGTGTCGTCGACGTTGTTGCCTCCGTGGTTCGAGACGGAGACGGCGTCGGCCCCGATGCCGACTGCCTGTCGCGCGTCTTCCGCGTGCGTGATGCCCTTGACGATGAACGGGCCGCGCCACTGCTCGCGGAGCCAGCCGATGTCGGACCAGGTCGGCGGCGGGGTCTGCATCCAGTCGACGTAGGCGGTGAAGAACGTGGGCGCTGCCTCGCCGGGCAACGCGAGATTGGGCGTCGTGAACTTCGGGATGCCGCCGTTGCGGAGAAAGTCGCGCAGCCAGCGAGGGCGCCTGACCGCCTGCGGCCCGTAGTACCTGGCCATCGTCAGCAGGCCGACGTCGGTGAGGCGTGCCGGGCTTGCGAGGCTGCCCCAGTCGCGGCGATGGGCGAACACGTAGTCGAGCGTCACGATCAGCGCCTTCGCTCCCGCACGTTCCGCACGGTCCACGACCGACAGCATCCGCTCGCGGCTGCCGAGCCAGTACATCTGGAAGAAGGTCTGGGGGTTCGCCTGGACGACCTCCTCGACCGTCTTGCTCCCGAAGGAGCTCAACCCGATCGCGGTCCCGGCGCGGGCGGCGGCGCGGGCGATCGCGACCTCGCCGTGCGGGTGGATGCCCTGCGCGCCGGTGGGCGAGGCGATCACCGGGAAGGAGATCTGCTCGCCCACGACGGAGGTCGCCTGCTCACGTGGGCCGGAGAGACCGGTGGCGATCCGCGGGACGAACCGGAGCTCGGAGAAGGCGGCCACGTTGTCGTCGCGCGTATGTCCCTGCTCGAGCCCGGCGCCCACGGCCGCGAAGACGGCCTTCGGCAGCCGCGCGCGCGCGCGACGCTGCGCTTCGGCGATCGACTCGAACGCGGCCGCGGAGTGCGCCACCCCGCGATCATATGACCAAACGGCCGGTCCAGTAGTATGAGACGCCGATGGACACCGCCTCGGAAAGCACCCTCAAAGCTGCCGTCCACGGCGGTTGCCCCGTCCTGGCCGGATACGACCCACTGGCGGTCGAGGAGCTCCGCAACCCGGACCCGAGTCTCAGGCGTGCGCGGCAGGAAGCGCCGGTGTTCTACGACGAGAAGTACGGCTTCTGGTCGGTGACGCGGTACGCGGACGTCCTGGCGGTCCTCGCGGACGACGAGCACTACTCCAACCGAATGGCGATCCCGATGCCGAAGCCGCCGGAGGATCTCCGGGAGCGGATGCCGGTGTACCCGTTCGAGACGGCGCTGCTCTTCATGGACAACCCGGAGCATCGGCCGGCCCGGACGATGGTGCAGGAGCCGTTCGTCCCCCGGCGTCTGAGGGCGCGTGAGCCGAGGATCTATGCGCGCGCCCAGGAGCTGATCAGCCAGCGGTCCGATCGCCACATCGAGTTCCTGAAGGAATACTCGCTCCCGCTGGCGCTGACGGTCATCGGCGACTTGGTCGGCGTGCCAGAGCCCGACTGGCCGATGCTCGAGGAGTCCATCTTCGGTGCGTTCGAGATCGCCAAGATCGCGAGTGGGGTCGTCAGCGATCCCGCGGAGATCCGGCGCTTGGCCGAGGGCCAGGCCGCCTACTGGGACTACCTGGTCGCGCTTGCCGAAGAGCGACGCCGGAACCCGACCGACGACTTCTCCTCGGTACTGGCCGCGCAGGTGAATCCCGAGGACGGCTCCCACTTCTCGGCGCAGGACATCGCGGGCCACATCAACACGATGCTGGGCGCCGGATTCGAGACCAGCGCGCAGCTGCTGACGTTCGGCGTGCACGCGATCCTGAGCCATCGCGACCAGTGGGAGCTGCTGAAGTCCGACCGCTCGCTGCTGCCCGGTGCCGTCGAGGAATGCGTGCGCTGGCGCGCCATTCCCAAGCGGATCTTCCGGCTGACGAAGACCGACGTCGAGATCGGCGGCGTCACCGTGCCCGAGGGCGCGTTGCTCGCTCTCCTGCTCGGCTCGGCCAACCACGACGAGTCGGCGTTCGAAGACCCGGATCGCTTCGACATCCGTCGTGCTCCGGTTCCGAGCAACCTCACCTTCGGCCGGGGAATGCACTTCTGTCTCGGCGCGCCGCTCGCGAAGACCGAGATGCGTATCACGCTCGAGACGCTGCTCGATCTGGCTCCCGACGTGCGGCTCGACGAGACCCAGGAGCTCGAGTGGAACCCGGACATCCGCCTCGAGTCGCTGACAGCGCTGTACGTGGACCTCGGGCCCAGCCCGAGTTAGTGGTGTAACCATTAGCGTGGGGAGGGCGGGCCCTCCCCACGGACCCCTCCGGTTTGGTTCGGACGTCGGGCCGGCAAAGCCGGCCCTCGCGCGTCACGCTGCGGTGATGGTGAGCGTGACGAATATCAACGAGGTGCTCGAGGGTCACGTGGCGCTCGAGGTCGAGTGCGTCGATCGGCTGTACCTG
>WNGF01005302.1_pt1 | contig 16695 bp, 16 predicted proteins | sample 5400641 | NCBI WGS metagenome assembly WNGF01 (sample SAMN13153371, study PRJNA577476) | soil metagenome | isolation source: 80 cm soil or saprolite under grassland replicate 2 | place: USA:California | collected 2016-06-15
ACGGCGTGACGGGCCTGCGGGCCGGCATGCGCGTGGCCGCCTTCGCCAGCAAGACCTACGCGGAGTACTGCCTGGCGCCGGCCGCCCAGCTCATCCCGCTGCCGGACTCGGTCAGCTTCATCGAGGGCGCCGCGTTCCCGATCCAGGTGCTGACCGCCTATCACCTGCTCCACACGGCCGACACGACGGGGCCCGGCCGCACCGTGCTCATCCACTCGGCGGCGGGCGGCGTCGGGCTCGCCGCCGTGCAGCTGGCCAAGGCGGCCGGCGCGCGCGTGTTCGCGACGGTGTCGAACGACGCCAAGGCGGGGCTCGTCAAGGACAACGGCGCCGACACCGTCATCAACTACGCGAAGGAGAAGTTCGCCGATGAGGTGCTGCGCCTGACCGACGGCCGCGGTGTCGATCTCGTTCTCGACGCGGTCGGCAAGCCGACGTTCAAGGAGGGCATCCGCTGCCTGGCGCCCTTCGGCCACCTCATCCTGTACGGGCGCTCCGGGGGAGCGCCGGACCCCCTCAACGTCTCTTCCCGAAGTCCCAGAAGGTGAGCGGCTTCATGCTGCCGACCGTGACCAGGGGCTTCCCCGACAAGATGCGCGAGAGTGCCGACCGCTGCTTCGCCCTCATGCGCGACGGCCGGCTCAAGCTGCACATCGGCAAGACCTTTCCGCTCGCCCGGGCGGCCGAGGCGCACCGCTACCTCGAATCGCGGGAGTCGACCGGGAAGCTGATCCTGATCCCGTGAAGAGGGGCGCGCGGTGAACCAGGGTCAGCACCGCGTCGCCGAGACGGACGTCTAGACCATCATGAGCGTCCTGCGTGAACAAGGATAGAATCGGGCGAGAGTAGGGACGAGGAGGAGGGAGCGGTGGCACACGATCAGAGGACGTACGTCCATCCATGAGGATCGCGACCCCCGACCTGGTGACGAACTCCTATTTCCCCGCCCTCGCGGCCGAAGAGCTCGGCCTCTACCGCGAGGAGGGACTCGAGGCTTGGACCGAGCCGAGGATCACGAGGTGTCGAATGCCGATCGACTACGAGAAGCTGATGGCGATGCGGATCCCGTCCACCGAACAGACCTACGGCGAGCGCGACACGATGCTGTATGGCCTTGCGGTCGGCATGGGCACCGATCCCCTGGATCGCCGCGAGCTCGCCTTCGTGCTGGAGGGTGGCCTGCGCGTCGTGCCCGCGATGGCAACAGTCCTGGCCTGGAACGACTCGTGGCTCTACGAGACGGGCGTCGACATGGTCAAGCAGGTCCACGGGGAGCAGCGGATCACGCTGCATGCGCGCCTGCCCACCGCGGCCACGGTGGTGGGCGAGACCCGCATCGTGGACGTCTTCGACAAGGGTCGCGGCCGCGGCGCCATCATGATCTTCGAGACCGCGATCCGCGACAAGCGGACGGGTACCCTCTTGTGCAGCAGCCAGGCGACCTCCTTCGCGCGAGCCGACGGCGGCTTCGGCGGACCGGCCGGCTCGGGGCCGCGTCCGCACGCCCTTCCCGAGCGCGCGCCGGACGCGGTCTGTGACCTGCCCACCCGTCCGGACCAGGCGCTGCTCTATCGGCTCTGCGGCGACCGTAACCCTCTACACGCCGATCCCGACTACGCGGCCGCCGCCGGCTTCCCGCGGCCCATCCTCCACGGCCTCTGCACGTACGGGTTCGCGTGCCGCGCCATCCTCCGCGCCTTCTGCGACTACGAGCCCGAGCGCCTGCGCGAGCAGGCCGTGCGCTTCACCAACTCGGTCTTTCCGGGAGAGACGCTGCGCACCGAGATGTGGCGCGACGACCGGGTGGTGTCGTACCGCACGCGCGCGGTCGAGCGCGATGTGATCGCGCTCGACCACGGCCGGGCGGTGCTGGCGTGATCCCCCGGCGCGAGTCTATGTCGACGACTTCAAGGGCGGTGAACTCGTGAAGCGTGACCCGGTCCAGGCAGCTCTGCGGGCGCTGGCCGAGGCCGCGCGCCGGCCGCGCGACGAGACCACCCTCGCTCTCGTCCGCGACTCGCTCGCCCACCGCAGCAACCACGTCGCCGCCCGCGCGGCCCGCTTCACGCGGGAGGCCGACCTCGCGGCGCTGGCGCCCGACCTGATCGCGACCTTTCCGCGGTTTCTCGAGGATCCAATCCGGCGCGACCCGGGATGCGTGGCCAAGGAGGAGATCGTCCACGCGCTGCTCTCGTTCAACCACCCCGCCCCGGACGTGTACCTGCGGGGCGCCGCCCAAGTCCAGCGGGAGCCGGCGTTCGGCCCTCCGCGCGACACGGCGGCGGACCTGCGCGCGACCAGCGCCATGGCGCTCGTCGTGACTGAACATCCCTCGGCCCTCACCACCTGCGTTGGCCTGCTCGTCGATCCCGAGCCGGCCGCCCGGGCAGGGGGCCTTCGCGGTCTCGCCGCCAGCGGCCGCCCCGACGTCGCGCTGCTCATGCGGCTGTTCGCGCTTCGCGGCGACCCCGATCCCGGCGTCCTCGCGGAGGCGTTCGTCGCGCTCCTCGCGCTCTCTTCCGATGACACGGTGCCCTTCGTCGCCGAGCGCTTGACTTCGGGGGACCGCGACGTGGCCCGGGCCGCCGCCATGGCCCTCGGCGAGACCCGCCGGCCCGAGGCCATCGTCGCGCTCCGCGAGCGCTTTCCCGGTGAGGAACGGCCCGATGTCCGGCACGCCATCATCCTCGCGCTCGCGACATCGCGAGATGAGGAGGCGTTCGCCGCCCTGCTCGAGTTGATCGCCCGTGGAGCGCCGGCGGACTCCCAGGCCGCCGTCGAGGCCCTGCGCCTCTACCCTCACGATGAGGCGCTGCAGCGCCGCGTCCAACTCGCGATCGACAAACGCCACCCCGCCCCGGGGCGCCCGCGCCGCGCCCGCTGACGTCACCCCCCGACTTGCGCGGGCTCGACACGCGAAGGGTCTTGTCACGAGGCTCCCCCTCGGCCGATGATAGGCCACCATGAGCCAGGTTCAGCACCGCGTCGTCGAGACGAACGGCATTCGCCTGCACATCGCCGAGCAGGGGACGGGTCCGCTGATCATCCTCTGTCACGGCTTCCCTGAATGCTGGTACTCCTGGCGCCATCAGCTGCCGGCGCTTGCCGACGCCGGCTTCCACGCCGTGGCGCCTGACATGCGTGGCTACGGCCAGAGCGACGCCCCCGACGAAATCGACCGGTACACCCTCTTCCACCTCGTCGGCGACATGGTCGGCCTGCTCGACGCCCTGGGCGCGGAGTCGGCCGTGATCGCCGGCCACGATTGGGGCGCTCCCGTGGCCTGGCACGCCGCGCTGCTCCGTCCCGACCGCTTTCGTGCCGTCATCGGCCTGAGCGTGCCGTTCAGGCCGCGGGGTTCCGCCCGTCCGACCACCGTCATGCCACAGACCGACGACGCGGTGTTCTACCAGCTCTATTTCCAGACGCCAGGCGTGGCCGAGGCGGAGCTGGAGCGCGACGTCCGCACCACCATCCGCCGCCTCCTGTACTCGATCTCGGGCGATGCGCCCCGTGGACAGGCAACGATGAGCGGTCCCGACGCCGTCGGCATGGTGCCGGCGCGCGGCGGGTTCCTCAGCCGCAGCGTGGATCCGAGTTCCCTTCCGCCCTGGCTCACCGAGGCCGACATCGACCGCTTCGTGGAGGAATTCGCTCGGACCGGCTTTCGCGGGGGACTCAACTGGTACCGCAACATCGACCGCAACTGGGAACTTCTAGCTCCCTATGCGGGCGCGCGCGTGACCGTGCCCGCGCTCTACGCTGCTGGAGACCGGGATCTGGTTGTCGCCTTCCGCGGCATGGACCAGCTCATTCCCAACCTGCGGAAGTTCGTCCCCGGCCTGCGGCGGACGCTCGTGCTCCCGGGCTGCGGTCACTGGACCCAGCAGGAGCGCGCCCGGGAGGTCAACGCCGCGATGCTCGACTTCCTCGGCAGCCTGTAGCTACGGAGCGGGCTCGACGGGAAGCCCCATCGCGCGGCGGTAGGCGCACCGGATCGCCTCGGGCTGGCCCGCCTGGAAGACGAAGTCATGGCCCCGGACCAGTCCAGGAGTCCCGCCACGCGGCGTGTTCCCGTCGGCTCGGGAATACCCATTGACGAAGTACTCCCGGCCGATGATCGGCAGTCGCACGCAGGTGTTCTGCTCCGGGTCGCGGATCACGGCCTTGGGCTCGCCGCCGCGGGCGACCACCTCGGCCTCTTCGAGCATCCGCCTGCGCATCATGATGACGCCCCGATCGCTCTCGCCCAGGTGCTCCCGGGTGCGGTCGGCGACCGCGCCCTGGCTCGTCCAGGCGACGAAGTCCTGGTTCATCACGTGCGTGGTGATCCAGCGTCCCGTCCGCGGGTCCTTGGTCGGCCCGTACCAGTAGGGGATGTGGTCCTGCGTGCAGGGCTCCATCTCGGTGGGGACCCGGTCGAAGAACCACCCGACGCTCAGCGTGTTGGTGTCGTCGACGGGGACGCGCCACTCGAAGTGGCCGCCGGTGAACAGGCAGTTCGGCCAGAGACAGCTGCGTCCCACGGTCCACAGCTCGTCCTTCTCCGACTGACCCTCCAGGATGCGCCGGTAGGCGAAGCCGTACTCGAACTCGTCGAACGCGATCCGCAGGTGGGTCGGGGGCCTCTGTCCCTCGATGCCCCTCAGCGCGCGTGACCAGTTCCCGTGCAGCCACTCGAAGTGCACCGGGTCGATGGAGTTCTCCTGGCACTGAAACCAGTTGCACGGGATCTGCGCGAACACGATCTGGACGAAGCCGTTCTGCCAGGTGAACGGCTCCCAGGTGGGTACGAGCGGCGCTGGTTGCGGTCCCAGGTAAGCCCACAAGAGGCCCGCCTTGCCCTCCACCGGGTAGGCCTTGATCCCGACGCGATCCTTGAACCGCGCCTCGGGATGCGCGATCTCTTCGAACGGCTGCTGGAGACACCGGCCGGTGCGATCCCACAGCCAGCCGTGATAGTGGCAGCGCAGCCCGCGTTCCTCGACCCAGCCGCAGGACAGGTCGGCGCGACGATGGGCACAGTGCCGGTCCACGAGGCCGTAGTCGCCCATCCCGTCCTTGTACAGCACGAGATCCTCGCCCAGGAGCCGCACCGGCTTGACCGGGGTGTCGTCCAGCTCCGCGCCGGCGGCGATGGGCATCCAGTAGCGCCGCAACAGCTCGCCCATGAGGGAGCCGGGCCCGACCTGCGTCAGGGTGCGGTTCAGCTCGTAGGTCAGCACGGGATCCACTCCTGTCCGGGGCGAACCTTCGAGCGCGCCGTCATGCGGCGCGCCCCATGGAGCGGCCGAGCAGCGGCGAGTCCGGACAACTGACCTTGCCTGCGCGCACCGTCACCTCGGGCCTTAGCCGCATGGACGAGGTGACCTCCTCGCCGAGGCTGTCCGAGAAGGTCCAGCGTCCATGGTCCATCGCGAGCACGGTGACGTCGCCGGCCGCGCCCGGCGCAAGGCTCCCGAGCTGGCCGGTCATGCCGAGCATGGTGGCGGCATTGCACGTGACCATGCGCACCACGTCCGGCAGCGTAATCCCGAGGGCGAGCAGCTCATTGATCACCTGCGTCAGGCTGTAGACCTTCGCACCACCGATGGGCGTAGGCCGGCCGGCCGCGCCGCCAGCCGACTCGTCGAAGTATCCGCCGTCCCAGACGCCGTCCTCGAGGCGGTCGATCGTATACCCGTGGACGTCGCCCCCCACTGTGAACGGCACGATCCCGGCATCGAGGACGGCGCGCGTCGCCCGGTAGCTCATGTGGCCGCCGCGGCCGATGTCGATGCGGACGCCCGCCTTCACCGCCTCGAAGATGAGGGGGTGCACCGTGCCCTCGCGCGACACGAAGGCGCCCGCGTTCTTGGTGAACGGATGCGCCAGGACGTCGCTCGGCGCGAGTAGCGGTAGCACCTGGGGCAGGACGGTATCCGGATCGATGCGCGCGCCCTCGGCGTCGGCCCAGAGCCGGCCGAGATGCACGTACACCGGCACGCCGCCCTGCCGGGAGGCCTCCTTGGCGAGCCGCAAGGTCTCGACCCCCCACCGCGAGTAGCCGCCCACCTCGCCATGCGCCTTGATGCCCTTGACCAGGTCGCGGTTGTTGTCTATCGCCCACACCGTCTCGCGCACGTCGATGCCGCTCGGCCCGTAGAGCGCGGTGTAGCGGTGGCCCACCAGCCCGCCGACGAGGTAGTTGGAGACGAAGGCCAGCACGCGCGTCGCCGCCGGCTCGGCGATGAACTTGCGGAAGCCGGCGACGGTGAGCGCGCCGGCGCCCCCCTGATCGACCACCGTGGTCACCCCCGCGCGCACGCCGACGAGGTCGGGGTTCAGACCGAAGGCGCCCGTGACGTGCTCGTACACGTGCGCGTGGGTGTCGATCATGCCCGGGATCACTAGCTTGCCCCGCGCGTCCACGACCCGCCTGGCCGCGCCGCGCGCGATGGCCGGCTCGAGGCGCACGATCCGGCCGCCGCCGATCCCGACGTCGAGCACCGCGTCCACGCCACGCCCGGGGTCGAGCACGCGCCCGCCGCGCAGCACGAGGTCGAGTCGCCCCGGGTGCTCAGGATCCCGCTGGCTCATCGTCGGCTCCTCCCGGGCGCCCGGTTTCACAGCGGCGCGCCCCGCCACGCCGGTGATAGTACCAGGGCTGGCGCCGGACGATCACCCGGTGTTCCCGCGCCTCATGGTGATACACTCGTCCCCGCATTCCACCCACAGGAGGACACCGTGACGACCACGGACCGCGCTCTCCAGACCTGGACGATCGATCCGGTGCATTCGAGCCTCGAGTTCTCGCTGGAGTACATGGGCATCTCGACCTTCCGGACCGGCTTTCGCGCCGTGGAGGGATCGCTCGCGTTCGACTCGGCGCGGCCCGGGCAGTCGGCGGTCACCGCCTCGATCCCGGTGGCGAGCGTGGACGTCACCAACGACCGCCTCATGGGGCGCCTCATGGATCCCGACCTGCTCGGCGGCAAGGACCATCCGACCGTCACCTTCCAGAGCACGCAGGTGGAGGTCGCCGACGCGACGCGCTGGAAGGTGACGGGCAACCTCACCATCAACGGCGTCACTCGTCCCGTAGTCCTGGACACCCACTATCTCGGCCAGGCCAAGTCTCCCTTCAGCGGGAAGACCGCGGCCGGCTTCCGCGCGGAGACGGCGATCAATCGCGCCGACTTCGGTGTCACCTGGAACGCGGCGATGGACACCGGAGGCGCCTACCTCGGCGAGCGGGTCCACATCTCGCTCATGATCATGGCCGTGCGCCAGGACTGAGCGCCGGAGCGCCGGCGTCCCGCCGATTACTTCCGGTTCCCGCTCGTGAGCGCGGCCGCCACGCCGAGCCCGATGTACATACTCCCGGACACCCAGCGCTGGCCGCTGACGAAGCGCGGGTTGGCGCGGAGCCATCGACCAGCCGAGCCGGCGCCGATCGCGTAGAGTCCATCGGTGACCAGACCGAGCAGCACGAAGAGCAGGCCGAGCGCGAGCACCTGCGAGCCGACCGCGCCGCGGGACGGGTCGACGAACTGCGGGAGGAAGGCGAGGAAGAAGAGCCCCGTCTTGGGGTTCAGGACGTTGACGACGACGCCGTCGACGAACACCCGGTGCCAGGGGCCGCCTCGGCCGCCCGCGGCAGGGCCGATGGAGGCGCGGTCGAGGAGCCGCCGGATGCCGAGGGCGATCAGGTAGGCGGCGCCCAGGTACTTCACCAGGCTGAACGCGGTGGCCGACGCGGCCAGCAGGGCGGAGAGCCCGGCCGCCGCCGCGGCGACATGAACGAGCGTCCCCACGTGGACGCCGAGCATGGAGATGAGCCCCGCGCGCCGGCCCTGGTCCATGCTCCTGGTGACGATGTAGAGCACCGCGGGACCCGGCGTGATCAGGAGCGCGAGTGCGGCCGCCATGAACACGCCGAGGCTCGACCATCCGGGAAGCACGAGCATCAGGCTCCTCCTCGTTTGCCGATTTGCTTGCCGCCGTCCGTGATCGTAGCGTGTCGCCGTGCCCGGGACAACCCATGACGAGCCCACTGGCACGGATGCGAGCGCCTACCCCTGCCCGCCGGGGCTTGACGGAGGGCGTGGGACCCCCGACAATCCGCTCATGCCCCAGTCGACCCGCGACCTCCGCATCCGGCGCTTCCGGCCCCTCGTGCCGCCGGCCATCCTGCTCGAGGAGCTACCCCTCTCCGACGCGGGCTCCGTCACCGTCACCCGGGGACGCGCCGACGTGGTCCGCATCCTGCGCCAGGAGGACGACCGGCTCGTCGTGGTGGTCGGCCCGTGCTCGGTCCACGATCCGGCGGCCGGCCTCGACTACGCGCAGCGGCTGCGCAAGCTGGCCGACGAGGTCGCGGCCGATCTCTGCATCGTCATGCGTGTCTACTTCGAGAAGCCGCGCACCACGGTGGGCTGGAAGGGGCTCATCAACGATCCCCGGCTGGACGGCAGCTTCGTCATCAACGAGGGGCTGCGACTGGGCCGTCGCTTCCTGCTCGACCTGGCCGAGATGGGGCTGCCGGCGGGCTGCGAGTTCCTCGATCCCATCTCGCCCCAGTTCATCTCCGATCTCGTCTCCTGGGGGGCCATCGGCGCGCGCACCACGGAGAGCCAGGTCCACCGCGAGCTGGCCTCGGGCCTGTCCATGCCGGTCGGGTTCAAGAACAGCACGGGCGGCGGCGTGCAGGTGGCCATCGACGCCGTCCGCTCCGCGGCGCACCCTCACGCCTTCCTGGGCGTCACCGAGCAGGGTCTCTGCGCCATCGTGGAGACGATGGGCAACTCCGACTGCCACGTGATCCTCCGCGGCGGGCACACCGGCCCCAACTACGACGCGGCGCACGTGCAGAAGGTGGTCGAGTCCCTGCGGGGGGCCGAGCTGCCCGCGCGGATCATGATCGACACCAGCCACGGCAACAGCAGCAAGGACTACCGCCGCCAGCCCCTGGTGGCCCGCACGGTGGCCGAGCAGGTGGCCGCCGGCGAGGCCGCCGTCGTCGGGGTCATGATGGAAAGCTTCCTCGTCGAGGGCCGGCAGGAGCTCCGGGCCGGCGTGTCCCCGCGCTACGGGCAAAGCATCACCGACGCCTGCCTGAGCTGGGAGATGACGGTGCCGGCGCTCCACGAGCTCGCCCAGGCCGTCCGCGCCCGGCGGGCGCGGCGGGCCTAGAGCGATGATCTAGCCAGAGCGTTTCTCCGACAGGCTCATAGCCGAGCGGGTCGAACAGGCACGGGAGGCCGCGATGGCCAAGGGGACCACGGGCAAGGCGTTCGAGGTCGTCAAGAGCGAGGGCGAGTGGCGGGCGCAGCTCACGCCGGAGCAGTACCGGGTGCTCCGCGAGCACGGCACGGAGCGGGCGGGCACGAGCCGGCTCGACAAGGAGTACGGGCCGGGCGCCTACCGCTGCGCCGGGTGCGGCCTCACGCTCTTCTCCTCGGGGACCAAGTTCGACAGCGGCACCGGCTGGCCGAGCTTCTGGGCGCCGCTCGAGGGCGCCGTCGGCACATCGAGTGACCGGAGCCTCTTCTTCATGGTCCGCACCGAGGTCCACTGCCGCCGCTGCGGCGGTCACCTCGGCCACGTCTTCGACGACGGGCCGGCCCCCACCGGGCTCCGCTACTGCATGAACGGCGCGGCGCTCAGCTTCGCCCGGGAGTGAACAGGGGGCTCTCGCGAGGGCTCATTCCTCGCTCATGCCTCGAGATCGAAGCCCTACCAGGGAAAGATACCCGACCCAGAAGGTCAGGGTGACAACGAGAACCGCGATCCGCGCGGTGAAGCCGATACGACTGGGAGAAACGAAGCCCTCGATCAGACCGGCGAAGATCAGCATCACCATGACGCCGAGCTCGATGATCAGCGCGTTCATGGCCACCTGACGCAGAGCCGTCGCCCGGCGGAGTTCGCCGGGCGCGATGATCGCCCGCGCCAGGACGAAACCCGCGCCTCCGGACAGCGTGATGGCCAGAAGTTCCGTTCCTCCGTGCGGCATGATCCAGCCCCACAGCGCGCGGCTGTTGCCTTTTGCGGTCATCCAGCCGGCGACGGCGCCCAGATGAACGCCGTTGAAGATGAGCAGGAGAGACGTTCCAACACCCGCCGTCAGGCCCAGTCCGAACGCGAGCAGCGTCACTTGGATGTTATTCGTCAGGATGCTCGACGCGACAAACGGGCGGGCGAGGCTGGGGATCTCGTGGAGCGATTCCGGCCGGGCGGGCTCGAACTCGAGAAAGCCGCCGGCGACCAGATCGTAGCCGAGCCCGGGATGAAGCTGAACCGCGACGTAGCTGATCACCGCGGGGGCGAACAGCAACGCGGCAGACACGCCCACCGCCGCCAGATGGGCGCGAACCGCGATCGGAAACCGCTTCCCCCAGGGAATTCCCGCCATTCGCTCCGTGTTTCGGATATGGCCGTAGAGGATGTTGTGGGCGCGGACGGCGATGTTGTTCAGGTGTCGAACAACCGCGGAGCTTTGCCCCATGGATCTCGCGCGGGCGAGATCGCACGCGAGCCGCCGGTACTCCTCCATGACTTCGCTCAGCTCATCCGGCCCGAGCCGCCGCAAGCCACGCCTTCCGGCCTTGGCGAACTCCGTGATCTTGCCGTTGAATTTTTGCCATTGCCGGCGTTTGGCGTCCGCCGCGTCGTCAGCGGTGGCCCCGCTCGATGCTTGGAGCGTGGCATCCGCGCGGTTCATGATGTCCTTCAACACGCGTTCGCAGACCGCAAACCGATCCGGCCGCTGCGCCAGGTCGACCGGGTCTTCCCCCACCGCGCTCAGGAAGGGACGCGCAATCCGCCAGGCAATGCTCTGGCGTTGAAGGGACGGCAAGGAATCGCGTCGGGTCAGGAAGCGTTCGATGATCTGTATCTGGTCCGTGTCGATCTTCACGTCTCCGAGCATCACGCCGCGGCGCGACCGACCACGTTCCACCCGCACGATCCACGCCGCTCCCCAGCGTGATGCTCGCTGGCGTGGTTCGAATCCGCTGTCCTCGCGAACGACCATCGTCCCCGCCAGCAGGTCACCGAGCCTCTTCCCGCGCTTCGACAGCACGATCATCGCTCCGCCGACGATGCAGGCGGGCGGCGGCAACATGTCCGCCGCCACCACGAGGTTGCGCAGCGCCGCTTCGCGCCATCCGATCGGCAGGCCGTCGTCCCGAACGACACGAATGCCCGTCCACTTCTTGCCCGGTGTTTGACCGCCGCGGAGCGCCTCGAACAGGATGCGGTAGCCCCACATCACCGCAAAGACCAGGACCACGAGCATCGCCGCTGTCCATGCCCCCGCCCACCGGGAACCCGTCGCGATGCTCCCCCCGATCCCGGTAACCAGGCCGATGATGATGAGGGCGACGAGGAGCAGGCCAACCAGCAGCTGGTCCAGGATCAGCGCCAGCAAGCGCGAGCCGATGCCGGCCAGCTCGAAATCGAGCTCGATATGGTCGGGGGTGATGATGGAGACGCGTTCTTCCATTTACTGCAGGTTCGCTTTTCGGATTTCCAGGTAGCGGCGTATCAATCGGATCGTCAGCTGCTCCGGCGAGGCTTCGAGCGTCAAGATCCCGCGGTCCCGCATCTTCTCGAGCGCGAGTTCGCGCTGCAATCTCAGATGAGCGGCCGCCGCCTTGAGATACGTCTCCCGAGCCGTCCTCGGTTCCGCTTCCGCGATATCGGCAATCCGCGGCTCCGTCAAGACCACGCACAAGACCAGGTGCCGCGATGCGCCGCGCGCCAGGTTGGTCATCACGCCCGCACTACCCGCGGCATCGAGCAGGTCGGTCATCATGATGAGGAGGCTGCGCCGCTTCAGCCTATCCAGCACCTGGCCGACCACCTGCCAGTAATCCGACTCCACCTGTCGCACCTGCACTGCGCACAACGAGTCGAGCACCCGCGGCATGACCGCCGTACCCCGCGTCGGCGGCACGAACGATTCGACGCGGTCGGAGAACGTCGACACGGCGATCGCGTCGCCGCGCTTCTGCGCGACGTAACTGAGCATGACCGCCGCGTTCAGCGCATATTCGAATCTGGAGAATTCGCCGATCTTCAGCGCCATGAGGCGCCCGCCATCGATCATGACCGATATCTGCTGTCCGCGCTCGGTCTGCAGATTGCGCGTGATCAGATGACCGCGCTTGGCGCTGATCTTCCAATCCACCATGCGCAGGTCCTCTCCCGGGTAGTAGTTCGATAGACTTTCGAAATCAGTCCCGCGCCCGTGCACGCGGCGCGGGCGCCGCGCGTCCTCATCGCGTTCCTTGATACGGGGGAGCAGGTGGTATTCGTGAGCCGTCGCGAAGCGGGGATACACCCGGACGTCGACGGTGGCCGGTATCCGCAGTTGCCGCGCCATCAGCGCGCCGGGGCGCCGGGCGCGCACGACCACGCCTTCGAGACGATAGCGCCCCCGCCGCCGGGCCCGCACCCGGTAGGCGCACTCCCCTTGCGCCTTCGCCGCCAGCCGGAGTCCCGGAATCGGCGTCACCTGAAGGAGGGCGGCCGGCAATTCGTCGCGCACGGACACCTCGAGCACATGCGGGGAACGGTTCGTCAACGAGACTCGAACCTCGGTGACGGCCCCCAGCGAGAAGCGTCCGAAGTCGCGCGCCACGTCGAACGCCGCCGGACCCGGTATCGCTCGGTAATGCGCCACCGCGACCACGCCCAGCAGCGCGAGGTAGGCCACCCCGACCAGCCAGCCCGCGGGAAATGCCGCCGACAGCAACCAGAGCGGTGACCCCAGGGCGATGAGCTGAACGAGACGGAACGTCGGAACCATCAGCGCGGCACGGACGCACGCTTCAGCAGCGAGTCGAGACACCCATCCGCGGTCAAGCCCTCGATCTCGGCCTCCGCGGTCAGTCGCATGCGATGCCGGAGGACGGGAAGCACCACGTCGCGCACGTCATCCGGCGTCACGTACGCCTTGCCGCGAAGCAGTGCCGACGCCTTCGCCGCCCGGAGCAACATCACGCCGGCGCGAGGGCTGGCGCCGAGACTGAGGCTCGAGAGCGACCGCGACGTTCGCACGATCTCGACGATGTAGTTGATGATCGATTCGTCCACATCGATCTGATGGCAGGCGGTGCGGATACGCAGCAGCCGATCCGGGCTCAGCACCGGGTCCACCACCTTCTCGGGGTGCAGCGCGTTCTCGCCGAGGCGATGCATCCGGCCGATCATCAGCCGCTCGGCCTCGAGGGCCGGATAGTCGACGACGATCTTCATCATGAACCGATCCAGTTGCGCCTCCGGCAGCGGATAGGTTCCCTCGTACTCGATCGGATTCTGCGTCGCCAGCACGGTCAGGATTCCGGACAACGGGTGCGTCACCCCGTCGATGGTGACTTGCCCCTCCTGCATGGATTCCAATAGTGCCGCCTGGGTCTTGGCGGGCGCCCGATTGATCTCGTCGGCGAGAACGATGTCCGCGAACAGGGGACCGGGGCGGAAGCGGAAATCGGCGGTCTTCGGCTCGAACACGTTCACGCCCGTGATGTCGGCGGGCATCAGATCCGGCGTGAACTGGATTCTCGAAAACGTGGCGCTCAGGGCGGCCGCCAGGCTTCGCGCGAGCAGCGTCTTCGCGACACCCGGCACCCCTTCGATCAGCACGTGGCCGCCGGCGACGAGCCCCACCAGCAGGCTATCGATGACGCCTTCCTGGCCCTCGATGACGCGCGCCAGGGCCTTCTTCAGGTCAACCAGTGGCGGCGGCTCGCTTGCTTCGGGCGACTCCATGACTGAAGCTCCTTGCGATGGCGGTCGCTTCGCGCCCGATTCGGAGCAGATCCGCATCCGACGCCCGCTCGCCATCGACCGCGTCCTTGACCGCTTGGGCATAGGCATCCAGGTCCGCCTTGCCGATGCCCGCCGGATTCGCCAGGCGTTCCCGGGTCTGCGCATTCGCCAGATCGATGCGGTGTCCGAGTATTGCCGACAAGTGGGCGTTCAGATGCTGGTGAATGGTTCGCGCGGATAACCCCCGCGCTCGTGAGGCTTCGAACAGGCCGCCGATGGCCTGAACCGTCTCCATCGGGTCGGTCCGTTCCACCGGCAGTTCCTCGAGTGGTCGTCCAAACCGTCTCTGGCAACCCACGATGTAGACGGCCCCGGCCAGCGCGAGCTGTAGGCAGACCAAGCCCCACGGAGTGGTCGCGAACAGTCCGACCAGGGGTATCAGCCCGCGCTGCTCCCCGAATCCCTGGTGATACTCGTCGAACCACGCGGGGCCGCCCCACTCCGAACACCGCTCGGCGAGCCACACGGCATTGTCGCTCGTGCGCAGCGTGTCGTTGGAAAAGGCGTACCCGTCGGGTACGTAGATGATTCGCCCCCGGCCGACGGACCTCGCCAGCGAGCCCGCGATGGCGGCCTCCCCGCTCAGGTTCTTGCGCACTTGAATGTCATGCCCGGCGAGGAACCCCTTGGCGGCTTCAGCCCCACGCCGCCGTTGCAGGTGCCATTCCGCGCTCGTCGCCACGATCAACTGCCCGCCGGATTCGAGCCACGCCTCGAGGACGGCGGCTTCACCATGGCCGAGCGGACCGGGGGCGCCCATCACGATCACTGTCGAGCGCCCGGAGTTCGGCCGGCGCCATGCCAGTGCGGTCAAGGGCACCCGCCACTGTTCAACCGAAGGCAGGACCTGCTGGAGCACGAGATAGATGGCGCGGGCGCCGCTCGGATCCGTAAAGAACGTCGAGGGGCGTCTCCCGAAGGCATCGCGCGACGGCGTTGCCGACAGGATCGCGATGGTGACGATCAATGCCAGGCAAAGCGCGGACGCGACGGCCGCCACCCGCCGGTTCGTCCGCGCCGTGGTCATCGAGCGGCCTCGCCCGCCAGAGCTTCCACCTGCGTCAGCAGACGCGCCGCATGGCGGCGATCGAAATCGTCGTGCGCGTAGATCACTCGTTCGTAGGCGGCCGTGACCTCGACGAGCGTCTCCGACGCGGCATCGGCTTCCCGGCACTCGCGCAGGTAATCGGTATTGGTCTTCCACCGGGCGAACTTCACCCGATCCATGCGGTCGAGCGCAGACAGTAGAATTCGGTGCGTGATCCAGATGGCCCGATACAGGTTCCCCGCTTCCAGCGCGGTTCTCGCGAGTTGAAACGCCTCGCCCCAGTTCTCGGCGACTCCATCGAGCGCCGGCAGCGGACCACCGTGTCGGTGATCCGCGGCACGTTTCCGAAGCGACACGAATTCCCAGATGGCCGTGTACGCGAGGTGAACGAGTAGCGCGGCGAGAATGATCGCGAGCACGACGACGAGAACCTTCGCGGAGCCGGGATGCGCCTGCGACCACGCCGCCAGCTCGCGCAGCCATCTCAGGACCTGCTCGATCACGAGCTGTGTCCAGGGGAACCTCTCCTGGAACTCGGGCCGGGTCAGGACATCGTGGGTGATCTGTCGAACCTGTTCCGGCGTGGCGCTCTGAATCATGCCTTCACGGCGGGATTGCCGATCGCCTGGCTCAACATCTCCAGATCGAATCCTTCCTTCCGGATTCGGAAATCGTAGTAGAGCAGCGTGATGGCGATCGTTTGGAGCGGCGATACCACGATGGCCACGACATTGCCGAGTATGGATTGGATGACGCGCGCCGGGTTCGAACCCGCCCCGAAGCCGATTCCCGCGATCCAGTTCCCGGCCGTGCCGAGGAGCAGCTGCATGACGACGAATACGAATAGCACCACGAAGACCTTTCCGCGGTTGCCTCTGACCAGCTCCCAACTGCGGCGGCGAATCTCGCCGCGATCCGTTATCCGCGGCGCGCCGCGCCCCGGGTCGCCGGGAGAGGAAGGCAACGGGCGGGCGCCCCTGCCCTCGGCCGCCTCGACCATGACCACGGGAGGAATGAGCGTGTAGGAGAGCATCCACAGAATTCCTGGAACCACCAGGAGGATGAACCCGAGCAGGACGATCATTCCGGCGACCGTCTGCGCCAGGAGCAGGGTCCCAAACTTGCGCCAGGCCACTTTCAACGCCGAGCCGACCGTCACCGGATTCCCGAGATACGTGTCGCTGACGGCCTTGGTCGTCGCGCCGGTGACCAGCGGATACACGATCAGCAAGGCGACCAATCCGATCAGCATGCTGGACAGCGCGACCATGACGGCGAGCAACGGCGGGCTTCCAGTTCGAACGAGGAACACCGGCAACACGGTCAAGACGAGCAAGGGCACGTTGAGGATCGCGCTGATGCCCAGCATCAACGGAAAGTTCTGCGCGTAGAGACGGAACGCCCTGTCGAGCACCATGCCCGTGCTCATCGGCTCGAACCGGTGTTCTAGTGTCGGCACCACTGCACCTCCGACGACGCACGATCCGACTGGCCCCGGAATCGACCTACTCTACCCGACATGCCTGGTGGAGGTCAACGAACTCCCTCCTCCATGAACCCGAAGAGAGTGGTCCATCCAAAGACCGTGGTGGAGTGGCCGCCAGCCCGGTCAACCCTGCGCGCTTGCCCCCGCGACAGCACGCATCGCGCGCCTCCGCGCCCGGAAGTCGAGCGTCCCGGTCCGGTTCTGGTCGGGAGCGTCAGGAAGGCTCAGGATGCGGAGCGCGACGACCGGCAGACAAGGAGCGACAGGTCCGGGTAGCCCGGGGCAGAGAATTCCGAGTCGGGGGCCCTATGTCAAGCCAATGGACGAAAGGCTCCTTCGGCAA
>WNGF01007860.1_pt1 | contig 16694 bp, 13 predicted proteins | sample 5400641 | NCBI WGS metagenome assembly WNGF01 (sample SAMN13153371, study PRJNA577476) | soil metagenome | isolation source: 80 cm soil or saprolite under grassland replicate 2 | place: USA:California | collected 2016-06-15
GTTAGTATTTGGTTGTGAATATGTGACAAAAAATATGCTGTAAAGCAGTAAAATCACATCCTGTGGATAAATATTCAACCCTAACCTTTTTCTGAAATGCCTTATTCTACTGCATTAGAAGGTTTTTTTTCAACCACTACTTATGGAAACAAAGAGTTCATAAAGAATAGTATTTGCTTAATCAGCAAATTCAAATCCTATAATGATTCAATAGTTGATGTACTGATGAATTGTGCTTGCGTTGATGAGTATTTTAAACCAGGAAAAATTGACGAAAACGGAAAAGTAAATGAGAGCAGCCCATTTCTTATTGCAAACGATTTCTCAAATCTCCTTTTATATTTGGCTGAATCAATTCCTGTTTCAAAAATCATTATTGATGGTTTCAGCTCGATAAATCCAAGAAGCGATTTTTCTGAAATTGACAGAGACTTTAAAATTCCTACAATTTTAATTACCGACTTATCAGAAATTGAAGTCTTTAGCGAAATCAAGAATCACGGATTTGAATTTTTCAACTTCACGAAAGAGAATATAATTATTGCTGAGGGCAATTCTGATTCTCCTTTCAAAAATTTTGAAAGAAAACTTAATAAGTATGTTTCGTTTCGCTTTGAACGGGAAGTTTGTAATAATACAGAGCTTGAATCAATATCTAAAAAGCTTCATTCACTTACTAAAGATGAATCAGATGAAAACCTAAACATTCTGAAAATATCACTGATTCAACTTTCAAATTTACTTTCAAGAATTTGCTATGTTCCAACCGAAACAGAAGTATCGAATTTTAATCAAAAGATTGCAAAGATCGAAGCCCACTTCATTAAATGCAGGTTTTGGCTGGGAGAATCATTAAAGCTAATTGAAGACACAATTTCCTTATTAAAAACCTTCGTTGGTCAGCTTGTAATCAGCAAAACGGAGAAGTGCATTCGCCTTGAAGAATTATTGAAGCAAAATTTTGATTACATCATTTGTCCAGCTGAAGAAGAGGCTGCAACATTGAAAAGTCATACTCATAATGTAACAACTGAAATCATTACAGTTGCAGATTTAAATGATACTCTTCTTTCAGGTAAACCGGGGAAAGCAATTCTTACAGGTTGGGCAAAATCAGCAAACATGAATCGCATTCTTTCTTCGTTTATTTTTTCAGAACTCACAGTTTTGTTTTATCAGTTTGAGAATGGTTATTATTCTTCACTACAAAAACGCAACAGGAATAACAACGAGAGCATTAAATCCACGATAGCAAGAAACGGGATCCGTTCATTAGCAACCGAAACACAGTCAAAAGGGTTTGAAGATTTATTTTCCGAAGTTGAAATTATTGACACCAAGGAATCTTCGTTTGATATTGTTGAATTCGAATTAAAACTTGATAATACACAGTATTCAAAATATTCAAGCAAAGGAAATATTGCCGACAGTTGCAAAGCAAAAAGGGTCGATTTTGAAAATAATACTTTCATTTGTACAACTGAATCACACAAGTTTCCCATAATTAATGAGTTGCTTGAACTATCAAAATCAAATCCAAATATTCATAGCAAAACCTTTGACGCGTTGCAAACCGGAGATGTAATTGCTTTCATTAACACTGTTACAGATGTATTGGCAGAGCAGGTTGAAAAATCGACGAAGCCAAACGAATTGCAAAAGGTGAAAAAGTGGACGAGTTTATGGAAAACTCTTTTAAGAAATTACTTTTCTTCTATGAATAATGACTTCGAAAAACTAGTTGAAGATTTAAAGGAATATGATTGCAGAAAAAAACCAGCCACAATTAAAAACTGGTTGCAAGACGATAATCTTATTGGACCCGATAGCAATAATGATTTAAGAAGTATTGCAATGATTTCAAATTCAGAATTGCTCATGGAAAATATAGATGTGGTAAGAGAGGCAATAAATCAAATGACGAGTTGGAGAATTCAGGCAGCAACAATTGTGAGAGATAAAATAAGAAACAGACTGTTAGGGATTGCGAAATCATTAACTATTAATTCCTCAATAGACATTCCTGACTTAGGCAGAGTTGAGATTTTGAAAATTAGTGATCTGAAAAAAGAAGCAGAGGAGATTGATAAAAGATTTGTTCATCGCTTAATCCTAAAAGAAGTTATCTGATGGCAAAGCTTTTACCAGCATACATTGATAAAAACTGTAAAAGCACAGGTGAACGAATGCTATTTGATATTTTTAAAAATAGCTCGTTTACAAAAGACTGGATTGTTCTGCATTCGTTAAATCTTTCACAACATGCCAAAAGGCTCTATGGTGAAATTGATTTCCTTGTTCTCATTCCATGTGGAGGCATTTATGTAATGGAAGTAAAAGGAGGTAATGTAAAATGTAAAAACGGGATTTGGCATTTCACCGACAAATTCAACATTACATATACAAGCAATATTGGTCCGTTCAATCAGGCAAGAGATGCAATGTATTCTTTGCTCAAAAGCATCGAAAAAGAGTTTGGAAAAGGGCATAAGCTCACAAGAATATTATACGGCTTTCTTTGTGCTTTCCCTCATATAAGTTTTGACAAGCATAGTGTTGAGTATGAGCCATGGCAAATTCTTGACAAAGACTCCATTCACAACGGAGTAGAAAATTTCTTTAAAAAATTAGTCCAAGAATTTATTAATAAATATAAGAGTCAACCATGGTTTTCAGAAGCCAATTCTTTGCCTGATGCAAATGACTTGCAACAGTTGTATGCTTTTTTAAGAGGCGATTTCGAAAGAGTGAGAACAGTGAAAGAACGGCTGGAAGAATTCAACAAACAAGTCAAGTCATACACAGACGAACAATACAGAGTTCTTGACCATATTCAATTCAACGAAAGAAATATTACACAAGGAAGTGCTGGAACAGGCAAGACGATGATTGCAATGGAATCAGCAGTTAGAGCAGCACAGGAAGGCAAAACAGTTTTTCTAACTTGCTTCAATCGTTTGATAGGTGAATGGATGCAAACACAACTTGAAGAATACAAAGACAAAATAACAGTTTCAAGTTTGCATGGATTTCTGTTTGAAGAATCAAAAGGTTTTGACTATGACACAACACAAAAGGATAAGCAGGATTTTTTTTCAAAATATATCCCTGCTTTGTTGAGAGATATTTACAGAAAAGGAATCAACGACAAGTTTGACAAACTGATTATTGATGAAGGTCAGGATTTAATAAGAGAGGAATATCTGAGTTTGTTTGATGCAATGCTGAAGGGTGGGCTTGCAAACGGACAATGGGAAATTTACGGTGACTTTGAAAGACAAGCAATCTATGCACAAGTTTCAAAAGAGGAAATGTTTTCTCTGATTGAGCAGACAACAAAGCCAACAAAATTTTTTCTCCAAAGAAATTGCAGGAACACAAAACAAATCGGTGAAGAAACTTCTTTGATTTCAGGATTTCCAAAGCCGCCATTTCTACTTGAACATCTTGAAGGTATTCCGGTTGAATATGCTTTCTACAATAATCAGAAACAACAAACAGAACTTTTGGAAAGCCAACTGAAATTACTTTCAAAAAATGGATTGCCATTGAATGAATTGATAATTCTTTCTCAAAAGAAATTGGAAAACTCTTGTGCTGTCGCTGTTTCAGGAATAACCATCAAAGAAATAAAACACACCGAAGAAATTTCAGGTGGGCAGAATTATTACGGCTTTGCAACAGTGCAATCATACAAAGGAATGGAATGCAATTATGTTTTAATAACAGACATAGAAGATTTGACAAGTGAAAATGCAAAGTCGTTATTATATGTAGGAATGAGCAGAGCAAGATATGGTTTGATAATGTTGGTTTCGGAAACAGTGAGAAATCAATACAGAGAAATTCTAAAAAGTAAATTCGACTAAAATGAGAGATGATATTCTAAAATTCATAAAGAAAGAACTAATCGGACCCGACCCAGTAAAACCACACATACAGGAAAACGGAGAAGAAATTTTATTGAATGAGCCGCCACGATTGAGATATGGTGCAGCAGTTCTATTTCCACGAACTGCAAAATTTGAAAAAGTTGACTCTATTTCATCCAATGAAAAAACAGTATTAGACACGTCTGAAAACGATAATTCAAAAGATGACCCTTTTCAAGCACTACCTTCCTCAATACAAGAAAAAACTTTTAAAGAGAAAGAAGGATTTGAGGAAGAAATAGGATTAGCAAATAGCTTTCTTCCTTCTGCAATGGGATTCAGTTGTTTTTCCAAAATCCCAAAAGAAGGATTTAATATAAAGGTGAATCTTGCAGTTTATGAAATCAAAGATTACACTTATCAGAAGGATGAAGAGCCCACTGTTACAAGAAGGGCATATTACAGAATCCCATTAGATCAGGAACTTGTTTTGAAGCATGAAGAAATCCCTTTGCAATCTGGAAAATCAGTGGATAAAATTCTGGCTGACAAAAACCAGAAAGAGGTAAATCTTAGATTGAATGTTCGTAACAGAACACACGGGGCAAATTCCGAAAGTGGTATTCATTTGCTAACATTTACCCTGATAAATCAAAATTCTGGAGGAGCAGAAAATATCCGAAACGAGGATTGCTTTTTTCAGGTTTCTTTTTCAATTAGTGCAACTGAAAAATGTTTTCTGCCTTACAAAGTAGCAGCATCAAAGACAGATAAAGAAGATGAAAAATCAAATCATTTGCTTTTCAGAAAGAAAAAAACATTTGCCGTAGGTCATGGCTGTTCTCCAAAATGGGATGACAGCGAAACTGAATCAGTTAATTCAATTACTACGGAAGTAATTCCTTCTTATGAAATAAAACCAATTGTTCCGAGAGAGTTGGAAACTGTTCCATTAAAAATGTTTGATTTATCTGATTTGTCAAACAAAGACATTACAGAGAATCTTTTGAAATTGAATTCAGCCTATGGAGAATGGATAAACGAACAGGAAGAAATCGCCAAAGAAGAATTAGGAGAGGAATATCAGGAAGCAGCGAAAAATCACATTCAAAGTTGCCGTTCATGTCTAGCAAGAATGAAAGATGGAGTTGAGTTACTTAACACAAATGAACAAGTTAATCGTTCTTTCAGATTGATGAATCGTGCTATGTTGCTTCAACAGCTTCATTACAGTATTGACACAAGAAATTGGACTATTGAGAACAACATACCAGTATTAAAAGAAGCAAGTATTCCAGACATAAATGACAGTTCAACATGGAAAAAAGGACTTGGTTCTTGGAGACCATTTCAACTTGCATTTATTCTGATGAATCTGAATTCAATGCTGGATGCAGAGCATGAGGATAGAAAAATGGTTGACCTTATTTGGTTTCCAACAGGCGGTGGCAAAACAGAAGCATATTTAGGTTTGTCAGCATTTACAATTTTCCTGAAAAGATTAAAAGATAACAATGATTCAGGTACAACTGTATTGATGCGTTACACTTTACGATTACTAACAGCACAACAATTTCAAAGGGCAGCATCTTTAATTTGTGCCTGCGATAAAATCAGAAAAGAAAATGAAGAAGAATTAGGAATCGCAAGAATTACAATTGGGCTTTGGGTTGGAGAAAGTTTAACACCAACAACCCGACAGCAAGCAAGAACCCAATTGCAAAGAATGGAAGATGGTATTGATACCGATAACCCATTTATTATTTTGAAGTGCCCTTGGTGTGCTGCTCAAATGGGTTTATTAGAAGTTGGAAATCGCAGATGGGTTTTAGGATATAGAAGACGAGGCAATCCCAATACTGTAATTTATAAGTGCGAAAACAAAAACTGTGATTTTCATAGTGACAACTTTAATCTGCCTTGTGTTGTTATTGATGAGGACATTTACGCTAATCCACCTACTGCATTACATGGAGACACTCCCACCCTAATCATCGGAACAGTTGACAAATTTGCAATGCTAACTTGGAGACCCGATGCAAGAACTTTGTTTGGTTTCAGAGGCAGCGAAAGGTTAACACCACCAGAATTAATTATACAGGATGAGTTGCATTTAATTTCGGGTCCTTTAGGTTCAATGGTTGGACTTTATGAAACAATGATTGAAGAACTCTGCACCGCTAATAACATCAAACCCAAAATCATCGCATCATCAGCGACAATAAGCAGAGCAAAAGAACAAATCAATTCTCTCTATGGCAGAGGAACGCAGAATGTAAATATTTTTCCGGCTCAATGTCTAAGTGCTGGTGATTCATTTTTTGCCTATGAAGAAACAAATCCTGAAAAAGCACCAGGCAGAATGTATGTTGGAGTATTTGCTTCTGCAATACCATCACATGCCACAACTCAGGTAAGAATTATTTCTTCACTACTACAAGGCGTTAAATTGTTGCCGGTGAATGATGAAAAGGAAAGAGACCCATATTGGACAATTCTAAATTATTTTAATAGCTTACGAGAATTGGGACATGCTGCAACCTTAATTAGAGCTGACATTCGAGAATATTTGAATAACCTATACGCAAGATATGGTTTAAAACAGGGAGATGAAAAGAAGAGATTCATTAATAGAGATATAGAATTAACAAGTCGTATTAATAGTAGTGACATTCCCGAATATCTTGAAGAGCTAACAAAGCCGTGGACTGGAAATAAATCAGAATACCCTGTAGATGTTTGTCTTGCTACAAATATGATTTCAGTAGGTGTTGACATTCAAAGATTGGGATTAATGACAGTTATTGGTCAACCGAAAACCACATCGGAATATATTCAGGCAACAAGTCGGGTTGGTCGTTCAAAGAAAGGTCCAGGAATTGTTTTCACAATTTACAATTGTTCAAAACCAAGAGACCGTTCACACTTTGAACACTTTCAGGAATATCATTCAAAAATTTACAGCAAGGTTGAACCGACAAGTGTTACACCATTTTCAGCACCTGCAAGAGAAAGAGCATTGCATGCAATTTTAGTTGGACTCATCAGATTTTATTCTGAGCAAAGCAGAACTTCTCCAAGACCTTATCCTGCTTTGGATGTAATTGATAGAGTGAAACAGATAATCTACGACAGAGTAAATTTGATTGATAGAGAAGAATATGACAAGACCTTAGACCTCTTAGAGGAAAAATTAGAATATTGGAAAAATGAATTACCAATTGATTACGGAGGATTTGGTAAACAACCCAATCAACCATTAATGTATCCAGCCGGAACAAACCCACCAGAGGATATAAAAAACAGAGCATGGTCAACTCCATCTTCAATGAGAAATGTTGATTCAACATGTGAGGCGATGGTAATTACTGACTACATAAACATTGATAATTAATTATGCCAGCAAAAAAACCAATACGAAGGACACAACTTATTTCTCCATGGGGAGTTGGACAAATGATAAACTTTCCAAAAGATGAATCTTTAATGGTTGCAGGACTTGATTTATGGGAAGAAAAATTCAGGAGCCTTTCTCCTTCTGACCTAGAAGAATTTAAAGTTAAGGAAGAACGACTAGCAAAAAGATTAAGTATAGCAGAATTCCGATTGCCGCCTGATTTCAGAGACCCTGGACCTGGTGTTACAAATCCATCCTTAAAAATTCCATTTGTAAGATTTCCGAAATGGCATTATTGCACACGATGCGGACATATGGAGAATGTTTCAATTTTCCACTCTCAAAAACCAACTTGTTCAGGAGTTTCTTTTGATTCAGGAAGGTCATGTTCAGACATTGCCCCAAGCAAAAGGCAGAGATTAATTCCTGTTCGTTTCATTGCTATTTGTCCAAACGGACACATACAAGATTTTCCATTCATGGAATGGGTTCACGGTGGAACACAACCCGAAGGGCAACACAGTTTAAGATTAAGAGCAGGGAGAAGTTCAGGAGCATTGTCGGGGATTGAAATCTCCTGTAGTTGTGGAGCACATAAAACAATGGCAGGTGCATTCAATGAACAATCACTTACAAAAATTGGTGTTACTTGTTCCGGTGGAAGACCTTGGTTAGGGCAAGAAGCTGCAAGAAATAACACAACACATTGCGGTCAGCATTTAATTGTAGTTCAAAAAGGTGCATCCAATGTTTACTTCTCACAAGTTCGCAGTTCCATCTATTTGCCTCAATGGGAAAAGTCAGTGGACAGAAGATTGGTTGAAGTTTTGGAAAGGAATTGGGGATTTCTCACAAGAAGAATGGAGAATGGAAAATTTCAGCGAATGACTTTTGAATTGGTTGCGGAAAGAAATTTTCCAGAAGATAAAGTTGAATTCTATACAGACAAACTTCTTGAAGCAGCTACAAAAAGATTAGCTGGTGCTGACAGTTCTGTTGGCGATGATTCCGAGGAGAAATACAGAAAAATGGAGTACGATGCAATTCTTTCCGAAGCAGGTGGAGAGAATCAGGACTTTTATGTTTCAAGAGTTCCGGCAGACACGTATGAGGATGCTGAAACAGGTGGTGCAATCAGCAGAGGTTTGACAAGTATAGGATTGCTTCATAAACTAAGAGAAACAAGAGCATTCGTTGGTTTCTCAAGATGGCTTCCTGAAGACGGGAAAAATTTAGAAGCGAGAAAAGATTTCATAAAACTTGGACGAAGCATCACATGGCTTCCGGCAATGGTTGTAAGAGGTGAAGGAGTGTTTTTTGAATTTAGTGAAAGGCGATTAAAAGAATGGGCTGCAAAAAAAGAAGTGATTGAACGAGTAAAAGGGCTTGCAAAAAACTACAACAAAACAAGACTTGACAAAGGACTACCGCCAAGAAACATTACACCTGAATTTATTTTTATTCACACATTTGCTCATTTAGTGATAAACCAATTTAGTTACGAATGCGGTTATGGAAGTTCAGCACTCAGAGAAAGGATTTATTGCAATCTTGAATTTCCAGACGAAGTAATGAATGGTGTTTTGATTTACACAGCATCCGGTGATTCAGAAGGGTCATTAGGTGGACTTGTGAGGCAAGGTAAACCAGGCAATCTTGAAACAATAGTGTACAATGCTGTTGAAAACGCAAGATGGTGTTCAAGCGATCCAATATGTATTGACACGAAAGGACAAGGACCAAATTCATGCAATCTTGCGGCTTGCCATAACTGTGCATTATTACCCGAAACTTGTTGCGAAGAATCGAATATGTTACTTGACAGGGCAATGCTAATTGGAACTTTAGATAATCCTAATATTGGGTATTTTAATTTTATATTCTAGCAAATTTTGTTGCAAAAACTTCAGAACGTAAAAGTCAGTGACAACACCAAGCGATGATTGTAGTACTGTCGCTGGTCACCCACCTATGCTAAAGTTTCGGAGGGCAGGTATAATCATCCTTCCAAACAATCAACAATCCAAAAACTCTATCTTTATAAATCTTCACATCAATACAATTTAAAACCGTATGGAGCCTTTGTTTGTAAATAAAGAAAAGATCGCTTCGTTATTGCCGATGGAAGAGTGCATTGAGGTGATGGAAAAAATGTTTCATTCACTTGCCGCCGGAGAATGTGCCCAGCCTTTGCGTTCAATGATGTGGCTTCCTGATCGCACCGGTTTGCTGGGCATGACGCCAAGGTATGCGGCAAAGCTTGGTGTAATATCCGCTCTCTGTAGTGTTCTGCAGGCATTTCAGAGTAAAATGAAAAGCCACTTTGCAACTGGCATTCACATCACTTCAGGTAATTTTTAATTACCCGCTTCTCAGCAACAAACACTATCATCTTTTAAATCTTCTCCAGATAAAAACCCCAAAACAAAAAGCCGGTGTTCGACCGGCTTCATGTATTTCAGTGTTTAAACCTTTTTGATTTGTGTTTTTCTTTATTGTTTTACTTCCTCCCTTGGTTCCTCTTTTTTGCTTTTGCTTCCTTATTCTGGCGCAGGTATGCGGCTATGATTTTGTGCCCAAACGTACCTGTGCCTCACTGAACAATTCTTTCCTTCGCTCTCTATAATATTTCGTAGGGCCTGCTCCGATTAGCGAAGCCACGGGAATTTTAAAGTGCTGGAAAAGCCAGAAGGGCTTTAATGTAAATAGCCCTGAATGCAATTCAGGGATTAAACACAATTAAGTAGCAACCCCGACAGGGGTTGAACATAAAATGCTACAACAAATATTTCTCGTCGAATTCAATTCCATTTTCAATAAGCAATCGTTTGTATTCATCATAAAAGCTTTCTGATTTATGATGTTCTTTTTGGTTTTTAACGTAATTAATTATCACATCTTTTTCCTTTATAGAATAAGTAAATGCTCCATACTTATCCTGCCACCCCTTAAACTTTGAAAACTTACCGCATTCTTTCATCCATATGCTACTGGCTACTTTTATATCTTTAACATAATTAGCAAGTGATATTGAAGGATGGAGGTCTGAAAAAATATGAATATGATCTTCTACCCCATTAATTCGATAAAGCTTACATTTATTATTTTTTATGACACCCCAGATGTATTTATATAATTCTTCACAGCGCGCTTCCGAAATAGTTGCTTCCCTGTTTTTGGTTCCAAAAACAATTTGATAAAAAATTTGACGATGACTCATTTTTTCAAGTTTAACTAAAAAGGTCAATAAAATTATTTTGAATGGAGAAATAGCGCGTTATTATATTAAACCCCTTCGGGGTTGAGTTATGTATATGTCTTCTTTCCGCAGGTTTCACCTGCGGTTATTCACATCAAAGCCCTTAGGGCTAAACGCTATTCAGTAAATATTGTCTCTGTCTTCAGTACCTCAAAAGAGACTTACTCAAAAAACAAAAGCCGGTCTTTCCCCGGCTTTTTACAATATAAGGTTTTAACATTTATTGTTTTACTTCCTCTCTTGGTTCCTCTTTTTTGCTTTTGCTGCCGCGTGTATCGTTAATGCGGCGCACTGCAAAATAGCCGGTAATAAAGTCTTCATTGTCTTCTATAAGACCTTCAATTAAATCATCGAGGTCACTTGCTTCTTTCCCTGCTTGTGAAAACAGGGATGGTAATGTTAAAGTAACACCACGCCTTGCAGCACCTACTGCATCACGTTCTGCTTTTTTCGGTATGGCATTATTTATGGCATCCTGAAGGGCGGTAACATCGCTGGCGGTAACTTTATAATCTGCGAGTCCTGCAAGTTTTTTCTGCGCTGTTGCTGCAATGATCCTGCAACGGTTTATTACTTCTGTTGAAGGGCCGCTTTCCAGTTGGCTCATACTAAAATCAACCGATTGCAATATCACTTCATCGCCCGTTTTTTTAGCATATCCCTTTACCTTCAAAGCCATCTTATAAGCAAAATTCACCATAGTGTTCACAGCCGCATTTTTAGCAGCAGTATAGCCATTGGTTGATTTTTCCTGCTGCTCTTCCGATTTACTGTTGATTGAATTTACGATCATTTTTAGCTGTGCCTGTTTTTCTGCAACAGGTGTAACGTTGTTCCAGATACTGGAATTTTCATCAAGATATTGGAGCACTGCATTGTACATGTTCAGTGCATTGTTTTGACGCTGGGTCATGAGTTGAAAATTTTTTAAGTTTAATAAATATTGGATTACGCTCAAAGATTACAACTTTAATTGTTGAAACATCGGTATTTGCATGAAATTTTTATTAAAAACAATGAAATGAAAAAAAAGATGAGGTAAGCAGATAGTAATGCAATGCAAAATATCTAATGAATAGTGCAGGCAGGCAAAAATATATTGCAAGCCAGCAGAAATACAATGTAAGATAACAGGCTGAAGATGTAAGAATGCAAAAAGATACTGTAAGATGACAGACTGGATGTGTAAGGAGACAGAAATATGCTGTAAGATGACTTCTTTGCTGAGTAAGCAAAACAGAAATATGCTGCAAGGTGACTGCTAACTGTGTAAGCAGGCAGAAATGTGCTATAAGATAACAGCCCCAGTAAGTAAATTTCATTCTTTGGAACATCAACGTTTCACTTTACCTTCTCTTTTCTACATTTCCCCTTATAATTTCCGCACTTGACCTTCTTTATATTTTTTTCAGAGAGCCAGCACTTTAGTTTCGTGCTGTAATTGCAAACGTGAGTAAAAAAATTTAATAAACACGTTCCGCACAAACAATATTCAATCAACTAATAAAAACATTGAAAATGAAAAAGCAAATTTTATCGGTCGTGTTTGCTGTAGCAACGATCCTGGTTGTAACGACATCTTATGCATCTGACAAAACATCCCTGAAAACGAATGAGGGTTATATTGTACATTCTGTAATTGACGGTCGCCACGTAATCAGCGCCTATAATAAAAAAGGGAAGTGGATATATACAATTCAGCAGTATAGCCTGGATAACCTGGATAAAAATATTATAGACAGGGTAAGAAGTGTTTATTATGAGTATGGCGTAACAAGTATCCAAAAAATTGAACAACCCGGAATGGAAACGGTATATGCGGTGCATCTCGAAAATACGAAGTCAATAAAGCTTATAAGATTAACCAATGATGATATGGAATCGGTTCAGGATTTTACTAAGGGATAAATAAAATTAGTTTTTTTGATGAGAATTTTTAGCCTTGCCCGTAATTATACCGGTGAAGGTTTTTTATGTTGTTATGCCATTGACCTGAAACAATCCTGAAACAATCCAAAATATATTCAGGGGAGGATATGCTCCTCCCCCTTCTGGGCCCCGACTTCTGTAGTGCAATAAGTTTGCAGGTGTTACAGAATATCAATTCCTCGCTCATCCTATAAAAGAAATACCGCTTTTCTCTGGAAGGTAGCCATGCTGTTATCTTAATTCAATAAAGCAAGTATCGGGTCTTAATTCAATAAAGCAAGTATCGGGTTGAATAAAGCAAGTAATGGGTTGAAATCATACAGTGATCATTTGAGCTTTGCTTATGAAAAAAAATATCCGGAGGTTTTATGAACAAGTATTTAGTATGGTTATCCGCTTTTATGGTTCTCGGAGCCCTAATATACAAGCCGGTAAAAAAAGCGACCGAAACAAAACCGGTAAACAAAAACATTTCAATTTCCGTTTACAAAAGCAGTTCTTACATGTCTGTTGTTTACAATAATACTTCTGTCCAGGTGTATATAATTGTAGAAAAAGTAAACACAAAAGGACAACATACAATAGTTTGGAATAAAAAGCTTGACCCAAAATATTTGATCTGGTATCCTTCTGCTGAAAATGCTTTGAAACAAAATATTACCATTTGCAATTTCGACCGGGAAAAAGAATATCTAATAGTGCGTTACATTTTGACCTACAATTCTAAAGGAAGCGAATTACAAATGCAGAACTTCACTATCATGAAAGGCAGCAATCCGGGCAAGGTTGACATCGGGATTTGATTAGTTCACATAATTACAATAGAAAATAAGAAATAAAAAACAGCATCTTCCCCCACTCTGGCGCAGGTATGCAGCGTAGCTTTTGCGTTGAGCGTATCCGTGCCTGCTCAATAACTTCAAACCGCTCAAGTAAGTGATCACAACAGGCGATGATAGTAGTGCTGTCGCTGGTTACAAAATCATTCTCCAAAAAGATCAACCACTCCAAAAACTCTATCTTTATAAACTTTCACATCAATACAATTTAAAACCGTATGGAGCCTTTGTTTGCCAATAAAGAAAAGATCGCCTCCCCAATCCTGAAGCAGGTATCCAGCCTTGCCGTGTGCACAGCGTACAATCAGGTACTTACAGGCTGGTATTCAAAAAACAAAAGCTGAAGAAATAATTACTGCTTTAAAAAGGTTCAAAAAAAAAATTTCTACTCAGATTGTGGATTGGTACGGTTTTTTATACTGGTTAAAAGATTACCTAACACTAAAAAAGAAAAACTATGAAATGGTTATTTATTACTGTGGCCGGGCTGGCAGCATATGCAGCTTGTAAGTATTCAAGAATGAGTGAAGAGGAAAAACAGGATCTCGGTAAGAACCTGAAAGAAAAAGGTAAGAACCTGAAAGAAAAGGGAAAGAAGTTATATGATGAGTATGTTCCTGATAATTTGAAGAACATGGTTGCCGGGTTAATTCCTGCTCTGCCTGCTCATTGAAGTTCAGAACGTTCAAGTGAGTGACACAACAGGCGATGACAGTAGCACTATCGCTGATCACATAAATCATTCTCCCAAACAATCAGCCACTCTAAAAACTCTATCTTTATAAATCTTCACATCAATACAATTTAAAACCGTATGGAGCCTTTGTTTGTCAGTAAAGAAAAGATCGCGTCGTTATTGCCGATGGAAGAGTGCATTGAGGTGATGGAAAAAATGTTTTGTTCACTTGCCGCCGGAGAATGTGCCCAGCCTTTGCGTTCAATGATGTGGCTTCCTGATCGCACGGGTTTGCTTGGTATGATGCCGGGGTATGCGGCAAAGCCGGGTGTAATGGGTATTAAAGTGATCAGTGTTTTTCATGGCAACAGGGAAGCGGGTCTTCCTTCTCACCAGGGAGTGGTAATGTTGTTTGATGCACAGCATGGCCGGCCACTCATGCTCTTTGATGCAGGAGAGATCACCGCCATTCGTACCGCAGCCGCCAGCGCCGTAGCTACACGTTTGTTGTCAAGAGAAAATTCGGAGCGGCTTGCAATCGTTGGTTCGGGTGAGCTGGCTAAACGACATATTGAAGCGATGCTGCTGGTGAGAAAAATAAAACAGGTGAACCTATGGAGCCGTAATCAAAAGAATGCAAGAGAACTTGCTGAAAAAATTTCATCGCAATATAAAATAGTAGTACGTGTAAATAAAAACGTGAAGGAAACGGTTAAGCGTGCAGATATTATCTGCACTATTACTTCATCAAGGGAACCTGTGGTGATGGGTGAATGGATCGCTGCAGGCACACATATCAATGCAGTGGGTTCCAGCACACCGGCAGCAAGAGAACTGGATACAGCCGCTGTAGTAAAATCAAAATTGTTTACCGACTGCTATGAGTCGCTTTTCAATGAAGCCGGGGATTTTTTAATCCCCAAAAAAGAAGAAGCAGTGACCAATGAGCATATAAAAGCTGAAGTAGGTGAAGTTCTATCGGGAACAAAAAAGGGAAGAGAGAATGATGAAGAGATCACTCTTTTTAAATCGCTGGGGATTGCAGCGGAGGATATTTTTGCTGCATGGCATGTATATAAAAAAATAGAGCCGTGAGCTTTGAGCTACGAGCTGCAAGCTTCAGGAAATGCAGGATGGAGCTTTAGCTCTTGTTGCGCCAACCAACAAACTTACCATTTCGCATAGCTATCAGGGCGCAATTGCTGAAGTCACAGTAGCACAACGGTTCAATCAGGGGCGAATGAAAGAAACGTGCTATATATCGTTTCTTTCTTGACTTTTTGGTTCTTTTGTGTCAAGACAAAAGAACATATAAAGAGAATGCGAAGCATCATCAAAATAATTAAAAAAATTATTGCAGAGAAGCGTGACAACAAAACAAAAAAATATTTCAGTCTCCCTGCAGGATATAAAAGATGCGCAACAATGCATCAAAGGCAAAGTAAATTAATCGTTCAACAGGGTGAATTTAAATGTTCCGCAGAGAGTAACTTGCTGAATGAATAGTTTATTTCGCCCCTTCCTCTTTGTATGGGTTTCTTTTTTTAAAGGACAGTAATGATTATATTTAGTGATTCTTAAATTATGATATGACACATCTACGAAAACACAAATTTCAAGCTATCACAAAATCTCCAAAAGCACAACGGTTTCAGGAAGAGTTATTAGATGAGATAAGATTTGATCACGAAATGAATTCCATTTGGATCAAATACAGATTCGATATAATATTACCAGATAACGATTACGGTAAGGTTATTTTTAATGGTAATGAAAATAATCCTGAATTTAAAAAACTGAAAGACTTCATCTCAAATTTTGAAGAGAACTGGTCATTTGAACGTGACTCTAATTAACAGCGCGAAGATCATCAAAAAAAAGCCACTTTTTCAAACTACGTCTCGCAGATATGAGAATGATGCGTTGCCTTTACTTAATTTCTTGTTCCATGTTGATTAGAAAACAAAACGCATAAGTGAGTGATGCCGATATGCATCGGCACAGGCTCCACAACCGATGTCATACATTCTACAGCCGTCGTACAACAATATAAATAAAAACTAAACGGGAATGAAATATCTTCCTGTCGGTGTTGGCGCCAATAATTACGCAAAAACAAAAGCCTCTGCCTGCAGAGGCTTTTGACAATAAAAGATATTTCTATTATTTCGCAGGTCTTTTATATTGACCGAGCCAGGTAATTTTTCCGTTCTTCACCTGGTTAATATCGTGGTAGTAGGCAGAATCAACCTTTCCGGTTTTATAGGTATCGGTTTCTTTATACCAGGTTACGACAAATCCTTCTCCCTTATCAGTGGCATACATTTTTTGCCAGCCCTGCATATCAAGGGTTATGGAACTCAGGCTATCCCGGTAAGTGCTCCACATCTTCATAATATCAGCGTTAGGAAGTTTATAATGCTCACCGTTCGGTCTGTCCCACTCCAGTGAATCACCATACTCTTTCGCCACATTGTTCATATTACCGTCAGCCCAGTCTTTGTAACTCATTAATACCGTTTTCAGATCGGCATCTGAAACATCGGTGCTGAAACTGCTGGAATAGGAGGCCTTGTAAGGCAGATCTACTGTGCTTTTTGCGGCATTGCCTGTTGAATCGGTTGCGGCAGTTTTTTCTTTATTGCTGTTGCATGACCATAAAAATGCTGCAAAACTCATAAATAAAACAATTTTTTTCATACAAATGATTTTAAGTTAAAAA
>WNGF01005229.1_pt1 | contig 16680 bp, 10 predicted proteins | sample 5400641 | NCBI WGS metagenome assembly WNGF01 (sample SAMN13153371, study PRJNA577476) | soil metagenome | isolation source: 80 cm soil or saprolite under grassland replicate 2 | place: USA:California | collected 2016-06-15
TCCGGTTAGCCCCGAACGATGTTGCAACGACTAAAGACTTCGCCGACCCACGAAGAATTGTTTGCCGATCGCTACGAGCGGCTGCTCTCGTGGTCTCTTCAGTTATCCGAAAATGATCGCGAACTAGCAGAAGATTTGCTGCACGACGCCTTCGTCCAATTCACATTTACCCAACCCGATCTAAAGAAGATTCGCGATCTGAACAGCTACTTCTATGGCATGTTGCGCAATCTTCACTTGTTGCAAGTGCGTCGCGAGACTCGGAATCGCCTGCAGCAACTCCCCGTTGTGGAATACGATTCGGCCGCAGACGGTCTGCGCACCATAGACTTGCGCGATCGACTTCAAGTGCAGGACGAGCTGCGCCGAGTGTGTCACTACACTTGTGCGCGCAAGGAAACCTCGAAGTCTGCCAGCGTCCTCATCTTGCGCTTCTTTCATGGTTATTATCCGAGTGAGATCGCGCAAGTCCTGCGAACTTCGCGTTCCACGGTCGATGTTCATTTGCTGACGGCACGGAACGAAGCCAGGACCATAGTCGATAACCCCGGGGCCTTCACTCCGATGGGCGGGACCGCAAAGGTCGAAGTGCTTCCCTCAGCGCTCGCACGGACCACCGACGATTTCTTAGGCGAGCTGCGCGAGACAATTTTTCGGTCCAGACGAAACGACTGTTTTTCTAGCGAGCAGGTTGCGGCCATCTATCAGTCTGCCTCTCCACAGATTGAGACCTGGCAATTGGCCCACATTGTTAGCTGCCCACCTTGTTTGGATGAGGTTAACAAGATGCTGAAGCTTCCGCTGCTGCGAGATCGCCTCGCGATAGATTCACTCAGTCGAGACAAACGCGGAAAAGGTTGCGGCGATGGTCCAAGCGGCGGCGCGGCTGGAGGCGCGATGAATCGTCTGCGACGGCGCGCGCGCCGAGTGTTCGAGCACAAGCCGCAGGAGTTGAGTGTTTCTGTCAACGGCTACGTCCAGGGCTCGCAGCGGATCAATGCCGAGCTAAGCGAGTTGAGCCTAAACGTCAATCTTCCTGAGGACATCGGCTGCGTTGAGGTGTTTAGCGAACAGCAGGTGCGGCTCTTGTTGCTCAGCGTTGAAGATCTGCCTCCAGTTGGGGCTGCCGAGCAGTCGTCGCGCATTGAACTGAGTGAGGGCCGAACGCTCGATCTGACGGTGAAGTTTCGCAGTCCGTTGCCTGCGCTGGAAGTAGTTTATCAGGATCCTACATTCAAAGAAGTCGAGACCCTGCTTGCTAATCCCGGAGAGCGCGACGTGGTTGTCGAGCCGCTCGAGAATGGCGCTGTCTTTTCACGCCCATCCGCCGAGAGCGACGCGCCAGGACCCTTTCGCCAACGTTGCTTGAATCTCATATCGCGATTGACCGGTCGGCCCTGGGCGCACTGGTCATTCCTGATGAAGCCGAGCGTGATAACGGCGCTCATCGCTTTGATAGCGATCGCTGCGATACTGCTCACCTTCCGACCTACGGCTCCACCTCCAACCATTTCGGCGGGTGATGTACTTCATAGATCCGCGCTAGCCGAAGAGGCAATCGCCGCCCGATCCGATCAGGTCATCCATCGCATCGTCAATTTCGAAGCTCGCAAAGTTGCTGCCGGTTCCTCTGAAGGTGGTGAGTTGATCGCCAACCGCCGAATCGAGATCTGGCAAAGCGGGGAGAAGGGAATCACTGCGCGTCGCCTCTATGATGAAAAGAACGCGCTGGTAGCCGGCGACTGGAGACGAAAGGACGGAGTGCAGACTCTCTACCAGCACGGCGCGCGTCCGCGCATTCAGCTGGCCCCCGAACGGCGCGTAGTCACCTCGACGCTTAACGCTGACAACGTGTGGCAGCTTTCTCCATCAGCCGCAGACCTCCTGGCGTTGATCGGCAGCCCGGACAGAACGCGTGTAGAGCAACGAGGCAATCTCTATGTGGTCACTTACGAGAATCAGGGAATGGCTACCAGTGGCTCGGGTTTAATCAGAGCGAGCCTGACGTTAAGCCACGACGATCTTCACGCAATTGAACTGACTCTTTTGGTCCGTCAAGGCGACGCCAATCCGCAATCTGAACTCCGCAGTCCACAATTCGTTGAGTATCGCTTCACCGAAACCGCTTTCCAACCACAGCCTCTGAGCGCTGTTGCGCCTTCTGTGTTCGAGCCCGAGCCGGAACTACTTTCTTCGCTCGAACTCGGAACGCGCAACCCGAAACCCGAAACTAATGCGCTGACCCCCGTCCCTCAACCGCTGGTTCCCGTTACGGCTTCAGCCGATCTTGAAGTCGAAGTCCTCCGTCTGTTGCATCAAGCCGGTGCCGATCTGGACGATCAGACCACCGTTACCAGAACCCCGGATGGCCGTTTGCGCATTGGTGGTCTGGTTGAAAACCTCGAACGTAAGTTGGAGATCCTGCGAGCGCTCGCGCCGGTAGCGGGCAATCCCGCACTAAAGGTCGAAATAAGAACCGTAGCCGAAGCAGTCGCAACGCAGAAACAGAGCCCTGCTTCTTCATCGTCTCCAACTGTCTCCATCCAGAGTGTCGAAGCCAATGCCGACACATTTCCGGCTTATCAGGAGTTGCGTAATCGCTTCTCAGATGAAGAGGCGCGGGCGTTTGCTACCCGCATGGTCGGACGGTCACGAGAGGCGATGCGCCATGCCTGGGCCCTTAAGAGATTGATAAATCAATTCTCCGCGGAAGAGTTACGCACGCTCGCGCCGGAAGCGCGCGCTAAGTGGTTTTCGCTCATCCGCGATCATGCGCGGGCATTCGAACGCGAAACCGCTGGTCTGAGACAAGAGCTGCAACCGATCTTTTCTCCGGGCGCGGGCGGCAATGGCTCCGGAGCAGAGATAACGATCGCTGGCGACGCGGATCTGGACCGCGCGGTGGAGCGACTGTTCGAGTTGGGCTCAGCTAATGATCAGGTCGTTCGTTCAGCCTTCACCATTTCGTCAACTGGCTCGACGACGACCGCCGTGAGAACCGCGCAGTTCTGGCGCGCGCTTGGAGATGCGCAAAAGCTGGCCGCGAAGATCAGTAGGCAGTAGAGCCCCGTGAGTGGCGCGATGTCATTTCTGACCAACTGGAGGATCAACATGAACCGTCATCAACCCCCGTTATTACGCCGCCGTAGCTTGCTGCTTACCGCTCGCTGTGTACTGCCTACTGTTCTTCTATTGCTCACTGCTCACTGCTCACTGCTCACTGGCTTTGGCCAGGGTGCGACAGCGACCTTGAGTGGCATCGTAGTAGATCAGAACGGCGCAGCCATCCCCGCCGCTAACGTGACCGTCAAAAACATCGGCACCGCACTGCTGCGACAGACAACTACAAACGATCAAGGCTACTTCACGATTCCACTGCTTCCGCCCAGCACCTACACGGTTACCGTCGAGAGTCAGGGGTTTGCTCCAGTGGAAGTGCAGAACGTCGTGCTGAACGTCGGCGATCAGAAGGCGCTTCAGATTCAATTGAAAGCGGGCAATATTACCGAGATGGTTAAAATAACCGCCGATGCGCCGCTGATGAACGAATCGCCGGCGGTGGGGACGGTCGTGGACCGTCAATTTGTTGAGAACCTACCGCTGAACGGGCGGAGCTTTCAGTCGCTGATTACACTTACTCCGGGAACGGTTCTAACCGCAGCAACTGAAGATAGTCCGGGTCAATTCAGTGTGAACGGGCAGCGCGCCAATGCTAACTACTTCACCGTTGACGGGGTAAGCGCGAATGTCGGTGTCACAAACAATACCAGTCTCCTCCAATCAGGTGGCTCGACACCGGCACTGAGTGCGGCAGGCGGTACAAATAGCTTAGTCTCGGTGGATGCTCTCCAGGAGTTTAAGGTCTTAACTTCAACCTACGCCCCGGAGTTCGGACGCACTCCCGGCGGACAGGTGCAGATCGTCACCCGCTCCGGGTCGAACCGATTTGCCGGCACTCTGTTTGAGTATTTTCGCAACGATGCCTTAGACGCCAACGACTGGTTCGCTAACAGCCGCAGATTGCCGAAGCCGCGAGAACGACAGAATGATTTTGGTGGCGTGCTAAGCGGCCCGCTTTACTTACCTCGGCTTGGCGAAGGTGGACCTGGATTTTACAACGGAAGGAATCGAACGTTTTTCTTTTTTTCTTATGAAGGATTGAGGCTGCGTCAACCACTTGTGGCCATAACTGATGTACCGAGCCGATGTCTACGAGGCCTCGGCGGCTGTGCAGTTGGGCAGACTCCGGCTCTTGCGTCGATTCAGCCGTATTTGAATGCTTTCCCGATTCCGAACGGTCCGGATAGAGTGGTGGGTGGCGTGCCGAACGGGTTGGCGGAGTTCGCGGCGAGTTTTTCAAATCCAACGACACTGAACGCGACCAGTATCCGAGTGGATCACACTCTCAACGATAGGCTGACTCTTTTCGGTAGATATAACCACGCTCCCTCTGGCACTGATCAGCGCGGTAATATATTCAGCAATAGTCTCAGCACTGTGGCTCAGACGACATTTAGCACTCAGACGCTCACGCTAGGTGCCATGCAATCCTTAACTCCGAGGCTCAGCAACGATCTTCGTTTTAATTACACGAAGACAAAAGCCGGAAATGTCCTGGTGTTTGATAGCTTTGGCGGGGCAGCTCCTCCCTCTACGTCGCTTCTATTCCCCTCGTTCACCTCGCCGCAAGCTGCGCTGGTCGGCTTTTTCGTGAATAACGGGACAGGGACAAATTTCAGGGTTGGAAAATTACAGAGGAATTCCCAGAAGCAGATCAATATTGTGGACAATTTGTCTCTAATCGCAGGCTCCCACCAGTTGAAGTTCGGCATTGATTACCGCCACATTGCCCCGACCCGCGGGGCGCGAACCTATGACCAACTTTCCCAATCCTCATCGGTTGCTCCCCTACTTACGGGTCGTGTCTCCTCGATCTCCATTTCTCAATTCCAACCTGACCTTGGCTTGATTTTCGATAACTTTTCCGCCTACGGGCAGGACACGTGGAAGGTAACACATCGACTGACGCTTACCTATGGTTTGCGTTGGGAAGTCAATCCTCCTCCCTCATTTAGGAATGCTGATCCTCCATTCGCTATAACCGGTATAGATAATCCTGCCACCCTGGCGCTCGCGCCCAAAGGCACGCCGCTGTACAAAACCACTTATGACAATTTTGCGCCTCGTATTGGCGTGGCTCATCAATTGTCTCAGAAGCAAGGCAGGGAGACAGTGTTGCGAGGCGGCTTTGGCATCTTCTATGATTTGGGAAATGCCGCAACCGGTGGAATTCCTAATGGCTTTCCATATCGAACAAGCAAGTCACTGACAAATGCGCTACTCCCCCTAGACGAGGCTTCGGCGACGCCCGCACCGTTCACAACAGTTCTCCCGGTGACCACCATTTTCATAGGAGTGGACCCAAATCTCAAACTGCCGCGCACGTACCAGTGGAACATCGCCGTGGAACAGTCACTTGGTACCAATCAAACCGTGTCTGCTTCGTACGTAGGTGCCGTGGGGCGTCGTCTTATTCGTACAGATTTTCTATCTGCACCCAATCCGAATTTCAGGTCCTCTGTCAATTTAGTTAAAGGCACCGCCACGTCGGATTATCATGCTATGCAGCTCCAGTTTCAGCGACGGCTTTCGCGTGGCTTGCAAGCTTTGGCTTCTTATACATGGTCACATTCAATTGATGAAGCCAGCGGTGACTCACCGACACTGGGAATGGATCGTGCGCGAGGGCCGTCAGATTTCGACATTCGTCACTCATTCTCGTCAGCCGTCACTTACAATATTCCGACGCCATTCGCCAATGCTTTCAGTCGAGCGGTGCTTGGCGGATGGTCGCTCGATACCATCATGGTCGCGCGCTCAGCCGCTCCGGTGAATGTCCTTGCAACGATAGCGGTTCTACCTAATGGCGATAGAATTAACATTAGGCCAAATCTCATTAAAGGAGTGCCGCTCTACCTTGACGATCCTTTGGTTGGGGGTGGGAGACGGATTAATCGGGCGGCATTCGCCGTTCCTCCAGCGGGACAGCAGGGGACACTGGGGCGTAATGCGCTCAGGGGATTTTCAGTCTGGCAGGCAGACTTGGCGCTCCGGCGACAGTTTAATATTACCGAGAGATTAAAACTGCAATTCCGGGCGGAGTTCTTCAACGTCTTCAATCATCCCAATTTCGCAGACCCAGGAAACTTTGTAGGTAACTTTCTCCCTAATGCTTTGTTCGGGCAGTCAGTTTCGATGTTCGGCAAGAGTCTATCGAGTAGTGGCGGCGCCGGTTTGAGTCCGCTGTACCAAATAGGTGGGCCGCGCTCGATTCAACTGGCAGTGAAAATCCAGTTTTGATGCTCCTTGATTGAGCAAGCTGCCATTTGGAGCCATCATGAAAAAGAAGTTACTGCTTAGCCTGCTTTGCGTATTGAGTCTACAAACCGTAGAAACACTGCCGCAGCAGAAGCAAATGCCGCTGCCCGTTGAGGATCTTTTAGCGACTTTACATTTCCCATTCTATACACCTTTAGACCTCTCTCCCGACGGTAGGTGGGTGGCGTACACGACCCAAGACGACCGACGGAGGGAGAAACCGGAAGATGGTTATGCCGGCGTCTACTTTACGACAACCGGAGCCAACAAGGAGATTACAGGCTGTGACATCTGGATCGCCAATACACAGACCGGAGAATCGAAGAATCTGACTGAAGGCAAAGGTTCGAGCTGGTCTCCGGTGTGGTCTCCCGACGGAAATTATTTGGCTTTCTACTCTGACCGCAACGAAGCGGCGCGTCTCTGGGTGTGGGAAAGGATGACCGGCAAGTTGCGACAAGTAACTGAAGAGATTGTCCACCCCTTTTACTCCTTTGAAGAGGCGCGATGGAGTCCCGATGGACGAAGAATACTGGTGAAGCTCTTACCGGAAGGGATGACGATTAAAGATGCGCGAGATGCTATTGTTTCCCCGCAGCAAGTGGAGAAAAGAGGAGTGAACAGTCCGACCGTCTTGGTTTATCGATCATCCGTAAGCCAGAAAACCGTTACGGGCGAGGAGCAGTTTGATAAGGACAGGTGGACCAGTTTTCGGCGTGCTGATCTCGCGCTGATCGAGATGGCAACTGGAAAGGCTCAGCGAATCGCCACGGGTTTCAATCCGGCATGGTATGACTTTTCGCCTGATGGCAGCAGTGTTGCGTTCACTACGACGAAAGGTTTTGAATCTCAGCAATCACAACAAAGGGTGTATGACCTTGTGGTTGTCTCTTTCTCAGATGCTCGCCCGCGAGTAGTCGCACCCAATATTGAACTGGATTATGTCGGGATGACCGTCAGTTGGTCACCCGATGGAAAGATGCTGAGTTACATCACGTCCAGTTCAGGAGGGGCGGTCAAAGCGGACTGCTTCGTCGTTCCCATCGATGGCGCCCCTTTCTGGAATGCTACCGCGACCCCTCACCCATATTTCAGCAACGCACTTCGAGCCCCTCTGTGGGACGCTACTGGTGAGCACATCTATCTGCTTAGCGCGGATTCGATTTGGAAAGTCACCGTGAAGGAAAGCAAGGCTGAAGCGGTAGCAACCATACCTGACAAACGGATTATTGAGGCGGTCGCGCCGAGGGAAGGGGGTCGTCTTTGGTCACCTGACGGCGGGCGCTCTATGATTATCTCGACAAGGGATGACCGTACAAAACAGGACGGTTTCTACCATGTCGATTTAACCACGGGGAAGCATACAAAGCTCTTGGAGGAGAGAAAAAGCTATGGTGTCAGTCCAATTTACAACATGGATGTGGCGAACGACAGGAAGCAGGTTGTCTTTGTTGCCCAGGATGAGGCGCATAGTGCCGATATATGGATGACTGATATTAATTTTAATAACTCCAAACAAGTAACTCGTATTAATCCGCAACTCGATAAATATGAAATGGGGACGAGCCGCTTAATTGAGTGGAATGATCTTGATGGTGAGACTTTGCGAGGCGCGTTACTTCTGCCGGTAGGCTATCAAGAGGGGAAACGCTATCCACTGATTGTTAGGACTTACCCCGGCACTAAGCTGTCTGATAATGTCTACAACTTTGGGCTTGAGCCGAACGGGGCGGGTGTTGATAACAAGCAATTATTTGCCACGCGCGGCTATGCCGTTCTGATGGCGGATTCTTTCCGGCCACAAGGGAACCCGATGCGGGGTATTGCGAATTCGGTGCTGCCCGGTATTTCCAAGCTGGTTGAGATTGGGGTCGCTGACCCGGAAAGACTTGGTGTGATCGGGCACAGCAATGGTGGGTATGGAGTACTTTCATTGATTGTACAGACCACGCGATTCAAAGCTGCCGTGTGTAGCGGTTGTTCGGGAAATCTTATTGGACACTACGGTTTTATGAGAAGAGATGGTTCGTCCTGGGCAGTTGCTTACCAAGAAGAAACGCGAGGTATGGGCGGGCCTCCATGGGAATTTCCAAACAAGTACATCGAAAACTCCCCATTGTTCTACTTGAATAAAGTCCAAACCCCGCTCCTACTCGTGCATGGAGCGGAAGATAATGTTGCTCCTTCGTTCCTCGCGGATGAGATTTTTGTCGGACTGCGACGATTAAAGAAGGAAGTCGAGTACGCAAAATATGAAGGCGAGGGACATTGGGAGGGGACCTGGGGCCACGTCAACCAGGTTGATTACCTGAACCGAATCATCGATTGGTTTGACAAACACCTCAAAGAACCACAAGGAGAGAAACCATCAAGTGAGCGGAAGCCTAATTAGCGTGCTTCCGAATGTCAGATGTCTAAATCTCAAACTTGTCCGCTCGACGATCTATCAGCAACTGTGAAACGGGAGGTTAAGAGACGACGTCTCCATTCGACTGTAGGGTACGGAGTCCGTTAAATAACAACAACCTGAACTGAGAAGTATGTCCGAATTACAACCTAGTGCCATCATCGTCCAAGGAGCCCTCCATCCCGATCGGGAACCGTCTGCTGGCTGCCTTGCCGCGTGACGAATACGAGCGCTTCCTACCAGACTCACAAGTAATCCGGCAACCGAGAAACAGAATTCTCTACGAAACAGGAGATGAAGTGCGGTCAGCGTATTTTTTGAACGAGGGTATGGTTTCGTTGCTGGCTATCACCGAGGACCTACAGACGGTCGATATTTGCACAGTTGGAAAGGAAGGCGTAGTTGGATTACCAATAATTCTAAATGTTCCAATCATGCCCTGTCGGGTGGTGACGCAACTGCCGTGCGAAGCCTTGATGATCAAAAGAACGCAGCTCCTGGCGGAGTTCAACCGCGGGGCAACGCTACAGAGGCTACTGCTCAGGTATGGGTACACGCAGCAAACACAAATCATTCAATCGTCCGTCTGCCATTCGTTACAGTCCATCCGAGAGCGACTCTGTCGTTGGTTCTTGACTCTGTTAGATCAGACAGCTTCGACGTCACTCAGGAACATATCGCCAACATGCTGGGCCATCAACGTAACCGCATCACGCTGGCGGCTCGTGAACTGCTGCAGGAAGGGCTGATTGAGTATGGCGGCGGGAGCATGAAGATTGTCGATCACGCTGGCCTGACCGCTGCAGCATGCGAATGTTATCGCATCGTCAAGGATTCCATCGATCAGCTCCTTCATTCCTGAACGGCTCACCGTTGCCCCTGCCTCCGCGAAATCCAAGACAAATCCCGACCTGCTAGGACACTAAAAGCCAATAAAGCGTTGGGCAACGCGCAAAAAATCTCTAAAATTCTCTCATTCTTAACTTAGATTGCGTGAAAAAGCGCGTCATATAGATGAAACAATGCTGAAACCTCGGATTGCAGCTCCAACTCATGAGGAGGCTTTCCTCGAACGCTACCAGCGAATCCGTTTGTGGGCGCTCCAACTCGTGCAAAATGATCAGCAGTTGGCGGAGGACCTGCTGCACGATGTCTTCCTTCAATTTGTCGTAAGCAAGCCCGATCTCAACAGTATCGAAAACGTCGACGGCTATCTACGGACGATGCTGCGCAACATGCATCTGTCCCAATTGCGTCGGACTTCTCGATTGCCAGAAGGCGCTCGCCCCCCTTGATTATGACTCTGTGTACCCAGGCTGATTAAATGGCAATCGGGCTCGGCTGAGTAAGGGGCCGACAAACCGCTATAACTAACTGACATTGAGTGACTTACAGGCTGTTGGTGGGGCCGGCGGCGTTTTCACGTTATTTGGCAATCGGCCGCGGTTTTGGCGCTTTATTTGGCGAAAGTCCCCAGGGCGCTGGTTCGTCGTCAGATATTTTGGTAATCGGCGTGGGGTCGGGAGATGGAGGGAGAAACACCAGTAAGTCCTTGACCTTAAGCAGCTTATCACCTGCCAATCGTCCTCATGTCGTCGTCAGATAATTTGGTAATCCGCCGGTTTGCCAAAATATGCGCCAAGAATTGCCAAAATACCTGACGGCGTACAGCAAAGAAGAATTGCTGATTAACCTTGGCTTCTTCGATTTCCGGGCTCCGTAAAAATATTTTGGAAGGTTTTGGCCTTCGGCGGGGAATTACTTATGTAAGACCACCGCCAAAGCCGCGCTGCAGGTGCTGCCATTAGTACTAGTGATTCCCAATTATTGAGGTTAATGGTTGCCGGAGACGATCAGGCCTTCACCCAGCTTTATCGCGAGCATCAGGGGTCGATCTACCGGTTTGCTCTTTTGATGTCAGGAACAGCAAACATCGCAGAGGAAGTGACGCAAGAAGTATTCTTAACGCTAATACGAGAACCCAGCCGCTTTGATCCCACACGCGGGCCACTTCGAGCCTATCTGTACGGGGTAGCACGCAATCAAGTCCTTCGGTTTCTGAAAAGAGAAAGAAGTTACGTTCCTCTTACTGAGGGATTGAACGGGGGTACCTCGATTGAAGAATCGGTGGCGCCGGATGATCCGTTCGGCGACTACAAACGCAACGAGATGATCCAGTTGGTACGAAGAGCGGTTCTCACGCTGCCTCCGCGCTATCGGGAAGTTGTTGTGTTGTGTGATTTCCAGGAAGTCAGTTGTGCCGAGGCGGCCATAGTTCTGGATTGTGCAATTGGCACCGTGAACTCGCGTTTGCATCGAGGTCACGTCCTGCTGCTGAAGAAGATGCGGGCTGCGGCCAAACTCGATTCGACATCGACGTCTGCTCAGGGAATGAGGTGTTTTGCATGAATTGCCACGATTTCGAAATGTCTGTTCTTGTGCTGACCGGGAGCCAATTAATCGACGTTTCCACTCAAGAGGTCTATGCAGCACATGCTGATAGTTGTGTTCGCTGCGCAACGAGGCTGGCGGAGGAGAGGGCGCTGCGGGATTGTGTGCAAGCAGTTCGGGCTGAGATACAGGCAGAAGAGGCACCCGCTAAAATTGAAACAGCGTTACTCGAGGCTTTTCGCGATCAGCTCGTAGCCCGTTCGTCGCCTAAGATTGTCACGATGCCGGCGAGAACCCCGTCGCGGCGCAATTGGAAGTTGGGATTAGCTGCGGCAATCGTTCTTGTCTTGATTTCAGTGCTTCCTCATCGGTGGCTGAAATCTGACCCCCATATTCCGCCGCATGAAGTCGCAATCGCCTCTCCCGCATTGATCAAACCGTCTGAGCCTGCAAACGCTTTAGTCAAACCTGGCGCTGTCCTTCCGCCGAAGGATCCTGTTTCGCATCCACAACAGTCCGTCCGTCGGCATTCCCGGCGAGATGTTCTCCCCACAGAAAAAGTCACTGAGTTTGTGCCGTTGATGGAAGGGGAGGATCTCAGTGCGTTTGAGATTCTGCAGGTAGCTCGCGTCGAGTTGCCGGCTTCGGCTCTTGTGGATCTCGGGTTAACCGTTGGCCCCGAAATGCCGGCCGGCCCAGTGAAAGCTGACGTATTACTCGGACACGATGGCATGGCGCGAGCCATTCGTTTGGTTTACGAGGAGCGCCAAAATAACAGGTAGGAGTTTACGAATGAGCAGGAAAAAGAGAGTGCCAGGAGTAATAATTAGCGGTCTGTTGGTTCTGTTGGTCAGCTGTGTCTTCGGAGTGTCCCAGGAAAAGAAGAGACCGAACGAAGAAACAGAAAGACCGGTTTATGTCGAACCAAGACGCAAAGAAACACTCTTAGACGGTACTTTCAACTTGGTATGGTCCAAGCTGAGCCCCGATTTTAGAAGAGTGGTTAAAGGAGTTCCTTATTCTGCAACTGCGATTACTGAGCATACGCAAACCCTCAGCGATGGCAACCAGATAATCTGGAAAGGCGAAATTATCTATCACCGCGACAGCGAAGGACGGATCCGAACTGAGCAAAAGCTGAACACTATCGGTAATTGGACCGCAGCCGGCGATACCCCGCAACTGATCATGATTAACGATCCAGTAGCTGGACGGTCTTATACGCTTGATTCGCGCGCCCGTACCGTTCGCGTGGAAATTTACGTAGTTTCAGCGGCGGCGGCCATCGAGAAGCAGAAGAGGGAATCAGAAGCGAGGCAAGCAAAGTCGATGATGACTGAAGCCGAGAAGGCGCCGACCAAAACCGCTGCCAAAGCAGAAAAAGCAGACACAGCCATGAAGCCAGTTCCGGCAACGAAACCCAACCGCAAAGAAGAGACCAACCAAAGAATAAAAAAGCAGTCACTTGGCATTCAGGTTATCGAGGGTATTCAGGCCGAAGGCACTCGTTCAACCTTAACGATTCCAGCAGGTGAGATTGGCAACACCTTACCGATCCAGGTAATCGATGAGAATTGGTATTCGCCTGATTTGCAGGTACGAGTGATGAGTAAGCATAGCGATCCCCGATCAGGCGAGACGGTTTTCCGGTTGATTAACATAAACCGCAGTGAACCGAGTCGCGCGCTGTTTGAAGTCCCGGCCGACTACACGGTCACGAGCAGTAAACCCAGCGGCGGCGAACCCGTGTGGAAGCCGAAACCGAAAAAGAGAGAGAGAGTTGATGAGGAGCGCTGACATGCTTAGCCGTCGTCACATCTGGCTCATTGTTCTTTCTGGGCTGTTATTAACAGTGACAGCGAGATCGCAAAGCCCGCGTGTCGTGAGAGAGAGTTACGAACGTGGCATAGAGCGCTACGCCGCAGGCGACTTCGACGGCGCCATTAAGGAGTTTTCCCGCGCAATTGAATGGAACTTCCAGGATACCCGTAGTCAGCGACAGCGTGTACGTGATGGACGGTTACAGTTAACAGAAGGCCCGTCGAGCTCCAACCGCATTGTTCTTGTGGACAGTCTTACTGCAAGGGCTTACTGCAATCGTGGTCTGGCCCGTTATCAGAAAGGCGATCGTTCGGGCGCCTTCAGCGATTTTGACATGGCAATATCGCTAAACCCTGGTCTTGTTGAACCCTACAATAATCGGGCAATGCTGCGGTGGGCTGAAGGGAATTATGCAGGAGCGATTGCCGACATGGATCAGGTCATCAGGAAAAACTCGAAGGATGATGTGGCCTATCACACTCGCGGCAACATTCGGGTAGATAATAACGATTTGGCGGGAGCTTTTGCTGATTATGATCGAGCAATTGCTTTGAACCCGCGTCGCGCCGAAATTTATTGTGATCGAGCTCAGGCGCGGCGGCTCAATAACGATCTGGATGGCGCGCTTGCAGATTGTGATTTTGCTATAAAGCTCGAACCGAAGCTCGCGCTGGCTTACTACTGCCGCGGGGTGGTGCGTTGTGCGCAAAACAATGTCAGCGGTGGAATCGCTGATTTCAACCGTGCGATTGAGCTGGATCCGGCGCTGGCGATTGCGTACGGCAGCCGTGGTCTGTTGCGATTGTATCTGGGCCAGACCGCTGAATCGGAAAAAGACATCGCCGAATGTTTAAGGCTCAATCCCGACTTGAAAACCCAGGTTGAACAAATCATCGAGACAGGAAAAGTTAACAGCACCACGCCGCCACAAAACCAAACCTTGGTAGCGCCTCGATCGAGGCCTTGATTGTGAGTCGTGCAAACACCCCGAAACACCACCCACTTGTGAAAAACTTGAACAAGTTGGGAAGGACTGGATTACGCGTAGCATGTCTCCGGCAGTCCTATACCTCACCGGCAGAAGTAGCGGTATTAGATCTCAAAGATGGATTGCTGCAAAGATTGGTTGATGTTAATCCAGAATTCCAAAATATAGTTGAGCCCGGCGATAACCATTGACTGGACTAATAAGTATGGGATTCATGAGTTTGGCTATCTTGTAAAACCAACGAATCATAAACTCGGAGTACATTATCCCTTGGTTGTGGTCACAGAAGATTGTCGTGGTTTCCTTCGCGGGGGACAAGGACATGAATATCCCATCCAAGTGTTTGCAGCGAATGGTTTCGCGGTCTTATGCAGTGGTCTTCTCGCTGGGGCGCGTAGGGTGCCACCGTCCGGCAATTTTGAAGAAACACTAATGCGCTGGAAGGTACCAATGGCAAGTCTAGAAACAGCAACAAAGATGTTGACGGACATGGGAGTAGTAGATCCACGACGTAAGGGATTAACTGGCTTAAGCTATGGTGCCGAGGTTACTTCTTTTACTATCAGCCACTCTGATCTTTTCCAAGCGGCAATAACCAGTAGCGGAAGTGGGCGGGATCCCATTTTTTATTACTTTGCAAATAATTTTTGGCATCAGCAATTCGTTCAGTGGGGACTTGGTGGTATCCCAGAGGGCAAGACTTCGAAGAGTTGGCAAGAATTGTCGCCTGCGCTGAATGCGGAACGAGTGAAAGCCCCATTACTGATTCAATCAGCAGATAGTGAATACCTTCTGGGGCTTCAGTTTTACACGGCCCTAAAGGAACTAGATAAACCTGTTGAATTCTTTATCTACGCTGATGAAGGTCATATTAAGAATCACCCTAAACACAGATTCGAAATATACGAGAGAAATTTAGACTGGTTCAACTTCTGGCTGCAAGACAAAGAAGACCCAGATCGGGCCAAAGCTGACCAATACACGCGCTGGCGCGAACTAAAGAAACTGCAAGAGAAGAAAGTTCTCTCTCAGTGAATCGGCGTTTGGCCTTGCTTAGATACTCATTATTTGCGCCTTAAACTGAAGAGTATGTTCGGAACAAAGCACGGTGCCATCATCTTCCAAAGAACTGTCCATTACGATAGCGAACCGTCTGCTGGCAGCGCTGCCGCGCGATGAATACGATCGCCTAGTATCTGACTCACAAGTAATCCGGCTACCAAGAAACAGAATTCTCTGCGAAGCAGGAGATGAAGTGCGTTCAGCGTATTTTTTGAGCGAGGGTATGGTTCGTTGCTGGCTATCACCGAGGACGGACAGACAGTCGATATTTGCACGATTGGAAATGAAGGCGTAGTTGGATTACCTATGGTCCTCAATGTTCCAATCATGCCGTGTCGCGTGGTCACGCAACTGCCGTGCGAAGCTTTGATGATTAAGAGCGGACCACTCTTGGCGGAGTTCAACCGCGGCAGCACACTTCACAGACTATTACTGAAATACGCATATGCCCAGCAGTCTCAGATCATTCAGTCGGCCGTCTGCCACTCACTGCATACCATTCGGCAGAGACTGTGTCGTTGGTTGTTGGTGATCGGTGACTCCGTTCAATCAGACAGCTTCGACGTGACCCAGGAACATATTGCGAACATGCTGGGGCATCAGCGTAACCGCATCACTCTGGCCGCTCGCGAGCTGCTGCAGGAAGGGCTGATTGAGTATGGCGGCGGAGCATGAAGATTCTCGATCGCGCCGGATTGGAAAGTGTAACGTGTGAGTGTTATGGCGTTTCCTTACCTTTTCCTCTTTGCTCAATGCCCGCAGGCGCACTACACACGCAACGCCGACCACCTGCGTAACAACAAGACTTCACGACAAACATTTGCGAGTTCATTTGACAACTTTCTTTTGGCCTCTTTGCCGCATCTCAAAGCGGTTTCACAAAAAAATAAGAATCTTGCGCGAGGAACAATAGCGCGAGAGAGCTACACTCGGTCGGTTCTTTAGCAGTTTTTGCCGTTGAGCAACTCAGCGTAAATCGCCGCATTAAATGAGCGACTCGGTGCGCTTTCCAAACTGCCGCGGCTGTCAAGTCTCCGACTCTACTCAAGCGCCTGGCCGGTCAAGACAATTCTATTTACGGTAATCGTAAATAGAATTCAGCATCGGTCAGTCAGGGTTTGCTTGACCGAGTCTTTCACCGATTTCTATAGTCGCCCTTCGCGGTTTGAACCGAGAAGCATGCTCAAATCAAAGTACAAGTGTCATCATCCTCCATAGAGTTTTCCAACCCGATCGGGAATCGTCTGCTGGCTGCCTTGCCGCGCGGTGACTACGAACGCCTCATACTTCACTCACAAGTAATCCATCTACCAAGAAATCGAATTCTCTACGAAACAGGAGATGAAGTGCGCTCTGCGTATTTCTTAACAAATGGCATGGTCTCGTTGTTGGCTATAACCGAGGATGGACAGACGGTCGACATTTGTACCATTGGAAATGAAGGCGTAGTTGGATTACCAATAGTCCTAAATGTTCCAATCATGCCCTGTCGGGTGGTAACCCAACTGCCATGTGAAGCCTTAATGATTAAGAGCGCGCCAATCCTGGCGGAGTTCAACCGCGGCAGCACACTTCACAGACTATTACTGAAATACGCATATGCCCAGCAGTCTCAGATTATCCAGTCGGCTGT